>Ga0183260_10003766_pt1 | contig 12181 bp, 10 predicted proteins | sample AntDrymUQ4972206_2_FD_129768 | JGI IMG/M metagenome (GOLD analysis project Ga0183260, IMG submission 129768) | Polar desert sand microbial communities from Dry Valleys, Antarctica - metaG UQ497 (22.06) (version 2) (version 2) | ecosystem: Environmental > Terrestrial > Soil > Desert | place...
CATGGGAATGATCAAGAGTGCACTCAAGGCCGGCGTCGTGGTGAAGATCGTCGACGTTGTTCGGCGCGAGGCCGCCAAGCCGGAGAACCAGCGCAAGATCCGGGAGTTCATCGATCGGGCGCGCAACGAGGCCACCAAGCCGGAGAACCAGCAGAAGGCGCGCGAGATGGTCAGCAAGATCAGCAGCCGCACCGGCAAGTCCCGCCGGATGCCCTGACCGTACAGCGCCGTCAGAACTCGCTGCTGATCACGACTCCGCCCTGCTGATCAAGAATCTGGAAGCCGCGCGCATCCTCTCGGAGCACCGAGGCCTGGAGGTTGCAATTGATGGTGTTCGGACCGGTGCCGGTGAACGTACCGGCGGGGAACTCGACGTCATCGGCTCCGAGAATCACGGCCCGGTAGGTCGCCCCGGCCTCCAACCCGGTGGTCCGGAGCTTGACCTCCGTTCCCCAGGTGTGCGCGATCAACCCGGCTGAGGCGGTCACGGCGTCAAGCTCGGCGTCGACGACGACCGCTACGGCTTCCGGGACCGGGGCATCCGGGGTCCGATCGAGCAGGCTATTCACGCCGAGCCCGATCAACAGGGCGATCGAAGCCGCCACGAGGAGTGCGCCCACCGTGCGGGTCACTCGGGAACGGCGACAACGGGCCGCCTCGGCGGTGATGGCGGCATCCATCTGCGCGTGCAGTCCCGGTGGTAGCTGGCCTACAGCTGCGACCGGTGCCTGCTTGGCACCGGCCAATGCAGTGACCACGGGGAGTAGTTCGGCGACCTCGGCCCGGCAGTGCGCGCAGGTGTCCAGGTGAGCTCGGACCGCACTCTGTTCGGCTGGGTCGAGGTGTCCCATCACGTACGCGCCGAGAGACTCCCGTAACTGTTGATGTGAATCCTGGATCACAGGGTCACCCCCATCTCGTCGAGTGCGGCTCGCAGCGCCTTGAGTCCGTAGAACACCCGGCTGCGCAGGGTGCCCACGGGGATCCCGACCTCCGCAGCGACGTCGGCATAGGGCCGGTCGCGGAGGTAGGTCTCCGTCAGTGCTTGGCGTTGTTCCGCGCCGATGCGGTTCAACGCCTCATTGATCACCCATTCGTCAACGAGGTGCTCGGCGTGATCAGCCACCGGGCTCTCGGTGTCGCTGGGCTCGTCGGTCAGTCCGCGTAACCATGGTCGGGCTCCCATTGCCCGATGATGATCCACCACCACGTTGCGGGCGATGGCAAAAAGCCACACCCGCAGGCTGGCCAGTGCGGGATCGAAGCGATCGCCAAATCGCCACGCGCGCAGGAAGGTCTCCTGCACGATGTCCTGCGAGGAACCCTCGTCGCCGGTGGCCCGCAACGCGAACCGATAGAGCTCACCGACGTGTTGGTCGTAGGCCTTTCGGATGTCCACCTCGTCGGTCAGCGACGGCGGTCGGTGCTGTGCGGAACCTGGTGTCACCAGCCGCAGCCCCATCGCCCTCCTTGCCCGGGTCACCGCAACCCGTCTCAGACCTGTATACGGCTGGGTCGCGCACAGTGTTCATCCCAGCCGGCCCGCGTAGGCATTGTCCCCTCGGTTGCTGTCTGGCGCGGCGGGAGATCAGGCTGAAATCTCGGTCCGGATCTTTCACCGCTCATCAGCGGCGGCGGTCCTCCCTCGGGGGTCACTGAAGTCCGGATGCTCCCGGAACCAGGCGATCGTCTGCTTGAGCGCGGTCTCGATCGGCACCCGCGGCGACCAGCCGAGCAGCTCCCGAGCCTGGGTGATGTCTGGCTGGCGGATCTCCGGGTCGTCCTCCGGACGGGCGACGAACTCGGTCGAGGACGCCGATCCGGACAGCTCCCGGATCCAGTTCGCCAGGTCCAGGATAGATATCTCGTGCGGATTGCCGATGTTGACCGGTCCGGGCAGGTCGGACTGGAGCAGAGCCTGGATGCCGTCGATCAGGTCGTCGACGTAGCAGATCGATCGCGTCTGCGAGCCGTCCCCAGCCACCGTCAGCGGCTCGCCGAGCAGCGCCTGGCGGATGAACGTCGGGATTGCCCGCCCGTCGTTGGGTCGCATTCGGGGCCCGAAGGTGTTGAAGATCCGCACGATTGCGGTGTCCACGGAATGCGCGCGTCGGTAGGCCATGGTCAGCGCCTCAGCGAAGCGCTTGGCCTCGTCGTAGACCCCGCGCGGGCCCACCGGGTTCACATTGCCCCAGTACGTCTCCGGCTGAGGGTGGACCAGCGGGTCCCCGTAGGCCTCGGAGGTGGAGGCGAGCAGGAAGCGGGCGCCCTTCTCCTTGGCCAGACCCAGCGCGTGCATGGTGCCGATCGAGCCCACCTTCATGGTCGCGATAGGCAGCTGCAGGTAGTCGATGGGCGAGGCCGGCGAGGCGAAATGCAGGACGGCCTGGACGGGTCCGGCGACGTGGACGTAGTCAGTGACATCTGCTCGTACGAGGCGGAACCCGTTGTGGTCGAGCAGATGGCTGATGTTCTCGGCCCCACCGGTGAGGAAGTTGTCGAGGGCCAGTACCTCCCAGCCCAGCCCGAGGAGTCGCTCGCACACATGCGAGCCTAGAAATCCGGCTCCACCGGTGACGACGGCTCTTCCCGGATTTCTGCGGAGTTTCTCGTTTGTGATCATGTCCAGTACCTCATCATCAGCCAGCCCGTTTCCGGTCGAGGGGGGTCGCAGTGCTCTTGACAGGTGTCGTGCGCCGACCCGCCGGAACGCGCGAGCGGATCACTGCGAGCATCCGTCCGGCGACGGCGGGCCAGGAGTTCTCCTGTGCCACGATCGGGGCGTCCCGAGCCACGCGTTGCGCCATGGCCTCGTCCGTGCTCACCGCATGGATGGCAGCGGCCAGTTCGTCGCCGTCGGACTCCTCGGCGACCAGCGCTCCGGCGCCGTCGGGCACGAGTTCCGGCATGGCGAAGGCCCGCCGCCCCACGCACGGCAACCCGCTGGCTCGAGCCTCCAGGAACGTCAATCCGTATGCCTCGAACCGCGATGGAAGCACGAAAACGTCGTGCTCCTGCCACAGCTCGCTGACCTCACCAGGGGTCAGCGAACCCTTGAAATCAACCCATTCCGGTGGGGCGCCTTCGAGCGGCCAGGTCGTCGGGCCGGCCACGGTCAGGCGGTAGTCCCCGGCGCCGGACTGCCGAAGCGCTGCCACGGCTTCCACCACGACGTCGCCACCCTTGCGCCAGAAGTCCCGCCCCACGAAGAGCAGACGATTTCGGTGCCGGCTCGTCGACGGGTTGGTCGGTGGGTTGCGGCGACGCACGGGCCGGGCATTCAGGCCTCCACCCACGACATGGATCTTGTGCTGTGGGACGCCGACGACATCGGTCAGCCAGTTGGCATACCACTGGCTCATGGTGAACACCCCGGTGCAGGCCCGGTACCTGTCGGACTCCTCCTCGACCAGAGCGTCTATGCGGTCATCGGTGACCGGACCCAGGTTGGAGGATCGGTGGCCCAGGCGGCGGTCATAGACCTGTACGACGCTGTAGCCCATGTCCTGGTAGAGGAACGTCGGTACGGGCAGCACGGGTTCGGTGACGCTCATGGCTAGCACGACGTCGCTGCTCGAGCTCAGCGTGTCCCGCAAGATCTTTTGCTGGGTGAACCAGCGGTTGAGCCGGCCATGCTGCCACGCCGTTCCTGAATGCCGATAAGCCAGTGCCATCGCGGCCTTCCCGGCAAGCGGGCGCTGGGCGTCGATCGAGGTGACGGTCAGCCCGTCCTGGTCCGACAACGCGCGCAGCAGTCCGGCCGGCGTGTAGGACCAAGTCGGTTCCCTGGGGTGCCACCAGGAGCAGGCGAAGCCAAGGCGGAGTCCGTCGACGGTCCGGTTCGCGATCATCCTCGGAGCACCGCCGGTCGTTCCGGGACGTCGACCTGCCAGTTCGGCTGCAGTTGGAGCACCCTTTCGGGGCGGCCACGCACGCTGCCCTCCAGCCGGAACTGGAGCGCATCGTCTTGCCAGAGCAAAGACTCGTACGCCGAGCCGATCCAGACACCGAGGGTGTATTCACCGGTCATCAGGAGCGGAGGGATGCACACTCTGGCGCGATAGCGCCCCGGCTGGCCTCGATCGAGTGGAGCGGTGTCCGACCACGCTTCGTCCAACACCCGCAGGCCGCGCAAATTGGAGACGATGAGGGACAGGTCCAATCCGGGGACCGGCCGGGAGACCTCGAACTCGACGTCGATGGAGAACGGCTGGTCCCGTGACAACAGAGCCGAGCCGTTCCCGGCGGCGTCGAGAACGGTGACGGAGCGCAGCGCCACCGGGTCGGCCGGGTCGGTGTACCGGCTGACGGCGGTACGCCGAACGCCCGAAGCCAGGTAGCTGTCCACCACGTCCTGCGTCGGACCTTCGGCGACCAGTCGACCATGCTCTAGCCAGATCGAACGGGGGCACAGTCGCAGGATCGCGTCGATGTTGTGGCTGACGAACAGCACAGTCCGCCCGGTTCGCTCGACCTCGGCCATCTTGCCGAGACACTTGCGCTGAAAGTCGGCATCCCCGACGGCCAGGACCTCGTCGACAACCATGATGTCGGCTTGAAGGTGAGCGGCCACCGCGAAAGCCAGCCGCAGGTACATGCCGGAGGAGTACCGCTTGACCGGCGTGTCCAGGAAGCGCTCGATACCCGAGAAGTCCACGATGGCGTCGTACTGCTGCCGGATCTGCTGGCGGGTCATGCCCAAGATCGCACCGTTGAGGTAGACGTTCTCCCGGCCGGTCAGTTCGGGATGAAATCCGGTGCCGACCTCGAGGAGGGCACCGACGCGACCGCGGGTGCGCGCGACGCCGCGAGTGGGTTCGGTGATCCTGGTCAGGATCTTGAGCAATGTGCTCTTGCCGGCGCCGTTGCGCCCGACGACGCCGAGGGACTCTCCGGCAGCGACGGTCAGGTCGACATCACGCAGTGACCAGATCTCCTCGCGCTCGCGCTGGCGGTCGCTGCGCCCGCGGCGCCGTACGGTCGAGCTGATCGCCTCACGGATCGACCCGCCAGCTCCGTGGTCCTCGCCCAGCAGATAGCGCTTCGAGACGCCGCTGAGTTCGATAGCGTTGCTCGTCATAGCGGCTAGATGACATCCGCGAAGCGACGCTCGGTGGCGGTGAAGTAGCGCAGCCCCGCGCCCAGAATCAGCAGTCCGCTCAGCAACGAGATGATCGCCTGGGGCGCCGGCGGATGGCCGCCGAGCACCGACCAACGGAACCCGTCGAAGACCGCGACCATGGGATTGAGGTGGTAGAGGTAGCGCCAACCGCCCTGGATCAGCGTGCTCGGATAGGCCAGCGGGCTAGCGAAGAACAGAAGTTGGACGATCAGGCCATAGGCGTACAGCGCATCGCGGTACAGCACGTTGACCGTCGCGAAGATCAGGCCGAGTCCCAGCACCACCAGACACAGTGCCGCTACCCAGATCGGCAGTGTGAGCAGCGCGAGCCCGGGGGCGATGCCCAAGACCACCATGACTACGGCGACCCCGACAAAGGCCACCGACATGTCGAGCAGGCCCGGCAACACCGCCGCGAGCGGTGCGACCAACCGAGGGAAGTAGATCTTGGTGACCAGACCCGCGTTGCTGACCAGACTCTCGGTGACCGCACTCAGGGTCGAGGTGAAGTAGGACCAGATGACGAAGCCGAGGAAGGCGTAGGCGAAATAAGGAATTCCGTCGCTGGGCACCCCGGCGAGCTTGCGGAACACGAAGGTGATCACCGCAGCGCCGGCCAGCGGCTGCAGCACCGCCCAGGTCAGGCCGAACGCGGGCAGTTTGTAGCGGACCTTCAGATCTCGTACCGCCAGGAACACGATCAACTCGCGGTAGGCAGTGAGTTCGGGCAGATTCAGGAAACGCCTGGTCCGGATGGATGGATTTTCGATCCACCGCATGTCCCCGTTCACGCACCGTAACCTATCATCGCCGAAAGTGGGAAATACCATCTTCATCAACTACTCTACGCGAAAAGGCGACGATGTCATACCTCTACGTAAACCTTGATCTGCACGATCCCATCCCTACGCTCACACTGCGTGATGGAGACACCGGGTTGGGGGTAGTCGTCCGGCGGCGTGAGGTGCTCGTGGGGTTCGTCCTTACCAAACTTCCGTCCGGTAGCACGGTCTCCGCCCAAGACCTGGACGCGCTGATCGGCGCCGCCTGCGCCACCAAGCTGGTGCAGGAGAACGTGCTGGAGTCCTTGGGTGGCCGGGGCAGCCCCAGTCAGGTCAGCCTGACCGTGGCCGTGTGCACCCACAACCGAACAGCCGGACTCGAGCAGCTGATGGCCAGCCTGCTGCCCTTGCGCGCGGAGTCGGCATTCGAGGTGCTCGTCGTCGACAATGCTCCATCGGACGACTCCACCAGAACCTTTGTCTCGACGCTGCCCGATGTGCGCTACGTGCGGGAGGATTGCACCGGGTTGGACTTCGCTCGCAATCGCGCCGTGGCCGAGGCCACAGGTGACGTGCTGGCCTTTCTGGACGACGACGTGGAAGTCGACCGCGGCTGGTTGACGGGGCTCCGGCTGGCCTGGGGGGAGCACCCCGACGCCGGCTGCGTGACCGGGCTCGTCCTTCCGTTCGAGCTGGCCACCCGGGCGCAGATCACCTTCGAGCTCTACGGCGGCTTTCGCCGTGGCTTCGACACGCTGCGATACGTCGGCCAGTCGCTACCGGGCAACCGGCTCTATCCCCTTGGTGCCGGCATCTTCGGTGCCGGCTGCAACATGTCCTACCGGCGCGACCTTCTTCAGAAGCTGGGCGGCTTCGACGAGGCTCTGGACACCGGCCGCCCACTCCCCGGAGGCGGCGACTTGGACATGTTCTACCGGGTGGTGCGGTCGGGTTACCCGCTGGTCTACGAGCCGCAGTACGCCGTGTTCCACAAGCACCGACGCGAGCACAGCCAACTTCGCCGGCAGCTGTGGACCTGGGGGACCGGTTTCATGGCCTATGTCGTCAAGACGTTTCGGGCCGATCCGGTCGGGAACATCAAGCTGGTCTGGCTGGTGGCGTGGTGGTTCCGGATCCACGTCAAGGAGGTCGTACGCAGCGTGCTCCGCCGAGGCCCACTGTCCCCTGAGCTTGCGGTCGCCCAGCTCGCCGGCGGCGTCGTCGGCCTGACCGGCAGCTATGGGCGTTCTCGCCGCCGAAGCGCGGCGATCCGGGCGCAGGTAGCCAGTCGGGCCCAGGCATGAGGACGCCCATCGCGCTCATCCACATCGATCTGGCGGTCGATTCCGCCGATCGGCATTACAAGGCCGTGACCGGTCAGGTCAAGCCAGACCAAGGGGTGCGACTGGTGCTCTGGCGGCACGATCTCCCACTGGGGGAGGTCCACCTGACCGCGCAGGGTTGGCCGGTCTCCAAGCCGCGATTTCGGCAGCTGATCGCCCAAGCCATCGCCCCGGCGGTGGGACAACGCCTGTTCGGCACCGGGTTCGACCCGGCCCTGCCCGAGCGCAGGTCGTCCCGAGAGCCTTCGCCGGCACCGGTCGCGAGCACGTTGACCCGACTCGTGAGTCCGCTGGAGGGACTGACCGAACCAGCCGGGTTCCGGCCGGATCCCAGCGCACTGCGAGTGTCCGTGGTCGTCTGCACCCGGGACCGCCCAGAACAGTTGCGCCGAGCACTTGCCGCCGTACAGGCGCTGCGACCGGCACCCGACGAGGTGCTGGTGGTGGACAACGCGTCGGCCTCCTCGGCCACCCGGGAGGTGGTGGACTCCTATCCAGAAGTCGGGTACGTCCGAGAGCCGCGTCCGGGACTCAGTGTGGCCAGAAATCGCGGAGTGCGGGAGACCAGTGGTGAGGTCGTCGCGTTCACCGACGACGACGCGGAGGTGCGGCCGAACTGGCTGCCCGGGCTGCTAGCCGGCTTCGATGCCCCAGAGGTGATGGCCGTCACCGGTCTGGTCCTTCCGGCGGCGCTGGACACAGAGGGACAACTGCTGTTCGAGAATCACCTCGGCGGCTTCGGGCAGGGCTACCGCCGCCAGCTCTTCGACTCGGCGTTCTATCGCGGCATGCGGCGCTACGGCGTACCGGTGTGGCGGATCGGCGCGGGTGCCTCCATGGCTGTTCGTCGTCAGGCCTTCGACCTGGTCGGCGACTTCGACGAGCGGCTCGGCGCCGGAGCGGCGGGGTGCAGCGAGGACTCCGAATTCTGGTACCGACTGCTGGCGCAGGGCTGGCACTGCCGCTACGAGCCGGCCGCCGTGGCCGTGCATCACCATCGAGCCGACCGCCATGAGGTGCGGCGGCAGGCGCAGGCCTACCTCCGTGGGCACGTCGTCGCGCTGTTTGCCCAACACGTGCGATGTCAGGATGCCGGAAACGTGCGCCGCGCCTACGTCGGACTGCCCCGGTTCTATCTCGGCCGCCTGGCCCAGGCCGCCTTCGTCTCCGACGACACCGTCACCGCCGAGATCAGAGGCTTCCTCGGCGGTCTGGTCGGTGGAACGCTGGCCTTGCCCTCCATGTCCAGGGGAGGGTCGCTTGCCCCACGCCGGAAGTTCCTGTCCGGCAACCCATTCCCGCATCCCTACACCGAAGGGTTTTACTTCCGGGACAAGATGCGGGCGATCCACCGGGTGGCCCCGTTCGGTCCGCTGCACCGGATTCTGGAGGTCGGCGGCGGCGCGAGCGGGGTGAGCGCCCTGCTGTATCCAGAGGCGCACGTCGTCACCGCTGATCTCGAACCAGGGCACGGGGCGATGGCCGCGAGCACCGAGCGGGCGCAGTTCCTCTGTGCGGACGCCACTCGGCTGCCGTTCGCGGACGGGGTGTTCGACGCTGTCACCTTCTTCGACGTCCTCGAGCACATCCCCGATGACGCCGCTGCCGTGCGGGAGGCGATTCGGGTGCTCGTGCCGGGCGGGGTGATCCTGGTGACCGCACCCAACGAGCACTGGCGTTTTCCGTACTACGCAGTTGCGGCGCCGATCTGCCCGACTGACGAGGACGTGATGGCCGAGTGGGGCCACGTCCGGCGCGGATATGCGCTGTCGGAACTCAATCGTCTCGTCGGCAGTGCGGCACTGCGCTGGGCGACGTTCATCAATCCGGTTACCGTGATCAACCACGATCTGGCGTTCTCCCGGTTGCCCAGTCGGGTACGTCGGGGGCTGCTGTCGATTCTCTCGCCGGTCAGCTGGCTCGGCTATTCCGTGCATCGTCCGCACTGGCCCGGGACCGAGACCGCCGCGGTCTGGCGAACGCCGGTTGCCCTGCGGACGCAGGCCTCAGTCGATCGGCAGCCCTCGGCCGTTGAGCAGACCATGGGGGCCGGCGGTGGCCGGGCGATCTGACCGGTCTCCGGCCGCCGGCCGGGTGGCGATACTGCCCTGGGGTGACCTGATCGAGGACTTCCTCGACCCGATCGGCCTGACCGTCGACGACTTCGTCGAGGAGATGACCGGGGGCTGGCTTTTTGGCTACGTCGATGCGCTGGCCACAGCGGGGATCGACAGCATGCTCGTCTGCATGACGGCCACGGTGCACGAGCCGGTACGCCGGATCCACCGCCCCAGTGGGGTGCCAATCTGGCTGCTTCCCCCGACCCGGTCCTACCGGCGGGTGCGTCGGCGCCTGCCCGACCCGTACGCCTGGAACCGCACAACGGCAACGACCGGGTTGGTGGGTGCTCGCGCGCTTGCCGCAGCCGGCCTGCGCCACGTGGCACCGTACCTGTCCACCCCGGTCCGGACGCTGTCGAGCGTCCTGCGGCGGGAGCGGTGTACGGCCATCCTGTGCCAGGAGTACGAGGAGGCCCGCTTCGACGTATCCGTTGTAACGGGCCGATTTCTCGGGGTGCCGGTGTTCGCAACGTTCCAGGGTGGTGACCGGCAGCGCACGATGCTCGAGCGGATCGTGCGGCGCCACTCGATCAATGCCGCAGCCGGACTGATCGTCGCCTCGCAGGCAGAGAGCAGGCGCATTCAGCAGCGCTACCGGATTCCCACGGGGCGGGTCGTCGCGATCTTCAATCCGCTGGACCTGACTCGGTGGCCACTCGGAGCTCGCGCCGAGGCAAGGGCCTTGCTGGGACTGCACGGAGACGCCAAGGTCGCGGTCTGGCATGGACGAGTTGAACTGTGGCGCAAGGGTTTGGACATCCTGGTCCAGGCATGGGCGAAGATCTGCACCGAGCGTCCCGACGACGATCTGCATCTTCTGCTGGTCGGATCCGGCGGCGATTCCGAACAGCTACGGGAACTGCTGAGTGATCCGGTCTTGCGGGGCATCCACTGGCTCGACTCCTACGTGAATGACCGGTCTCGGCTGCGGCCGTATCTCGATGCGGCTGATGTGTACGTGTTCCCGTCGCGTCACGAAGGTTTCGCGGTCGCGCCGGTCGAGGCGATGGCGTGCGGGCTGCCGCTGGTGGCCGCGGACGCTCCTGGGGTGCGGGAGCTGATCCCCCGCGGGGCGCAGGACGGGGGCGCGGTCGTGCCGCTCGGCGACGCGTCTGCGTTGGCCGTTGAGCTGGGTTCACTGCTGGACGACCGGGCCCGTTGCCGTGAGCTGGGTCAACGTGCCCGGACCAGGGTCGAAACTGCCTTTGCCTCCGCGGCCGTAGGTCGACAGCTCACCGATGTCCTGGCCGGTCGACCAGGGCATACGACGTCGGCCCCCGGCCAGGCAGGCTGCGGATAGCGGTGACTGAGCACATCACAGTCGTCATCCCTACCCGTAACCGCTGCCGGCTCCTGCAGCGGACGCTGGGAACGGTGTTCGCTCAACAGGGCGCCGACTTCGACGTGGTCGTCGTGGACGAAGGGTCGACTGACGACACCCCGGAGATGCTGGAGCGACTGCCGTACGACCGCTTGACGGTGCTGCGTCACGAGCAGGCCAAGGGTGTCGCTGCGGCCCGCAACGCCGGCGTAGCGGCAGCGACCGGACAGTGGGTGGCCTTCGTCGACGACGACGACATCTGGTCGCCGGCCAAACTGGGCGCTCAACTAGCGGCTGCCGAGGAGACGCCCGGGGCGGGCTGGGCGTGCGCCGGAGCGGTCCGGGTCAACGAACAGTTGGAATTGCGCGGTCGTGAGAAGGCACCCGTGGCCTCGACCATCACCGACACCCTGCTTGCCCGAAACGTGATCCCGGGTGGCGCCTCGGGAGTCCTGGCCCGTACAGATCTGGTTCGGCAGGTGGGTGGATTCGATGTGGCCCTGTCGAATCTGGCCGACTACGACCTGTGGATCCGGCTGGGCATGGCTGCCCCGTTGGGTGTGGTCGATCGGCCGTTGGTGGGCTATCGCGTGGCTGCCTCCGGCATGGCACACAACGTGCGTCGCTCCGAGCAGGAGCTGGACTGCATCGAGCAGAAGTACTCGACGGCACGACGAGTCCGCGGCGTGACCCTGCAGCGGGAGAGGTTCCTGTGGTATTTCGGGGCCTTGTCCCTTCGGCAGGGCGACCGGATCCAGGCAATGCGCATACACCGGGACATCGCACTGCGCTGTCGTGATCGGCCGGCCTATGCACTCAGCCTGGCTCTGGTCAGTGGTCTGTGGCCCGGCATCCAGCAGGTCCGCGATCGATCCCAAGGTCGCCGCGTTCCCGCATCCTGGCGTACCGAAGCCGAGACCTGGATTGCGCCGCTGCGGCGAACGTCGTGACGTTTCGGTCGACCTTCACCGTCGGCCATTCCTGACGAAGCTCTCTCATGTGGTTGCAACTGAACGCGCGGCGTCGTCCGTGCGTGCACACCGGTGCGCCGGCATGAAGCCGGCAACACAGGCGCCACCGGGCGGGTAGGCGTGACAGGACAGGAGCACCGCATGCATTGCAAGGCAGTTCTAGGTTTGACCACCGCGCTGGCCGTGGCCGGGGCACCCCAGCGCCGTCGCCGAGCGGGGCGTGGACGGAGCCGGTAGTTCCAGCTCTGCCGCCGCGAGTGGGGACAACCTGCAGGCGATCGGCCTGACCACCAACCAGCTTCGGGGTCGACGTGAGCCCGGCTGCCGATGCACTTCGGATCATCAGCGACACTGGGCAGAACCTGCGGTTCAGCTTCCTTGCGGGTACGACCACGGTTGACGGGCCGCTCACCTACCCGCCGGCGACCATTCCGGCCACCGGCGTAACGGGTGCGGCGTACACCAACAACGACGCCGACCCGAACACGGCGACGACGCTCTACGACCTGGACACCAACCTCG
>Ga0183260_10003767_pt1 | contig 12178 bp, 11 predicted proteins | sample AntDrymUQ4972206_2_FD_129768 | JGI IMG/M metagenome (GOLD analysis project Ga0183260, IMG submission 129768) | Polar desert sand microbial communities from Dry Valleys, Antarctica - metaG UQ497 (22.06) (version 2) (version 2) | ecosystem: Environmental > Terrestrial > Soil > Desert | place...
CGACCCAGCCTATGAGTATCGGGAGTCGGTCAACAAAGCGAAGGCGGTTTTCAAGGCCGTCGAGCTCGCCGTGGCCCAGCCGGAGTGGCCATAGATCTGATGAGCGACGTAAGGCGCGAAAGCAGATTGACCCCCCAGGGAGGGAAGTTGAGAGTGCTCGTGATCGACAACTACGACTCGTTCACCTACAACCTCGTCCAGTATCTGGGCGAGCTTGGGGCCGAGCTTGAGGTGGTTCGCAACGACCGGGCGGAGGTGGGCGAGCTTAGGGCGCGCGGTTTCGACCGGCTCGTCATCTCGCCCGGTCCCTGCACCCCCGACGAGGCGGGCATCTCGGTCGAGGCTTCGCGCGCGTTCCCCGAGGCCGGCGTCCCGACCCTTGGCGTCTGCCTCGGCCACCAGGCGCTGGTCGCGGCCTTCGGGGGAAGCGTGATCACGCACGAGCCGATCCACGGCAAGGATGCGCTGGTCGAGCACGACGGCGAGGGGATCTTCGAGGGGCTCCCGGTTCCGCTTCGGGTCGGGCGCTATCACTCGCTGATCGCCGGACCGGACCTGCCGGCCGAGCTTCAGGTCACCGCGACCTACGAAGATGTGGTGATGGCCGTCCGCCACAAGGACCTGCCCGCCGTGGGCGTCCAATTCCACCCGGAGTCGATCCTGACTCCGGACGGGAAGCGGCTGCTCGCCAACTTTCTGGAGCAAGCGGATGCCTAACGACGTCCTGACGCGAGCGATCGATGCCGTCAGCTCCGGCACGCACCTGAGCGCCGACCATGCCCAGGCGGTGCTGGACGAGGTCATGGAGGGTCGCGCGTCGGAGGTGCAGACGGCGGCCTTCCTGATTGGCCTCCGCGCCAAGGGCGAGACGGTAGCCGAGCTGACCGGCCTGGCCCGAACGATGCGGCGGCTCGCGGCTTCGGTCGATACCGGTCGCGACGGCCTGGTTGACACGGCCGGAACGGGCGGCGGGCCCTCGACGTTCAACATCTCGACGGCCGCCGCGCTGGTCGCCTCCGGGGCGGGCTTCCCGGTCGCCAAGCACGGTAACCGGTCGAATACCTCACGCTCCGGATCCGCCGATCTGCTCGAGGCTCTCGGTGTCCGGATCGACCTCGATCCCGACGGGGTCGCACGCTGCATCGACGAGGTGGGCTTCGGCTTCATGTTCGCGCCGCGCCACCACGCGGCGATGAAGCACGTCATGCCCGTGCGCAAGGAACTTGGCGTGCGCACGATCTTCAACTTCCTCGGGCCGTTGACGAATCCCGCCGGCGCCAGCCGCCAGCTATTGGGAGTATCCGACCGGCGCTATCAGGAGACCATCGCGGAGGCCCTGATCGGGCTCGGCTGCGAGCGGGCCTTGGTCGTTTCGGCCGACGACGGCCTCGACGAGATCTCGATTGCCGGATCTACGCGGATTGTCGAGGTCGTCGGCGGCGGCACGAAGGATTGGAACGTGGCGCCCGCCGACCTCGGGATCGCGCAGGCACCGCTGGAGAGCATCGCGGGCGGTTCGCCCCAGGAGAACGCCGCCGTGGTGAAGTCGGTGCTCGACGGCTCGGAGACGGGCCCGGCTCGCGACGTGGTGGTGGCCAACGCCGGTGCTGCCATCCTGGCGGCGGGGGGTGCCGATGACCTGGGAAGCGGGGTCGATCGCGCCCGCGAGGCGATCGAAAGCGGCGCGGCAGCTGACGTGCTGGAGAGACTCGAAGCCCTGACCAACGAGCTCTCTCCCGGTAGCCTGTCAGCCGAATGAGCAGGCTCGACGAGTTGGTCGGAGCGGCGCGGCGCACGGTGCGGGCGCGCAGTCAGCAGGTCCCTTTGGAAGCGCTTCGCGGCCGGCTTCAAGCGCGCGGTGATGACCGGCCGTTCAAGGAGGCCCTGGTCAGGCCCGGGATCTCCGTGATCGCGGAGTTCAAGCGCCAATCACCGAGCGCGGGTGAGATCAGGCCGGGAGCGGCGATCGAGGAATTGGTCCCCGCCTACCAACGTGGCGGCGCCGCGGCCCTTTCGATCGTGACCGAGGAGTCGAGGTTCGGCGGCTCACTGGACGATCTGCGGGCAGCGCGGGCGGCATGTGAGCTGCCGCTGCTACGCAAGGACTTCGTCGTGGATCCATACCAACTCATCGAGGCTGCGGTGCATGGAGCGGATGCCGTCCTGCTGATCGTCGCGGCGCTCGAGCCCGAGGAGCTCGCCCGATTGCATGACGAGGCGCAGGAGCTTGATCTGGACACGGTCGTCGAGGTCCATGACGATCGCGACCTGGAGGTCGCTCTGGAGCTCGACGTTGACGTGATCGGCATCAACAACCGCAATTTGCGAGACCTGACGGTCGATATCGAGACGACAGCCGAGCTGGTCGTCGATGTGCCGGCGGGCAAGACCGTCGTCGCCGAGTCGGGGTACGAGAGTCGCGAGCAGATTGCGGAGCTCGATCGGATCGGCGTCGACGCCGTCCTGATCGGCGAGAGCCTGATGCGCGCCGACGATCCGGAGCAGGCGGTGCGGGAGCTGACCGGGGACGAGCAGATTACGCGGGAGCACGAGGTCCTATAAAGGCTGAAACCGAGCCGGCCGGTAGCGGCTTGGCATGCTTGACGAGACATGCGCGTCAAGTTCTGCGGAATAACCAACGTCAAGGATGCCGAGGCTGCCGCGGAGCTGGGTGCCTGGGCGATCGGCCTGAACCACTGGGCGGGGAGCCCTCGGCGCTGTGACCCGATGGCGGCGACGGAGATCGGTGCCGCCCTTCGGCGGCGGCTGGAAGTCGTTGGTGTGTTCGTGAACGCTCCGATCGACGACATCGTGCGCACGGCCGAGAACGAGCACCTTTCCATGGTTCAGCTTCACGGCGACGAAGGCCTTCAGTTCTGTCACGAAGTCGGCCGGCGGACGGGGCTGAAAGTGATCAAGGCGATTCGGGTCCGCACCGCCGCCGACATTGATCTGGCGCGCTCCTACCGCACCGACTTTCACCTGCTTGACGCCCACCGCGAGGGGCAGCCAGGCGGCACCGGGCAACCGTTCGACTGGACCCTGTTGCGATCGCGCCGTTCGCGGACACCGATGGTCCTTGCGGGTGGCTTGACGCCCGCGAACGTCGCCGAGGCCATCGAGTCAACGCGTTCGTTCGCTCTCGACACCGCCAGCGGCGTCGAGAGCGCACCCGGCGTAAAGGACCACGGCAAGATGGCGGAGTTCATCCGGATCGCCGACGAGGTGGGCGGTCCCACCGGACCACGGCCGGCCTCAGAGCCCGAGCACTTCACGGAGTCACGCGAGCGCGATCTCATTCGTCGCGAGCGGGAGGCCGAAGAGCACCGCCTGGCTGCGGAGGCCGAAGAGCGCCGCCAGGCCGAGGCCGCCAGAAGTGAGGTGAGCCCGTGAGCGAGCCCGCCGGCGCGGCAGGGGGAGCCGTGCCCGACCTGGAATCGCGGTTCGGCGACTACGGCGGCCGGTTCGTCCCTGAGGTTTTGATGGCGGCTCTCGACGAGCTCGCCACCGCGTGGGTCGAAGCGCGCGACGACCCCGGCTTCATGGATCGCCTCAACGGCCTCGCCCGTGACTACATCGGAAGGCCCACCCCGATCTACCGGGCGGAGCGCCTCTCAGAGCGCGTCGGCCGCCTCGTCTACCTGAAGCGCGAGGACCTGGCCAACACCGGCTCCCACAAGATCAACAACGCCCTTGGGCAATGCCTGCTCGCCAAGAAGATGGGCAAGCCCCGCGTGATCGCCGAGACGGGCGCGGGCCAGCACGGGGTCGCCACGGCGACGGCCTGCGCCCTGCTCGACCTGGAATGCGTGATCTACATGGGCTCCGAGGACATCCGCCGCCAGGCGCCGAACGTCGAGCGCATGAAGCTCCTGGGAGCCAGTGTCGAGCCGGTGGACGCCGGCCTCGCGACGCTGAAGGAGGCGGTCAGCGCCGCGATCCGCGACTGGGTCACGAACGTGCGCGACACGCACTACGTGCTGGGCACGGCGGCGGGGCCTGCTCCATACCCCGCTCTGGTGCGCGACCTGCAGCGTGTGATCGGTGACGAGGCACGCGAGCAGCTGCTGGCCACCGAGAAGGAGCTTCCCGCCCGGGTGATCGCCTGCGTGGGTGGCGGTTCCAACGCGATCGGCACCTTCACCGCGTTCCTGGATGACGCTGACGTAGAGCTGATCGGTATCGAAGCCGGGGGGGAGGGGATCGCGTCCGGCCGTCACGGCGCTTCGCTTGGGGCCGGCAGTACCGGGGTCCTTCACGGGACGTTGTCGGCAGTGCTCGCGGATGACGACGGTCAGATCCTGGAGGCGCACTCGGTCTCGGCCGGCCTCGACTATCCGGGCGTCGGCCCTCAGCACGCTCACCTGCGCGATATCGGCCGCGCACGGTATGAGTCGGTCACCGACGATCAGGCGGTACTGGCATTCAGGGAAACGGCTCGCCTGGAAGGCTTGATCCCGGCGCTCGAGTCGGCCCACGCGATCGCGTGGCTCCTTGCGGACGAAAGCGCTCCGGCCACCGGCTACGACCTGCTGACTCTCTCCGGCCGGGGCGATAAGGACCTCGCCGAGGTGACGGAGCACCTGCGGCGGCATGACCGGGGCTGAGCGCATCGGTGCGGCCTTCGCGACCGCTCGCAGCGACGGCCGCGCCGCCCTGATGCCATACATGATGGGCGCCTTCCCCGATCAAGCCACGGCGACGGCGGTTGCCGGCGCCTATGCCGACGCGGGCGCGGACCTGGTCGAGCTGGGCGTCCCCTTCTCCGATCCCCTGGCCGACGGGCCGGTGATCCACGCCGCGGCGACCCGGGCGCTCGACGGCGGCGCGACATTTGAGTCGTCGCTCGTCGCCGCCGCGGAGATCGTGGACCGTTTGCCAGTGGTCGTGATGGTCTACGCCAACATGGTGCTCGCGCGCGGGTTTGAAGCATTCGCCTCGCAAGTCGCCGCGGCCGGGATCTCCGGAGCGATTGTCCCTGACCTGCCGCCCGAGGAGGCGGGAAACCTAAGCGCGGCGCTCACCGGCCACGGCCTTGCCCTGATTCCCCTGATCGCGCCGACCACGCCGCCGGCTCGGCGTGCGGCGATCTGCGGGCAAGCCACGGGCTTCGTCTACGTCGTCTCCGACACCCGCACCACCGGCGAGCGCGCCGACGTCCCGGTCGAATTGCGCGATTTGGTCGCGGCCGTCAAGGCGGACGCATCCGTGCCTGCCGCGGTCGGATTCGGGATCGGCACGCCCGATCAGGCGGCCGAGGTCGGCCGCATCGCCGACGGCGTGATCGTCGGGTCCCGACTGGTCCGGGCCGTTGCCGAAAGCGGCGACGCTGAAGAAGCCGCGGCCTCGGTGGCGGAGTTCATCGGCGCCGCCCGTGATGCGATGACAGCGCCCGGGTTTGGATAGGCTCCAGCGCGATGCGACTGATGATCTTCAACGTCGTCGGCATCGCCCTTGCGGTGATCGCCTACGCGTTCAGCCTGGGGGGCACCATCGCCTGCATGATCTACCTGTTCGTGCTCTTCAACGGCGTCATGGATCGCTGGGCACAGCCGATCGTCGACCGCCTGCGCCCCTAGCCCCGGCACCTTCACACCCGCGTCTTCACACGCACGTCGAATCGGGCGCGCAGCGGCGGCGTGAATCAACGTGCGTGGCACCGAGCGAGTTACGATCGAGCCGATGCGACTCGGAGTCCTAACCGGCGGCGGCGATTGCCCGGGCTTGAACGCGGTGATTCGCGCGATCGTGCGAAAGGGGGTGGGCGAATACGGCCACGAGTTCCTCGGCTACCGAGACGGCTGGCGCGGGCCGCTTGAGGGTGAGCATCGACCGCTTGGCGTACCCGAGGTTCGCGGCATCCTTCCGCGCGGAGGCACGATCCTGGGCTCGTCACGGACCAATCCGATCAAGGAGGAAAGGGGGGTCGAGCGCATCGTCGCCAACCTGGAACGCGAGGCTGTCGACGGTCTGATCGCGATTGGAGGAGAGGACACCCTGGGCGTCGCGACCAAGCTCCACGAGGCAGGTGTTCGAATCGTCGGGGTGCCGAAGACGATCGACAACGACCTCGGCGCGACCGACTACACGTTCGGCTTCGACACGGCCGTCAATATCGCGATGGGATCGATCGACCGCTTGCACACGACGGCCGAGAGCCACAAGCGCACGCTGATCGTCGAGGTGATGGGCCGCCACGCGGGTTGGATCGCTCTCCACGCCGGCCTCGCGGGCGGCGCCAACGTGATCCTGATCCCCGAGCACCCCTTCGACCTGGAAAGGGTGTGCGACTACATCGAGCAGCGCTTCGAGAGCCAGTACGCGCCGATCGTCGTGGTCAGCGAGGGCGCGGAGCCCGTGGGCGGGATGCCGATCGCCGACCAGGACTTCACCGATGCGTTCGGCCACGCACGCCTTGGCGGCATCGGCCAATGGCTCGAGGGCGAGATCGAGCGTCGTACCGGCCACGAGGCGCGGGCCACGGTCCTGGGGCACGTGCAGCGAGGCGGCACGCCCAGCGCCTTCGACCGGGTGCTGGCGACCCGATTCGGCTTGCACGCAATCGATGCTGCGCATGAAGGCCTTTGGGGCAAGATGACGGCGCTGCGATCAACAAACATCGAGCTGGTCGACTTGGCCCAGGCCACAGCGCAGCTCAAGCTCGTGCCGGAGGCGATGTATCGCGAGGCCGAGGTCTTCTTCGGCTGATGAGGCGGCCCGGTTAAGGAAGTGGTTGCTGTTAGCCGCGCTATGTGCGGGTTTCCGCAACCGATGGCCTGGCGTTGGCTCGCCGGGGCGCTGGCGCTGATTATCGTCGCCGGGTGCGGCTCGGATGACACGGCGGCGCAGGACCATGGCGTCCTGACCGTCTACGTCAGCGCTCCGCTTACCGGCCCGGCGGGTGGTGACGGACGGGACATCGCGGATGGCGCGCGCATGGTCTTCGCCGAAGGCAACCCGACGGTTCGCGGGTTCAAGATCGAGGTGGAGTATTTGGACGTCGCGGGCCGCAACGAAACCCGATCCGACCCCGTCACCGCCGCTGCGAACGCTCGCACAGCCACACGCGACTCGACGACGATCGCCTACATCGGGGAGCTCGACTCGGCGACGACGCGCACCTCGCTACCGATCACCAACTCGGCCGGAATCCTTCATGTGGCGCCGGGTGGAGGGGCCGAGGACCTGGTTCGCGACGAGCCGTTCAACGACGAAGTCCCGGCCTCGGTCCAAGCGACAGGCGAGCGAACGTTCGCTCAACTCGTGCCGACCTACGAGGACGGAGACAGGCCGGAGCCCCTGGCACCGAGCGAGCTTCCAGCCGCCGGCCAGGACTTCATCAAGGCGTTTAGGGCGAAGTACGACCGCAAACCAGGCCCATATGCCGCGTACGGATACGAAGCGATGGCGTCGGTGCTGGCCGCACTCGAGCGGACGACGGACCCGGAGAGCCGCGATGCAGTCATCGAAGCGTATTTCGACGGCACGGAACGCGATTCGGTCCTGGGCGCATACGCGATCACCGCCGAGGGCGAGACCACGCTTGCCCGCTGAGCCGGCTTCTCGTGCGCCAGCGCTAACGGTCCAGCAGGTGCCGCAACGCCGGCTCGATCTGGGGAAAGCGAAACTCGTACCCGAGATCCAAGGCGCGGCGTGGCGCGACTCGCAGGCTGCCCAGGATCTGCTCGGTCAGCTCCTCGCCGCGCATCGCGACCAGGACCGCGCGAGGCACCGGCGCGACCGCGGGACGCCGAAGCACCTTGCCGAGGGCCTTTGAGAACTCGCGGTTGGTCACAGGGTTCGGAGCGCTCGCGTTCACCGGGCCGGATGCGCGCTGATTACCGAGGGCCCACAGGTACAGGCCAACCTGGTCGTCGCGGTGGATCCAGGGCATGTACTGACTGCCGCCTGCGAGCGGGCCGCCCACACCCAGCTTGAACGGCAACAGCAGTTGCTTCAGGAGCCCGCCGTGGGGATCCAGAACCGGCGCGCTGCGCAGGACGGCGACCCGAACCTCGCCGCCCGCAGCCTCGAGCGCCGCCGCCTCCCAGTCAACGCAGAGACGGCCGGTCCAGTCCTCCGCAGCGGGCGTCGACTCATCGACGATGGCCTCGCCGCGGTCTCCGTAATAGCCGACGGCGCACTGGCTGACGAGCACCGGCGGCGTGCGCTCGGCGGCGAGCATGCCGTCGACCAGGTTCTTCGTGGCGCGAACGCGGCTCGCGTAGATCCGCTCCTTGGCGGCATTCGTCAGTCGCTGGTTGATGTTCTCGCCGATCAGATTGACAACGCCGTCGACCCCTTCGAACGCGATCGCCGGGGGTCGCTCGGACTCCGGCTGCCACTGGTGCCAGTTCACGGTCGGGTTCGTTTCGCGGGCTCGCGCGGGATCGCGGCTCAAGCCAACGACGTCGTCACCTCGCGCGAGCAGCGCGTCGCAGACCGCAGACCCGATCATCCCGCTTGCGCCCGTGGCAAGTACGCGCATCCAACCCTCCTACCCGCTAGTCGATGGTGGAAAAGGTTCCCGTTTCCTCCGAGACCCGTGCGATGCCGGCGCTTCGTGCCTCTTCCATGACCGCCTTCGCCACCGCGGGTGCGACATCACGGTCGAAGACCGAGGGGATGATGTAGTCCTCGGAGAGGTCTTCCTCCAGGACGACCTCGGCGATTCCCTTTGCGGCGGCGAGCTTCATCGGCTCTGTGATTCGGGCGGCGCCGGCGTCCAGCGCGCCGCGAAACACGCCCGGAAAGCAGAGGACGTTGTTGATCTGGTTCGGGTAATCGGAGCGGCCGGTCGCCATGATCCGCGTGTAAGGCTGAGCCTCCTCAGGCATCACCTCGGGAGTCGGGTTGGCCATCGCGAAGACGATCGCGTCGCCGCTCATGCGTTCCAGCGAGCGCGGCTGGATGATCCCGGGGCCGGAGAGGCCGATAAAGACGTCGCACCCGTCGATCACCTCGTCGGGAGTGCCGCGGGCCTTGTCCGGGTTCGAGTTCTCCGAATACCAGCGCTTGATGTCCGTCATCTCGCCCATCTGATAGTCGGGTCGGTCGGTCGAGAGCGCACCGGCTCGGTCGCAGCCGATCACATCCGTCACCCCGGATGCGAGCATCATCTTCGTCACTGCCACTCCGGCGGCTCCCAGCCCGACGACCAGGACCCTCAGGCTCTCGATCGGCTTGTCGACGATCTTCAAGGCGTTGTAGAGAGCCGCCATGGTCACGACCGCGGTCCCGTGCTGATCGTCATGGAAGACCGGGATGTCGAGTTCTTCCTTGAGCGCGTCCTCGATGTAAAAACAGCGCGGCGCGGAGATGTCCTCCAGGTTGATGCCGCCGAAGGTGGGCGCGATCAGGCGGACCGTCTCGATGATCTTGTCGGGATCGTTTGTGTCCAGGCAAATCGGGAAAGCGTCGATCCCGGCGAATTCCTTGAAGAGCATCGCCTTGCCTTCCATCACCGGCATCGCGGCCTCGGGTCCGATGTCCCCAAGGCCCAGCACCGCCGACCCGTCGGAGACGACCGCAACCGTGTTCTTCTTGATCGTGTAGTCGAACGCCTTTTGGCGGTCGTTGGCGATCTCCGTGCAGACCCGTGCGACACCGGGGGTGTATGCCATCGAGAGGTCGTCGCGGGTCTTCAGCGGGTACTTGTTGTGCTGCTCGATCTTGCCGCCTCGATGCATCGCCATCGTGCGATCGACGTAGTCGAGAACGCGCGCACCGCGTGTAGAGCCGATCGCGCGCAGGATCTCCTCCCAGTGGGCCTGACCGCGGGCGTCGATCGTGAACTCACGTACTCGCTTGCCCTCGCCGCCGGCGCCCGGCACGAGATCCACCGACTGAAGCGCGCCGCCGGTCTCAGCGATCGCGGCGGTGAGCTTGCCGAGCGGCTCCGAGCGCGCGTCGAGTTCAACACGCACGGTGACGGAGAACTGGGCGGAAACGGAGGGGGAGGCCATCGGTGGGGAAATATATGGGGGCACTCGCCCCACCCACGCATAAGATCGATCTGTGGCCGACCCTGCGCCCAGCACCGATTCTGAAGAGCTCTTCCTGATCGACGGCAACTCGCTGGCCTACCGGGCGTTCTTCGCGCTGCCGGACTCGATCGCAACCGCGGATGGCAGGCCGACGAACGCGATCTTCGGCTTCGCGTCGATGATGACGAAGCTCCTGACCGACTACCGCCCGAAGAGGGTGATCGTCGCCTGGGATCGCGGCATGTCGGGGCGCGACACGACCTACCCCGAGTACAAGGCCGGCCGGCGGTCGCGCCCTGACCTCCTGCGCGAGCAGTGGCCGCACTTCGAGCCGCTCGCGGAAGCTTTCGGTTTCGGCAACGTCTCGGTGGAGGGCTACGAGGCCGATGACGTGATTGCCACCCTTACGCGTCAGGCGCGCGAGGCGGGACGCCGCGTGATGATCGTCTCCGGTGACCGCGACGTCTATCAACTGGTCGGCGAGGGTGTCCGCGTGATGACGACGTCGCGCGGGGTCACCGACACCAAGGTGTACGACGAGGACGGGGTGGTCGAGCGCTACGGGGTGACGCCCGGACTGGTGCCCGACCTGATCGGGCTCAAGGGCGACACGTCGGACAACATTCCGGGAGTACCGGGGATTGGTGACAAGACCGCGGCCCAACTCCTTCAGCGCTTCGGGTCCCTTGAGGAGGTGCTGGCGTCGGTCGACGAGATTTCGGGCGCCAAGCGCAAGCAGAACCTGACTGAGCACGCCGAGGACGCGCGCGTTTCCAAGCAGCTCGCGACGATGGTGCTCGACGTGGATGTGCCCGCCGACCTGATCGAGACCGGCGGCGACGGCCCGGATCTCTCCCGCCTGCGGGAGTTCGCGGCGGAGTTCGAGCTGCGGGCCGTGATCCAGCGCCTGGAGGACGAGTACGAGGGCGACGTTCCGGATCGTGCGGTCGACGAAACGATCGCGATCGAGGCAGTCGAGGGTTCGATTGCCGATCTGGCCGCCGGCCCCGTGAGCCTGGCGGTCGAGGGTGATCGCTGGGCCGCTTCAGACGGAGCGAAACTGGTCACTGGCACCGCCGGGCTCGCCGAATTGGCCGCCGACCTTCGCGCCCACCCGCTGATCGCGCATGACGCCAAGTCCCTGGGGGGAGAAGGCCCGCGCGGACTGCTCGCGACCGCAGGCACGGAAACGGTCACCATCGATCACGACACGATGATCGGTGCCTACCTCGTCGATCCCGGGCGCCGGACCTACGTGCTGGAAGAGCTGGCGGCCGATGCCGGGATCGCTGTGACGAAGGACGACGAGGACGGCCCTCTCGCCGGCACGGACGACGGCCAGCTTGCTCTGACCGAGGAGTCCGCGCCGGCGGACCCGGCGCCGGCCGCGCGACTCGCGTGGGAGCTCGCGGAGCGCCAGCGCTCGCAGCTCGCCGAGTTCGGTCTGGAGCGGGTTATGCACGAGGTCGAGCTGCCGCTCGTCGAGATCCTGGTCGCGATGGAGCGTGAGGGCGTCAAGCTGGACACGAAACGCCTGGCCTCGATCGGGGAGGGGATGGAAACGCGCATCGCGGAACTCCAGGCCGCCATCTTCGAGGCCGCGGGGCGCGAGTTCACGATCGGCTCACCTCAGCAGCTCGCGGAGGTGTTATTCGTCGAACTGGGTCTGACCCGCAAGCGTCGTGGCAAGACGGGCTTCTCAACCGACGCTCGCGTGCTCTCCCAGATCCGCGACGAGCACCCGATTGTCCCCGCGGTCGAGCAGTGGCGCGAGCTGACCAAGCTGAAGAACACCTACCTCGACTCGCTGCCCGGGCTGATCGATCCTGAGACCGGCCGCATCCACACGACTTTCAATCAGGTAACCGCGGCAACCGGGCGGCTCTCCAGCACCAACCCCAACCTGCAGAACATCCCGATTCGATCCGAGGTCGGGCGACCGGTGCGCTCCTGCTTCGTGGCGGCCAAGGGCAACATGCTGCTCTCCTGCGACTACAACCAAGTCGAGCTGCGGGTGTTGGCCCACGTTGCGGAAGAGGACGTCCTCCGCCAGATCTTCGCGTCAGGTGAGGACGTGCACTCCGCGACGGCGGCGGGAATCATCGGCGCGGACCCCGATGCCATCACTGCCGCGGAGCGCTCGAAGGCGAAGATGGTCAATTACGGGATCGCTTACGGCCTGACGGACTGCG
>Ga0183260_10003768_pt1 | contig 12177 bp, 9 predicted proteins | sample AntDrymUQ4972206_2_FD_129768 | JGI IMG/M metagenome (GOLD analysis project Ga0183260, IMG submission 129768) | Polar desert sand microbial communities from Dry Valleys, Antarctica - metaG UQ497 (22.06) (version 2) (version 2) | ecosystem: Environmental > Terrestrial > Soil > Desert | place...
CCTGCGTGAGACTTCGCGAAAGGCTCTGGATTCCCGCTTTCGCGGGAATGACGAGCAAAGAACGAGCAGCTCGGATTGCCTGCACCCCTGTTTGCTGCGCGACAGCGCGCCGACGAAGACGGGGCGAAAGCTCTACAGGAGCATTACGGCGCTGCAGCGGTCAATCGCGGCGATAATCGCGGGCCGAGAGGAGGGAGCTGGGTTTGGACGCTGAGCAGTTTGCCGCGTACGCCGCGCAAGGATTCAACCGCATCCCGGTGGTGCGAGAGGTGCTGTCCGACCTCGACACGCCATTGTCGGTGTACCTGAAACTTGCCGACGGTCCCTACACTTATTTGTTCGAGTCGGTGGAGCGCGGCGAACGCTGGGGGCGCTATTCGATCATCGGCCTGCCGGCGCGGCGCGTGTATGCCTTTCGCGGGCACGAGCTGACCGTCAGCGAGCAAGGCGCAGTCGTCGAGACGCGAACGGTCGAGGATCCGTTCGCCGTGATCGAGTCTCTGCAGCGCAGCTTCCGCGTGCCGCGCGTCGAGGGTCTGCCGGGGTTCACCGGCGGGCTGGTCGGCAACTTCGGCTACGAGTGCATTGGCTGGATCGAGCCGCGCTTTGCGGGCGCGCAGCAATCCGACGAGCTCGGTACCGCGGACGCGACCCTGATGCTGTCGGACGAGGTCGCCGTGGTCGACAACCTCAAGGGCCGGCTGTATCTGATCGTGCACGCGGATCCTTCCGAGCCGCAGGCGCTGGCGCGCGCGCAACGCCGGCTCGACGAATTGACCTTCCGGTTGCGCCACGCCGGGCGCAGTTATCCGGAAACGCTGGCTGGCATCGCGCTCGACGAAAGTGACTTCAAGTCCGGTTTCACGCAGGCGGGTTTTGAATCGGCGGTACGTCGCGCGCAGGAATACATCCGCGCGGGCGACATTTTCCAGGTCGTGCTTTCGCAGCGCATGAGCGTGCCGTTCCACGCACGGGCGATCGACGTGTACCGGGCACTGCGGGCGTTGAATCCGTCGCCGTATCTTTTCTTCCTCGATTATGGCGATGTGCAGACCATCGGCTCGTCCCCCGAGATCCTGGTGCGGCGGCAAGGCGACGAGGTGATTGTGCGACCCATCGCCGGCACGCGGCCCCGCGGTAACACCGAGGAACAAGACGTCGCACTTGAAGCCGAATTGCTCGCTGATCCCAAGGAACGCGCCGAACACCTGATGCTTATCGACCTGGGCCGCAACGACATCGGACGCGTGTGCAAGGCCGGCAGCGTCGCGCTGACCGAGAGTTTTGCGATCGAACGCTACTCGCACGTCATGCACATCGTGTCCGAGGTGCGCGGTGCGTTGCGCGACGACTGTGGCGTTGCCGACGTGCTGAGCGCCACGTTCCCGGCTGGCACCGTGAGCGGGGCGCCCAAGATCCGCGCTCAGGAGATCATCCGCGAACTCGAACCGGTCAAGCGCAATCTGTATGCAGGGGCGGTCGGCTACATCGGCTGGTGGGGCGACATGGACACCGCGATCGCGATTCGCACGGCGATCGTCTGCGGTGGGCGCCTGCACGTGCAGGCGGGCGCGGGCATCGTCGCCGATTCCGATCCCGCCTCCGAGTGGGAAGAGACCATGAACAAGGGGCGCGCGCTGCTGCGCGCCGTGGCGCAGGCCGCCAGCGGGTTGTAGCGGAGCGCCCAGCGCCTTGCGGCGGAGCGCACGCATGACTCGGCGTGATTGAATGCACGCATGAACACCACGGATGCGCACGCCGAGTGGCTCGAGGAACGCATCGGCGCATTGCGCGAGGCTGCTGCAACGGCCGCGATCGCATGGCCTGACGACGCCGGGTTCGACACGGTGCTGAGTGCGACCCTCGTGGTCAGCGACTACGCATTCGAACAGTTGCGTCGGCGACCCGTGCTGCTGGCGCAGCTGGCTGCGCCAAAGGCGGGGCCCGGATGCCGCGACATCGAAGCCTTGCTGGCCAGCGCCCCGGACGAACTCGGTGCGCGGCTGCGTCGCTATCGCCACGCCCATTCGCTCAGGATCATCGGGCGCGATGCCAGCGGCCAGGCATCCCTCGAGGAGACGCTGTCGGACACCTCGCGACTGGCCGAAATCTGTCTGGATGCGGCGTTGGGCGGAGTCGAAGCGGCCGCGAAACAGCGTCGCGAGCCGCTGCAGGATCGCGATGCAAGGCCGTTGCGGCTGGCGATCATCGGGATGGGCAAGTTGGGCGGAGAGGAACTCAACTTCTCGTCCGACATCGACCTCATTTTCGCTTACGCCGATCCGGCGGCGGATTGCGTAGACGATGCGGAGAGCGCACTCGCGCGTATCGGCCAGCGCGTCATCAATCTGCTGTCGAACAACGAGGCCGACGGGTTTGTGCATCGCGTCGACATGCGTCTGCGGCCTTTCGGTTCGGTGGGGCGTCTGGCGATGCCGCAATCCGCGCTGGAGCAGTATTACCAGCGCGAAGGACGCGACTGGGAGCGCTACGCATGGGTCAAGGCGCGCGCAGTGGCGGGCGACCGCGAGTCCGGAGAACGCGTGATCGCCGCGCTGCGCCCGTTTGTGTTCCGTCGCTATCTCGACTATGCCGCCATCGATTCCCTGCGCGAGATGAAGGCGCTGATCGACGCCGAAGTCGCTCGCGCGGATCGCCGCGACGACTTGAAGCTCGGGCCGGGCGGAATTCGCGAGATCGAGTTCCTGGTGCAGTTGACGCAACTGACCCGCGGCGGCCGGGAGCCCGCGCTGGCTGTTCCGGGACTCCTGACGGCGCTTGCTGCCGCGCGTGCTCTCGGAGCCATGCCTCCCGAACTCGCCGACATGCTCGCGGAGTCGTACCGCTTCCTGCGCAAAGTTGAAAATCGCGTGCAGATGCTGCGTGACGAGCAAATACATCGCGTGCCCGACGCACCGGCCCTGCGCGCGCGACTCGCCACCGGGCTCGGATTCCGGGATGACGACGCGCTGGACTCCGCAGTGCGCACGGTGCGGCAACGGGTCGAGAACGCATTCGGCGATGCGCTGGCACCTGCACGCACCGCGAAGCGCGTCCCCGTCGATGCGCGCCTCGCGCACGCGCGGGCCTTGTGGCAGGCCGCGTGGGCTGGCCAACGCGACGAGTCGCCGGCCCTCGCACTGGACCTCGACGCCAATGCGATCGACGCCATTGTCGCGCTCGCGGGCAACGCCAACCTGCGCGCACTGCCGGAGCGCCACGCCGCGCGCCGCGACCGATTGCTGCCCGCGCTGATCGCCGAGACGACGTCACGCACCGAGCACCGCCCAGCGCTGAAGAGGGTGCTCGCGCTGGCGCGCGCCATCAGCGGGAGGCCGAGCTACATCGCGTTGCTGGACGAGCAGCCCGGCGCGCGAGAGCGGGTGGTCGACGTGTTCGCGCGCAGCGGCTTTCTCGCCGATCAGGTGATCGCCCATCCGCTGCTGCTGGACGATCTGCTGGACGAGCGGCAGCACCACCGCGCCAGCGCGCTGCTCGATCCTGCTGCTCTCGCTATCGAACTCGCACGCCGGCTTGCGGTGGCAGGCGGCGAGCCCGAGGATGCTTTTGCTGAATTGCACGAGTTCAAGCTTGCGCGCCTGTTCCGGCTCGGCCTCGACTGGCTGGCGCGCCGGCAATCGGCCGATGCCACGTCGGCGCAGCTCGCCGCACTTGCGCAGGTGCTGGCGGGTGTCATGCACGATTTCGCCCGCGCCGACACCGTCGCACAGCACGGGGAGCTCGGCGCGCAACATCGTGATGGCTTGTTGCTGCTCGGTTACGGAAGCCTCGGTGCCGCCGAACTCGGATTTGCGTCGGATCTCGATCTGGTTTTCATCTACGACGGAGCGCTGGCGAACGACACCACCCAGGGCGCGCGGCCGATCGAGGGAGCGCGCTGGTTCGCCCGCCGCGCGCAGCGCGTCGTCCACTGGTCCACCACCCCGTCGCGAGCCGGGGCCCTGTACGCGATCGACACGCGCTTGCGTCCCGACGGCGGCAAGGGGCTCCTGGTGAGTGCATTCGATGGCTTCGCCGACTACCAGCGCGCCCGTGCGTGGACCTGGGAGCAGCAGGCCCTGGTGCGCGCCCGCCCGGTCGCAGGAGACGCAGAACTCGGCGCGCGCTTCGGCGCGCTGCGGCGCGAACTCCTGCGCGCCCCTCGCGACGACGATGCGGTGCGTGACGACGTGCTGGCCATGCGGGCGCGCTGGCGACAGGAACTCGATCGCAGCGACCCGAAGTGCTTCGATCTCAAACAGGGCGTCGGCGGCCTCGTCGATCTGGAGTTCCTCTTGCAATTCCTCGTGTTGGCGAACGCAGCGCAGTTTCCCGAACTCACTACCAGCACGCGCTCGCGCGAGCTGGTCGCGCTCGCGGCGCGTAGTGGACTCATCGATGAAGCGGCCGCCGATGCGCTGGCCAGCGCGCACGAGCTGCTGCTCAGTGCGAGCCTCGACTGCACTCTCGATGGCCGCGCGCGTCGCGAGCCACGCTCCGCGAAACTCGATGCCGCGCGAGACGCGATCCTGGCTGCCGCTCGCGCGCACGGGTTGACGTTCGGTTGAGCTTCGGAGCCAGTTTGCCAGTGGTCTCAGGAGCTCAAGGTGATTCTTCCGCTCAACATGGCCGCAACAGCCGCCGCTTCACGCAGCGGTGGCGGCCAGGAACCCGGAAGCTCCGGATCCAATAGCCGCGCGCCATCACGCGCATGGCCGCGCGCGGCGAGCGCCGCGTGGAAGCGCGCAAGTTTGCCACTCGTACGTGCGGACTCGAAGACAAAAACGGGCCTGCCCGTGGCGCAGGCCTCGCTTGCGAGGTTGACGGAGTCGGCGGTCACGAGCAACGCGTCGGACAGCGCGAGAAAACCCGGGTAGGGATTGCGCAGGTCTGCTGCCGTGGCAGTGCCGACACTGAGCGCGCTCCGCGCGGGAATCTGCCCCGGTGCGAGGTACACCTTGCGCCCGGGTGCGTCGGCGAAAGCAGTCAATCGTGCTTCGAACTGCACCGGGGTGCGTCGTGAACTGGTCAGCCACACACTGCCCGCGGTCGCGAGCTGCCACTGCGCAGCGGCTTCCAGCAAGCGCTCCAGCGCCGCCACGTCAAACGTCCAATCGCGATGGGCTCCACCGATCAGAACCGCCAGGCGCGGCGATGGCGCTGCCGCAAGATCCGGGAAACCGTGCGCAGCGTCAGTCAACCACGTTTCGTCCACCGCAGTCATGGCCCCGAGCGTCTCGATGCAGTTGGGAGCGGTGAGACCGTCGTGGGCCGGCGCGATCACCCAGTCGAAATGCTTCGGTGCTATGCGTGGGTCGAGGATCTGGATCGCGCGGCATCCTGGGACGTGCGCCCGCAACATCGCGGTGATGCTCGCGCTGGCGCGACCGCAGCCGACCACCAGTTCGGGCGGCGCATGCAGCGCTGCGCGTATCTCGCGAGGCAACGCCTGCGCCCATGGCCAGCGCAAGTGCGGAGCGAGCCAACGCCAGGGCCCCGCCAACTCCACGCAGAATTCGCGAGCCTCGCAGCGAAGGGCCCGCAGGAGCGCCTGCACCTGGCGCCTGTTGCCGGTGCGGCCGTCGCTGATCGCCCACACGGTAATGTTCGAGTCGTTACGCACGTGCCCTTCGACGTTCCCGCGGAACCCCGAGGGTATTGGCTCCTTCGGGCAATGTCGCGCTTCGAAAGCCACCCGACAAACCGTCTCCTCACGGCGACACCACAATAGCGACAGCTACACTTCGCGCCTCCCAACGGGGCGCGAGGCCGCGCGCGATGTCGATGAATCCCTTGCCAGCAGCAACCCTGGGCTCCCTTTTCCGGGAAGCGCGCACGCACAACTTCTGGCGCCCCGAACCTTTCAGCGACGGGGACATCCACGCAATCTACGAACTGCTCAAGTTCGGACCGACGAGCGCAAACTGCAGTCCCGCGCGATTGATTTGGGTGCGAACCTCCGCCGGCAAGGAAAAGCTCAAGCCCTTGCTCGATGACAGCAATGTCGCCAAGACCATGGCGGCGCCCGTGACGGTGATCGTCGCGCACGACCTCGAGTTCTACGAAAAGCTGCCGTGGCTCTTTCCGCACGACCAGAGCGCACGCGGCTGGTTCGCCGGCAACACGCTCAAGATCGAACAGACCGCCTTCCGTAACGGTACGCTGCAAGGCGCTTACCTGCTCATGGCGGCGCGTGCACTCGGGTTCGACTGCGGGCCGATGTCGGGCTTCGACAATGCCCGCCTTGACGCCGCGTACTTCGCCGGCACGCCGTGGCGCTCCAATTTCCTGGTGAACTTGGGGCACGGCGATGCGTCCAAGCTGTTCCCGCGCTCGCCGCGGTTCCCGTTCGACGAAATCAACCGGATCGAATGATCCCTGCCGAGGAAGTCCCATGCACAAGTCCCGCCTGTTTGCCGCGCTTTCCACCTTCCTCGCGGCCGGTTTGCTGTCCGCAGCGCCCGTCACCTACACCCTCGATCCTTCGCACACCCAAGTCGCGGTGAGCTGGAGCCACTTCGGCCTGTCCACGCCGAGCGCCACGTTTGGCGCCGCCGAGGGCACGCTCGTCTACGATGCGGCTGCGCCCGAGAAATCCTCGGTCAAGGTCAGCCTGCCGATCAGTGCGCTGGACGGACACGACGCCGACTTCAACGATCATTTGCGCAGCAAGGATTTCTTCGAGGCGGACAGGTTCGCGAATGCGACGTTTGTCAGTACCAGGGTCGAGAAGGCGGGCGAGGGCAAGTTGCGCGTGACCGGCGACCTGACCGTCAAGCAGCATACGCGGCCCGTGGTGCTCGATGTGGACATCAACCTGGTGGGTCCGCATCCCATGTCCAAGGCACCGGCCGCCGGATTCGATGCGACCACCACGCTCAAGCGCTCGGACTTTGGCCTGGGGGCTTACGCCCCGAATGTCAGCGACGAGGTCAAGCTCACGATCACCACCGAGGCCGTGGAAGCGAAGGCGTGGGCAGCACGCCAGGCGAAACAGGCCGCCGCCAAGAAATCGTGACACCAGGGCTCGCGCAAAGTCAGGCCCGACTGACTTGATCAAAGTGCGCCCGGCAAACTCGCGGGGGCTGACGCAGACCGGTTGGCTCGAGAGTCGCCATACGTTTTCGTTTGGCGACTATCACGATGCGGCGCACATGGGCTTTGGCCCGATGCGCGTCATCAACGATGACGTGGTGAAGGGAGGAGCGGGATTCGCGCCGCACGCGCACGCCAATATGGAGATCCTGAGTTTCGTCGTCGACGGCGCGTTGGCGCATCGCGACAATCAGGGCGGCGGCGCGACGCTCGGCACGGGTGACGTGCAGTGGATGAGCGCCGGCCACGGGATCCGCCACAGCGAATTCAACGCGAACCCGGATGTTCCGGTGAGGTTCGTGCAGGTGTGGATCCAGCCCGACGTGTTGAACGCGGCGCCTGCCTACTTCGATCGCTCGTTCCCTGCCGAGGTGCGAGCGGACGCGTGGTGCCTCGTCGCCGCGCCGGGAGGTGCCGACGGTGCTCTGCCGATCCGGCAGGACGCGCGCGTGTTCGTCGCCGATCTCGGCGCTGGCCACACGCTCGAATACTCACTCGCGCCGGAACGGCGCGCGTGGTTCCAAGTCGTCAACGGCGAACTCGATCTCAACGGTCAGCCGCTGCAGCGGGGCGATGGCGCGGGCATCACCGCGGAATCAGCGTTGCGCGTGCGCGCCACCACCGACGCGAGCCTGCTGCTCTTCGACCTGCCTTGAGTCATCCGCAAATATTCGTCAAGTCGGCGTGCCGACCTGACCTACGCCGTTCCCGCGAAGCAGTGCTTTCGTAGGTCAGGTCGCGAAAGCGACCTGAACGGAATCGTCAAATCGAATCAGGATGCGTCGGGCGTGCTGGCCAAGCCCGCGAGATCAAGGTCCGTGGCCGCGTTCTTGAGCGCGTCGATGTCGATGCCGGTGCCGCGCAGCTTGATCATGAAGCGGTTGTCGAGCGCCGTCTGGAATTCGCTGCTGCTGCCGTCCTTGTCCCAGCTCTCCATCACCCAGCTGCCGTCGCGCTGGTAGGTCTTCTCGACGCGCGTGTCGGTCTCATTTTCGGATTCCATGCCCGCGATCCCTGCGAAGGCCAGGAAGTTCGGCGCTCCGGCCATGTCGACGATCTCGACTTCGAGACTGCGTTCGCCTGCGCCGTAGTTTGCGGTCGCGGTCGACACTTCCATTCCCATCGCTGCGTTGCGCGATGCGCTGAGCGACGTGCGCGGCATGCCCGCCATCGTGTCGGGCAGGTAAGGCTTCAAGGCATCGGGGGCCAGGGCGCGAACGCCGGGCTTGCCTCCCGCCAGCGCACCCATCGCCGCCGTCATCGCCGCGGCACTGGCTTTCGCGGCCGCTTCCGTGTCGCCCGACGCTGCTGCGGCTTCCGCGGCCTTGTTGGCCGCTTCGATCTTCGCCCCCTGCGCTTCCATCTGCGCGCCCATCGCCGCCAGCTTGCCGAGCGCGGAATCCGGATCGGCCTCGAAAGTGTCACCGCTCGGGGACGTCACTGCAGCCACGCCGTTGCGCATTCCTGCCGCCGTAATACCGCCGACCAGCGCGCCGAGAACCAGGGTAAGCACGATGCCGATGACGGCCACCGTGATCATGTAGCCGACAGTCTTCCCTTCCGGATTTCGCATCAGATGCGGCAGCCCGAGATAGATCAGATAGAACGAATACAACCCGAGCAGGCCCAGGATCGCGAGCTGCGGCACGATGCCGAAAATCCCGGCAAGGAACGCAGCGGTGTAGCCGTAGGCCGTCAGCTTGAGCGCCTGCAGGAAATTCTTTTCGCCGCCGAAGGTGGGCGCCAGCGCATTGCAGATGAGCGCGATCACATAAACCATCGCGAGGCTGACGATATAAGTCAGCACCATGGTGGTGATCAGTGAACCCATCGAGGGACGTATGGTGCCGACGAACGGGATCGTGATGCCGAAGATAGACTGACCGATGAGGGCCGCGATGGGCCCGATGGCAGCCAGCCAGACCACATAGTTCTTGTAGATGTCCGCGACGGTGGTGGTCTCGGCCGCGATGACCGGCCACTCGGTCTTCGGCGTCAGCAGGATGTTCTTGGCGCGCTCCATCAATTTATTGATGTCCATCGTCGTCTCCCCGTCGGTGTGTCGGACCGCCGTGCAGCGCGGAGTATCGGCCCAGTCTACCCCGTGCCCAGCCGTTCGTTGCCCCGCGCCTCGAGCGCGCTCACGGCCGGCAGTTCCCGTCCCTCGAGAAATTCGAGGAACGCCCCGCCACCGGTCGATATGTAGTCAATGTCGTTCTCGATGCCGTATTTCTCCACTGCGGCCAGGGTGTCGCCGCCGCCCGCGATCGAGAACGCCGCGCTGGCCGCGATCGCCTCGGCGATGTCGCGAGTCCCGGCGCTGAACGCGTCGAACTCGAATACCCCTACCGGGCCGTTCCAGACCACGGTGCCGGCCCTGCCGATGGAAGCGGCATAAAGCCTCGCCGTCTCCGGGCCGATGTCGAGGATCATGTCATCGTCGCCGACCGCGTCGACCAGCTTCACCGTCGCTGCGGCCGTGGCAGAGAACTCCGAGGCCACCACCACGTCGGTCGGTAACGGCAGCTCGACACCGCGGTGCTTCGCGTCGGAAAGAATGCGCTTCGCAGTGTCGATCAGGTCGCGTTCGACCAGCGACCGGCCAATGGGAAATCCGGCGGCGGCCAGGAAAGTGTTGGCGATCCCACCTCCCACGATCAGGCCGTCCACCTTCGCAATCAGGCTCTCGAGCAGCGCGAGCTTGGTCGACACCTTCGCCCCGCCGACGATCGCAAGCACGGGACGCGCGGGTGCACCGAGTGCTCGCGCAAGCGCGTCGAGTTCGGCCATCATCAGCGGCCCACCGCACGCCAGCCGCGCCGCACGAATGACGCCATGCGTGGAAGCCTGGGCGCGATGCGCGGTGCCGAACGCATCCATGACGAACACGTCGCACAGCGACGCATATTTTTTCGCGAGACCTGGATCGTCGTTTGCCTCGCCGGGATTCATGCGGCAATTCTCGAGCAACACCAGATCGCCCGGTCCCACGTGGATTCCGTCGAGCCAGTCGCGGGCGAGCGGAACGTTGCGCTGGAGCAGTTCGCCCAGCCGTGCCGCTACCGGAGCCAGCGAATCGGCTGCGCTCCACTGGCCTTCGGTCGGGCGCCCGAGATGCGACATCACCATGACGGCTGCGCCGGCATCGAGCGCCTGATGCAGGGTCGGCAACGAAGCGGTCAGTCGCTGATTGGAAACGACTCGGCCATTTTCGATGGGAACGTTCAAGTCCTGCCGAATCAACACGCGCCTGCCCGCGAGATCGACATCTTTCATGCGCAGGATCGCCATTGCTTCGCCGTCGGTTTGGGGATCCCGCATTGAAAGCGACCCGTCGCCCGGAAGCAACCATGACGGTGCCTGTTCGGTCGGCAGGACGGGTCAGTCCCGCCAGCGCGGGCGCTGTGGTCGGTGCAACGCGTCGAACAGACCTGACGGAGCCACGTCTCCAGCAAACGGGGAACGCGGCGGCCGTGGCTCCTACAATGTCCGCACATGGCGACCACGCAGTCCGCGAACACGAACGTCCCCGACGCGGTTGCTGCTCTGCGCCGCGGTGAAGCAGTGGGGTTGCCGACAGAGACCGTGTACGGTCTGGCCGCGGATGCGCGCAATCCGGCAGCCATCGCGCGCGTGTTCGCGCTCAAGGGACGGCCGCTCGACCACCCGCTCATCGTGCACCTTCCCGCCGCACTGCCGTGGACCGAATGGGCAGTTGATGTTCCGGATTCCGCGTATCGACTGGCCGAGGCATTCTGGCCCGGCCCGCTCACGCTGGTCTTGCGACGTCATCCAGCCGTGCTCGACGCAGTGACGGGGGGTCAATCGACCATCGCGCTGCGGGTGCCTGCCCATCCGATCGCGCAAGCGGTGCTGCAGGCATTCGGCGACGGGCTGGTCGCGCCCTCGGCGAACCGGTTTGGCCACGTCAGTCCGACCACTGCAGCGCACGTGCGCGCGGAGTTCGGCAACGCATTGCCCCTGGTGCTGGACGGTGGACCCTGCACGATCGGCGTCGAGTCGAGCATCGTCGATCTGAGCGGCACCACGCCGCGCCTGCTGCGCCCCGGCATGCTTGCGCACGGAATGATCGAAGCCGTGTTGAACTCACCGCTCGCGCGCGACGCGGGCGTCGATTCGCCGCGCGTCCCGGGCAGCCTCGAGAGCCATTACGCTCCCCGCACGCCGACCGTTTGGATCGACTCGCCTTTCCAACGCAGGAGCGCCGCAAGGCTCGACGGAAGCGCACCATCGGACGAACGATCGCGCCTTGCGGCGCTCCTGCAGTGTGAGGCGGCGCAGGTCCGCATGCTGGCGCTCGGGAGCTTGCCCGAAGGATTCGACGGAATCGCGCTGCCCGCCGACCCGGAAGCCTATGCGCGGCGGATGTACGCCGCGCTTCGCGAACTCGACGAAGGCGCTTTTGCCGCGATCCTCATCCAGGCACCGCCCGAGTCCGAAGCCTGGCTCGCCATTCGCGATCGGCTGCGCCGCGCCTGCGCGCGCTAACGATTGCGTCGAGAGCAAACGCCTCTCCAATCCTCCGCTGCCCGCAGTGCCCGCGTCGCTTAGGCCGGGGTGAACTCGTCGAGTTGCCTCGAAACAGCGCAGGGATGCGCGGTCCTAGGGCGAGCTTGCGCCCTTAGAGTGAGCCGAGCATCGGAGCAGCCAACCGGGACTTGATGCGCCGTATGTTTGAGCACATGGAAGTGCGAGTTCGGCGCATCCCGGTTGGCTGCGAGAAGCGCAGGGCACCGGAATCGCGGGATGCGATTCCGGCGAACGGCCAGGGCGCTTTCGGTTTTGGTGACTTTTGACGAGACAAAAGTCACTCGCTCGCCGCAGGCGAGTGAAACGCTGTTGGTGTTGACGTTAAGCGATCGCGCAAAAGGGCGAAGTTCACTTCGCGGCGTGCAGTGCCTCGACCATGTCGAGCAAGCGGTTGGAAAAGCCCCACTCGTTGTCGTACCACGACAGAACCTTGACGAGCGTTCCACCCATGACGCGCGTCTGCGTTGCGTCGTAGATCGAACTGCGCGGATCGTGGTTGAAGTCGCTCGACACCAGCGGCTCCCTGTTGAC
>Ga0183260_10003769_pt1 | contig 12175 bp, 12 predicted proteins | sample AntDrymUQ4972206_2_FD_129768 | JGI IMG/M metagenome (GOLD analysis project Ga0183260, IMG submission 129768) | Polar desert sand microbial communities from Dry Valleys, Antarctica - metaG UQ497 (22.06) (version 2) (version 2) | ecosystem: Environmental > Terrestrial > Soil > Desert | place...
CCTACCCGAATTGACGACTCAGCCGACGTGCAAGCCGGATCGAGGTCCCAATGCCCACATTCCCCCGGCTCTACTTGTGCTTTCCGTCACAATCGAGGCGGCGGTTCGCAACCTGTTAACCTCCGCGACGTCAAAATCGCTGGCTGGTCGTTGTAGGATAGGGATGCGGTTGGTCGCACAGACCGGACGATCCTGATCGACCATGTGCGCCGCCCTTGGTTGAATCGTTCATCTCATGACTCTGATTGCGACTTCCGAACATCGTCACACGGTGCAACGCCATGAATCCACTTGTCTTGCTCTTGCCGCTGATAATTTTCCTGGCCTGGATTCGGTTAGTCCGTCCTGGCTTCAACAAACTGCCGGGCACAACGATAATGGTTGTGCCCCTGCCCCTGTTGGCGAGGATCCGAATGCATGCGGCCCCGACCCTGGTTGCGCTGGGGCTTGGTCTCTGGCTCGCGGTCCGCGGGGATGTGCCCTGGTGGGTTGTGCTGGTCCCGATTGTTTCCAGTGCGTGCCTGATTGCGATTCCGGTCAGGTACACCCTGACCGATGACGGCATTCGGCTTGGCTGGACATCGTTCCGGCGGTGGACCGAATTCGCCGGTGTCCGTCGCGCTCCCGGCGGCGCGAAGCTTGCCGGTGTCCAGAAAACGTTCGGAATGCACATCTGGTTGTCCGGATCGCGCGGCGACGACGAGTTTCTGCAGTTTCTGCGACAGACCGTGAAGAACGCCTACAAGGGGAGATCGGGCGTTATCTCATTTCCCGTAGAGCGATCCGCCGAACGCGTTGGCGATGGCGATCCGCTGGACAACGGCATTTCAGCGTATCTCACCGAGCGATAATGCAGGAGATTGGGGAGGGAATGTCTCAGGAGGCGTACGTGATGCCAGCCGACGCTCCACCCGCGTTAGACCATCAGTTTTCAACGAGATCCAGCGCCAGCATGCCGGCGTTGAATATCTGCTCGGCATCGATTCCGACCGTGCGGTAGACCGCCTGTCTGGACCCCGATTGCCCAAACTCGTCGACCCCTAGCGGCACAACCGGGACTCCCCAGATCGAGCCCAGGAATGCCAGGGAGTGGGACGCGCCGTCCTGCACGGTCACAATCGGCGCCCGACGCTCACCTTTGGGAAACAACGTCGCGAGTTGGCCGAGATCGAGCGGGGCACGCGCATCGCGGAGCTGCGCTCGGCGCGCCTCGCGGCCGGCGCCGTACAGACGATTACCGCTGGTCACATTGATCACGTTCGCGGCGACGCCTTCCTCGTGCAACCGCCGCGCCGCCTCGACTGCCTCTGGAACCATGATTCCCCCGGTGGCGATGTGGACCACATCGGAATCGGCGAGATCAGACGCATCGACCGTGCGATCAACCAGCCTGTACCCACCGGCGAGGACCTGACGCCGCAGCTCATCCTCACCCAACCGCGCCAACGCTTCGTCCATCAGAGACTGGTCAATCGGTTTGGTCGAGAGGCGAAGGTACGTCGACAACCCGTGCTCCCGGTCGCAGCATTGGCGAAGGGCTTCCAGCAGCATCCAGTCGACCTCGCGGCCGAAGGTCGGTTCGAAGTAGACGAGATTCGGGAGTTCAATGCCGAGCGAGGGAGTCACCGTGCTCTGGTGAGCCCCTCCCTCGGGACTCAGCGACACCCCTGCAGGTGTCCCCGCAAAGATCATCTTGGAGTGAATGTAGAGACCGTAGATCAGGGCATCGAGACCGCGGCAGATGAAGGGATCGTAGACCGTGCCGATCGGGATCAGTGGCTGTCCCGAAAGCTCCTCCGTCAACCCGAACTGACTGAGCGCCATGAACAGGTTCATCTCGGAGATGCCGAGTTCGATATGCTGGCCGTTGGGCGATGGTTGCCAGCGAAGCATGCGTTTGGCGTCGCTTTCGAAATCGTGGGCTTCCTCGATCGAAAAGACACCGGACTTGTTGATCCAGCCGGCCAGGTGGGTTGAGGTTGCGACATCGGGGGACATCGTGACGATGCGCTCCCCAATATGCGGGATCTCGCCGGCCCGCAGGAGTGTCCGGCCAAATGCCTCCTGGGTCGATGTTTGCTTCGGATGCCGCGTGTCGATCGAATCCGGAATAGCATCGATCGGCAGGCTCGTCGCCGCATGTTCTTCGCGAAACCGCTCGGTTGTGGCGGCGCACCAGGCGCCGGGGGCGGAATCTGATGCGAACCTTGCCCATTGGTCGACCTCGTCGATCCCGAATTCCTCGCGCAGATGTTCGAGTTGGGTGTTGGTCAGCAACTGCGAGTGGTTCATCGGATCGCCGGCAAAGGTCAGGCCGTATCCCTTGACGGTGTAGGCGAAGATCACGACCGGGGCGTGGTCCACGCGATCGGCTTCGTCGAGCACCTGAAGCAGTTTCGGCAGGTCGTGGCCGCCAAGGTTGCCCACGAGTGTCTGGAGTTGGTCGTCCGGCACGTCCGTCACCGCGTCGAGAATCCCTCGATGCCACTTGCGGTCGGCGACATCGGCTAGCCGGCGACGCAATTCGGCGCCGTCGATCACGCGAATCAGCGACTGGTACTCCTCGTTGGACATCGAGTCGATCCTTCGTCGCAGGGCATCTCCCCCTCGCGCCTCCATCGCAGCCTCCAGCGAGGTGCCGTACTTGGCCTCGAGCACACTCCAACCGGCCCCCGCAAACAGCGCCTTGAGGCGAGCCGCCTTGATTCCGGGAATGACCCGATCGAGGCTCTGGCGGTTGAGATCGATGATCCAGATCACGTTGCCGAGACCCTGGATCGCTTCCTCGGCGACGGTTTCCCAGACGTTGCCCTCGTCCAGCTCGGCGTCGCCGATCAGCGAAATGAACCGATTGGAAGACACCGATCCGAACTTGAGTTCGGCGTAACGCGCCGCCAAAGCGGCGAACACCGGCGCCACCGCGCCGAGTCCGACCGACCCGGTCGAGAAATCGACCGGGTCCGGGTCCTTGGTTCGCGACGGGTACGACTGCAACCCACCGAGTTCTCTGAGTGTCGTCAGGTACCGCTCGTCGAGCCGGCCAAGCAGGTACTGACAGGCGTGAAAGACCGGCGACGCATGCGGTTTGATCGATGTCCGATCTCCCGCGCGCAGAAACTGGAAATAGAGCGCGGTCATTATTGTCACGACCGAAGCGGAACTCGCCTGGTGCCCACCGACCTTGGTCGGTTTGTCCGGATTTTCGCGGACATTGTTGGCGTGGTGGACGATAAGCGTCGAGAGCCACAGGATGCGGCGTTCGATCTCCTGGAGGACCGCAATGTCCTCGGAACTGAGACCGATTCCCTCATCTTCGACTCTCGGTGGCGCCTGCCGTAACGTGACCATCTGGTGATCTCCCGACAACATCGTCGTGGCGGACCCTACTGGGTGGCCCGGATTGTGAATGCGGACGTTCGTTGCTTGGCGCGGCCAGGAGGTGGCACTCACGCGTATTGTCCATTTTCGTTCAGCCGACGCCGAGGGTCTACCGTGGCGGGTTCAGTTCCACGACATCGTCGATCAGCCAGACTCCGTCTACGTTTGCCAGGATCAGGGTGTCCTCAAAAGTAGAGGCCGCGGACGCGATCGTGACCGTCACTGAGACCCTGCCGTCGTGGAGGCGGTCGATCTCGGCGACATCGACGATCCGCAATTGTCCCTCCGGCTGGATTGGGCCAAGTGCGATGTGCTCCTCAAATTCAGGTTGATAAGTCATCGTGGGGTCGGCAAACAACGATGCCAGGTACCGACCGGTGAAGATGGCGTACTGGAAGGCCGCGTCGCCAGAGTTCATGCACGCGGCCAACACCGCGATTGCGTCTCGTATCTCGTCAAAGGAAAAATCGGTTGTGGAGACAACCGGCGTGGAGGCGATCAAGGCGGCGGGTGTAGCATCGAAGAGTGGCAACGTCACGGGATCGAGGGAGCAGGCTGTGTCATCGGGTGTCTGCGCAATGACGCCAGATAGTGACAATCCGACGATGGCGACGAGCGTTGTCAACACGCCGCCCAGGCGCGCGCTCATTGAATTGTCCAGCATGGATTGGCACTCCCGGGCATCGTCGGCGAAGCGTCGCGTGCAGATGAGAGTGTCGCCCACCGGGCCGGAATACGCCACCGGTTCACTCGATCGAGGCGTTGCGCTAAGCTTCACTCCGGTTGCCTGAGTCGATCGCGCGGCCACGAAGAAACCAGAGGATGCAACGGAGCCGATGACAGGCAAACAGTTCGACACCAGCAAGGATTACGATGGCGCCCCGTTCAACGAGTCGAGCGCGAGCAACGACCCGTTTACGCAATTGCGATTGTGGTTGGACGAAGCCCGAAAAGTGTCGTTGGTGGAAGCCAACGCCATGGTCCTCGCGACCGTCGACCAGCACGGCATGCCCACGGCGCGGACCGTGCTGCTCAAGGCGCTCGATCGGTCCGGACTGATTTTCTACACCAATTACGACAGTCGCAAGGGTCGCGACATTGCCGCCAATCCCGCCGTGGCTCTTGTTTTCAATTGGCCAACGATGGAACGACAGGTGCGTGTTTCCGGCGAGGCGTCGAAGGTCGACCCGGCGGAATCCGATGCCTACTTCTCGTCCCGGCCGCTCGGGAGCCAAGTTGGGGCCGCGGCCTCGCCGCAGAGTGAACCGGTGCCGAACCGCGCCTGGCTGGAAGAGCGCTTCGAGCGATTCTCGCATGCCGATGCCCCGCTTGGCAGGCCAGTCCACTGGGGCGGCTATCGCGTACAGCCTGCCATGTTCGAGTTCTGGCAGGGACGTCCTAATCGGCTTCACGACCGGCTGCGATACGATCGGGTTGGAAGTGGCTGGGAAATTGTCAGACTGGCGCCTTAGCGGATGACGACGTTGGGAGAGGCGTGGTATTCTCCGTTGTCGCCATGGCGCATTCGTCTAGCGGCCCAGGACACCGCCCTCTCAAGGCGGAGATCAGGGGTTCGAATCCCCTATGCGCTACCAAGTGTCGAGAAGTCTCCGTAATTGCGGAGACTTCCGATTGTCGACCGGACGAACGGTGAAACAAAGACGCACTCGTAGAACGCGTGCGCTCAGGCGAACTGCAAAATGGTGTTGTAGATGTTGTGCACCTCGCCGTCACGGTTGTTCGATCGATTCCAGGTGTGACGCGCACCGGGAATCTCTCCATCGAGCCGATCTTTGGTTGAAGTTGCTAGTGGATGTCGATAGAACTCACCGGGTGGGATCAGTTCGTCTCCCACAAGGATCGTTGCCACCGAGGCCAGACCGATCATGCTCGGATGTTCCTGAAGAACCTGCTTCATGAACCGGTCCAATGAAATGCCAATAACCTCGTTTGTCGTTGGATCTTCGAGCACAGAAAGCACCGGATTCCGCGGATTGACCGAAAATCGTCGATCACGACCAAAGAACAAGACGGTGAGTTGATCGAGGTCGATGTCAAGATAGACTTCGAACGTCTCAGGGTTGATCGATTCAAAGTCCGGAAATTGAATCCTATCTGTCATGTTGGCCACTTCCTGACCTCGTCTGCATTCTTGTTGCGTTGCAGGTAGGCGGTTATCACAAATCCATGTTCATCGTAATTATAGCGAATCACCACTTTAATCACGTCGCCTTCGAAGTGCTTGTGTCCAACCAGATAGAAGCACTCCCGATCGGGAAACTCGCGATCATAGTTAATGAGTGTCGGCGACTCGATGGCAAGTTCGACGTGGTGCAGAAATTCATCCATCCACGCCTTGTTGGAGAGGACATGCACTTCCCACTGACGTCGGGTAAGCAGAACAGACCGCCCAAGAATGTCAACGGTGTCGATGAGTAGCTCACTCAGTGTCAGTTCCGTTTCTCCTTGGCCATCACTTGCCTCGACCAATCCCTCATCTTGCCTCGACACCACCGACTTCTACGAGTGCAAAGTCAAGTGTCAGGTTCGGAAGAGGCAACTTCGAACCCTTATCGAGGACTCCTTGCTCACAACCACTGCAAAACCCTCGCCGTAATTTACGGCGAGGGTTTGTTGCATCCAGAACAAATGAAAGTCCCGAATGACCGGCGGTGGTTCCAAACCATGCCATGCAGTTTTCGATGCAACGTCCCGCAACGTGCATCGTGCCCTGCCTGACCCCGCGTCTGTTCCGGGATCGATCTGAGCCCCGCAGCTCATTTCGTTGAAACCGACCGGTTGGCGAAACCACGTTTCCAGTCCCTCGGGACAGTCCGTAAACTATATACGTACACTCATTGCACTGTCAAGTTGGGCATGGTCAGGTCGGCTCCCCGGGAACCGAGCGCACCCAATCGCGCTCAAAAATGACCAGGCACCTGGCCAGCAGCGTCGGATCCTCGATCGCGATCGCGAATTCGCGGTTGTCGTCGAGGGATGTCGAGGTGAAGTTCTGGGAACCGACAATCGCCAGGTCGCCGTCGATCACCATCAGTTTGGCGTGGATGTAGAGCGTCTCCGCCAGCCGAATTTCGGCCCCGCTATTGTAGAGTAGAATGGCAAACTCCTGGGTTACCTCATCGAACGAGGCGTCGACGATCAGGCGCACCTGTACCCCGCGCGCCGCGGCATCCTCAATCGCGTCGACGATTTCGACATCCCGGATCACCTCGGCGTAGAAGTCAATCGAACGCTCGGCCCCGCCGATCAATTCCAGGTACCGGGCGCGGCTGTTGGTGGGACTGACGATCAGCGGCCCGTCCGGATCGTCCAGGGGTTCATGATCCCAGTCGCGGTCGAATACGGTTTGGGCCTGCGCGACCGATGCCCGATCGGTTGTCGTGACCCCGAATTCGCGGTTCGAGGTGAAAGCCGATGCGGTCAGATTCTGGTTCATGAACAGCGCTGTCTGGCGGTCGATCACGATGTACTTGGCGTGCGAAAAGCGAATGTCCGATGCGGACCAGCGCACCTCGATGCCGAGCAGTTCGAGCCGCTCCCTGACCTCGATCTGGCCACCTCCCCCACCGAAGGGGTGCTCCTCGAGCATGACGCGGACTCGTATGCCGCGATCGACCGCGTTGCCGAGCGCCTCGATCGTGACATCGTCGGAGAGGATGTAGATCGACACATCGACCGTGCACGAAGCGGAGTCGATCTCGCGGATGACCGGTGCGTGGCCATCGTCCGGCTCGACGAAGAGTCCGGTGACCGACCCAGGTGGGGAGAGCGTGGCCAGGCAATCGTCGAACGTAGAGGGAGAGAGCGAGATGGACGACGATGACGAGCACGAGACAAGGACGAGGAAGACGAGCAGCACGCTTGCCAGGCGTGTCATGCACAGATCTGGAGTGCCAGTGGTCACGACAATCCCACGCCAAATCTGCGCACTATGCGCTCGACCGCTTCGCGAGCCGGCTGGCTAATCTCACCAGCGAGCGAGATCGAAAGGTCTTGCGGGATGCGCACGCCAAGTTCGAGCTCGGTCGCACGTTGGATCACTCGATCTTCCCACGGTCCGACCACAGCGCGATTCACGGCGAGATCCTCGTCCGCCAGGGCCATGGCGAAGAGTTCAGCGGCAATCGGGTCCGAAGTGACGCCCACCATGGCGAAACTTCCAACCATCTTGCCAATCACGGAAACGGATATTCGTACAACCAGATTGACATCCACGGCGTCATCAGCCCGCGACGACGACGCCAGGAGTTGAACACGCAAAATTGGATGGACATAACGCGCAATGAGGTCGAGCACAAATGGACCTCTACCACTCACGGCGTCCACATCCGTCACCGTCCACACCGGGTTTTCGCCGATCATCTGAGCGGGCAGCCGAACAGTTCCAGGCGGCTTGTCTGGCGAAGTAATGTTGACGGTGCACCAGTGCGCGATCCGCTTGCCACGCCCCAGATGGGCAAGTGCCGCGAGCGGGTTAACCGGCAATACCAGATGGGACGCGACGCCGTACGCGCGAAGTTGCTCCCGTAAGGCGGCGGCGATCCGGTCGGCGCGGCGCAGTGACGACGGAAGAACGAGCACTTCACGGGCTGCCATATCACCTGAAACTACCAGTTCCAATGCGGTGGCAAACGTCGCGCCTGTTCCAATCGCAATCGTCGAGGCGGCGGGTACGTTTGGGCGAAGATCAGCCAAGTGGACAGACGCCTCCCCAAGAATCATACGCGGGATCGCGAACGGCAAATACGCGCAAAGGCAGACCAGGCTACCGGTAGCCGAACCAAAGCGAACCGAAGCACACTTGAATACTCCCCAACATGTCATTCTATCGAACGTTACTGTTAGCAGAACGTGAAGGCAGGGCCGGACCGGCGCCAGTCTGACTGTACAACTTCTGAGCGCCACGACAAGGACGACTCGTTGGCTACAAAGACCTTGACACATGACGCGTCGATGGCCGCCTCCGATCCGCATCCCTCTGCCGGGGAACTGGCGGTCCGGTTCGCGACGACGACGTTCGATACCGGCGGAACCGAGACTGTGGGTGAGAGCGGCGGCATCCGGGATCGCCAACGCCTCCTCTATCGGTGGCTGGTGTTCGGGATGTTCGTCGTCTACATCGTTGGTGCGATCCTTCTCTTCGTCTGGCGTGGACAGGCTTTCCGGCCCGACAACTGGGCGTTGTTCCTGCTCGTGGGAGCGATCCTGCTCGGTCGCGTCGGTCCGTTCCTGCGGGACTGGATTCCATTTGTCCTGTTGGTCTTCGGGTACGAGTTCCTGCGCGGTGTCGCCGGTGAGTTCGTCACCGGCGGCGAACGGGTAGGCGACAGACCGCGCGAGGCGCTGCCAAACGTCCGGGTCGAGAACCTGGTTGACTTCGACTTGGCGCTGATGTTCGGGCACGAGCCTGTCTCCACTTTGCAACGATGGATCTACACCCCCGGCCACCCGCAATGGTGGGATTACCTCTCGCTCATCGTCTACTCGATGCACTTCGCGTTGCCCTGCATCTTTGCGTTCCTGCTCTGGGTGACGAAAAAGGAACGCTTCTGGCAGTTCACGCTTGCGCTTTGCCTGATGACGTACTCCGCATTCGTCTTTTTTCTCCTGTATCCCGCGGCTCCGCCATGGTTGGCGAATAGCTGGGGAGTGGTCAGCGGCATCGGTTGGCCGGCTGGTTCGGTCACCGCCACGATCGACATCGCGCCGATCCGATCTCTCGACACCGTCTCGATCTGGCAGAACGCCAGCCCGCACCCGGTCGCGGCGATGCCGTCGCTCCACGCCGGATTTCCCTGGATGGTCCTGCTCTTCGCGGTGAAATACTTTGGCTGGAAGGGGTTGGTTGTCGTTCCGTACAACATCGCGCTCTGGTTCTCGGTGGTTTACCTCGCGAATCACTGGGTCGTCGACATTCTCGCCGGGATGGCCTGGGCGACGTTGGCGTTCGCGATCGTTGACACGGTGTGGACGCGGCTCAACCGAGTTAACGGACGTCGCGTTCCAGGTCGACTTCAGCCAGCGTTTGACGCGATCGAGCGATGGGCGTGGCGCCCGGCGGGAGCAGTTCTCGGACCTGCCTGGCATGCTCCAGGAAAGGCGCGTTCACGGTTGTGGCGAGAACTCACAGGATCGAGGCGCTGACGTTGGGTCCTCATGGAGCTTGAAACACCCGCGATCCATCGCACATCGACCGTTCCCGCGCCATTTTCCCTGGCCGCCACCTGCGGGCCGGTGTTTTGGACAACGGGTCGCTCACCACGCCACCGTTGGGCCGATGGCGTGCTCACCTGGGTGGGTTGGGAGGGCGAGGCGGTTGGATGGCGATCGTGCCGGCAAACTGGAAACGGGATACTAAACATAACGGGTTCCGCATCAGCGGACTGCGATGCCGCGTGGGGTAGGGACGTGCTGGGAACCGCCATCGACCTGCCGTCGTACAGCGATCCGGTCATGGCGGCGCTTGCGGACCGTTTTCCCGGGTTGCACCCGTACTGCGATGGCTCGGTGTTCGATGGCATTTTGACCGCGATCATGGGGCAAAGCATCTCGGTGGCGGCGGCAGCCGTGACCCAGGCCAAACTGGCGGCCCTGTTCGCGGACGAGATCGAGATCAAGGGCCACACGTACCGGCCCTTGCCGCGTCCCGACCAACTTGCCGACACGTCGGTCGAGTCGATCAGGACTTCAGGTGTGACCTGGAAGCGAGCCGAGGCGATCAAACACGCCGCGCGGGAGATGATTGCGGGCAATCTCCCGAGCGATGCGTTAGCCCGGAGCCACCCGGAGGAGACCGTGATCGCGTTGATGGAACTCCCACTGGTAGGACGCTGGACGGCGGAGTCGGTCGTGTTGTGGGGAGTAGGGGCCCCGGATGCGCACCCAACCGGTGATGTCGCCTTGTTGCGGGCAGCTCGCGCCGCTTACGAACGCCCCGAGATGACGCTCAAGGACCTTGACCTCCTGGCCGACACCTGGGGCCCGGCGCGGGGGCTGGCCGCGAGATTGCTCTGGACGAACCTGTTCGGCCCCGCCCCGACCCACGACCTCGCCTAGTAGTGGCCTCCCGAGGAACGAGGGACCATGCCGGCCAAATTCGACGGCGTTCCATGACTATCTTTGGTAGTGGCCGATCCTTGTGGCGGCCAAATCTCCCTGTGGCACGATGCATCAGAAACGCCACAAGTGGGGGAGGACCTCTCGATGACGGACCGTCGGCGCATTGACGTAATCCTGGATGGACCGGAATGGCTCGTGCTTCAAACTGGAGTGGAGGCGTCGTCGCCCACGGAAACACTTTCCTGGTTCACCGAAGCCGCAAAACTCAATCAGTGGTGGGGCGACGAAGCGCTTATCGAAACTCGGCCAGGTGGACGCTATGTTGTGCGCTGGCCCGCGATGGAATGGATCATGCGCGGGGTCGTCGCGCTCTTCACGGACGACACCCTGATCTACAGTTGGAGCTGGGATCATGAGCCGAACCAGCCCGCCAGAACGGTTCTCGTGCATGCTCAACCCACTGAGTCGGGTTCGCTTCTCACCATAACGCATGGGCCGTATCGCCCGGCATCGCCAACGCTCACGGACGAGGACGATGCGCGGCACAGTCATCGCGAGGGCTGGATCTACTTTCTGGCCGAACTCCATGCGACGATGGACAAGACACCATCCGATTGAGTGTGGCAGGGGGGAATCCATGAGCCGTGAGCTGAACTGGGCCGGAAACTACGCGTATCGGGCGACTCAGGTGCATCGCCCGGCGACGATTGACGAATTGCGCGCAATCGTAGCCGGGGCGCCGCGCATTCATACACTCGGTTCACGGCACTCATTCAACGACATCGCCGACGCCGCCGAATTGGTTTCGCTTGACGCCCTCGATCCCGCGATCGAGATCGACCGCGAGGCAATGACGGTCACCTGCGGAGGCGCAACTCGCTATGGCGACCTCGCGCAAACGCTGGAAGCCGCGGGACTGGCTCTGCACAACATGGCGTCGCTGCCGCACATCTCGGTGGCGGGGGCGATCACGACCGCGACACATGGTTCAGGTGACGCTCTGGGGAACCTTGCGACGGCCGTATCCGCAATCGAATTGGTCACCAGCAGCGGCGACATAATCGGTGTGACCCGCGGTCATGCGGACTTCGATGGGATGGTCGTCGGGCTCGGCGCGATCGGGGTCATCTACCGGCTCACGCTCGACCTCCAACCGTCGTACATGGTGCGGCAGGAGGTGTTCGAGGACCTCGCCTGGGAAACATTGTTCGATCGCTTCCACGAGGTCATCTCCAGCGCCACCAGCGTCAGCCTCTTCACCGATTGGGGCGAAACGATCAACACGACATGGCTGAAGAGCCGGATCCTGCCCGATGGTGAGGAACCGTTGCGCGCGGACCTGATGGGCGCGCTGGCGGCGACGAAAGCGCATCATCCGCTGGCCACGATGGCCGCCTCAAGTTGTACGGATCAACTCGGCCTGGTCGGGCCGTGGTCCGATCGCCTGCCGCACTTCCGGATGGACGCCGTCCCGGCCAGCGGCGAGGAAATCCAGGCCGAATACATGTTCGCGCGTGAGCATGCGGTAGCGGCGTTGCGGGCACTGCTCGAAATCGCCGATCGGATCCGACCGTTGCTGCTGATCTCCGAGGTCCGCAGCGTCGCCGCCGACACGCTTTGGATGAGCACGGCGTATGGCCGAGACACGGTCTGCGTCCACTTCTCGTTCAAGCCGGATGTCGAAGCAGTGACCCGATTTCTGCCAGAGCTGGAGGCC
>Ga0183260_10003770_pt1 | contig 12175 bp, 15 predicted proteins | sample AntDrymUQ4972206_2_FD_129768 | JGI IMG/M metagenome (GOLD analysis project Ga0183260, IMG submission 129768) | Polar desert sand microbial communities from Dry Valleys, Antarctica - metaG UQ497 (22.06) (version 2) (version 2) | ecosystem: Environmental > Terrestrial > Soil > Desert | place...
GACAGCGTGCCCTCCGTCATCCGGAAGCAGGCCAGCTCCGTGTCGAGCACCAGCGGGTCGTGGCGGCGGGCGAGGCGCAGGTACAGGTCGTAGTCGCCGGAGATCCGGTAGCGCTCGTCGAACGGGCCCACCTCGTCGAAGGCGCTGCGGCGGATGAAGGTGGCGGGCGCCGAGATGAAGTTGTGCGAGACGTAGCGCCCGAAGGTGTAGCGCCGCAGCCAGGCGTTCTTGTAGGCCGTGACGCCGCGGCGGATCTCGGCGCCCGTCCCGTCGATGATGCGACAGCGTCCCGTCAGCCAGCGCGCGTCCGGGTGCGCGGCGACCGCGGCGCCAACCGCGGCCAGCGCGCCGGGCAGGTAGACGTCGTCGGCGTTCAGCCAGCCGATCACCTCGCCGCGGGCGGCGCGCACCCCCTTGTTCATCGCTTCGTAGAGTCCGCCGTCGGGCTCGGAGGTGAAGCGGACCTCCGAGGCGGCGCGCAGGATGTCGAGCGTCCCGTCGGTGGAGCCGCCGTCGACCACCACGTGCTCCAGCCGGGGGTAGCCCTGGTCGCGCACGCTGCGCAGCGTCTCGGGCAGCGTCGCGGCGGCGTTCAGGCAGGGCGTGACGACGGTGATGGAGGGAAGCCCCGGCCCCGGCACGGCGGCGCACATTAGCCTCCATCGCCTTGCACGTCGGCCTATCGCTCCTGACGCTGTTCCCCGGCCGGGTCGGCGGGTCGGAGACCTACGTGCGCGGCCTGCTCGGCCAGTTCGTGCAGGGGAACGGGCCCAAGCGCGTGACGGTCCTGGCCAACCGGCACGTGGCCGGCGCCTACGCGGGCCGGACCGGCGGTCCGGTTGGCCTGCACCACGTGCGCTCCTACCGCGCGGGAAACGGCACCGCCTCACGCGCCGCCGCGATGGCGCTGGCCGCGCTGGCCCCCCGGCGGGTCGCGCGCGACGTGCCCCGCGGGCTCGACGTGATCCACCACGCCGTGACAGTCCCCATTCCCCGCACCGGCCTTCCCACCGTGGTGACCGTCCACGACGTGCACCACCTCGACCTGCGCGGCCCGCGCGCGCTGCCGCTGCGCGCCTACCGGCGCTGGGCCTACGACGGGGCCGCGCGCGGCGCCGATGCGGTGATCGCCACCAGCGAGTTCGCGCGAGGACGCGTCGTGGCCGGGATGGGCATCCCGGCCGAGCGCGTCCACGTGGTGCCGCTGGGCGTGGACCACGACGTCTTTCACCCGGGCCCCGAACCGGGGGACGAGGAGCGGCTCGCGCGCCTCCGGCTCCCCGAGCGCTTCCTGCTCTACCCGGCCAACCTGTGGCCGCACAAGAACCACGGCGTCCTGCTGCGGGCGCTGGCGCAGGTCGGCGACCCCGATCTGCACCTGGTCCTCGCCGGGGAGGCCTACGGGCGGCTGCCGGCGCTGGCCGCCCAGGCGCGCGGGCTGGGCGTTGGCGAGCGCCTCCAGCACATCGGCCACGTGAGCCCGGAGACGCTGGCGGCGCTCTACCGGCGCGCCGCCGCGCTGGTGTTCCCGTCCGGGCACGAGGGCTTCGGCCTCCCCCCGTTGGAGGCGATGGCCTGCGGGTGTCCGGTGGCCACCTCGGGCGCGGGGGCCCTGGGCGACCTGCCCGCGCCGGCGGCGCTACGGTTCGACGCCGCAACTCCCGGCCCGATCGTTCGTTCGATCGAGCAGATCGTGTATCAATCAGAGCTACGTCGTACGCTGATCCAGGCCGGCAGGCGCCATTCGGAGCGCTTCACCTGGCCCGCGTGCGCGGAGCGCCATACCGAGATCTATGCGCGCGTTGCCCACACTTCCTGAGCCCCTGGCTCTCGCCGGCAGCCCGCCCGCCACCAACGGCGCGGGGCCGCGCCGCCTGGCCATCATCCCCGCCTACAACGAGGCGGTGACGGTGGGGGCGGTGGTGGGGTCCGTGCACCGCCAGGAGCCCGACTTCGACATCGTCGTGATCGACGACGGCTCCACCGACCAGACCTCCGAGCGCGCCCGCGAGGCCGGCGCGGAGGTGCTGCGCGCGCCCTTCAACCTGGGCATCGGCGGCGCGGTGCAGCTGGGCTTCGTCTACGCGCTGGAGCACGGCTACGACTACATGGTCCAGGTGGACGCCGACGGCCAGCACGATCCGTCGCACATCAAGAAGCTCCAGTCCGAGATGCGCGAGGACCCGACGCTGGACGTCATCTGCGGTTCGCGCTTCATCAAGGACTACAACTACCCGGCGCCGATCTCCCGGCGCACCGGCATCCATGTCTTCGCCTTCCTGATGTCGAAGATCGTCGGCCAGCGGGTCTCGGACCCGACGTCGGGCTTCCGGCTCTACAACCGCCGCGCGATCGACCTGTTCGCGCGCGACTACCCGCACGACTATCCGGAGGTGGAGGCCGTCCTGCTGCTGCACCACCACCGGCTGCGGATGCGCGAGGTGCCCGTGCGCATGTACCAGCGCGAGGGTGGGACCTCCTCGATCAACTCGGGCAAGTCCGCCTACTACATGGTCAAGGTGCTGCTGGCGATCTTCGTCGGCCTGGCCCGCCGCCGGCCGGTGGTGGAGCCCGGCGACGCGGCGCCCGTCTCGGCGTCTCACTCGATCTGATGGACCCGCACCTGCAGACCGTCGCGATCGTGGCCTCGGTCACGCTGCTGCTGATCGTGCTCGAGCTGGTGCGCCAGCGTCGGCTGTTCGAGCGCTACGCGATCCTGTGGATGCTCAGCGCAGTTGTCCTGCTGGCGCTGGCCGTATGGGCGGGCCTGCTCTCGCGCGTCGCCGACACGCTCGGGATCGCCTATCCGCCCACGGCCCTGTTCGTGATCGCGCTGGGCTTCGTGCTGATGCTGCTGCTGCACTTCTCCGTCGCGGTCTCGCGATTGGCGGACCAGTCCAAGGTCCTGGCCCAGCGCCTGGCCCTGATGGAGGAGCGCCTGCGCCGCCTGTCCGCCGAGCAGGACGAGGCCGAGCCGGCCGGCGAGCCCGTGGTGGCCGCCGCCAAGGCCGAGCCCAAGCCGGGCGAGCGCCCGCGGCGGACCTCGGGCGTCTCCTCCTGACGCGCCGGTGAGCGGCTTCATCGCCGCGGCGGCCGACGAGACCGTCGCGCGAGCCGAACGCGAACTGGAGGCTTTGGTGGCCGTCTCGTCGCCCTCCGGGGACCGCGATGGGGCCGAGGAGGCCGTGGCGGTGGCGGCCGCGCTGCTGCCCGCCCAGGCCGCGACGCAGCGCCTGCCGTGCTCGTCGCCCGGCCACGCCGACGACCTGCTGGCGGTGTTGGAGGGAACCGGTGAGCGGCGCCTGCTGCTGCTCGGGCACCTCGACACCGTCGTCTCCCACGACCGCCACCGCCCGCTCGAGCGCGCCGGCGAGCGCCTGGAGGGCTCGGGCGCAATCGACATGAAGGGCGGCGTGGTGCTCGCGCTGGGGGTGATGCGCGCGCTGGCCGGCGTCCCGGAGGCCTTCGCGCAGGCGGCGCTGCTGCTGGTGTGCGACGAGGAGTGGCGCCGGGCCGCCTTCGCGCACGCGCCGCGATTCGCCGGCTGGGAGGCCTGCCTGTGCTTCGAGGCCGGGCAGTGCGGCGAGGCGGGGGAGGAGGGGGTGGTGGTCCGGCGCAAGGCCGCCTGCACCCTGCGCGTGGAGGCCGAGGGCGTCTCGGCGCACTCGGGCTCGGCGCCCGACCGGGGCCGCAACGCGCTGCTGGCGCTGGGCGCCGCCGCGGCCTGCGTCGCCTCCCGCCACGCGCCGCACGGCCCCGACCGGCTGACCGTCGTGCCCACGATCCTGCGCAGCGGCGAGGCCTTCAACGTGGTGCCCGACCGCGGCGAGCTCTACTGCGACCTGCGCGCCGACGACGAGCAGGCCTTCGCCGTGGTGCTGGACGCCGTGCCGCGCCGCCACGACGGCGTGAGCCTGCGGGCCGAGACGATCCGCGTCTGGCCCGGGATGAACAGCCGCCGGGCCACCGCGGGCGCGCTGGCGGGCGCGGGCCGGCGCCTGGGCCGCCCGGTGGCGGCAATGGAGCGCGGGGGCGCCAGCGACGCCTCGCACCTGGCGACGGCAATCCCGCTGACCATCGACGGGTTGGGGCCGCGAGGCGGCGGCGCCCACTCCCCGCGCGAGTACGTGCTGACGGAGTCCCTGCGCCCGCGGGCCGAGGTCGCCCTCGCGCTCACCGCGGAGCTGCTCGGGCTCTGATGGCGGCGCTGACGCCCGCGAAGCACGCCGCCGCGTAGACCCACCCGGCCAGCACGTCGGAGACGTAGTGCTCCGACGTGTAGACCAGCGCCAGGCCCATCGCCAGCGCGTACAGGCCCAGTCCGAGCCGGGCCCAGCGCCCGGCCCCCCAGAAGAAGAGCAGGAAGAGCACCGGGTAGGCGGCGTGCAGCGACGGAACGGCGGCCACCTCGTTGTAGAACTCCCCGCGGTTCTCGAACAGGGCGACCGCCGGCTGGATGCCCACGTGGCCCCACATCTCGGCGATCACCCGCGCGGTGGGCTCGAGCTCGCCGCGCACGGACGCCAGCCAGGGAGGGGCGGCGGGGAAGAGCACGTAGGTGACGAACCCGGCCGTCGCAAGCGACAGGACCATCGCGCGGAAGCGGCGGAACTGCGGGTACGCGTAGCGCCACAGCAGCCCCGCGATCAGCAGGGTCGCAAAGAAGTGGGTCACGTACACGCCCCAGGCGGCGTAGTCGAACCACTCCACCCGCCCGGGCACGTGCAGCGCGTCCTGGAGCGCCACGGACGGCACGCTACCGCCGAACAGGAGGCGATCGGCTTCCAGCTGGGGCGCGAAGTGCGTGCTGGTGCCGAGCCACTGCGACACCGGGCGGGAGAGGTCGTAGAGCAGCAGCAGCCCCATGAACGGCAGCCAGTCGAACACCAGCCCGTGCAGCCAGCGCTTGACGTCGGCCAGGGAGAGGGCCAGGAGGCCCAGCAGGAGCCAGGCGAACAGCCAGTCGCGCGACAGGAACAGCCCCCGCGACCACGCCGCGGCGCCGACCAGCCCGGCGAACAGCGCCAGCCCGCCGCCCGTCAGCGCCCGCCGGCGTCCCACCCCCGCCGGCGGGGCACCCTCAGCGAAGGAACTGCCGGATCTCACGGTCGTTGCGCTGGCCCGTCTCGGTGTCCGCCGGCCAGCAATCACACACGTCGGCCAGGACGTAGGAGGTCAGCGGCGCGAAGGAGAGCACGAAGAACGCGCACAGCGCCAGCGTCGCGCGGCGCAGGGCCCGCGAGGCGCTGAGCGCCGTGAAGGGCAGCACCCACGCGGCGTACCACGGCATCTCCCAGGAGAGCGAGAGCACCAGCGCCAGGGTGGCCCATCCGGCCGTGGTGATCCAGTCCGCGCCGCGCCATGTCCGCACCAGAAGCCAGGCCAGGACTCCCGCCAGCGCCACCTGGAGACCCAGCTGCACCAGCTCGGTCGCGCCCCCCTGGCCCAGGGCTAGGCCGAGCAGGTTGGCGGCGCTCAGCGGCGTGACCAGCTCCGCCTGCTTGTGAAGCGCGGGGACGTGGAGGCCGAAGGCGGCGAGCGAGAGCGCGCCCAGCGCGAGGGCCGCGACGCCCGCGCCCAGCAGCAGCTCGCGTCGGCGCCGGGCGCCGAGAGCCATGAAGGGCAGCAGCAGAACGCCCGAGGTCTTCAGGCCGACGGCGACGACCGCCGCGGCGCCGGCGCGGGCCTCACGTCCGTCGGCCAGCCACACCGCGGCGCCCAGCAGCGCCAGGAGCATGAAGAAGTCGTTGTGCGCGCCGCCCACCCCGTAGGCCAGCAGCAGCGGGTTGAGGCCGACCAGCACCACGGCCGTCAGCGGGGGGCGCCCCAGCCGCCGGGCCAGGCGCCAGACCAGCCACACGCAGCCCAGCGAGGCCGCCGCCGTGAGCGCCTTGAGCGTCCAGAAGGCCGCGGGCACGCCCAGCAGCGCGAGGCCGTAGGAGGCCAGGGTGAACAGCTGGCCGTAGACCGAGACGAAGTGATGCCAGGTGGAGAAGGCGTAGGCGGGATCGGTGGGGACCGTGGCCGGCGCGTCCACGTAGGGGTTGAGGCCGTGGACCGCGCCCAGGCGCGCGTAGTCGATGTAGTTGAAGACGTCGGTGAGCGGGAGCGGCGGGCCCAGCAGGAACACGGCGTGCAGCGCCGCGACCGCCACCGCCACCGGGCGCAGGGGCAGGTGCTCGGCGCACGCGAGCACGACCAGATAGGCGCCGGCCATGGCCAGCAGCGCAGCCGTGAACGCGGCGTTCATCACCAGGTGGTCGTCGGGCAGGAAGCCCGCCAGCCCCTGGAACGGGCCCACCATCCAGGCCGGCCAGCCCCCCTTGGAGGGGATCACCAGGGGCGAGGGCCGGGCCGCGGCCACGAGCACCATCGCCAGCCCGGCGGCGACCATCGTGTGCAGCGCGCGCCGCCCGGCGATCTCGCTGCGCCAGGTGCCGGCGCGCGAGCGAGCCCCCAGCCCGGCCGTGCCCGCCAGGGCGGGCTCGAGCGGGCCGGCGGAGACCTGGCGGCGGGAGGGCGGACGCATGGCGGCTCGTCAGGCTAACGAGGCCCGTCCAGCGCGGCCGCGCGAGGTCAAGCAACGACGCCTGGAAGCCGACACCGCAGGCATGGGGAAGAGCTCCTTGGATGGGTCCGGCTGCCAGCAGCGGCCGCTGCTCCCGGACGTGGACGGCGACGGCGCCTACGCCGGGCCCTCCGCCGCCCAGCCTCCCCAGCCCGGGAAGGGCGCCCCGCCCCGGCAGGGCGCGCCGCGGCGCGTTCGCCGCCGGCCCGGCGCCCGGGACTGCGAGCCCTTCGGAGGCGCGCGCCTGGCGGCCGCCACCGAGCCGACGGCCGAGGCCCTGGCCGCCGCCACCGCGACCCGCCTGGAGGCGCCGGCCGACGCGGCCCCGCTGACGGACGGCGCGAACGGAGCCCTGCCCTCCGCGCTGCCCGTGTACGCGGGCCCGTTCGGGCGCCGGGAGGCCGAGCGGCTGCTGTGGCGTGCCGGGTTCGGTCCCGCACCCGGGCAGGCGCAGGAGCTGGCCTCGCGCGGGCTGGCGGGCGCGGTGCTCTCGCTCACCCGACCGCTCGGCGGCGTGTCGCTGAGCGGTCCCGCACCCCACGACGGCGACGGAAACGCGCTGGCGCCCCATGACCGCTGGGGCCACGACCACCTCTACTGGCTGGACCGCAGCGCGGGCTGGCGCTGATCGAGCTGGTCAACCGCGGCGAGGACGACCACAACCTGGTGTTCAAGCGCGTGGACGGCACCCAGCGCCCGGTGGACTTCGGCACGGTCATCCCGGGCGCGATCTCCGTGCGCACCACACGCCTGCGTCCGGGCGAGTACCGCCTCGTATGCACGCTGGAGGGCCACCGCCAGATCGGGATGCTCTCGACGCTGAAGGTGCGCGGCGGCTGAGGGTCGGCCCGCGTTAGGCTCCGCCCGCGATGGCCGAGCGCTCGCTCCAGAACCGCCTCCTGGTTGCGACCGCGCTGTGGCGCGAGGCCACGGAGGATCCCCTTCCGCGGCTCGCGGAGGGAGGCGACGTGGTCGCCAAGATCCAGGAGTTCGAGCTGCGGGTGGTGGAGATGCTGTGCGCGGAGGCCACCCGCGAGACGGCGCGCGACGTGGCGGACAAGACATGGGACCTGGTTCACGACCGCGACGACGAGGACCCGGTCAAGCAGCGCGTGGTCGCCTGCCATCGGGAGCTGGCCAAGCTGGCCACGCTGGAGTAGACGTGGCGCCGGAGACGCGCCACAAAGAGGATGATGCGCGCGTGGACGCGAACGCGCCGCGCCCGGACCAGATCGCCGCCGTCCTGCGGCTGTTCGTCGCGCGCTCGGGCGCCGCGCGCGCCACGGCGCTGATCGACCGCGACCCGGAGCCACCCGTCCTGGTGGACTGCGAGGAAGACGGGGCCACGGAGATGGTGGAGGGCGAGAGCGTGCGCCACCTGGCCTCCGCACCCGAGGACGAGGAGGTGGCGGCGGCCGTGCCCGACGTGCGGCGCCTGCCGCCGCCGGCGGTGGACCTCGCGCGTGGCGAGGTGGTCGCCCCCGTCGGCGCGGTTGCGCACCTGGCGACGGCGGTGCGCGGGCTTGCGGAGCGCCTGCCAGGGCGCAGCGTCCTCACCGTGCAGTTCCCGACACAGGAAGGCGAGGCCCTGCTCTCGGTCGCCGCGCGCACCGGCGAGCCCTTGGTCCTGGCGCTGGGCGACGAGCAGTTCCCCATGCCCCCCGACTGGCCCTGATCCATGGCCGGCGACCTCTACGTGGACATAGTCGACGCGATCAACGACATCGCGGGCCGCCACGAGGGCCGGCGCGCGGTGCACGCCAAGGGAACGCTCTGCCACGCCACCTTCAGCGCCCTCCCGGCCGCCGCGCAGCTGTGCCGGGCGCCCCACCTCCAGGGCGGCGCGGTGCGCGGCCACGTGCGCTTCTCCAACGGCTCGGGCGGCCCGTCCGCGCCCGACGGCGCGCAGGACGGCCGCGGCATGGCGCTCAAGCTCTACCTCGACGATGGCGCCACGACCGACATCGTGTGCATCTCGCGCCGCCAGTTCTTCGTCCGCACGCCCGAGGACTTCCTGGCCTTCACCCGGGCGCGGCGCCCGGACCCGGAGACCGGAGAGCTCGACCTGGCGAAGGTGGGGGAGTTCCTGGGCGCTCATCCGGAGGCGGGCCCGGCCGTGCAGGAGCAGCTCGCCGCGCGCCCGCCGGTCTCCTACGCGCGCCTGGAGTACAACGGCATCCACGCCTTCCGGCTCCTCGACGCGCAGGGCGCCGCGCGGTGGGTGCGCTACCGGTGGACGCCGGAGGAGGGGGCGGCCGTCCATCCCGAGGGCGAGACGCCCGATCTCTCCGACGACTACCTCCAGGAGGAGCTGGCCGCCCGCCTGGGCGCGGGCCGGCCGGCGCGCTTCACGCTCTCGGTCGCGCTGGCGCAGGAGGGCGATCCCATCGAGGACCCGACGCTGGCCTGGCCCGAGGAGCGCGAGCGGGTGGACATCGCGCGCCTGGAGGTGACCGGGATCGCCACGGACCGCGAGCGCGACGGCGACGTGCTGGTCTTCGACCCCACGCGCGTCTCGGATGGCATCGAGCTCTCCGAGGACAGGATCCTCCACGCGCGCTCGCCGGCCTACTCCGAGTCGGTGAAGCGGCGCGCCGGCGTCGGGCGCGAGGCGGCGCCGCCGACGATCGCGCGCTGAGCGCCCGGGTCAGACCGACGCCGCGGGCTCCACGCCCGCCGCGCGCACGGGCGGCGGCGTCAGCGCGGCCGCGCCGATCACCAGGGCGAAGGCGGCCAGGCGGACCGCCACGCCGAGGGGGTCCTCCGGCATCGGCTCGCCGAACACGACCGGCCCCGAGGCGATGGTGCACACGTTCGCCGTGGCGGAGGTGACCGCGATCACCGGCACGGCGCCGCCGAGTTGCAGGGAACGCGCGGATACGAGCAGCCCGAGCAGCGAAAGGCCCAGGATTACCGCGGCCAGAGGATGGAGCATCACCCCCGCGCCCAGGTCCCCCAGGCGCCCCGACAGCGCCTTGATGGAGACGTCCGACGCGCCCCAGAGCAGCCCCGCCGAGGCGGCCAGCAGCACCCCGGCCCGCGGGCCCTCGCGGCCCACCGCCACCAGGACCACGCCGCCCGCGCTGCCCAGCGCGACGTACAGCGCGAGGGTCCCCGCCCCGAAGTCGGCGTGGGCCTCTTCGCCCGCGCCGTTGAGCGTCGCGGCCAGGAAGGCGAGCCCGGCCGCCGTCAGCGCCACGCCGATCCACTCCCGCCGCGTGACCTCGAACCCGAAGGCGCGGTCGGCGACCACCGTCAGCAGCACCAGGCCGCCGGCGATCGTGGACTGCACCAGGGAGATCGGTGCGAGCGCCAGCGCGGCGACATGGAGGCCCCAGGACCCCATCGCGATCGCCATGCCCAGCGCGTACCAGCGCGAGCGCAGCAGGCGCAGCGAGGAGCGCACGGGCGCGCGCCACTCGACGTCCGGGGACTCCACCGCCCCGCGGTGCTTGTAGAGGAAGCCCACGATGGAGGACAGCGCCGTGAGCAGCGCCAGCAGCAGCCCGATCTGGACGGAGAGGCTCATGACCGCCGGACATCGTAGGGTTCCGCGCTCCGCGTCCCCCGAGCGCAACTTCGCCGCCCCCGCGGACTTAACCGATATCGATGCCCCGAGCGCCGCGAAGCCTTTCCGCCCTGGCCGCCGCCGCACTGCTGGCGGGCGCCGCGGCCCCGAGCGCCCTCGGGTACGCCGCGCACACCCAATCCACCGGCGGGACGGCTCCCACCGCCACCGCCCAGGGCGCCAACCCCTGCACGGACCCGGCGCAGAGCTCGCAGCTGCGCTGCCCGGACCTGGTCATGAGCACGCCCTACACGCGCTACTTCCAGCGCTCGGGCTCGCGCGTGCTCTACCGCGCCGGCAACTCCATCGTGAACGTCGGCCGCGGGCCCGCGTCGGTGTACGGCACGCGGATCGGGACGACGCTCTCGATGCGCGCCACGCAGCGGGTCCTGGGCACTGACGGATCCATCTTCACCTTCCCCTCGCAGGGCCTGATCGTGTTCAAGTCCATTCCGTTCCAGGGCGGGTACTGGAAATTCGCCAACGCCGCACGCTTCGAGCTGTGGACGGTCTCGCTGACCGGCGTGCTGCTGCAGCGCGTGCGCACGGGCCCCAAGCTCGTCTACTGCCTGCGTGACCTCACCAAGCGCTTCTACAACGTCTTCTCGCCGCGGCTGCGCGTCTTCCCGGCTTGCTCTCAGGATCGCAACCGCCAGACGGTGACGCTGGGGACGTCCGTCGGGTGGTCCGACGACTACCCGTCGTCCTACTACGAGCAGTACATCGACGTCACCGGCCTGCGCGGCCGCTTCATCTTCCTGATGCGCGCCGACCCGCTGAACCACATCCACGAGTCCAACGAGTTCAACAACGTCTCGCCGCGGGTGTTCATGAACCTTCCGCCGGGCTACGTCCGGCCCGCCTCGACGCGCCCGTCCTCGGCCTACTAGGCCCCGGTCGGCGCCCCGAAGAACCGCTCCGCCAGCAGGTCCATGGTGTCCTTCGTGCGCATGGTCGCGGGGCCCAGCAGCCCGTCGATCGCTTTGAGGTCCAGCGCGGAGTCGCGCATCCCGCCGCGGGGCAGCCAGTAGAGCTCGCGCGCCGCAAAGGCGAGCCGGTCGTCCTGCGTGGCCAGATCCAGCACGGCGCGGCGGGCCTTCGCGGACGGCTTGGCGCCCAGCAGCGAGACCTGGAGCTTGCCCTGGGAGGCGCGCATGTCCTTCGCAACGAACGGCTCGTGCGCCGCGATGGCGCGCACCTCGGCCGCCGTGCGCAGGAATACGGTCACGTCGTAACCCAGCATCTCGCGTAGGCCGGTCTCGATCCGGCTCGTGATGCGCTCCCGCCTCCCGGCACCGGCGAAGGCGACGTTCCCGCTGGTGCGGAAGGTCTGCACGTCCTCGAATCCCAGCCCCGTGAAGCAGTCGCGCAGCTCGCCGGAGCTCACGCGGCGGCGCGAGCCCAGGTTCACGCCGCGCAGGAAGGCTCCGTAGCGCGCCATCTCAGGCCTGCTCGATCCGGCGCCGGAAGGGCTCGGAGGGCTCGACGGTCGCGCCGGCCAGACGAGCCTGGTCGGCCAGCGCCTGATCGGAGGTGACCACGCGGATGGCCTGCGGTCGCGGGTCGGCGCGGACGATCCGGACGATCTCGTCGTCGGCGGAGTCCGGGCGCGGCCGCGGCGCGTGCGCGACCTCGATCACGCTCGATCGGATCGGGGGCGAGGGCGGGCGCTCGAAGACGACCGTCACGTCGTCCCCCTCGGCCGCCACCCAGCGCTCGAGGGAGTCCACCAGAGCGACCATCGCGCCATGGCGGTCCTTCCACCAGCCGTCGGGGCGCGTGCCGATCACGTTCATGCCGTCCACGATGAAGCGCACGATGCCGGGCCTCGCCCCGTCTCCTGCCTCAGGACTCGGGCACCCGTGCGTCTCGTGCGTAGAAGCGCACGGCGGCGTCCAGGTCGGTGGCGGGCATGGATGGCTCCTGGCTCGGTGGGCGGGCCGCGGAGGTTATTCCCCGCGCACGGGCGGCTAGGGTGAGCGCATGTCCCTGACGATGGGCACCGGCCCGTTCGGCCACGCACCGGCCGGGCGTCTCTC
>Ga0183260_10003771_pt1 | contig 12173 bp, 11 predicted proteins | sample AntDrymUQ4972206_2_FD_129768 | JGI IMG/M metagenome (GOLD analysis project Ga0183260, IMG submission 129768) | Polar desert sand microbial communities from Dry Valleys, Antarctica - metaG UQ497 (22.06) (version 2) (version 2) | ecosystem: Environmental > Terrestrial > Soil > Desert | place...
CTACTACTACTACTACTACTACTACTACTACTACTACTACTACTACTACTACTACTACTACTACTGTTGCTATGTTGTCAATGATGCTTTTGGCAGTCACCTTCTTTGTTGCTCCAGCCGCACAAAAAAGCTACTCACAAGGGGGAACAGGCTTATCCGCAATGACCCTGGTAAGCTTTGGCAACGGAAATTCCTCTGCCGTTGCAAATCTCCAGCCAATGGAAAACAAGACTGTTACCTATTTTGGGCAAAACACCTTAGGCTACCTGGTGTATCCGTCCCAAAACCAAAGCGGCGAAAAGTCAAAACTTCCAGCTGTCGTCATGATTCACGAGAACAAGGGGCTAAATGACTACATCAAGGAATCGGCTAACCTTCTTGCCAAAAACGGGTATGTGGTGTTGGCAGTTGACCTCTTTAACGGTGAGGTCGTCACAGATGACCAAAACCGATCAAGGGAACTGACTGGCGCAATACGGGAAAACCCTGACATTGCGATAGAAAACACGAAAGCGGCTGTACAGTACCTGCAGTCCCTTGACAACGTTGACCCAGCCAAGATTGCGTCCCTAGGGTGGTGTTTTGGCGGACAGCAATCATTGCAGTTGGCCATCAACAGCAAGGACAACCCCCTTGCGGCAACCGTAATCTACTATGGGAGGCTGACCAACGACACCCAGACGCTTTCAGACATCACATGGCCTGTGCTTGGGATATTTGGAGGCAAGGACCAGTCAATTTCCGTTGACTCTGTTACGCAGTTCCAAAAGGCATTAAATGAGACGGGGGTCGCAAACGAGATCTATGTCTATCCCAATGTAGGACACGCCTTTGCGAATCCATCCAACGACAACTATGCCACCAAAGAGACAGCTGACGCATGGAATAAGACACTGGACTTTTTGGGCAGGCATCTGAAAACATGATGTTGACGGACGGAGGGGAAAACTTTACTGCGGGGTCTCACAAAACATTCCTCCTTTTCTTTTTTAAACCTAAAAGCTTTAGTAAGACCTTCTGAAAACCTAATATAACTTTTAAAAGTCTATTTTGGTAATTTTCAGAAATATCGATGTTGGTTAAATAATTATAAAATTCAGTTATTAACTCTATCAATAACATTTGTAACCTTTTTCTCAATGTTGTTAATTCCTGTAATTAGTTTAGCAGGCAATACTGTTTCCTTCTACTGTTATTGTGTATGGTGAATTTTTTGAATCTCATATGAATAACGGACCCGATGGTTCCCGCTGCATTTTCAATGCATAAAAAAGGACTCATTTTCAGTCTTGAAAAGATGAAATTAAACTTTAACATTGAGAGAAGTTAAATCTAATTGAATTGTATGTCAAATTTCTGTCTATCATTGTATCTTCTAAAATTTTTACAAAACTAATATTTACAGTAGGCCATAATTTTGTAGCATACACGATATTCTACCGTCATTTGACAATTCTGATTTACATAAAAATGAAATAGCTAGTTGTTTGTATTATACGCATGAGCAAAAGAAACTGGTTTATGTTTGTTGTAAGTATGGTGCTTATTTCATTAGTATTTACTAGCAGTATAACTACACCTGCGAAAATTTACGCCCCTGATTTTAGCGAAAGATCAATAACAATGGGGTCAGAAATTCCATCTATAAATAATATCAATGTTACTATAACATTGGAAAGGAATATGTGTAAAGGAACTTGTCCTTATTATTCTCTAATAATATTTGGAAATGGAACAGTTGATTATAATGGAAAACAATTTGTGAATACAGTAGGGCATCAAGTATATGATATTCCCCAAGAAAGAGTGGGAGAATTAGTTAAAGAGTTTTATAAAGCAGATTACTTTTCGCTAAAGGATTCGTATGATAAGATAATAATCACAGATCAGCCAACAGTTAACACTTCAATCAACATAAACGGCATATATAAAAATATATTTGATAATCATGGAGCAATTGCACCTGAAGAACTACGTTCACTGGAAAATAAAATTGATGAAATTGCCAATACGACAAAATGGGTCCAATTATCTATCTCTAAATAAGAAAAACAAATCCTTTCCAATCAATAAACTGATTCAATCTACTTTTTCTATTAAGCATTAATTTTAAATTTAAGAAATAACTGAGAATAGTAATAGACATTTCATATGGCCGCCAAAATATACATGGAATGGATTCAATTGCTTTATTCCCCTCGAATTTTAAATATATTTCCTTTTTACGCCTGTCGCCTGGATCCCTATCTTATCTGTTATATTGCATAGAAAAGGCATAAAACTTCAATATTTGCATAAAATTAAGTTATGACATTTCTAATTAAATTTAATTGATTGTTCTTGCTGCTGCTGCTGCTGCTGCTGCTGCTATGTTATATGGGTTTTCACTTTTTCGTTATTACCATTAATGTCCGCGAAGTTGCAAGTGTGCGCAATCAGAAGGATAATAACATGGACTTTAAAAAGCAGAATAAACCCAAAGAAAAACTTGAATGATTATTTGTATCCACAACGGTTAGTTATTGATGTTTATTTCTTTAATCTTGGTGTCAATAGTGTGTATGTTGCAGTAAATGATCTCCACTAACTTTATGAAAAACTAACGCATTTCCTACACAATGAAATAAAACAAAACTTATTCCATTACAATAATCCCTATAATTACAACGAATAACTATCATGAAATGCCGATTTTGATATTCCGTTATCTTGTTATCTAATAATAGAACATATAGTGAAGTTCCTTAACTAAGGCACTAAGTCTTTTCTATAAATTCCGCTAGTCTAAAATATATTGTATTGTTCTTAAACTATCAGCACGCCAAACAACATTCCATATATATTGGAAAAACAAGGACTAATCAATGAGAAAAACAGAATGCTTTTGTATTATATTGCTGTCTTCAATGATTTTTTATGCTTATATTCACAAAGATAACATAGTTAATGCGGAATATAATGACTGGTCAAAGATAGGGGACAACTTTAAAGAAACAAGGAAACTATTCTGAGGCAATATCTGCATACCATAATGCACTTGGGACAAACCCCAATACTAAGGAAATTATAGTAAATATGGAAGATTCACTCAATCTTTTAGGAGACTATACCGAGGCAATATCTGCATACGATAAAGCATTGGAAATAGATTCTGACTATGTAAACGCATGGGATGGTAAAGGCTGGGCACTAAATGAACTAGGCAACTATACTCAAGCCGTATCTACTTTGACAGGGCTCTACAGATAGATCCAGCCCTTGTTGATTCGCTATATCTTAAAGGAGAGGCATTACATAGTCTTGGCAATTACACAGGCGCCGAATATTATGTTAGTAAAGCATTTGCGATAGACCCAAATAATGAACTTATAAAGAAAAAGATGCAAAAATAGGCTGTTCATTTTGTGTTTCTTAAAATTTTATTATCCCTATCGACAAAAGATTTATCCAGTGCTTTACATATCATAGTTGCATATATTCTGCATAAATTACTCAATGATGTTTTCGTTCCATCTTGATAATGGATTGCATTTCAATAATACTTTTCTCATTGTATGGGATTAACTGTTTTATCTTGGGTGCGGTTATAATGTTGAAATAAAATGGCTTAGGAAAACAGTACTTATAATATAGAGATGGCAATAACATCATCAAAGTCATTAGGGATTTGTTGAGGGGTTAAGGCGTCAAATCCAAAATCCAAATGATTCCTTTCATTTATCATAACATGCAACAACGAATGATTTGAACCCATATGATTAATGGGCTAGAAAAACTTGGTGGCGACTGATTTTTTTGATATTTATTTATTGTGTAGTTATTTGACTAAGTTGAGGGATAATATTTTTTTTATGTTCTCGCTAAAGGAAATAGGTACAATAATAAAGAGGTGTATGGGGAAAGAAGAAAACAAAACAGAATATTCAAAAAGATACAAATACAGTATCCATTATTTAGCCAAAACGGTTAAACACAAACGTGGTGCATAAGGTTCGAGATTTATAAGATACAATGTATTTGCATATGGTAACAGATTTAAAAAAGCAAGAGTATTATATTAAATTTTTACCAATGCTCTGTGAGGGGTATGAAAAACACACTACTTATCAGAACTATGCCCCCAATCATTCCTATTGACCATATATTTGATTTTAGAAGATTTTTTATGTCCATACCATACCTTCATCAAGGAACTATAACAAGGGTTGTCAGCATTATGTATTATTTATACCACCTTTTATCATCAATAGCATAATGTGTTAATTTATTGATTAGTTATGATTAATCAACAAACTGTTGTGGAATAGCATAATGACAATAGAAGACGTATATTTGATTTAAATCTATTTTTTTATGTATCGACATATACATTTGTCTTTTTTTATGGAATATTGTTTTATGAAACCCCTAAAACATGATAACTAATTTTTTAGATAATATGTTTTTGCGATATGTGATATATCTGTTTATGTTGAGTTTTGAATTTATGCAAATTAAACCTCAGTTAGTTTCCGCTCATCAAAAGGCTTTGAATTGTACCAGCAATACCTAAAGAAATCAACGCACCATTCATGGAATAAACCATCGTTATTTGATTTAATGTCATTGTTTGAAAACATATAATTCATATCCGCCTCACCCTTTAGTGTAGGGAACATTACAGTGGCTTGCTTTTCGTTTAAAACTACCGCTACTTCTATTTTGTCAATCATCTTTCTCTCTACAATACCTTGCTTTAATAAATCGGCATATCCAGAACTTTTTTGAAGGTCGCTTCGTATCTTTGGTACTATTGCATTTTTTGGAAGGATGTAATTAAACTTGACCCCCTCATTTTTGACTTTAGGTATAACTGATTGAATTAATTCTAATGGGATCTGTGGAAGAATTCCATATATATACTCGCTTGATTCGTCATAGAGTCTTTTCCATGACTCTATTATGGATACAATCCCTGAAATAAGCTCGCCCCCATTTAGTGCTCCAATACGTTGGACAAATTTCATCGGTATGTCCCCTATCCTATGATCAGAAAAATAATTCTTGTTGCTTGAGAGAAAATCAAATATTGAAAGTTGCTTTATTATTGCGTTTCCAAAAGTGGTCAGGAAAAAAACACCCTCTGAATTTTTTTCAATTAATCCGGCATCTACTAACCTGTTTGTATTTCTGTGAACTTCTTGAATTGTTAAATTAAGGCTTTTTGCAAGTGCTGAAAGCTTGAGTCTTCGATAAGAGATCATGAATATTATTGATAGTCTCTGCGAGCTTGCTAATTCCAAGAAAATCTCCTCCATGTTGGAAAATTGAATATCTGAATGTTTGGAATCATTGTTGTTATTTTCCGGATAATTCATAGCTTCAGTTGTGGTATGTTGTTTTAGCTATTTCTTATTTTCCAAATAGTATTTTTCTGTCTTGGATAGATACCCTAAATTCTATAATAACTTTAGAAACAGTAGAACATCTTCTAGGGGGAGTATTCATGTTTGAATATGGCCTTTTTATTCTTTATTCTGGTATTGAATCTTGTTATAGGCGAGTATAATAACATTTTAAATCAATTGGTGTGGATAATTATTATTATTATTATTATTATTATTATTATTGTTATTATTATTGTTAGTATTTGATATGTCCTGGTCGTTTGCAGGTGATATATGACTATAATCCATCGCATACAAATATAGCGACCATGAGTCAAGTTCCAGCTGATTATTGTTTTGGGTTTCTGCCACTTTTTTTCATGCACCATATTTTCGTAGAACCCGTTTAAAAGAGCCATTATCGTAACGGGCCAGATGGTTTCGCTGTGTTTTCACTACTAAATGAGGATTCGTTTACCTTGCAGGCAGGATAGTTGAACTTTTAGACCTTTTATCTTTATGTATGGTGTTCATACAACTCTTTTACAAGTGTTTGATTTCCTGATTGGGGATTGTAAAAAAAATGCATCGTATTGCCAATTTTGAATTATTCGTTATTGAATCCATTAGAGAATAACTGTTGATTATGATCGTTTTACTGATTTTGAAATATTTTATGCTCATTCTTAAACAGTAAATTGATAATAATAAAAGCAAATTTCTGTAATCAAAATTAATATTGGCAAACTATTGAGAATATTTAAGTTTGAAAATAAACACTGTAATGACGATTCAAAAATAAACAATATGATTAAAAGTGTATGGCATTATTGTTGTTGTTATTGTGGTGGTGGTTTTGTTAATTCCCTGCCATTTTCATCTATTATGGATTGTCCTGTCCCAAATACTGGAAATCCTTTAAAATGGTCTTCGGTTTTTGATGGGACCATATTAATAGTTATTATATTGCCGTTAACCAGTGCCATGTGAATTGGTACGTCTTTCCATTCTATATTGCCATTTGTAGTTATATCCGCGTTGCCTATGAACATGGTGTGGTTTCCTTCTAACGCAACTCTTTCATTTTCGTAAGACATCATCATATACGATGCATTGTTCATTCTGTCTGTAATTCTCATACCCGATACATTATTTAATTTCTCAATAGAGTGATGATGGGCTGCTGTTCCGTCTATCTTGGTCATTGTTATATCAGTGACCAGGTTTGTTAAAATTCCATTCACAACGTTAAACTCCCAATCACCACCTAATACCCAAACATCAGAGCTACTGGAGTTTGCCCTACCTGCCATTGTATCTGAAGCTAAACTTGATATTTGACCTTCAGCACGAAAAGAATCTATTTGATTTCCAGATGTGGCATTGGTATTATTGGCAGTAGTGATTGAGTTATGTTGTTGTGCTTGTGCTGTTTGTGGAATGTCATAATTGTTTATCATTATTAATGATATTATGATTATTGAAGCGGCTAGTCCAATTAATCCATATCTGTGCGCAGATATTTTAAATTGAGCCATTGTTTGATCTGTATACAATTGAATAATCGATTATATCAGTTTATAATTATTATTATGGATTAAATATTTGGAATTAATCCAACAAGGGATACCATGACCGTGATTATGGTGTAAGGCTTATATTTTCAATAAATCTAATATGCTAAAAAACTGTATTAGAATTTGCAAATTATCTGAAAGTAATACAGTTAACAGATCCTATTATTTAATGATACATATGCTATACGGAACAAAAGTGAATAATATTATTTGATGTCCTTTGTGTAAAAGACACAGGTGCTGGGCTTGACACTGAAACATTGCCAAGGATATTCGCAAAGTTTGTCTGCAAATCCTTTCAGGGACGGATTAGGTTTGTTAATTTCAAAGAAAATTTGTGGGAGGATGTTGGCTGAAAACAACAATAATGTAAAAGGCGACAAATTTTCCTTTAGTTTGCATTTGGAGAATTCAGGCTAGTTTAACACATTCCTCAACAAGCAAACAACAACCAAAACTCCCTACAAAGGGCATTCATGGCCATAAAATTCATCTTGGTCATACGCAAAATTGAAGTTTTAGCAGATACAGATTTTGTTAAAACAAGGGTAAAAGTTTGAATATCTTATTCGCGTAACTGACAGCAAGCCAACAAGGGATATAACTATTGAACCGTAACCCGTGCCACATGGATAAGAAAGATAATAATATGCAATTGTTATTGTTATATTGCTATAAATATGCCAAATGGATCTTATAGTTAATTGTTATAATTTTGTATTATTTATATTATTTTTAATATTTTATACTTTTTTGTATTGTTTTTAATATAGGAACACTGCCATTATTGTAAAATTATGATGCAATAGTTAATATTGGTTTTTGAATATATCATAAATTGTATATTTTATGTCACATAAAATACACCGAATAATTGACAAGTTAAAATTAACAGAAAAAAACCATTATCTGGTTTTGTTGTCATCTTTGATGGTTTTTGTACTTCTCTCCATAAATACAAGCCTATCAATAACCATTACAGACATTATTAAAAACAATATTGCAATTGCACAACTAACCAATCAAACAACAACATCAAATGCTGCAGGGTTTGATTCAGAGAAAAATACTACCACCAACGAAGGGAAAAATTCTTCGTTACCATCTCCATCCTTATCATCCATACCCAATACAACCACAGGTGAGGAAAATTATGCATTGTCATCATATAAAGAGGCATTTGTCCCAAATAGACAAATAACACTTGTTACAGAAGACGCTGAAATTGACATTGCCCCCGGAAAAAGAGTCAAGGCATGGACGTTTAACGGAACAGTTCCAGGACCAACCATAAGACTGGCAGAGAATGAAAACGTAACTATCAAATACATAAACAAATCTCCAATACCGCACACAATACATTTCCACGGCAATCATGATGACCTAAATGATGGAGTATTTCCACAGGTAATGCTAAACCAGACTTACCTCTACAACATAACGGGAGAACCTGCTGGTGCGTTGATGTACCATTGCCATGCCCCTCCGACATCTTTACACATAAGGATGGGCATGTATGGTGCACTAATAGTGGACCCAAAGGATAAACCATTACCGCCTGCCAAAGAGTTTGTTATGGTGATGGGCGAATACAGCCTTAAAGATCAACTGGGACTCGAAGCGGATTATTACATCATAAATGGATATGCTGACCAATACATGCACAACCCACTCCAAATTAACCATGGGGATCTAATGCGATTGTACGTAATTAATCTCGGTACTTCGATACCAGTTTCCTTCCATCTCCATAGCACAACATTCTTTGCATACCCATCAGGTTTATGGGATAATGATCCCATTTACGCTCAGACGGTCTCTGTAGCGCCAGGTGACGCATCGATAATTGAGGCCAAATGGAAATACCCTGGAACATTTTTGTTCCATAGCCACGGCCTCCAAGAGGAGCGGGGAAACATGGGCCAGATAAACATAGTAAATGGAGGCGGGGGATCAGAATCAAAAACAGCAGGAGGAGTAAATGCAGATGGTGAAAATTCTACCGTATCATCTAATTCTCAAACAACAAACGGCAGCAGCAGCCATCTGCCATTAACCAAAAGTGTGTCCATGTTTGACTGGCAGTATGAACTACAAAAGAAACTGCAAAAGCCACAAATAATCAATTATTCTCAGGGAGATGGCGCAGAAGGGAATAATACCACAGATAAGGAAAGAAATAACAATGAAACTTCAGAAACAAAACATATTCAAAAACAAGGAGAAAGTCTGTCTCTATCCGCCGACAAAAACCTGTTAACAAACATTACGGATACAAACAACACCGATGTAACATTGATGAACAATGTCGTGAACCAGCAAGGGAAAGGGGAAAACAAGAATGGCGAATCAATTTCAATAGTTCCAGGTTCATCAAGTCCAAGTAACAAAATCTTTTATGAACCAACTGACACAGAGGTGAAATTGGGAACAGAAGTTACCTGGATTAATAACGATAAAAACATGCCTCATACAGTAACATCGGGAAGTTCAGATACTGGTCCCAGTGGGGTGTTTGATTCAGGAATAATGACTGGCGATGGCAGCAGCTCCTTCAAGCACACATTTGACAAAAAGGGGGAGTTCCAATATTATTGCACATTTCACCCATGGATGGTAGCAAAAGTAACTGTAACATAACCAACAGTAATAAGGAAAATTCCATTTATTTGTGATTTTTTTATCACCTTTTATTTATTTTTAAGTCTTATCGTCTATTGCACTTCCACATAAAAGAATACCAGTCATCGATCACGCTGATAAAGAAAACAGGGTCATTAAATCAATAAAGATTGTAGTATACTCTGATATTTATTCGGGTTCCAGAAATTCCTTTATTGCTGATTCATTGTTTTCATTGGTTCTATTAAAAACGATGGCAGTTTACACTAATAACGGCAATTGATCTAAAATTGACAGTTTATAACCCATATTGATAAAGAATCTAAATACTTGATTATGCTATTCAGTAATTATGTTAACACCATGGAAATAACAACAGTAGTAAGAATAGATAAGGGGGTAGTTTAGACTTATGGATTCAATAGTTGAATACGACCCTGAGGATAATATCCTATATGTTAAACTAACAGACCAGAAAATAGTAAGTACCATTCCTCTTGGAGGTTCAGTGTTTATTGATATTAGTGACAACAATAAGCCTGTAGGTATTAAATACACAGTGACTGACAGAAATCCAGAAATGATAAAGGCTTTACAATCCCTATTTCTGTCATAGCATACAGACTTGTACATTTTATCTTTATCTAAAATAAAACTGTAATGCACTACGGCCATAAAATGATACCACTGCTATTAAAAAAATAGGAATGTGTTAAGCGAATGGACTGCAACCACATTCTTGTCTTAAGTAACAATGATAATCATCTGGGTCAGATGCCGCTAATTCCTAATGGTGTTTTGAGGCGTTGAGACTTGGGATGCAAATAGATATATCCCATAAATATGATCCTTAAATAATTTTATCATTATAATATTATGATATGGATAGTTATGATGATGATGAAAGAGAGCTAAACAGAAAAAAAGAGAATGCGGCAGACGACACTAAAGGCGGTTTAGAGGAAATGGGAGATAAGATGAAATCAGGTGCCAAAGCGATGGGCAATAAAATGAAGGATACCCACAAAGATATGGATACTGAATATAACAAAGAAAAACTAAAGGAAGATGTGGATTAATTTAGTGTTTTTGTATTTTTTTTAAAATTTCATTTTTTATCGATATCTGTTGAAAGCCAGTATGGCGGATTGGATCAATTGTGGCCAATTGTTCCTAAAACAACTTATAGATAAAACATTTAAGGTTTCCAAATTTAGTTAGTTATGTAAACAGTCAGTTATTACCAACTCTATACAGTTGCTGTTTATTACCGTTATCTATATAAGGATAAGGTTTGGCCTGGTTATACGGAAGGTTGATAAGTTGATTTAAAAGGTTTATTTTGGATGCACAATAATGGGTGTTAATCATTTTATCTTTTGTATAAAATACCAAATAAACTTTTTACAAAAAGCTATATCATACTACTAGATAGGGATTATGCTAATTGACTACACACAGTAATCATTGTATACCGCACCTTCTAAAGCCATAAAAGGCAAAAATGGCCCAACCAGTAAATTTTTCTGCGATGATTGTTTAACAGGAATAAAGTGATCGCGGATTTAGACAGGTTAAGGACATCCTGTCCTTGATTACTTGATATGTTATTAATTTTATTCAAATTATATAAGGCATATTGGAAACCCTTTAATTTAATGCAGAACATATCATTAAAATGGATAGTAAATTAAATCCTTCAAAGTTTTGTAGCAAAGAGAGAATGTTATTTATGTCATATTTTGCAATCGGATTACTATTATTATCATTCACTTTGACAGTTATTGTTGACGATGTAAATGCTCAGGATGAAAATGTCACTATTAACACAACAAAATTATCTAACAACACATACATGCTTAAAGGTTCAGGAGGAAACATTATTGTTTCTGTTGGACAAGATGGTGTTTTTATGGTGGATGATCAATTTGCACCTCTTACTGAAAGAATCAAAGAGGCAATTTCAAATATAACAGATCGACCTGTAAAATTTGTAATCAATACGCATTGGCATTCTGACCATACAGGAGGAAATGAAAATTTTGGTGAATTAGGCGCAATGATAATATCGCATGATAATGTTAGAGAACGTCTTAGTACGGAACAATTCTCAGAATTCTTTAATCGAACAGTTCCACCATTGTCAGAAAGAGGTTTACCAATCATTACTTTCTCAGATAACATGACCATCTTTCAGAACGGTGATGAGATAAAGATAATTCATGTGGATAATGGTCACACCGATGGCGACTCTGTTGTCTACTTTACAAAGAATAATGTAATCCATGTCGGAGATGACTTTACTGACAAATCATATCCAATCATTGACATATCAAGCGGTGGTAGCATAGATGGGTTGATTTCATCACTACAGACAATATCGTCAATAATTGATGATGAAACCAAAGTAATATCTGGTCATACAGAAATATCAAATAAAACAAAAGTTAATGATCTGACAAATATGCTAAAACATGTGCGCCAGAATGTCAGTCAAATGATAGAAGATGGAAAATCTTTGGAAGAGATAATTGCTGCACAACCAACATCAAATTACGATAGAATCTATTATGACCATAACATAATAAAACCAGGAGACTTTGTAACA
>Ga0183260_10003772_pt1 | contig 12172 bp, 14 predicted proteins | sample AntDrymUQ4972206_2_FD_129768 | JGI IMG/M metagenome (GOLD analysis project Ga0183260, IMG submission 129768) | Polar desert sand microbial communities from Dry Valleys, Antarctica - metaG UQ497 (22.06) (version 2) (version 2) | ecosystem: Environmental > Terrestrial > Soil > Desert | place...
GACGACACGACGCACACCGGGGTGCCGCCCCCGCCCAGGACCAGCTGGGTGGCGTACGAGCCGAGCCCCCCGGTGGCGCCCCAGACGAGCACGACGTCCCCCTGCTTCATCGCCGCGCCGTTGCGGGAGACCAGCTGACGGTAGGCAGTGGAGTGCACCAGGCCGGGACAGGCCGCCTCCTCCCAGGTGAGGTGCGCCGGCTTGGGCATCAGCTGGTTTGCCCGGACCAGCGCCAGCTCGGCCAACCCGCCGAAGTTGGTCTCGAACCCCCAGATCCGCTGCTCGGGGTCGAGCATCGTGTCGTCGTGCCCGTCGGGCCGCTCCAGCGCGACGTCGAGGCAGTGCGCGACCACTTCGTCCCCCGGCTGCCAGACGTTGACACCCGGACCCGTCCGCAGCACCACGCCGGACAGGTCCGACCCGACCACGTGGTAGGGCAGGTCGTGGCGCCGACCCTGCTCCGAGGCGCGGCCGTAGCGCTCGAGGAAGCCGAAGGTCGACACCGGCTCGAAGATCGACGTCCAGACGGTGTTGTAGTTGACGGCGCTGGCCAGGACCGCCACCAGCGCCTCGCCCGGGCCGAGCTCGGGGGTGGGCACCTCGTCGACGTGCAGCGACTCACGGGGGTCCTTGTCGCCCGTCGTACGCCCGGCGAACATCTCGGCCTCGTCCTTGCGGACCACGACGCCGCGGAACGTCTGGGGCACCTCCAGTGCGGCGACCTCCTCCGGGGTGGTGCCGCCGGCCAGGATCGCGTCGAGGATGTGCTGCACCGGGACTCCTGGGGCTCGGGAGAGGTTGTCCGTCGTGGGTGGTGCCGCCGCAGGCTACCTCTCGGCCGCGGGCTCAGTCGGCCGTGCCGACCGGCTCGGGACCGGCGCCTGCCGGCTGCACCAGCTCGACCAGCACTCCGCCGGCGTCCCGCGGGTGCACGAAGTTCACCAGGCTGCCCGCGGTGCCGGCTCGTGGCTCGTCGTACAGCAGGCGAAGGCCCCGCCCGCGCAGCACGCCCGAGACGTGCTGGACGTCGGCCACCCGGTACGCGACCTGCTGGACACCGGGGCCCGAGCGGTCGAGGAAGCAGGCGATGGTGGACTCGGGCGTGAGCGGCGCGAGCAGCTGCAGGCGGGTGTCGGACCCACCGACGGCGAGCATCGCCTCACGCACGCCCTGCTCCTCGTTGACCTCCTGGTGCACGCACTCCAGCCCGAACGTGCGCCGGTAGAAGCCGATCGCCTCGTCGAGGTCGGCGACGGCGATGCCGACGTGGTCGACGGCGAGCAGCAGGTCGGCGGGCGCCGCGCGGTCCATCCGCCCATGCTGGCGCGTCCCCGCCGGTGCCGGCGAGGCGGGGTGGACATATCAGACGAATCGTCGTAGGACGGAGGCCCGGCGGCCCGCTTCACCGAGCCGTACGAGGACTTCCGCCACCAGCACCAGGACGTGCGGGTCGAGGACGGGGTGCAGTACGGCGACCTGCTCCGATTCTGCGACTTCACCTTCATGGCGGGGGTCGCGCGCGTGGTCGGGGCGAGTCTGTGGTCGCTGGCGTCCGCGCCGGGCGTACCCCGGGACGTGCGGATCGACGCGACCGAGCTCACCAACGCCACCACCCTGCGCTGGCGGCGTGCGCCCGGTCCAGACGTCGCCGGCTACGAGATCGTCTGGCGGGCCACGACGGCGTCGGAGTGGGAGCACCAGCGACGGGTCGGCAACGTCACCTCGGCGACGCTCGACATCTCCAAGGACAACGTGTTCTTCGGCGTGCGCTCGGTGGACGGTGCCGGGCGGCACAGCCCTGCCGTCTTCCCCCTGCCGCAGTTCTGACTCGATGGCGGGCCCGGCTACCCTGTCCCTCTCGCCGTCCGAGGAGGGTCCATGCCTGCATCCCCGTCCGTGCTCGTCGCCGGTGCCCGTACGCCGATCGGTCGCCTGCTCGGCGGGCTGAAGGGCCACTTGGGCAGCGACCTCGGAGGGATCGCGATCGCCGGCGCGCTCGACAAGGCCGGGGTGGGCCGCGACAGCGTCGACTACGTGATCATGGGCCAGGTGCTGACCGCGGGCGCCGGGCAGATCCCGGCCCGGCAGGCCGCGGACAGGGCGGGCATCCCGCTGTCGGTCCCGGCGCTGACCGTGAACAAGGTCTGCCTGTCCGGGCTCAACGCGATCGCGCTGGCCGACCAGCTAGTGCGGCTGGGCGAGGCCGACGTCGTAGTCGCGGGCGGCATGGAGTCGATGACGAACGCGCCGCACCTGCTGCGCGGCTCGCGCGAGGGCACGAAGTACGGCGACGCCACGCTGGTGGACGCCCTGGCATACGACGGTCTGTGGGACGCCCTCACCGACCAGCCGATGGGGGCGCTCACCGACTCCTGCAACACCGAGGGGCTGCGGCTGTCCCGCGAGGAGCAGGACTCGTTCAGCGCCCGCTCGCACCAGCGCGCGGCCGAGGCCTGGAAGAACGGGCTCTTCGACGACGAGGTGGTGCCCGTCGAGGTGCCGCAGCGCCGCGGCGACCCGGTGGTCGTGTCCGACGACGAGGGCGTCCGCGGCGACACCAGCGTCGACGGTCTCGCCAAGCTGCGGCCGGCGTTCGGCAAGGGTGGGACCATCACCGCGGGGTCGGCGTCGCAGATCTCCGACGGGGCGTGCGCGGTCGTCGTGATGAGCAAGGCGCGGGCCGAGGAGCGCGGGCTCGACTGGCTGGCCGAGATCGGGGCGCACGGCATGGTCGCCGGTCCCGACTCGACCCTGCAGCTGCAGCCCGCGAACGCGATCACCGCCGCTTGTGCCAAGGAGGGCGTCGAGCCCGGGTCGCTGGACCTGGTCGAGATCAATGAGGCCTTCGCGGCCGTCGGCATCGCGAGCGCCCGTCAGCTCGACATCCCCGACGATCGCGTCAACGTCAACGGCGGGGCGATCGCGCTCGGCCACCCGATCGGCATGAGCGGCGCCCGGATCGTGCTGCACCTCGCGCTCGAGCTCGCCCGTCGCGGTGGTGGCACCGGGGCGGCGGCGTTGTGCGGCGGTGGCGGCCAGGGCGACGCGCTCGTCGTGCGCGTGCCGCGGCGCTGATCCGCGCTGGCCGGCCGGTCCCGGAGGGCGATGTGCGGTCCCCAGCAGGCACCGACGTGGCCGCGCTTGTCGAGCGCGCCCGCGCCGGCGACGCGCGTGCGGTCGCCCGGCTGATCTCGCTGGTCGAGGATGCCTCGCCGCTGTTGCGTGAGGTGAGCGAGCGGCTGGTGCCGCACGCCGGCAACGCCCAGGTGCTGGGCGTCACCGGCTCTCCCGGGGTCGGCAAGTCCACCGTGACCTCCGCCGTGGTGAGCGCCCTGCGCCTGGCAGGGCGGCGCGTCGGCGTGCTGGCGGTGGACCCGTCGTCGCCGTTCTCGGGGGGAGCTCTGCTCGGCGACCGGGTCCGGATGCAGGCCCACGCCACCGACCGCGAGGTCTACATCCGTTCGATGGCCAGCCGGGGACATCTGGGGGGCCTGTCCTGGGCGACGCCGCAGGCGGTGCGGGTCCTCGACGCGGCCGGCTGCGACGTGGTCCTGGTCGAGACCGTCGGGGTGGGCCAGTCGGAGGTCGACGTGGCCGGGCTGGCCGACACCACGGTGGTGCTGCTCGCACCGGGGATGGGGGACGGGATCCAGGCCGCCAAGGCCGGGATCCTCGAGATCGGCGACGTCTATGTCGTCAACAAGGCCGACCGCGACGGCGCCGCCCAGGTGGCGCGGGACCTGCGCGGGATGCTGGCCCTCGCCGAGCGGTCGGACGACGGGTGGGTGCCACCGATCGTCAAGACCGTTGCCGCCAAGGCATCCGAGGACAACGGCGTCGCGGCGGTCGTGGACGCCATCGACGAGCACCGCCGTTGGGGCGAGAAGACCGGAGCGCACGAGCACCGTCGGCTGCGTCGGGCCCGCGACGAGATCGAGGCGATCGCGATGACCGCGCTGCGGCAGCGCTTCGGGGACCTGCACGGCCACGCCGACCTCGACCGCCTGGCCGCCGAGGTCCTCGCCGGCCAGACCGACCCCTACCGCGCCGCCGACACCGTCCTCGACACGCTCTGACCGGACCCTACGTGGCGGCGTACTTGCCCTCGGAGTCCTTGGCCAGGTGCCCCGAGTCGACTCCGACCACGAGCGCCCGGTCGAAGCGACCCGGCTCCCAGTAGGCGGCTCCGACCGCGGCGCTGAGGTCGTCGCGGTCGAGCGGACCGCGATCGGCCAAGGCCCGCGTCAGCTGGGCCAGCTCGCGCTGGACCCGACGGTTGGCGCCCTGGTCCGTCGATGGCTTCGGTGGGGGCATGGGCATGGCCAACTCCTCTCTACTGCGGTCGTCAGCTGTGCACCGGCTGCGGGCCGGCCTTGGTCGCGGGCTCCTCGCCACTGTCGTCCTCGGCGGTCAGCGGCTTCGCGATGTTCTCGAGCGTCTGCCCCTCGGCCCGTACGCCGAGGAAGATGGTCACGATGCCACCGGCAACCATGAGCGCAGCGCCAAGGTAGTAGCCGGGGGCGATGTCGGTGATGTCGCCGGAGGCAATCGCGTCCTCGATCAGCTTGGCGAAGTACAACGGGCCGGTGATGCCTCCGACCGCCGTACCGACGGAGTAGAAGAGCGCGATGCACAGCGCTCGCGTCTCCATGGGGAAGACCTCGCTGGCGGTGAGATAGGCCGCGCTCGCGCCGGCGGAGGCGAAGAAGAAGATCACCATGCCGACGGCGGTCAGCGTGACCGCGGTCAGGTCGGCGAGCATGAAGCCGGCAATGGCGAGCAAGACGCCGGACGAGATGTAGGTGCCGGCGATCATGCGAACCCGCCCCACGATGTCGAACAGCGGACCGAGTAGGAGCGCGCCCGCGAAGTTGCTGAGCGCGAACAGTGCGATGTAGTAGCCGACCTGCGTGACGTCGAGGAGCTCGATCAGCGTGGAGCCGTAGGTGAAGAAGAAGGCGTTGTAGAGGAACGCCTGGCCGATGAACAGCGCGAGGCAGAGCACGGTACGGCGCGGGTAGAGCGTGAACACCGTCCGGGCGATCATGGCGATGCCGATGGTCTTGCGCTGTCGGATCGTGATGGTCTGGCTGACGCCGTGCAACGACTTGCCGGTCTCGTGCTCGACCTTCTCCTCGATGTCCTTGACGATGCGGTCGCCCTCTTCGTCGCGGCCGTGGATGTACAGCCAACGGGGGCTCTCGGGGACGTTGCGGCGCACCAGCAGGATACCGACGGCCAGAATCGCACCGAGGCCGAAGGCCAACCGCCAGCCGTACTCCTGGTCGATGACGGTGGGGTCGAGGAGGGGGATGGTGAGCAGCGAGCCACCGGCGGCGCCCACCCAGAACGAGCCGTTGATGGCGATGTCGACGCGGCCACGGTACTTCGCTGGGATCAGCTCGTCGATGGCGGAGTTGATCGCGGCATACTCCCCCCCGATGCCTGCACCGGTGAGGAACCGGCACGCGAAGTACCACGTGGGGTTCATGGAGAACGCGGTGAGGACGGTCGCGACGGTGTAGACACCCAACGTGATCAGGAACAGCTTCTTGCGGCCGAACCTGTCGGTCAGCTGACCGAAGAACAGCGCGCCGAGGCAGGCCCCGGCGACGTAGATGGCGCCGGCGAAGCCGACGTCGGAGGCGGACAAACCCAGTCCGGTGCCCTCCGGCTCGAGCGCAGCCGACATCGAGCCGACGATGGTGACCTCGAGACCGTCGAGGATCCACACCGTCCCCAGGCCGACCACCACCAACCAGTGCCACCTGGCCCAGGGCAGGCGGTCCATGCGTGCCGGGATGTCGGTCGTGATGCGACCCGCCTCCGCGCTGCTCATGGCGTCGACCTCCTCGTCGTCCACCGGACATCGGACCGCACAACGGCGCGTCGCGCAATCCCCTGGCCGAAACCGGGCGATCTCGACACCCATGGCGGCGAGCCTGGGCGACGCCGGCGGCCGGATGCGCTAGAAAAGACAGCGTGGTGAAGAAGGTCTTCCTCGGTCTCGCGCTGGCGTTCGTCCTGTACTACCTGGTGACCGAACCCGTCAGTGCGGCAGACGCGGTCCGCGGGGCGGCAGCGGCCGTCGGTAACGCCTTCGGGTCCGTTGTGGCCTTCCTCAGCAGGTTGTTCGATTGACCCGGCATGTGGTTCTGGCGCTGGTTGGTCGCGTTCGTCCCGCGGCAGCCCGTCGAGCGACACCTGCTGGCCGACGAGGGCGAGGTCGTCATCGACGAGGTGGCCCACCACGGTGTGGTCTACGCGCGGCCCGTGGGCGAGCTGTGCCTGGCCGCGGGGGCCTTCGCGGCGTTCCTGTTCAGCTCGCTGCAGGTGGGGTGGTTCTGGCTGCTGGTGGTGGTGCTGGTCTGCTTGCACGCCGGCTGGCTAGCCCTCACCGACCACATGGATCGCTTCGTGATCACGAACATGCGGGTGGTCCGCGTCAGGGGGGTGCTCTCCCGGACGATCGCTAGCATGCCCAGCTGGCGCATCCTGGACATCACCGTGGCCAAGCCGATGCTGGGGCGGGTCCTCGGATACGGCCACTTCGTGTTCGAGTCCGCCGCCCAGGAGCAAGGGCTTCGCGACATCCGGTACGTCGGTCGTCCCGACGAGCGTGACCTGACCATCCAGCGCGTGGTCCAGCGCTCGGGCCTGCGGGGTCCACGCCCGCACGCGTTCACCGATGACCGTTGAGCCCGCTCGGTAGCCTCGCGCTCATGCCCTCGGTGCCGCAGCGCACGCTGCCGTTCGATCCGATCGACGAGGCGGCCCGGCACTGGAGCCTGCGCTGGGACGGGGTCGCCGCCATGCGCGCGGTCACGTCGCTGATGCGGGTCCAGCAGCTGCTCATCGGGCATCTCGACGAGGTGCTGCGCCCGCACGGGTTGACCTTCGCCCGGTACGAGGCCCTGGTGCTCCTGAGCTTCAGCCGCCACGGTGCACTGCCCCTGGGCAAGATGGGTCAGCGACTGCAGGTGCACCCCACGTCGGTGACCAGCATCGTCAACCGGCTCGAGGCGTCCGGGCACCTGCGCCGCGAGCCGCACCCCAGCGACGGGCGTACCGTCATGGCGGCGCTCACCGACGTCGGGCGGGCAGCGGTCGAGGCGGCCACCGCCGACCTGGTGGCGGGGGGCTTCGGCCTCGATGCCCTCGACGAGGACGCGCTCGCGCAGATCACCCATCTGCTCCGCCCGGTCCGTCGGGCGGCCGGCGACTTCGCCTGACCCGCCGACCCGTTTGCCCCGTTAACGCGGCAAGGGGTCCGCCAGCCGGGGGCGGTTACCCCGCAAGGAGCCGCATTGCCACGTTTACGGGGCAAAGGGGAACCGGCCCTGCATCAGCGGTCTCGTGAGCTCGCGGGATGCGGCGCTGGCTGGGCCTCCGATGCGGGTTAGTTGGACGTCCTAGTACCCTGGGCGCATCGACCCAGGAGGCCTCTTTATGCCCGACCCCCTGCCCGACCCCCTGCCCGACCCTCCGCTCGAGACCGGCCGCGACCGCTGGCAACGCCGCTACGACGAGGCGCTGGCCGCGCACAAGGTCCGCGACGCCGACTTCACCACGGTGTCCGGTCTCGAGGTCGCGCCCGCGTACGGGCCGGCCGACGAGCGGTCGTACCCCGGCTTCGACCGGATCGGCTGGCCGGGGGAGTTTCCATTCACACGCGGCCTGCACGCGACCGGCTACCGGGGCCGGACGTGGACCATCCGGCAGTTCGCGGGCTTCGGCAATGCCGAGCAGACCAACGAGCGCTACCGGATGATCCTCGGCCGCGGCGGCGGCGGGCTGTCGGTGGCCTTCGACATGCCGACCCTGATGGGCCGAGACTCCGACGACCCGCAGTCCCTCGGCGAGGTCGGCCACTGCGGCGTCGCCGTCGACAGCCTGGCCGACGTGGAGGCGTTGTTCGCCGGCATCCCGTTCGGCGAGGTCACCACCTCGATGACCATCTCCGGCCCCGCGGTGCCGGTCTTCTGCATGTACGTCGTGGCCGCGGAGCGGCAGGGTGTCGACATCGCGACGCTCGACGGCACCTTGCAGACCGACATCTTCAAGGAGTACATCGCCCAGAAGGAGTGGCTGTTCCCGCCGGAGCCGCACCTGCGCCTCATCGGCGACCTCATGCAGTGGTGCGCCACGCAGATCCCCCGCTACAAGCCGCTGTCGGTGTCCGGCTACCACATCCGCGAGGCCGGGTCGACCGCCGCGCAGGAGCTCGCCTACACCCTCGCCGACGGCTTCGCGTACGTCGAGCTCGGCATCTCCCGCGGCCTGGACGTCGACGTCTTCGCACCGGGGCTGAGCTTCTTCTTCGACGCGCACGTCGACTTCTTCGAGGAGATCGCGAAGTTCCGCGCCGCGCGCCGGATCTGGGCCCGATGGCTGCGCGGCGTCTACGGTGCGCGGACCGAGCGGGCCCAGTGGCTGCGGTTCCACACCCAGACCGCCGGGGTCTCCCTCACCGCGCAGCAGCCCTACAACAACGTCGTGCGTACGGCCGTGGAGGCCCTGGCCGCCGTCCTCGGCGGCACCAACTCCCTGCACACCAACGCGCTCGACGAGACCCTCGCCCTGCCGACCGAGCGTGCCGCCGAGATCGCCCTGCGCACCCAGCAGGTGCTGCTGGAGGAGACGGGGATCGTCAACGTCGCCGACCCACTCGGCGGCTCCTGGTACGTCGAGGAGCTCACCGACCGGATCGAGGCCGAGGCCGAGGCGACCTTCGACCGGATCCGTCGCATGGGGGGCGGCGACACCCTCCCGTCCGGCGCCGCGCACCCGGTGGGGCCGATGACGACCGGCATCCTGCGGGGGATCGAGGACGGCTGGTTCATGTCCGAGATCGCCGACGCCGCCTTCACCTACCAGACCGCGCTGGAGAAGGGGGACAAGAAGATCGTCGGCGTCACCGGGCACACCGATACCGTCACCCACGAGCTGGAGATCCTCCGCGTCTCGCACGAGGTCGAGACCGAGCAGGTGACCGCGTTGCGCGCGCGCCGGGCCGCGCGGGACGACGATGCCGTCCGCCGCACGCTGGCGGCCATGGTCGCCGCGGCGCGCACCGAGGCCAACCTCGTGCCGCCGATGCTCGACGCGGTACGTGCCGAGGCCACGCTCGGCGAGATCTGCGACGCGCTGCGTGGCGAGTGGGGCGAATACCGCGAGCCGGCCCGGTTCTGACCCGTGACGACCCGGCGCGGGCGGTCGGGCACGATGGACCCATGACCGCGCAGAACTTCTCCAGGCCCGGGGCGATCGACCTGTCCGCACTGCGTCCGTCCGGTGGCGCACCCGGCGGTGCTCCGGGGGGCGGCGCGCCAGGTGCCGCCGCCGGCACGAGTGGTGCGCCGGGGGGGTACACGTTCGACGTGACCGAGGAGGGTTTTCAGGCCCAGGTCCTCGAGGCGTCGATGCAGCACCCAGTCGTGCTGGCCCTGTGGTCGTCCCGGGCCCCGGACAGCCGTCCGGCCGTCGAGCTCATCAGCACCGTGGCCGAGTCGTACGCCGGCCGGCTCACCCTGGCCCGGCTCGACGTCGACACCAGCGCGCAGCTGGCCCAGGCGCTGCAGGTGCGCGCGGTGCCGTACGTCCTCGCGGTGCTCCGCGGCCAGCCGGTGCCGCTGTTCGAGGGCAGCGTGGACGAGGCCGCGGCCCGGCAGGCCCTCGACCAGGTCCTCGAGGCCGCCGTCGCCAACGGCATCAGCGGACGTGCCGCTCCGGTCGCCGCGGACACGGCGGGTGCCGGTGACCCGCCGGTGGCCGGCGGCGAGGACGACATCGCCGACGTGCCCGTGGACCCCCGCTTCGCCGAGGCGGAGGCGGCGCTCGAGCGCGGCGACACCGAGGGGGCCGTGGCGGCGTACCAGCGGCTGCTCGACACCACCCCCGGCGACGCCGAGGTGGCGATCCGCCTGGCCCAGGCCGAGCTGGTGCTGCGCACCAGCGGGGCCGACCTGGACGCGGCGCGCGCGGCCGCGGCCGAGCGCCCCGACGACCAGGACGCCCAGCTGCTGGCGGCCGACCTCGACCTGCTGGGCGGGCGCGTGGACGAGGCCTTCGACCGCGTCATCGACGTGGTGCGCCGCACCTCCGGCGACGACCGCGACCGGGTCCGGCGGCACCTCGTGGGCCTCTTCGACGTGGTGGGCGGCGAGGACGCCCGCGTCGCAGCGGCCCGCCGCAGGCTCGCCAGCGCCCTGTTCTAGCTGGCGGTCCGGTCAACGTCCCCGCCCTGAGCGGCATACTCATGGCATGAACCGCACACGTTTGAGCACGACCGTCGACGCGGAGCTCCTCGATACCGCCCGACGTGTGCGCTCGGGGCTCACCGACGCCGCGCTCGTCGACGAGGCCCTCGCGGCGTTGCTCCGCCGTCACCGCGCCGCCGAGGTGGACGCGAGTTACCGGGCGTACGACGAGCAGCCGGCTGACGAGCCGGACGAGTGGGGCGACCTGGCGTCGTTTCGGCGGGCTGCTGCTTCCTCGTGATCGCTCTGCCGGTCCGCGGGGAGGTGTGGTGGTGCGAGCTCGTCGAGGTCGGACGACGTCCCGTCGTCGTGCTGTCCCGGGACGCGGCGATCCCGCGGCTTCGCCGCGCCCTCGTGGCGCCGTGCACGACAACGATCCGGGGGCTTGCCAGCGAGGTCGTCCTCGAACCCGGTGACGATCCGATCCCCCGGCGCTCGGCGGTCAACTTGGACTCGGTCGAGAGCGTCTCGGTCGCAGTTCTCGTCGGCCGGCTGGGCCGGTTGGGTGACCCCCGGATGCGGGACGTCTGTGCGGCACTTGCGGTCGCGGTCGACTGCTCCGGCTGACTTGGGGCGTCTCCGGGAAGACCGTGTCCAGCGCGTGCTCAGGACTTCGGTGCTCGACCGCTCTCGAGGAACGCCGGCACGGGTCCAGGACCCGCCAGCAGGCCCAGCCGGTCGGCGACCTGCGGGCGGCACCGGGCGCCGACGGTGGCGGGGTCGGCCCAGTGCACGGCGGCGATCTCGCGCGGCTCGAGCACCATCTGCTCCACCACCGCGGCGTCGACGGTGCCGAGGTCGAAGGTCAGCAGGCACGCGTCGTCCCAGCCGGCCCACGGCGGCAACCAGTCGACGGTGAGCAGGTCGCCCGCGGTGACCCGGATGCCCAGCTCCTCGGCGACCTCGCGCACCACGCACTCCCGTGGCGACTCCTGCCGCTCGACGACGCCACCGGGCAGGTCCCAGTCGGGCTTGTACGTCAGCTCGCACAGCAGCACCCGGCCGTGCCCGTCGCCCAGCAGCCCCTGGGCGATGACGCGCTTGGTGGGTAGCGCGGCGTTGAGCACGCCCCGGAACCCGTCCCGCGTCGTGGGCGCCGGGTCGCCGGCCAGCCGGGCCAGCAGCACCCTGTCGCGGCTCTCGCCCCGTCCGTCTTCGTGGCCGCGCACGACGCCCTCGCGGCGCAGCCCGGCGCGGGCCGCCAGGCGCAGCGACCGTACGTCGGTGCTGTCCACGTACGCCTCGACCCGCTGCAACCCCAGGTCGGCGAACGTGTGTGCGACCAGCAGCCGTACGGCGCGCAGGCCGGTGCCTCGCCCACGGTGGTCGGCGACCACGGACCACGTCAGCCGCCCGGTGGCCCTGCCGGCCAGATGCAGCTCCACCACGCCGGCGACGGTGCCCGCCCGCTCCACGACGCAGCTCAGCGAGGGGCTCTCCCCGACGCCTGGCCGCAGCCCGTCGGGGTCGTCGCCGCGGGGCGGACGGAGCACAAGGTCCCCGTCGCGCAGCAGAGGCTGCTGCAGGGGCAGACTGCTCACCGGACGAGGCTAGCCCGCGGCCACCGCACGACCTGTCACCGGCACAAGGTGCGAGAGCACGGTGTGCCGGTGACAAGTCGCGGGGCGTCAGTTGTGGTGACAGGCACCGACGTCAGGGTCAGGGGTCCTGGCGGAACCACACCGTGCCGAGCGGTGGGAGGCGGACGACCGCCGACGCCGGCTGGCCGTGCCACGGCTCGGCGGTCGCCTCGACGGCACCGAGGTTGCCGACCCCGGACCCGCGATAGTCCTCGGAGTCGGTGTTCAGCACCTCGGTCCACCGGCCGTCGCCGGGCAGTCCGACCCGGTAGGCCTCGTGCGGGTCGGCGGAGTAGTTCGCGACGCAGGTCAGCAGCCCCGCACCGTCCGTCC
>Ga0183260_10003773_pt1 | contig 12171 bp, 8 predicted proteins | sample AntDrymUQ4972206_2_FD_129768 | JGI IMG/M metagenome (GOLD analysis project Ga0183260, IMG submission 129768) | Polar desert sand microbial communities from Dry Valleys, Antarctica - metaG UQ497 (22.06) (version 2) (version 2) | ecosystem: Environmental > Terrestrial > Soil > Desert | place...
ATCGACAACGCGGTCAACTCAAAAGACCACACGACCCTGGTGGCTGCGGTCAAAGCGGCTGGACTGGTCGACACGCTCAAAGGCACCGGGCCGTTCACGGTGTTTGCGCCGACGAATTCGGCATTCGGCGCGTTGCCGGCCGGTACCGTCGATACGCTGCTGAAGCCGGAAAACAAGGGACAGTTGACCAAGGTGCTCACGTATCACGTCGTACCGGGCAAGATCGATGCAGCGGCGTTGATGAAGCAGATTGACGCCGGCGGCGGCAAAGCCATGTTGAAGACGGCTTCCGGCGGTACCTTGACAGCGACCGCCAGCGGCAAAACCGTAAGCGTGATGGACGAGAGCGGCGGCACGTCGAAGGTGACGATCGCCGACGTCAATCAATCGAATGGTGTGATTCACGTTGTCGACAAAGTATTGCTGCCCAAGTAAGTTGTAGTTAGCCATGCCGCGCTTTAACGAGCGCGGCACTTTTTGTCTGACCGCTTACCATCGCTTTGATGGATAAGCCTCTTGACGTTCTAATCATCGGTGCGGGTCACAACGGCCTGACATGCGCGTGCTACCTGGCGGCTGCGGGATTGAGCGTGCGGGTGGTCGAGCGCCGCGGTGTTGTGGGCGGAGCGGCCGTTACGGAGGAATTTCACCCCGGCTTTCGCAACTCGACCGCGAGCTACACGGTTAGTTTGCTGAATCCGCGGGTGATTGCCGACCTGAATCTCGCGCGGCACGGACTGCGCATCATCGAGCGTCCGTTTTCGAATTTTGTGCCGCTTCCTGACGGCAACTATCTGAAGTTTGGCGACAGCGAAGACCCGAGTCGCACCCGGCTCGAAGTCGCCAAATTCTCGGAGCGCGATGCGGAGCGACTCCCTGCTTTTTATGCACGGCTCGACCGACTCGCTGATCAACTGCGGCACTGGATTCTCGAATCGCCCCCGAACCTAGGCGGCCCGCTCGTTGTTGAAGGTTGGCGCGACATCGTGGCGGCGGCCAAGCTGTTGCTGCAAATGGGGCGCCTGCCACGTGAAGGGCAGCGCGATCTGGTCGACGTGTTTACCAAGAGTGCGGGCGACTGGCTGGACGCATGGTTCGAGTCCGAACCGCTGAAGGCTGTGCTGGGCTGGGATGCGATCGTTGGCAACTACGCCAGCCCGTATGCGGCTGGCTCCGCGTACGTGCTACTGCATCACTGCTTTGGCGAGGTGAACGGCAAACGCGGGCGATGGGGTCATGCGATCGGCGGCATGGGTGCGATTACGCAAGCGATGGCGGCCGAAGCTCGTGTTCGGGGTGTGCAGATCGACGTCGGCATGCCCGTCGCGCGCGTCATCGTTGAGAAGGAGCGCGCAGTGGGCGTGGAGTTGACATCGGGCGAGCGGGTACACGCGCGCTCGGTTGCCGCCAACGTCACGCCGAAGTTGCTGTATCAGTGCATGGTCGACGCGGCTGCGCTCCCGCCCGACTTTGTTGCAGCGATTGATCGCACTCGCTACGGCTCGGGCACGTTTCGCATCAACGTTGCGCTGTCAGAGCTGCCGGACCTGACTGCGTTGCCGGGCACTTCGCCGCAGCCGCACCACGCGAGCGGGCTCACGTTTGCACCGTCACTCGCCTATATGGACCGCGCCTGGCACGACGCCGTAGCGAATGGTTACTCGAGCGAGCCGGTGGTCGAGATGTTGATTCCGAGCGTGATCGACGATTCGCTGGCGCCGCCGGGAGCCCATGTCGCCAGCCTGTTTTGCCAGCAGTTTTCGCCGACCGCAGATTGGCAAGCGTTGAAAGAGCGCGCGGTGGAGTCGATCTTTGACGTCGTGCAGCGCTACTGTCCGAACTTTCGTTCTTCGTTGCTCGGATATCGAGCGTTGTCGCCGATGGATCTGGAAAACGAATTCGGCTTGACCGGCGGCGATATCTTCCACGGTCAGCTTTCGCTTGATCAACTCTTCTCACTGCGGCCCGTGCTGGGCTACGCCCGCTACCGCGGCCCCATTTCCGGGCTTTATCACTGTGGCTCCGGCGCGCATCCAGGCGGCGGCGTGACCGGTGCCCCGGGACACAATGCGGCTCGAGAAATTATTCGAGACCTCGGATAAAGCGGCGCTGCTAACTGGACAGACCGGCGGTCAGTTCAACGTTGCCACCAGCAGCGGCCGTATTAATGGTGACCGCGCGCTCGGCGCAGAAGCGTTGCAGATATCGCGGCCCCCCCGCTTTCGGTCCAGTGCCCGATAGCCCTTCGCCACCGAAGGGCTGGCTGCCGACGACGGCTCCGATAATGTTGCGGTTGACGTACAGATTGCCGACATGCGCGCGTTCGATCACGTGTTCAACGCGCGCATCCAGACGCGTATGCAGGCCCATTGTCAGCCCGTAGCCCGTGGCATTGATGGCGTCGATCACCTGATCCAGGTCGTGCTTGTCATATCGAACGATGTGCAATATCGGCCCGAAGTTTTCGCTCTCGAGATCTGCGATGGCGTCGATCTCATACGCAATTGGTGCGAAGTAATGACCGTTGAGTCCAGCCGGCAACTCACACTCATAAACGCACTTTCCTCGTGTGCGCAGCCAGTCGCGGTGTTGCTGCAGTAACTGAAGCTGTTCGGCGTCGATCACGGGTCCGATATCCGTGCGCGGATCGGAAGGGTCGCCGATGATCAGCTCGCGCATCGCTCCGCCGATCATTGCTGTCATCGCATCTGCAACTTCGCGCTGCACGAATAACACGCGCAGCGCCGAGCAACGCTGTCCACACGAGCGAAACGCGCTGCTGATGACCGCGTCCGTGACCTGCTCAGGCAGCGCACTCGAGTCGACGATCATTGCATTCTGTCCGCCAGTCTCGGCAATCAGCACACCTATTGGTGAGTCGCGCCCGGCCAGGGAGCGATTGATTGCGCGTGCGGTAGCGATCGAACCGGTGAAGGCAACGCCGGCGATCCGTGGATCGGCGGTCAATGCACGTCCGACAGTTTCGCCTCGTCCGAGTATCAGGTGCAATACATCGTGCGGTACCCCTGCCGCATGCATCAACTGGACCGCGCGAAATGCGATCAATGGCGTCTGTTCGGCAGGCTTCGCGACGACGCTGTTGCCGGCGACAAGTGCAGCGGCAATCTGCCCGCCAAAGATGGCCAGCGGAAAATTCCATGGGCTGATGCACACGAACACGCCACGGCCAGCGAGCCGCATTTCGTTCGACTCGCCGGCCGGGCCGGGCAGCGATTGCACGCGCATCTGCGCGCGTCCCAGTGCGGCGTAGTAGCGGCAGAAATCGATCGCCTCGCGCACCTCGAGATGTGCGTCGAGCATCGTGCGGCCGGCCTCGCGCACGATCAGAGCCGCCAACTCGTCGTGCGCTTTCTCCCAAGCATCGGCAACCTGATCGATGATTGCAGCGCGCGCGTCGACGCTGCGTCCATCCCAGTTTTGCATCGCGGCCGCTGCTTCGGTCACAACGCGCTCCGCGTCGGCCGTTGTCGCTTCGACTACCGTGCCCACCGACGCGTCGAGCCGCGCTGGGTTGCAAACTCGCAGCCCGCTTGCGCGCGTGACTGTGCCACCGATCAAAGATGCCGCCGCGACCGGCTGTAGCGTGCGCAATGCTTCGGTCATCGCAATCAAAGTGGGTGCGTCCGTCAGATCGATGCCGCGGGAATTGCGCCGCCCGGGAAAGAGTTCGCGGCCGGTCTGCAGCGTGGTCACCGCTTCGCTGGAGGCAACAAATGCAAGCGCCTGGTCGTAAGCGTCAGCCACCAGCGATTCAGACGGTACGTTGGGATCGGTGATTTGATGCACGAACGAGGTGTTCGCGCCATTCTCGAGCAGCCGGCGCACCAGATAAGCGAGTAGATCTCGAAATGCGCCGACGGGTGCGTACACGCGAACACGGGCTGCCTGCTGGTCCGCAAGCAGTGCGTCGTATAACGGTTCTCCCATGCCGTGCAGTCGCTGAAATTCGAAAGGACGATTGCCCAGTTCTCGCGCAAATTCCGTGATCGACGCTACCGTCAACGCATTGTGAGTTGCAAACTGCGGATACACGGGCGCCGGGTGAGCGAGCATGCGGCGCGCGATGGTCAGGAATGAAACGTCGGTTGCCCACTTTCGCGTGAACACGGAGAAACCTTCCATGCCGAGTTCTTGCGCACGCTTGATCTCCGCGTCCCAGTACGCGCCCTTTACCAATCGCACTGCGATTGGCCGCTGCAACTCGGCGCTTACGCCGAGAACGTGATCGATTCCGCGCAACGATCGCGGCTGATAGCTCTGCATGGCCAGGCCGAGGCCCGGCCAATCACGCAGCTTTGACTCGCGCATCAGCCGCTCGAATAACGCGATATGAAGCACCAGACGCTCAGACTCCTCGGCATCGACGGTGAGGTTGACATTCGCGCTTTGCGCCAGCTGCGCCAGATCGAACAATCGGGGGTAGAGCTCGTGCTCGCAACGCTGAATTTGCGCAGTTTCAAATCGCGGGTGAATCGCGGAGAGCTTGACCGAAATGCCGTCACGCATGGTCCAGTCGCTCGCGTGAACACTGTTCGGTGCGCCGCGTATCGCGTTGAGCGCGTCGACGTAGGATTCATACGAGCGGTCCGCATCCGCCGAAGTGCGAGCGCCTTCGCCCAGCATGTCAAATGAATGAGTCACACGCGGATCTGCGCGCCGCTGAACGCGCGCGATTGCGTCCGGCAAATTCGTCGCGAACACGAACTGGTCGCCAAAGCGGCGAATTCCGTCGATCACCAGTGGGCGCAGCGCGCTCTTGGCGAGCCAGGCGCGCATCGATCCGCGATCCGATCCGGCATCCTGTAGCTCAGCGTCGGCGGCCGTGTGCCCGGCGATCTTTAGTGCGGTAGCCAGTATTCGCGTGACGAAGTTGCCGTCAAGGCCAATTCGAGTATTGCGAAAGTGCGCAAGCTTTTCCGCGATCAACCAGGTTTGCGTTTCCGCGTCGGGCGCACGTAGCAGCGCTTCCGCTAGCCGCAGCAATGCAATGCCTTCCGGCGTTGCGAGCGGAAACGAATTCAGAAGGTTCTGCGCCGACAGCAGCGAAGTGTCGGCCGTGCGCACCGCGTCGATGTAACGCAGCGCCCGGTTGCGCGCGGCTTGACGCGTGACGACCGGCGGCGCGGGCATGTTGACAAGCGCTGTCACTGCGGCGCGCTCGTCCTGATAGGGATCGCCAAGGTCGGGCAACCGTCGCAGCGCTTCCAGAACCTCGGACAATGGGATTCCTTGATGTCACTGTTGCCGGAGAAATTTAGCACCGCGCAGGCCTCAGCCCCCCGTGGGTCACGATTCGTATAATCGGCAGTTGACTTAAGCCTCTGCAGCACAGGACCCGCAATGAAAATTCTTGTTCCCGTCAAACGCGTCGTCGATTACAACGTAAAAGTGCGCGTGAAATCCGACAAGACGGGCGTTGAGTTAGCGAACGTGAAGATGTCGATGAATCCGTTCGACGAGATCGCGATCGAGGAAGCGGTGCGATTGAAGGAAGCGGGTGTGGCGACCGAAGTGATTGCCGTTTCGTGCGGCATGCCGCAATGTCAGGAAACATTGCGCACAGCGATGGCAATCGGCGCCGATCGCGGAATACTGATTGAGACTGACGTCGAGCTGCAACCGCTTGCGGTGGCCAAGCTGCTCAAGGCGCTTGTCGACCGCGAACAGCCGCAGCTTGTGATCGCCGGCAAGCAGGCGATTGACGACGATTCCAATCAGACGGGCCAGATGCTTGCTGCACTGGCTGATATGCCGCAGGCCACATTCGCGTCGAAGATAACGGTCGCCGACGGCCGTGCGCAAGTCACGCGAGAGGTCGACGGGGGACTCGAAACGGTTTCGGTCGCGCTGCCGGCTGTGATCACGACCGATCTGCGCCTGAACGAGCCACGCTACGTCACGCTGCCTAATATCATGAAGGCGAAGAAGAAGCCGCTCGAAGTTCTGAAACCTGCCGATCTGGGCGTCGATGTCATGCCGCGCTTGAAGACGTTGAAGGTGGTCGAGCCGGCAGGGCGCAAGGCGGGCATCAAGGTCGCTGATGCTGCGGCACTGATCGCAAAATTGAAAACGGAAGCGAAGGTGATTTGATGGCTGCGCTGGTTCTTGCGGAGCACGAGGGCGCATCGGTGCGCGCGGCCACTCTGAATACCGTCAGCGCGGCCGCCAAGGCAGGCGGTGAAGTCCACGTGCTGATCGTCGGTCACAACGTGGGCGACGCGGCGCAGCAAGCCGCGAAAATTGGCGGCGTCAGCAAGGTCTTGGTGGCCGATGCTGCGCAGTTTGCCGACGGCCTGGCAGAAGCGGTCGCAGCGCAGGTGCTTGCAGTGGCAAACGGTTACAGCCATGTCTTTGCGGCGGCGACCTCTTACGGGAAGAACATATTGCCCAGGGTTGCGGCGAAGCTCGACGTGGCCCAGATTTCCGACATCAGCAGCGTCGAGTCGGCCGACACGTTTACCCGCCCAATTTATGCAGGCAACGCAATTGCGACCGTGCAATCGATCGATGCGATCAAGGTGGTGACCGCGCGGCCAACCAACTTCGACCCCGCACCGAGCGAGGGTGGCACGGCGACCGTCGAATCGGTTCAAGCGGTTGCGGCAGGGGACACATCGCGCTTTGTGTCGCGCGACGTCGTCAAGCTCGACCGTCCGGAGCTGCAGGGTGCGAAGATTGTCGTATCGGGAGGTCGAGGTATCGGGTCGGCCGACAACTTCAAGCTGCTCGAGCCGTTGGCCGATAAATTGAATGCGGCGATCGGCGCCTCGCGCGCGGCGGTCGATGCCGGCTATGCACCCAACGATTGGCAGGTCGGCCAGACGGGCAAGGTCGTTGCCCCGCAGTTGTATATCGCGGTCGGCATCTCGGGTGCGATCCAACATCTGGCGGGGATGAAGGATTCGAAGGTGATCGTCGCAATTAACAAGGATGCTGAAGCGCCCATCTTTCAGATTGCCGACTACGGGCTGGTGGGCGATCTATTTCAGATTGTTCCCGAGATCGTCAAGGAACTTGGATAACTCAATGAGTTACGTTGCTCCCACCAAGGACATGCTGTTCGTGCTGAACGAGCTGGCGGGTTTTAGAGAAATCCGGCAGCTTCCTGCTTTCGAGGACGCGACCGACGAGACGGTGCAGGCGGTGATTGGCGAGAACGCCCGCTTCATGAGCGAAGTCGTCGCTCCTTTGAATCGAAGCGGCGACATTGATTCCGCTAAGTGGAGCAACGGCGAAGTCACGACCGCCCCGGGTTTCAAGGCCGCGTTTCGTTCATTTGTCGAAGCGGGCTGGCAGGGTGTACAGCATCCGGCCCAATATGGCGGGCAGAATTTGCCAAAGGTGGTGGCCGCGCCATGCATGGAAATAATGCAGGCAGCGAATCTTTCGTTCGCATTGTGTCCGCTGCTTACTGATGGCGCGATCGAGGCATTGCTGGTTGCCGGCTCGGATGAACAGAAAGATGCCTACCTCGGGCGCCTGATCGACGGCAGCTGGACCGGAACGATGAACCTGACCGAGCCGCAGGCGGGCTCCGATCTCGCGCAGGTACGAACCCGGGCAGTGCCGCAGGGTGACGGCACGCATCGGTTGTTCGGTCAGAAGATTTACATCACCTACGGTGAACACGATCTGGCCGACAACATCGTGCACCTCGTGCTCGCGCGCACACCGGACGCCCCGGCTGGCGTCAAGGGGATGTCGCTGTTCATTGTCCCTAAATTTCTGTTTGATCGCGATGGCAGGCTTGGCAAGCGCAACGACATCTATTGCGCGTCGATCGAACACAAGCTTGGCATCAAGGCGAGCCCAACCTGCGTTCTCATTTTCGGTGACGGCAAGGGTGACGCTGGCGCGGGTGCCATCGGCACGGTGATCGGGGAAGAGAATCGCGGCCTCGAGTACATGTTCATCATGATGAACGCGGCGCGCTTCCAGGTCGGGATGCAGGGAATCGCAATCTCCGAGCGGGCTTATCAAAAGGCAGTCGCGCATGCGAAGGATCGTGTGCAAAGTCGCGCCGTCGAAGGATCGAGCGGTCCGGTTTCGATCATTCATCACCCGGACGTGCGGCGCATGTTGATGTTCATGCGCTCAAATACCGAGGCGGCACGCGCTGTCGCGTATGTCGCTGCCGGGTATAACGATATCGCCCTTCATCATCCAGACCCAGAGCGGCGCGCGTCAGCCATGTCGGCGTATGAATATCTGGTGCCGATCGTCAAAGGGTGGTCGACCGAGATGTCGATAGACGTAACGTCCACTGGCGTGCAGGTGCACGGTGGCATGGGGTTCATCGAGGAAACCGGGGCCGCGCAGTATTACCGCGACGCTCGCATCCTCTCCATTTACGAAGGTACGACCGCAATCCAGGCCAACGATCTGGTGGGTCGCAAGACTGCACGTGATGGCGGCACGGTGGCGCGAGCGTTTATTGCACAGATGAGAGCAGCCGCTGCCGAGGCATCCGCTCGCGGCGGCGAGCTGCATGCGATCGCGAAGCGCCTGTCGGTCGCTGTGGATTCTTATGAATCGGTAATCGATTACATCGTTGAAGAGTACCGGAGCGATATTCGCAGCGCCTTCGCGGGGTCGGTTCCTTATCTCAAGCTAGCCGGGATCGTTCACGGCGGATGGCAGATGACACGCGCCGCATTGGTAGCGGGTCGGCTCATCGACGAAGGTATCGATGTCGAATTCGCACGCGCCAAAATTGCGACCGCGCGCTTTTTTGGCGACCACATGCTGGTGACCGTGTCATCGCTGGCGGAAAGCGTCCTGAGCGGGAGTACCGGAACACTGGCGTTGGCAGAGGATCAGTTCTAAACAGTTATTGGCGTGCGGGTTATAGAGAATGCCGATCGATATTCAAATTTGATTGATTTGCTTTAGCAACGCCGTTATTTGGCGTCGGATTTAATAGTCAGGAGGAGGTTCTATGCAACTAAAGGGCTCGAAAACCGAACAGAACTTGAGAGACGCATTCGCCGGTGAATCGCAGGCTAACCGCCGCTATCTGTATTTCGCGGCGAAGGCTGACGTTGAGGGGTACAACGACGTGGCCGCCGTGTTTCGTTCGACAGCGGAGGGCGAAACCGGGCACGCGCACGGGCACCTCGAGTATCTGGAAGCAGTGGGCGATCCAGCTACCGGCTTGCCGATCGGACCGACGCGATCGAACCTGGCGGCGGCGATCGCGGGTGAGACCCACGAATACACCGACATGTATCCCGGCATGTCGAAGTCCGCGCGCGACGAAGGATTTGACGAGATCGCGGACTGGTTCGAAACGCTCGCAAAGGCTGAGCGTTCACACGCGAATAAATTCCAAAGGACGCTGGACGGAATCGTAGATTGAAGCGGTTGTACATAGGACTTGTGTCGCCGGACCCGAAAGGGGCCGGCGTTCCAACCGATGAAAGAGGGTAGTTTGCTGGCGCCGACTCGGCATCCGCTTGCGTGGAAGACTGCCGAGTTCAATGACGAACAAGCGCTCGACGCCGAACTCGCGCGCATCTTCGATATCTGTCACGGTTGCCGGCGTTGTGTGAGCTTGTGCGGCGCGTTTCCGACCTTGTTCGATCTGGTCGATAACGGGCCAACCGGTGAAGTCGACGGTGTACCGAAGGAGAAATACAAGAGTGTCGTAGACCAGTGTTACTTGTGCGACATGTGCTACATGAGCAAGTGTCCGTACGTTCCGCCGCATCCGTGGAATGTCGACTTCCCGCACACGATGCTGCGAGCCAAGGCCGTTCATTTCCGCAAATCTGGGGTGCCTCGTACCGACAAGTTTTTGACCTCGACTGACCGGGTGGGGCGTTTTGCCGGGATTCCGATTGTCACCGAAGCCGTCAATGTTGTGAATCAAAGCGCGCCCGCTCGACTGGCAATGGAGAAAGTTTTTGGTGTTGATCGCAGCGCGTGGCGTCCGCGGTTTGCGTCGAAGAAGTTTCGGTCGTCTGCGCGTTCGAATCTTGCAGCTCGGGTTCGCGACGGCGCCAAAACGCCGGGCAAGGTGGCCATTTTTGCCACCTGCTACGTCAACTACAACGAACCCGGCATTGGCCACGACCTGTTATCGATTCTTGAACATAACGAGATTCCGTACACGTTGGTCGAGAGGGAGGCCTGCTGCGGCATGCCCAAGCTGGAAATCGGTGATTTGGCATCTGTCGAACAGCTGAAGAACATCAACATTGCACCACTGGCGCGACTGGCGCGCGAGGGCTATGCGATCGTGACGGCGATCCCATCATGCACATTGATGTACAAACAGGAGCTCCCGCTGATGTTTCCCGACGAGGAGGATGTGCAGGACGTGAAGCGGGCCATGTGGGACCCTTTTGAATATCTGATTGCGCGGAAGCGCGATGGCCTTTTGAAGACCGATTTCAAGCAGCCGCTCGGTGCGGTGTCCTATCACGTGCCGTGTCACGCCCGCGTACAAAACGTGGGCCGCAAAACCGAGGAGCTGCTGAAGTCGTTGCCGGACACGAACGTCAATACCGTCGAGCGGTGTTCGGGCCATTCTGGGGTCTGGGGTACGCGAATCGAGTTCCATGCGATGGCGATGAAGATTGGCAAGCCCGTTTTCCGCAGCATCGCCGCTTCCAAGCCGGATTACATCAGCTCGGACTGCCAACTCGCGGGTCACCATATCGACCAAGGCGTCGCGCAGTTTGCGCGGGAATCCCTTGACGGCAAGGTGCCCGTAGTGGCCCATCCGCTCACGCTGATCAGACTCGCTTACGGGTTATAGCGATGGGCGGTAGCATCACTCGCGAAAGCCTGTTGACACTTGAAGCCTATGCGCGCACGCGTTCTGAATTTCGCACAAAGGTTCTGGCCCACAAAAGAGATCGCACCCTACGCCTCGGCGATCACGTGACGTTGATCTTCGAAGACGAGCTGACAGTTCGCTATCAGATCCAGGAGATGCTGCGCATCGAGAAAACGTTCGAAGACCGTGGCATTCAGGATGAGCTCGACGCGTACGTTCCACTGATACCCGACGGCACAAATCTTAAAGCGACGATGATGATCGAATACGAGGATGCCGAGGTGCGCAAAACTCAGTTGTCGCGGTTACGCGGAATCGAGAATTGCGTGTATGCGCAAGTCGGTGGGGACGCGCGTGTTCATGCAGTTGCCGATGAAGACCTGCCGCGTGCGAACGCCGACAAAACTTCGGCGGTGCACTTCCTGCGGTTTGAGTTCACTCCGTCGATGGTTACAGCGCTTAAGCAGGGTTCGGCCTTGGCCTTGGGGGTCGATCACCCCAGCTATTCCGTGCCGATGCACGAGGTTGCCGCGCAGGTTCGGGCTTCGCTGGCGCGCGATTTTGCTTCCGCAGCTGCGTAGTCGATACGATTCCAAGCCTTATACTGTATAAATAGACAGTATCAAAATGCGCGCCGCCGAATTCGCGCGGTTTTACGTATGAGCACTGAACCCGGCGCGCCGCGTAGCGTGCCAATCACGCTGGTCCGAAAGGGTCGAGGCGCGGTCTCTAATATTGCGCATCGCTTCGAATCGGTGGAGCGAGAAATCGACGCCGAGGCGCATGAAGCGGAGCGCTGCGGACTTGCAGGCGACGATGACGTGCCGCTGCCCGCGTTAGTCACCAGCACCACGCACGAGACCGCGCGTAGTCTGATCACTTACAACGATTCACCGGACATTGGCTTCGACCGGTCGATCAATCCTTATCGCGGATGCGAACATGGTTGTATCTATTGTTTTGCGCGGCCGTCGCACAGCTATCTGAACCTGTCGCCCGGCCTTGACTTTGAAACGAAGCTCATTGCAAAGGTCAACGCTGTACCGCTGCTGTTGCGTGAACTCGCGGCGCCCGGATACAAATCGCGGGTCATCGCGGTCGGCGTGATCACCGACGCCTATCAACCGATCGAGCGGGACTTGAAAATCACGCGGGGCGTAATCCAAGTTCTCGCGCATGCACGCCATCCTTTTAGTTTGATCACGAAGTCGTCGTTGATCGAGCGCGACATTGATCTGCTGACACCTCTGGCCGGCGACGGAGTTGTGGGGGCCACGATAAGCATCACTACACTCGATCATTCACTGTCGCGAATTCTGGAACCGCGTGCTGCCAGCCCGCAACGCCGGTTGCGCACCGTCAGCGCG
>Ga0183260_10003774_pt1 | contig 12170 bp, 10 predicted proteins | sample AntDrymUQ4972206_2_FD_129768 | JGI IMG/M metagenome (GOLD analysis project Ga0183260, IMG submission 129768) | Polar desert sand microbial communities from Dry Valleys, Antarctica - metaG UQ497 (22.06) (version 2) (version 2) | ecosystem: Environmental > Terrestrial > Soil > Desert | place...
CTGGTCGAAGAAATAAGCCGCGGTTGCCTCCCGGACATTGGCTCGCAATTCTTCCCAAGTGTTGCCCTGCGTGAAAATATCGTGAGAAAGACATTCAGCGACGAAGCCTCCGTCGCCCTCTTGCGTGATGCCGAAAACGATCTCCATGGATTGAATATTACGCGATAAGGGAGGCAAAAGGAACACGAACTACAGTCTCCGTTCCGGAATCCGCATTCCGCATTCGCAAATTCTTCAATGTCCCTCGCCCGCTTCCAGGAAGCCCAAGCTGACCCGCACGCCGGCTACGACACCGCGCTGACGGAGATTCGCCGCGGGCGCAAAACCAGCCATTGGATCTGGTATATCTTCCCGCAGCTCGCCGGCCTCGGCCGCTCCGCGATGGCCGAGAAGTACGCCATCCGCGATCTAGCGGAAGCATGCGATTACCTGCGCGATCCGCTCCTCCGCGCCCGCTACGAAGAAATCACCGCCGCCGTCAGCGACCAACTCGCCCGCGGCATCGCGCTAGAAGACCTGATGGGCAGCCGCATCGACGCCCTCAAGCTCGTCTCCAGCCTCACCCTCTTCCGCGCCGCAGTCGAGAGGCTCGCTGCCGACGACCTCCTCATCAACGCGCTATCGCAACGGTGCGATTCCGTTCTCAAGCAACTCGCCGACCAAGGCTCCGGACCACGGAGGTCCGCTACTAATGATCAGCGGTGTTAACCTGCAGCGGACCTTGGCTGTTGCCTCTAACCGGAAGCGACGAGTTTCACTCTGACGGCGATGGATTCACGATTGCGCCGCTGCTGATGTGCTGATCCCCCTTTTCGTTACCTTCGAAGTTATTTTCATCGATCACGCCACCACCTCCCGCTTTCACGTGAACGCCAAATCCGACATTACTGACAAAGCGGTTCCTGCGTACCTGAGGCTTGGCTCCGTCCTTTACGGTTAGCCCATTGCCGCCGTTCGCCTCGATCCTGTTCTCTTCTGCAATCCCGGCGCCGCCTGTGTGAAAATAGAGCGCAGTTTGCTTGTTATGATGCACGTGGTTTTTCGAAAGCGAAGGCGCGCTTTCATCTCTGATCTCGATGCCGGTGTACGCATTTCCAAATATTTTATTTTCGGTCACCGTTCCGGCGCCACGATTGAAGATAAAAATACCTCCTGCCTTACCGTCGTGTACCCGATTGCGACGGATCAACGGATCCGCTTTGGCCGACACAGTGACTCCAGCCCAGACGGTCGCCGAGATATCGTTGTCTTCAATTAGGCCGCGTGCGGCATCCGAACAGCTTACGCCGCTGCTGCGAGTGTCGTGCATCTTGTTGCCACGGACGACGACGTCGATACAACCGATTAGCTCGACACATCCAGCTCCATGATCGAACAGGTCACACTCTTCAACAATGCCCCGCGCATCCTTGAAGAAGGCAACTCCAGCCTGCGGACTACCATGGATGCGACAGCGTCTAACGCGAACTTCTGCGTTCGCGGAGACAACAACGCACGACAGGTCCGCAGATGTGATCTCGCATCCAACAATATCTAAACCGCCGGCAGCCACCGACACAGCGAATCCTTTCTGCTCCCCGCCGTTTTGCCGTAGCGCTACGTTCTGAATTCGACCGAATGTGGCGATCGAACGAACAACTGAAGTGCCTTTCACTTCAATTGTGACATCGCCGAGATTACCTTCGCCGTGAATCTCAACCGGCTTCGTTATTTGGATAGACTCATGATAATGCCCAGGCGCAATAAATATGCGTTCTCCGCCCTGTGCGGCTTCAAGAGCTTTGGCGATGGTTTGGTAAGTGCCGCTCTGCCCCAAGCGGTTAACGTATAGCTCCTTCTGTTGAGGAGCCGCCCCCGGTTCCTGCGCACTTGGCACGATCTTATTCTTCGTCCCCCGGCTTGTTGTGGCATTAGCTCGGCTCCGCTGTGCTGCGGTTTTCTTCTCGCCGGATTTACGAGATACCGTCGGAGCATCAACGGATTTCAGAAGTGCTCGGATGCGCTTACCCAGCTCGGTCAGCTTCGTCCTGTATTCTCGCTGTTCATCGCCAACATGACGCAGGTCTTCCCAATCTGCGTACTGCCGCTTTAAACAAAGCTTCACAATTGGGTCGCGCTTTTCGCTGCCGTCTTCACCGAAACTGTCAGGTCGGACGTACACCAGCGGCAGAATCAAGTCGGTTCGTTTGCGCTTCTTTTCGTAGGAAGCAACCTTCTCAAATTCGTCGCGACACGCTTCGCTCAACAGATAGCCAGGGGTGATCACAGGCAAAAAGAACGCCGCGTCGGCGAGACCAGCATCGATCGCCTTTCCCCATTCTTTACCCCACTCAATCTCATCAACATCTCGCCAAAGCTTTATATGGAGACCTGTCAACGTGAAGAGTTCATCCTTTAGGTTCTGCCAAAACCGCTCCACATATTTGCGGTCCGCGCCGTCCAAATGGCGGTAGCTGAAGAAACCGCTTGGAGGCTCAGGGGTGGAGCTCGACATAAAGGTAGAAGTCGGGTGAACGGTTGGTATCGGGGTGGGGCGCGAAAGTCAACACTCCGAGAGGTATAACGCTGAGGTGAGCCTATGGTCAGAGCTTACTATCGAAACAAGCCGTTGCTGATTGAAGCGGGGGGCGGGTATTCAGGTGCCGTGGACGAAAGCGAGTTGCTCAAGCGGATCATCGTCAATCCAGCGATCTTCGGCGGGGAAGCCGATTATTCGCGGGTGTCTTTTGGCAGTCGAGCATGTGCTGGGGATCCTGGCGGCAGGTGATACTGCGGCGAAGATCCGCGGGCGCTATCCATGGATGGGAGCCGGAAGACGTTCAGGCGTGTCTCGTCTATCAGTGCGCACGACAGGCTACGGCTTGACAGGTAGGCGTCGCGTCGTGGGCCGGAACCCGCTCGGCTCGCGACGCGGTTGCGATCGTGATCGGGGGGCTTACGGTCGCTTCATGCCGGTTGCACTTCCTTTGCACAAGATGTCACGCGACGAAAAACTTCGCGCGATGGAAGCGCTCTGGGCCGACATCTCGCAGGACGATGCGCGGTTTGAATCTCCGCCATGGCACCAGGACGCCCTGCGGGAAGCAGAGGATGCGCTAAAGGCTGGGAAGACACAATTTAGCGATTGGGCTGAAGCAAAGAAGCGAATCCGCCGCAAGGCAACGAGACTCGGGTGACGCTTCGGATTCTCGGCCTCGCGGAAGCCGACCTTCTGAGCGGTTTCCGGTTTTACGATCGACAAGGCAGCGGCCTCGGTTGGTATTTCCTCGAGACGGTGAATTCTGACATCGAATCGCTTCGGCTTTATGCGGGCGTCCATCCTCGGGTCTTCGGTTATTACCGGCTGCTTTCGAAGGTTTCCTTTTGCGGTGTATTATGATCTACACCAAAATGAGATCAGAGTCTGGCGCGTCCTCGATTGCAGGCGCGATCCGCGATGGATTCGCGCGCAGGTCAGGAAAAGCCAGACGAACCGCTGATCCTTTGGGCGAATGCCCCCTCGCTGCGATCGGCTCTGCGCGAGTCTTCATGATCTGACGAGTGCGCACATCGGGGCACCAAGGCCCCTCCCACATTCATCCGAACGATGGCGAGGCGACTACTGCTGCAGAAGCTCGGTCCGATACGCGGGGGCTAACTCCTGCGATTTCTTCATTAACTCTGCCTGCTCTTTCTCGTCGAGCTGCGGCGGAGTAGATCGGCGGGTGGGCACCGGCACGCCGACCTGAGCGAAGAACTCTTCCTGCCCGGCCGGCGCGCAGATGCAGAGCAGCCGGGCTGCGCTGACGGAGACGTTGGTGAAAGAATGCGGCGCGTTCGCCGGGATGCTCACGGTTTGACCGGCGTGCACGGTCATCTTCTCGCGGCGAAAGCTGGCTTCGATCTCACCTTCGAGGACGGTGAAGGATTCCTCGAAATCGTGCCGATGCGGCGGCGGTCCGCCCCCGGGCGGGATGTGCATGTCGATGAGGGTATAACGGCCGTCGGTGTCCGCGCCGGAGAGGAGGATGGTGTAGGTGTCTCCGACCAGTCCGAGGTGGGGCAGGCTTTCGTCGGTATCGGGCCGCGCGACCTTGAGGTTGCGGGCAAGGTTGTCGGCCGGGAACGGCGTGACGGGCTGAGTGGTGATGGAGTGCTCGTGCATAGAGTTGTTGGTCTCAAGTTAATCGGTTTTCGGCCACATCTTGTCGGGCTTTCCCGTCGCATTGCGAAATGGCCAACCCGTTGGGGAATTCATCCGTGCCCATCCGCGTGATCCGTGGTTAGTTTTCTGACATGAGCAAAGTCTATCCTGACCCGGAATCTGCGCTGGCCGGCCTCCTCCACGACGACATGACGATCGCGGCGGGCGGGTTCGGGCTCTGCGGCATCCCGGAGAATTTGATCGCCGCGCTGCGCGACAGCGGCGTGAAGGGGCTCACCATCGTGGGCAACAACGCCGGCGTGGACGGCTTCGGGATGGGCGTACTGCTCACGACGCGGCAGGTGAAGAAGGTGATGGCTTCCTACGTGGGCGAGAACAAGGAATTCGAGCGCCAGGTGCTCTCGGGCGAGCTCGACCTGGAGCTCATCCCGCAGGGCACGCTGGCGGAGCGGTTGCGCGCGGGCGGCGCGGGGATCCCGGGTTTTTACACGCGCACCGGGTTCGGCACGAAACTGACTGAAGGCAAGGAGACGAAGGTGTTCGACGGAATGGAATATGTGCTCGAGCCCGGCATCAAAGCCGAGGTGTCGCTGGTAAAGGCATGGAAGGGCGACAAGTCCGGTAATCTCATCTACCGGAAGACGTCTCGGAATTTTAACCCGATGATCGCGACGATCGGCAAGGTCTGTGTGGCCGAAGTGGAGCAACTCGTGGAGGTCGGCGAGCTGGACCCGGACCAGATCCACACGCCGGGCATCTACGTTGACCGGATCATGCAAGGCGCGGCCTACGAGAAGCGGATCGAGTTCCGCACCGTGCAGGGCAGCGCGGCGGCGAAGAAGGAGAACCCGGTGCGCGACCTGATGGCGAAGCGGGCGGCGCAGGAGCTGCGCGACGGCTATTACGTTAATCTCGGCATCGGCATCCCGACGCTGGTGGCTAATTTCATTCCGGAAGGCATGAACGTCACCCTGCAATCCGAGAACGGGCTGCTCGGCATCGGCCCGTTCCCGACTGAGGAGACGGTGGACGCCGACCTGATCAACGCCGGCAAGCAGACGATCACGGAGATGCCCGGCTCAGCCTATTTCTCGAGCGCCGACTCGTTCGCGCAGATTCGCGGCGGGCATATCGATCTCGCCATTCTCGGCGCGCTCGAAGTGGCGGATAACGGCGACATCGCGAATTGGATGGTGCCCGGCAAGATGGTGAAAGGCCCCGGGGGCGCGATGGACCTCGTTGCTGGCGTAAAACGCGTTGTGGCGGTGATGGAGCACGTGGCAAAGGACGGCAGCCCAAAGATTCTCAAGGAATGCACGCTTCCAATCACCGGGCTCGGCGTGGTGAACCTGATCATCACTGACCTGTGCGTCTTCGAGGTGAAGCCGCGCGGCGGACTGGTGCTGACGGAGATTCACCCCGGCGCTTCGGTGACCGTCGACGACATCCGGGTGAAGACCGGTGCGCCGTTCGATGTCGCGCTCAAGCAGGACTAACGAATACCCGGACCGCCCACCGGTTCGACGCGATCTGTCGCGGAGGATTCGATCCACCAAAGCGACCCGCCGTCGCGTTGCAAGTGCCCGCTACTGGTAAAGCCGCTTCCGCGCGAGCAGTCGCGGAAACGGCCCCAGTTTATCGCGTTCGGTTCGAAACCGGCACTAATCGAGGTTGCGCTAATTACCCGGTTTCGACCAGTTCAGGCGTCTCACGGCACCCGAATTAGAATAGCCGCGTCATGGGGAGGGAGAGTAACCTGTGGACCTACGGCAGAACCATCGTTTATGGGATCCTGCGTCCCCTTGATGCGACGAAACCTACCGTTTGTGTCGATTGTTTGGCGGGTTGAGGTGGCGTTCACGAAAACGGTTCCGTTGTCGAAATCCCGCCTGAACACGTCTGGGTTTCCTTTGAAGAGATATACTTCATCGAACCACACCTCGGTGCTCTCCCGGCCGAGGTAGAAGTTCAGCGTGTTATCACCCTCGTCAGCTTCAAATGTAATCGTGTGTGACTTCCACCTCGTGTCGCTCACAAGTGTTTGCGGTGTACCACTTCCAAACTGCACGCTGAATTCACGAACTTCCGACGCTCTGACAGCGAAGCAGACGGTATAAGTCTCCGGCGACCGGGAGTGAATCACTGGACTGGTTACCGATGCAGCATAAACGTCGGTGTTGTAGTTGGTCATTGGCGCGGAGTGCAGAGAGAAGGCGCCGGAAAAGCCTGCGCCCGAGGAAAGTCTAACATTCTGACCTTTCCACCCTCCTTCGCCTGACTCGAATCCCGCGTCCGGAAGAAGATTTTTTGAGACATCGAAAAGAGAAGGCTCAAAGATTCGAGTTCTCGCTCCCAGGGGCGATCCTAACCAACCCGTGTGTTTGCGTACCTTGGCGATTTGCGTGATTTTAGTATCGTCATTGGGAATCGCCTGGCCCCAGGTCGAGGAGCCCGACGTAACGTCGACGGAATATTCATCCCACCAAGGTTGCACCCCGGTTCGCCTCTGACCGTAGGAACCATTTTCGAGTAGAGCCATCCCAAAGCTATACCGGAAAGGAGCGTTGCTCGTCGGCCGAGTGCCGCCATTTTCGAGATTAGGATAGACTAACGTAGGCGTCTTACTCAATATCTCGGTGTAAGCAGGTCCATAGGTGTGGTGGTGCACATGGTAAGAATAGGAGGCGAGTTTTTGATCACTTAAGACATAGTTTGGAGGATAGACATAGGAGGTGCCGGTGTGGGGATAACCTTCGCATTGGGTGCCGTTGAGATCGTTGAATCCTCGCATGTCTCCGTTACTCGCAACCAAGATCTTGCTCCCTCCAAGACGGCTGCGCAGCCTGGCGTAGAGCGCTTCGATACCCTCTCCGTACATATTCTCGCCGGTATCAGGATTCAATCCGCCCTCCCCAGTGAGATCATTGTTCATATCAACGGTCTCGAAGGGGAAGAAATACCCCCGCTCGCCGTCAAATAGAACGCCGTCAAATTCGAAATCTCCTACGGGGTTCTCGGAGCCATTAAGATTAAGATGCGATGCTAACCAATCCGCCATGACAACGTTCATCCGCTTACCGTTGGCGTCGACAGGACAGCGACTGCTGAAGTTGTAAGACCAGTCTTCCGGTGACTTAGTCTGTCCCGAGCCACCCGCGCCAAGCTGATGTTGCGCGACGACCGCCCCCGCCGGGTGGAATGTGGGTGTGGACTTAAACCCGCGCTTCGCGAGGGTTAAAGTGTCCCTCGTGTGATCGATAGAAGCAATCTTGGCATGCTCAGCGTTTTCGAAATCTCCTGGCCTGCCATTATAAATGACAACGTACTGTCCGTCGGTAAATCGCCGGGAGTTTTCCACCGGAAGCACGAGATCGTTGGAATCGATCGAGGCCCGAAGTTTGCTGCCTGCGAGGTAGAGCCAGTGGCCTGCAAAGACCGCCGAACCCGTCGATGCTGCTGCGGTCGACCCAAAAGGGCGGCCACTTCCGTCTCCCGCTCGTTTCGATTGATACGGACTGACGAAGTAACGCAGCACCATCGTTTCGGGGTAGTTCTGCTTGAGAGCCGCCGCCGAGCGGATCTGAGAAGCACCGTAGCTGACCGTATTGTACTTCGACGCAATGTCGATGTTCTTACCTGCGCTCCCTTCCGTTAGATTGAGACGAGGATAGGGCAATCTGTAGAGATTAGGTGTTCCAGGAAGAGCCGGAGGCGGGGCTGTCTTGTCGGCATCATCAAATGTAGGAGCTATCCGGGAGATTGCCGTTGGCGCAATAGAGAAGACAAACAATGTAGTTACAATAAACAACGAGCGTAAACGAGTCATAACAATATCCTTCTATAGTTAGAATAAATACCATAAACCCATACGCCAATCAGCGAGGCGCGGCGAGAGCCGGGGTTGCTGCGTGCGACTATCCCGACACACGCAGGGTCAACAAGGATACGCAGACGATCCACAGAACGGGTTTGGATTTCTGCGTTAAGGTCAACAATTAACTGTAAGTGGCTCTGCACCAAGGCTCCCGCCTCTAAGGAGACCGAGCGAGGCCCTTTCCGTTACACAAATCGGGCTCAGTCTTTTCTCGAACGCCAATTCGTTCGCAATTGGTCGCGACAGTCACATCGGCCTCGCTATCATGACGCCCTTCGAGGTGGCGCGATGGATCTCGTGGTCGGCGTGAACCGCGTGGTGGCGGTGATAGAGCACTGCGCGAAGGGACGGCAGTCCGAAGATTTTGGAGCAATGCACGCTGCCATCACCGGGCTCGGAATGGTGAACCTCATCATCACCCATCTGTACGTAGCCGAGGCGAAGCAGGGCGGCAGGCTTACTGACGGAGATCCCACTCCGAGGCGTCCGCCGAAGACATCGGCGCGAAGACTGGCGGGACGTTTGATGTGTCGGCGATCGCGCGGCTATCTGCCTAAGATTCATTTGTAATCGACTCGGATGTCGTCCGGCGGCGTGGGATCTCGGCCACCTCGATGCTAAAGGGGTGAGGCTCTCTCTGCGAGCTACGCCTCGAAGTAGAATTCGTAATGCCGGCTGCAGCAGGGATTAAACTGTCCGCTGCAGTGCGGGCAAATTGATCCGCAGTCGAGATACTCGCGAACGGTGAGTTGATAACCGCAGCCGCCGCACAGAACCGCGGCCGTGTCGAATTCTTCCTTCGGCCAGACTTCTGCGGCGTGTCCGGCAAGTTCGCCGTGGCATTCGTGACACGGGAACCAGTTCCCGCAGCATTTGAACTTGATCGCGATGATATCGCGTTCGCTGTGGTAGTGAGCGCACCGCGTTTCCGCATCAACGTCCAAGCCGGTGACAATCGCGTTGTGAATCTTCATCTCCGCCCCCTTACCCTGCTGCCACGCTCACGTGGGCAGAGGAGCACGAGCAGTGAGGCGATGACCCAGCACGCGATCATGAAAACGAATCCGGCCTCAAACGAGCCGGTGCGCTGGCTGAGGATGCCGATCATTTTCGGTCCGAAAAACCCGCCGATGCTGGCGATGCAACTGATGAATCCCACCACGGCCGCAGCCGCCGAAGCGGTGAGAAATGAACCGGGCAATGCCCAGAACACGGGCAGATAGGCGGTAGTACCGAACCCCACCAGCGTGAATGCAGCAATGAGCAGTGCGTTCGAATGCGGAATGGAAAACCACGCACTGAGCGCGATCGCCGCAGTGAGTTGCGAGAAAGCAAAATGCCAGCGGCGTTCGCCGGTGCGATCGGAGTTCCAACCGAGCACGAGCATTCCGAGAAGCCCTGCCGCCATCGGGATCGACCCGACCCAGCCGACCTGCTGGAGATCATTCCATCCGGTGAGCCGCTGCAGCATCGTCGGCATCCAGAAGTAAAAGGCGTAGCCGCCGGAATAACAGAAGAACAGACCAATGGTGAGCCACAACACCGGCGGCTGCCGAAGCGCTTCCCAGATCGAGATCGTTCGGCCGTCCACCTTACCCCGCCGCTCTTCATCTAGGCGAGTAGCCAGCCATTCACGTTCGTCGTTCCGCAGCCATCGCGCTTCGCCCGGACGATCCGGCAACACAAACAGAGTCACGATGCCCAGGAGAACCGATGGCGCTCCCTCCAGCAAAAACAGCCAGCGCCATCCAGGAATACCGAGCCACTGAATCCCGATGATCGCACCAGCGAGCGGTCCGCCGAGGATATAGGCGATCGGAATTGCAGACATGAACCGCGCCAGCGCTTTCGCTCGGTCCTGGTAAACGAACCAATGTGAAAGGTAGACGATGACCCCGGGAAAGAACGCCGCCTCTGCCGCGCCGAGCAGAAATCGCGCGCCGTAGAGCTCCTGCGGCGTGCGTACTACGCCGGTGAGCGCAGTCAATGCACCCCAGGTGATCAGCGTAATCGCCAGGAGACGTCTGGCGCTCCAGCGTTCCACCAGGAGTGCGCCGGGAATTTGCAGCAGAAGATAACCGATGAAGAAAATCCCGCTGGCCGTGCCAAAGACGGAGTCTGTCAGACCAAGGTCACCTTTCATCCCGAGCGTCGCGTAGGCGATGTTGGTGCGGTCGAGGTAGTTCGCGACGTAAAGGAGGAACAGGAACGGCAGAAGCCGCCATGCGATGCGACTGCGTGCCGTTGCTCCGGCGTCGGTGAGCGAGGAAGCCATAAATGTGGGAGGGGCCTCAGCGCCCCGGCCGCTGGCGGTGCAGACTAATGCGCCGCCACTGACGCTCACAATGCGAATGTGAACCAGTGTGTGGGAGGGGCGGCCTTAGTGCCCCGATATGAAACCATCCGAAAGAGATCGGGGCACTGAGGCCCCTCCCACATTTCAGTCGCCCACGTTCGCGACGCAGGCTCCCTCCTTGAAGCCGGTCACCTCCTTCGTAGCTTGGCGCGCGCGTCTGCCGCCCCCAGCCGCGCGTAGTTTCACTCGGACGCTCATTCAAACCTATGATGACACTCGAACATCCCCTCGACGACGAATCCCGCGCCTTCCTCGCTTCGGTTGAAGAATTCAATCGCACCGAGGTCGCGCCCTTCGCCGATCAGTGGGATCACGACGAACAGCTGCCGCGCGAGATTTTCACGAAGGCAGGCAAGCTCGGCATCATGGGCATGGTCGCGCCGAAGGAATTTGGTGGCCGGGGCCTGAGCTATGTGACCTCCGCGCTCGCGGTGAAGGAGCTTGGCAAAACGTGTGCCTCACTCGCGATGGACATCGCGGCGCACAACGCGCTCTCCGTTGGCCAGATCAATCTTTTCGGCACCGATGAGCAGAAGCAGAAATACATTCCGCGATTAGTCAGTGGCGAATGGATCGGCGCCTGGGGTTTGACCGAGCCGAACGCCGGCAGCGACACGGGCGGCATCGAGACCAAGGCGGAGGCGCATGGCGACCATTGGCACATCAACGGGATGAAGCACTTCATCACCAGCGGGCGCGTCGCCGACCTGTTGATCGTGATCGCGACGACCGGCCGCACCGAGGCCGGCAAAAACGAGATCAGCGCGTTCATCATGATGAAGGATCAGGTCACACCTGTGCGCAAGATTCACACCTATGGAATGCGCGCGAGCGAGACCTCCGAGCTGCGCTTCACGAACTCGAAGGCGGAGATCCTCGGGGAGCGCGGGCGCGGACGTGAGCAAGCGCTAACGGTTCTGGATCGCGGTCGAATCAGCATCGCCGCGCTGGCGGTCGGGATCGCAGAGGCGGCATTCGATCGCGCCAACTCATACGCGAATGAGCGGAAGCAATTCGGGCACGCGATCGGTAACTTCCAGGCCGTTCAATGGATGCTCGTCGACTCGGCGATGGAGCTCGAGGCGTCGGAGGTGATGACGCTGCACGCGGCGCATCTCCAGGATCAGGGGAAGAACACGACAAAGGAATCCGCGATGGCGAAGCTGTTTGCGTCCGAGTCGGCTGTGAAGATTTGTGACCGCTCAATGCAGATTCACGGTGGTTACGGCTACAGCCGCGACTTGCCGATCGAGCGCTATCTGCGTGACGCCAAGCTTTGCACGATCGGCGAAGGCACCTCAGAAGTGCAGCGCCTTGTGATCGCGCGGCACGTGCTCAAGGAAGCGAAGCCGCTCAAGCTCGCCCATCGCGAGCACCGCGAAGATAATGTGCATCCAATGCGGCCTGCTGGTGGCAACGCACAGAAGCACCCGGCTTCTGCTTCGCGCTGAGAGAACGCCGTCCGCTAGGCTCGACGGAGCTTGGCGGACGGCATCTCGCATTCGGCAAGCTGGAAGCTTGCGCTACATTTGCCCGCATGATTCCCGCGACTTCGGTTAAGGACGCGCTGCAGAGCGCAGCGCCTCTGGATTCCATCTTCGTGCAGGGTTGGGTGCGGACCCGTCGCGACTCGAAAACGTTCTCGTTTATCGAGCTGAACGATGGCTCGTCGCTGGCCAATCTGCAGGTCATCGCACAGGACTCGCTCCCAAACTATGCCGATGTGCAGCGCCTCATGACCGGAGCATCGATCGCGGTGCGCGGGAAGTTGGTCGCTTCCCAGGGCAAGGGCCAGA
>Ga0183260_10003776_pt1 | contig 12165 bp, 13 predicted proteins | sample AntDrymUQ4972206_2_FD_129768 | JGI IMG/M metagenome (GOLD analysis project Ga0183260, IMG submission 129768) | Polar desert sand microbial communities from Dry Valleys, Antarctica - metaG UQ497 (22.06) (version 2) (version 2) | ecosystem: Environmental > Terrestrial > Soil > Desert | place...
AAAAAGATTCGGTGCGAAAAATCAACGGACGATGCAGATGCGTTTTCACACGCAGACGGCCGGCGTCTCGCTCACTGTGCAGCAGCCGCTCAACAACATCGCCCGCGTCGCCATCCAGGCACTCGCCGGCGTGCTCGGCGGCACGCAGAGTTTGCATACGGATTCTTACGACGAAGCCCTCGCACTGCCCAGTAACGAGGCAGCGCTCATCTCGCTCCGCACGCAGCAGATAATCGCCGAGGAAACCGGCGTCGTCAACACGGTCGATCCGCTCGGCGGCAGCTACTACGTCGAATCGCTGACGCAAAAGATGATCGACGGGTGTTACGATTATTTCGAGAAAATCGATGGTTTCGGCGGTATGGTCGAAGCGGTCGAGGCCGGCTTTCCGCAGCGTGAGATACAAGAATCCGCCTACCAATATCAAAAAGCTGTCGAACGCCACGAGCAGACGATCGTCGGCGTCAACAAATACGTCATCGAAGACGAGGTCTCAAAGATCGACATCCTCCAGATCGACGAAACCGTCCGCGCCCACCAACTCGAACGCCTCGAACACGTAAAATCCACCCGCGACGGCGGTGCCGTCCGCATCGCCCTCGACAAACTAAAACAAGCCGCAAACACCGGCGAAAACACAATGCCGTATATCATTGAGGCGGTTGCCGCATACGCTACCGTAGAAGAAATCTGCGTTGCGTTAAGAGATGTGTACGGGATTTATGAGGAACCGGCGTTTTAGAAGAGTTTAATATATCTAATAGCACACACCTTGTTAACGAATCACCAAGTCAAGCGATCGATCGCCATATTGGTAATGCTGCCAACAATGACGCCTGCGATCAGCGCAAGTATATTTCGAAAAATGGTCATCAACTGATTCCTCTCACATGCATTTTATTTAGCGGCAATTTAGCACAAAGAAAGTTATAAGGTAAAAGAGTCGGCGACCACTATTGAATGAAGATAAGTGGACGCCGGGTGTGAAAATAGTGCAGGCCGTACGAATGTCGTTTGCTATCCCTTTGCTTTTTTTACTTCTTCGATAATCACGGGAACGGCGTCGAAAAGGTCTCCGACGATTCCGTAATCTGAAATGTCGAATATAGGGGCTTCGGCGTCTTTGTTGATGGCGACGATCGTGCCCGCATTCTTCATGCCGACGATGTGTTGGATGGCACCGGAAATGCCCAACGCGATGTAGACCTTTGGCGCGACGGTCTGTCCCGACGAGCCGATCTGCCGGTCGATCGGCAGCCACTCGCTGTCGCAGATCGGACGGGATGCGGCGAGATCGGCCCCGAGCGCGTCCGCGAGCTGCTGGGCAATAGCGATGTTTTCCTGCGATTTGATGCCCCGTCCTACGGCGACGATGATCTGCGATTTTGTCAGATCCACCGAGGCTTTTGCTTCCTGAAACGGCTCTTCGGGAGTCATTCGAATGTCGCCGACTTCGACATCCATCGTTTCGACCGGCGCCGTCCCCTTTTCGGCCGAGTCGCCGCGGTACGATCCCGACTGAAACGTTACGAAATACGGTGCGTCGCCGCCTATGGTCACATCGGCATCGAGCTTGCCGAGAAATATCCGCCGTGACAGGACCAGCTTGCCGCCTTCGGCACGGTAGCGGATGCAATCGCCGACGAGCTCGCGGCCCAGACGCGCGGCGACTTTCGGTGCAAAGTCGCGAACCTGATAGGTATGCGACATTACGACGTACTTCGGATTCGTCGCTTTGATCACGTGCGCCCACGCGTCAGCATAGCCGTCGGGCGTGTAAGTGCCGAGCTTCTCGTTCTTTGCAACGATAATTTTTTCAAGACTGTATTGCGAAATTTCCTGTGCAAGTGCACAGTCCTTGTCGCACGGGATGACCGCCGCGACCGCCAGCTTCAGCTCTTTACCGATGCTCTGCGCCGCCGCGATCGCCTCGAGCGAAGTCTTGTTCAGTACACAGTTCTTGTGTTCGATAAATACGAGAATTTCGCTCATGAGCTGTAACTTTCGGTGATCGGAAGAAAAAGTATGGCAAAAACAGATTTTCTTGGCAACCCCGGAATTGTATCCAAAGCTTGAGCATGGTTCCCTATGAATTACTGCCGCGAAGGTATTACAAGAAGAGTCGCCTAATATGAATTGAAAACTACTGCAGCGTCCGGCACAAAAAAGCGTCCGGAAAGGTTCCGGACGCTTATAATGGCACAGATTTCAAAGTTTACTGTACGCGATACGGTGCACTTACAGGTTGGTCACCTGATTGCCCGAGAGTTGTGGTCATCATGGTCATATCCGAGCTTCTGAGAACATAGAAACGATTCTCGCTCGGCCTGTAAACCGCAGCGTCGGTCTTTTTATCGTTGTCATAGTCTGCGGGCTGCGGAATATCGCCTATCATTCCCCAACGGATAAAAGTATTCGTCACAGGCGAAGTGGAATTCCGAATGTAAAATGTTCCGTCCGAAGGCCTCCAAACGGCAATATCGGTCTTCGCATCACCAGTGTAATCGCCCGGAACCAGGATGTCCGTCGACAGGCCCCACTGAATACCCAACACCGTCGCGCCCGCAGCAACTGCAGTATTGGTACTACTAAGATAACTGGTGTAGCCGAAGTTGCTCAGTAATATGAACCAGTACCTGGTTCCGTTGATGTTCCGCACTATCGCCATATCGGCAGCCGAATCGCCGTCGAAATCGCCCGATACAGGCGTGTCGCCGCTGCCGCCCCAATGTTTCGCCAATAGCGAGTTGTCTGTGCTTCGCAGCACATACCAGTTACCATCGCTGGGCCGGAAGACCGCAAGATCATTTTTGCCATCACGGTCATAATCACCCACTACCGGGATGTCGCCCGCGACTCCCCACTGAACACCGTAAAAGCTGGTCTGCGGGGTCGCCTGATTCGTCGCAATATAGAAGGTGCTGTTACTCGGGCGATAGACCGCAAGATCGGTCTGGCCGTCACCGTTGTAATCGCCGTGGATCGGTATATCACCGCTGGTACCGAACTGACGCGTAGTTACTGCTATGGCACCAACTGTCGGCTTATTGAGCCACATTGAGAGTGCAGCCGGACGATATACTGCATAGTCGGCCGATCCATCATTGTCGCGGTCAAAACCCGGCTGGCGGCAGCCGACCTTGTTAGACACTTTTAAAGTATATGACGGGCATCCGGAATTCGCCGCCGTTTCGCTGATAACGACTGTGTATGGAGCGCCTGCTGCGACGGGAAAGGAAAAAGAGCCTGTGGTTCCTGAAACCGGGCTCACACCCATATTTCCGATGATCCCGGTATTCGGGGCCGCCGGATTATAGGTCGAATACGCGACAGCGAATATAAAAACCGTGCCGCACGCCGGAGTCAGCTCTACGGTAACGCATCCGGCCTGCCCGCTGGTATTGGTAAAGTTATAAGCATCATAGTTGAAGGTTCCGGCAAGCGGCGCTCCGGTTGGAGCCAGATTAGCGAGACAGGTTGACGCCAAGTGCTGTCCGCCGCGAAAGACGCGTGTGGTCTGATCAGGATCAGCTACATCGAGCGAACCGACGATTGTCTGTGCCGGCGCGCTCAAGTCACACTCATATTGAGCCAATAACAACGACGGAGACGAAAAGAATATTGTGAGAACCACCAAGAAAGCAGTTGCAGATATTTTGTGAGAAACCATTATAGTTATGAGCCCTCCTGTTTTGCTCTTTTTTACCCTAACCATTACTCAAGTTGCCTCGAAACTGACGTACGGGTGGCTCGTCAGATGAAATTGTTGTGCCAATTACCGAGCCGTTCACTTGGAACGTGCCGAGCTAATTGACCTAAGTTCGGGTTCTAAACTGAGTTTGTACAATCTGAACGGGCTGATTATATAGCAATAATGCCAAATTGCAAGGAAAAAACTTGGAGCCAAGGGTTAGGCCTAAAAATTATTCAGATTCGCCTTAGATTACCCTAACCTCGCTTTTCAGCTTTTCGACGAGCTCAACGGCACCGGCCTTTGCATCGCCGCCGCCAAGCATTTGGGTTTGTTTGGATTTGAGAGGCATGTAGACCTTTTCGATTGTCTGTTTGCCGGCAAAGTCTTCGAGCGAAGGCGTCACATCACGGACCTCCTTTTTCTTGGCCGCCATTATACCTTTGAGCGAGGCATACCGGATCTGCGAGATGCCGGATTGAATCGTGAGCAGCGCGGGCAGTTTGTAGCCAAACCATTGGTACCAACCGCTTTCGAGCTCGCGTTTGACGCGGAGAGTTTCGCCGAGACTTTCGCGATCAACCTCGATCACTATAGTCGCGTGCGGGATGCCGAGAAGCTCGGCAAGTACGACGCCAGTTTGCCCATAGCTTGCATCGTCGGATTGAAGACCGGCAAATATCAATTTGGCGTTTTCCTTGCGGATCGCATCGGCTATGGCGGTTGCGATCTGATGAGGGGAAAGCTGTTTTGAATCCTCGACCATTATGTGAATTCCGCGGTCAGCTCCGCGCGCAAGCGCGTCTTTGATTACCGATTTCGCTCCGGCCGGGCCAAGTGTGCAAACGACCACTTCGCCTTCGCCTTTTGCTTCTTTTAATCGAAGTGCTTCTTCCATAGCATAGCCGTCCGACTCGTTCGTCTGCTTGGCAACGTCCGATTCGTTGATCCATTTTTCGTCGCCCGCGATGCGCAGAACCGCGTCTTTGTTAGCAACTTGTTTCATTAAAACAATGATCTTCATTTTTCTTCGGAAAGTTTTCTAATTATCGACCTGGCAAGCCGTTCGTTAATTTCATTATGGCGCGGAACTGGCTGAGATTGTCTCGTGTTGAAATTCGTGTAGAAATCATGCTTCGCACCGTGACGGACAAGCACGCATCCCAACTCTTCGAGGCGTCGGATCAAATCTCGCCTTTTCATTACGCGAGAACCAGTTCCTCGACTTTTCGGACGAAAGGCACTTCGCCCGATTCCAAGTCAACAAGCAGGTCCTTTAGATTCTCGACGAGCTCATCCTTTGAATGAGCCTGAGTTTCGTAGTCGGGATACTCGTTGAGATGCCCGATAAAAAATTCGCCGTCCTTCCAAAATGTGTATTCGAGACTTCGCATATATTGTGAGAAAATTATTCCGCATACCGTTTGAACAACAAACATGCATTCGTCCCGCCGAATCCGAAACTGTTCGATAGAACGTATTCAACTTCAGCATCGCGCGCGGCGTTCGGAATATAATCCAGGTCACAGTCCGGGTCTGGGAATTCGTAATTTATCGTTGGCGGCAGCTTCTTTTCGGATAGCGACAACACGGAGAATACCGCCTCGATCCCGCCGGCGGCACCGAGAGCGTGTCCGGTCATCGACTTTGTCGAGCTGACGGCAAGACCGTTTTTCGCATGATCGCCGAAAACCTTCTTAATAGCGAGCGTTTCGAACTTGTCGTTGTAGGGTGTCGAAGTGCCGTGGGCGTTCACGTAACCGATCTCATCCGGCGAGATTCCGGCGTCCTTGATCGCGCGTTCCATTACGCGTATCGCACCCGAGCCGGTTTCGTCAGGCATCGTTACATGAAACGCATCGCCGCTCATTCCGTAACCAACGATCTCGCCGAGTATTTTCGCGCCGCGAGCCTTGGCGAATTCGAGTTCTTCGAGGATCAGAATTCCCGCACCTTCTCCGATCACAAAACCGTCGCGTTCCGCGTCGAACGGGCGCGAAGCATTTTTTGGGTCATCGTTTCGCGTCGACAATGCCCGCATCGATGCAAAGCCCGCGACCGACATCGGCGTAATCGCGCTTTCGGCACCGCCGCAGATCATCGCGTCGGCGTCACCGCGTTCGATGAGTCGAAAACTGTCGCCGATCGCGTGAGCTCCGGCCGAACAGGCCGTGGCTGTTGCCGAGTTTGGCCCGCGCGCGCCGTGACGGATCGAAACATTTCCCGATGCCAGATTAACGATGGCGGAGACAATAAAGAACGGTGAAACCCGATCAGGCCCCGAATGCAAAAGCTTTTCGTGCTCCCGTTCGATGGCCCAGAAATCGCCGATGCCGGAACTGATATATGTTCCGACCATATCGGCGTTCGATTCGTCAATAACGAGCCCGCTGTGTTTTACGGCTTCGTCGGCCGCCGCTATTGCAAAGTGCGTGAAGGCGCCCATCCGCCGGGCTTCCTTCTTGTCCATAAACGCAAGCGCGTCAAAATCCTTGACTTCGCACGCAAATTTCACGGAAAACTTTTCGGGGTCAAATTTCTTTATGTAATCGGCGCCGTTCGCCCCGTTCATGAGCGCAGCCCATGTCGACGGCACATCGTTTCCGCATGCTGTGACAACACCGAGGCCTGTTACTACTACTCGACGCTTCATAATTAAGTGGTGAATGGTCAATGATCAAGAGCGATGATAGAAGCCGAACGGCGAAGGATAATCATTCACCGTTCATCATTCATCTCACCATTCAAAACTAGGCGGCCTTGTGCTGCTCTACATATGCATAGGCATCGCGGACGCTCTGGATCTTTTCCGCATCTTCGTCGGGAATTTCGATATCGAATTCCTCTTCGAAACGCATAACGAGTTCAACCAGGTCGAGCGAATCTGCGCCCAAGTCTTCGATAAACCGCGCATTTTCCGTAACCTCGGCCTCGTCGACACCCAATTCGTCAACAATTATCTGCTTAATCTTATCCTGAACTTCTGACATAGTTTCTCCTGTGTTTATAGCGTTTCTAGAGTATTCCTTAAACTTTCCGCGTTTTCAACGTTGAAACATTTTGCATCGCGATCGATCTGCCGCACCAAGCCGGACAAGACCTTACCCGGCCCGACCTCAACAAATTTTTCGACACCCTTCGATCTTAGCAATTCGATCGACTGCAGCCATCTGACGGGCGAAGAAACCTGGTTCGTCAATCGATCCGCCACCGCAGCAGAGTCCGCATTGTCACCCGCATTCACATTGTGCACAACCGGCATTTCGAAATCGCCATATTGGATAGCCGCAAGGTCGTCCTCGAGCCGCGTCTGTGCGGGCGTCATCAGCGAACAATGAAACGGGGCCGAAACATTAAGCCTGATCGCCCGCTTAGCGCCCCGCTCCTTTAATAGATCACACGCTCTGTCAACTGCAGCCGAATCTCCGGCGATCACAACCTGCGACGGCGAATTGATATTCGCGGGGCTGCAAACCTGGCCTTCGGCAGCGTCCCAACAAGCCTGTTCGACTGTTTCAATATTGGATCCGAGTACCGCGGCCATCGCACCGACGCCCACAGGCACGGCTTCCTGCATATACGTGCCGCGTTTGCGCACCGTCCTTACCGCATCCGCGAAATTCAAAACACCAGCCGCAACCAAAGCCGAATACTCGCCAAGGCTATGCCCAGCAACGAAATCGGGTTTTAAAAAGTCTTCCGATTCCATCGCACGATATGCGGCGATCGATGCAGTCAAGATCGCGGGCTGTGTGTTCGCGGTCAACTGGAGATCGGCATCGTCGCCAGAAAAGCACATCTGCGACAGCGAAAAACCAAGGGCCTCGTCAGCTTCTTCGAACACCGCCCGTGCCGCTTCAAAATTATCAAACAAGTCCTTGCCCATTCCGACAGTCTGACTGCCCTGGCCAGGAAAAATAAATGCGACTTTCGACATTCTATCTCAAATGCAGAAGCACGCACGAAGTAAGAGCATCGACAATTTAACATTGGATGCCCTTACTTCGTGCGGGCTTCTGCAAACTCAGAATCTTATAACCGTCCCGCCCCAAGTTACGCCGCCGCCGAATGCGGTCAGCAGCACTAAGCTTCCTTCTTTTATTCGGCCTGACTGAATACACTCGTCCATCGCGATCGGGATCGATGCCGACGATGTGTTACCGAGTTCGGCGATATTCGAATAAACCTTTTCATCGGGAACGCCCAAACGTGACGCGACCGCATCGGTAATTCTCTGATTAGCCTGATGCGGAATAACTATATCGATATCTTCCACTTTGTATCCAGCTTTTTCCACCATCTCTGCCGAGATATCGGCCATCGAGCGCACGGCAACCTTGAAGAGCTCGTTTCCCTTCATCTTGAAAAAGTGCAAGCCATCGTCGATAGTCTGGTGCGAAGTACCGAGCTTTGTGCCGCCGCCGGGAGCGTAAAGCTGCTCTTCGTAGCGGCCGTCGGAACGAATTTTTGTAGCGAGAATTCCCTTGCCTTCTTCGACCGGGCCGAGCAAGGCGGCGCCCGCGCCATCACCAAAGATCACACAGGTTCCGCGGTCAGTATAATCAACGTATTTCGTCAACACCTCGGCGCCGATCACAAGAGCGTATTTGATCTGTCCCGTCCGGATCATCGACTCGACCATCGTGATCCCGTAGAGAAATCCGGAACACGCCGCAAACACATCCATACCGGCTGCATTTGTCGCTCCGATCTGCGCCTGAATGAGCGCGCCTGTCGACGGCATTATTTGGTCAGGCGTGGTCGTCGCGCAAACTATGAGATCGACTTCGCCGGCGTCAACACCGGCCCGCTCCAGCGCCTGACGGGAAGCTTTTACGCCGAATTGCGAGGTGAATTCGTCTTTTGCGGCTTTGTGCCGCTGCTTTATGCCAGTGCGGCTGGTGATCCACTCATCGGATGTTTCGACCATCTTTTCCAGATCGGCGTTGGTTAAAACTCCGGCCGGATAGGCGTGTCCCATCCCGAGGATTCCCGCGTTTGGTTGCGTCATTGATTAGAATTAGAACTTAAAATTTCGGAAATTTCAAAAACTATTCGCTGTCTTTGACGTCGATGATCTGACGGCCCTTGAACATTCCGGTTTTGGGATCTATGCGATGCGGCAGCTTTGCTTCACCGGTGTCCTTGTCCAGATAAAACTGCGGTGTTTTCAGCGCATCATGAGCACGACGCTGACGCGTGCGCGAATGTGAATGTCTTCGTTTTGGATTTGGCATTTCTACTCCGTAAATTTCAAATTCCAAATAGTCGATATCGCAACTCTGTTATCGGATTCGCGATATGAAATTTGGAATCTAAATCTATCTTAAATTTTTCAGCGCTTCCCACCTCGGGTCGAAATCGCTTTCTTTACACTTACAATCTATCAGATTTAAGTTAACGCCGCATGTCGCGCACAGGCCTTTACAATCTTCACTGCAAAAAGCCTGGATCGGGAGATCTAGCACGATCTGCTCGCGGACGACCTCGGTGAGGTCGATGCTGTTGCCGGGCAACACGTCGGTAACCAGATCGGCCGTGGTTACTTCCTTTTCCTTATCGGTGGCGAAATGTTCGGGTGCAACGTAAGCAACCTCGAATTCGATCTTGCGCCGCGATTCGACCGGGCCGAGACATCGAACACAATCCAGTTCCATTTTGGCGGTAATTACGCCGCTAATTTCAGTCTGCGCGGTTCGCTGGACAACGGCGCCCCGGGCCGTGACCGGACCGGCAACGCGGGCATTATCAAGATCGAGGTCGGTCCCGCCCGCCGGGAGCGAGAATTCAAATGGGCACGGACCTTCGTCCAGAGTGCCTAATTCAATGATCATAAAACTGACTGCCTAACAGCGTTTCAAACATCACAAAAGCAAAACTAAATTATAGACTGTGCAAACACCCTGTCAAACCAAAGCTGTATGACCGCGTTGCGATCAGGCGGCACTTCCTATAATTTCTGCAAGCGATTTGAACCCGCGCTCGGTCATTATTCGACGCAATCCTATATTGATGTTCGAAGCGAAAGCTGGCCCACCGTAAATAAAACCTGTATATGCCTGCAGCAAAGTTGCTCCGGCCGCGGCCTTTTCAAAAGCATCTTTAGCGTCAAAAATACCGCCGACGCCGATTATTGGTAGCTTTCCTTTGGAATGGCGGTATGCCGTCGAAATAACTTTATTGGCCTTGGCCGCCAGCGGCTTGCCGCTCAACCCGCCGTCGCCGATTTCAGCCGTAATTCGCACGCCCGTGCGATCGGTCGTAGTGTTCGTCGCGATAATTCCGTCCACTTGCGCATCGATACAGCAGTCTACTATTTGTTCAATCTCCGCAGTGTTAAGATCGGGCGCGATCTTTACCAAAAGCGGCTTATACGAAAGCTCGTTATTTCGATTTTGCAGTACGGAAAGCAGTTCCGTAAGATGATTGGCATATTGCAGCCTGCGCAGGTTTGGCGTATTAGGCGATGAAACGTTTACCGCGATATAGTCAGCCACGGGATGGACAATGTCGAAGGCAGCGAGATAATTTTCGGCCGCTTCTTCGACGGGCACGTCACGGTTCTTGCCGATATTTACGCCGACAATACATTTCCTTTCGATTGCTGTCAGTCGTTTTGCCACGACCGTCGCCCCGTCATTGTTAAATCCCAGCCGATTTATGAGAGCTCTCTGTTCCGGCAAGCGAAACAGCCTGGGTCTGTCATTTCCTTTCTGCGGCTGAAACGTAACTGTGCCAACCTCGACAAATCCGAAACCGAGGGCGGCAAGCTGCTCAACGACCACGCCATTTTTATCAAAACCCGCGGCCAGTCCAACGGGATTTGCGAACGAAAGGCCGAAACAATCAACATTACCAGCCGACGGCACCTTGAAATGTTTCTCGGCGGCACGCCTGGCGCCACGAGTAGCAAGAGCCGCGCGCAATGATCCGATGCCGATCTCGTGCGCTCGCTCGGCTTCCAGTCTGAACATCGACGGCCTTATCAATTTTTCATAGAGACTGCCCATTAAACCGTAGATATTAATAGATTTATTGCCCGTACCGAAACATCCGTTTTCAAACTTTGATGTTTACAGGCCGCTTTGTTACGATTTGCTTGCAAATGGCATCCGAAATCAAACTCTCCGAAAAATCGCGAATAATGGACAATGCCCGAATGAAGCGGGCGATATCGCGCCTGGCATCCGAGATAGTCGAGGAAAACCAGGGTGCAAAAAACCTGTATCTGGTCGGTATTCGCCGCCGCGGCGTGCCGCTCGCCGAACGCATCGTCGACAAGATCGAGACACTCGAGGGCGTTCGTCCGCTCTACGGCATCTTGGATATCACATTATATCGCGACGACCTTTCGACGGTAGGCGCAAATCCGATAGTAAATCGCACAGAGCTCGAAGAGGCGATCGACGATAAGATCATTGTGCTGGTCGACGACGTTCTCTATACCGGCCGAACGATCCGAGCCGCGATGGATCAGCTTATGGATTTCGGGCGGCCTCGCAAGGTGCAGCTCGCTGTCCTGATAGACCGCGGGCGCGAGCATCGTGAATTGCCGATTCAGGCCGATTTTATTGGCAAGGTTGTCCCAACCAAGCAAACGGAAATCATAAAGGTCATGCTAAAGGAATTTGACGATATCGAAGCCGTTGGGATATTCGAACGGCCTGTTGAATAGTTTGTAAAAGCAAGGTTAAATGCCTTGCTTTTTTTTGCACTTGGATTAATGGATAAACCGTTTCGCCGACGAGATCTACTTGGCATCCGCGACCTGAGCGCCGCGGAGATCAACGGTATTCTGGACACGGCGGAAACATTCAGCGAGATCAATTCGCGTGAAATAAAAAAAGTTCCCGCGCTGCGCGGCAAGACGATCATCAATCTTTTTTTCGAATCATCCACGCGGACACGAACGTCGTTCGAGCTCGCCGCAAAGCGCCTTTCGGCCGATACGGTGAACATCAGTGTATCTTCGTCGAGTCTGAGCAAAGGCGAGACGTTGCTTGACACCGCGCTCAATCTCGATGCGATGGCGCCCGATTGTATCGTCGTCCGACACGGGTCTGCGGGCGTGCCGCACCAACTTGCAAAAGTAAGCAAGGCCGCAATCGTAAACGCCGGTGACGGCGCGAACGAACATCCGACCCAAGCGCTGCTCGACGCGATGACGATCCGCGAGCACAAGAAAAAGATCAAGGGGCTGCAGGTCGCTATCGTCGGCGACATCCTGCACAGCCGCGTGGCGCGCTCGAACATACATCTTCTAACAAAGCTCGGAGCAACGGTACGCGTCGCCGGCCCTGGCACTCTGGTTCCGCAAGATTTCGAACATCTGGTTAAAGGGCCTGACGTCCATCAGTCGGGCAATCCAAAATCGAAAATCGAATATCCAAAATTGTTGTTGGTTTGCCCGCACATCGAAGACGCTATCGAAGGAGCAGACGTCGTAATGATCCTCCGCATCCAGCGCGAACGCC
>Ga0183260_10003777_pt1 | contig 12164 bp, 7 predicted proteins | sample AntDrymUQ4972206_2_FD_129768 | JGI IMG/M metagenome (GOLD analysis project Ga0183260, IMG submission 129768) | Polar desert sand microbial communities from Dry Valleys, Antarctica - metaG UQ497 (22.06) (version 2) (version 2) | ecosystem: Environmental > Terrestrial > Soil > Desert | place...
CGCCGCTGACGGCTGGGTGGTGCGAAGCGCCGCTGACGGCTGGGTGGTGCGAAGCGCCGCTGACGGCTGGGCACGCGGGCAGCACGTCGACCCACCCAACCCGCCCCGGTGCCCCCGCGAGTGGAGGAAGATCGTCGACGCCGGCGGCGTGTTTGCAACGAGTCTCCGCCACTCGGGAGGGTCCGGCGTGCGCGGGGGTGCGGGGGTGCGCGGATGCCGGGGGTGCGCGGACGCCGGATGCCGGGGGGCCTGGCCCAGGGGCTGGACCAGCCCTGACGGCAGCCGACTCCGACCCGCGAGTGCGGAGCCAGGGCACTCGACTGGCGCAGTGCGGCTGGTCGCGTAGCGTCTGTCCAGCCGCAATGCGCCAGTCACGAAATGCTCCGCCGGATGCCAGGCGGCCAGGGTGAGGTTCTTGTCCCTGGTGCCTGGAGGGCGAAGGACGTCGTACGTCTCTCGCGGCCGATCGGGTCTCCACGAGGGCGACGACCTCGATCTGGCCCCCGGCGCTCTCGCGTGCGATGGTGGCCGTCGCCGTGGTCTCACTCGACGGGCAAGGGCGGTACGCACCAGCCGAGGCGAGCGGACAGGACAGTAACGGGTGCCCGCTGGCACCGGCTCCACCGCGGCCACGAACCTCGTCCGGTACGTGCAATCGAGCCCCGCAGCGGGGCGACCCGACAGATCCCGTTGAAGACTCGAGGTCAGTCAGAGCCACGGTCAGGACGACCGTTGCGGGGCTCGCCCAGGGTCAGGACGACCGCGACCGCCGCGGGGCTGGCCGACATCCCCCGGGTCAGAACAGACCGACCGCCGAGGCCGAGTACCCCGGGAAAACCTGCGGCACGCTGACCTCGGGGAAGCGGGCACCGACGGCCTCGGACAGCACCGAACGGTAGTCGGTGGTCACCCGCAGGTCGCCCTCCACGAGGTTGCCGGCGGACAGCCCCGGCCACTGCGCGACGTAGCGGCCGCCCCTGACGCCGGCGCCCAGCGCCAGCATGCAGTTGCCGTACCCGTGGTCGGTCCCGTTGCCGCCGTTCTCGCGGACCCGACGGCCGAACTCGCTGATCGTCAGGACCGTCACCCGGGTGCCGGCGGTGCCGAGGTCGGTGAAGAACGCCGCCAGCGAGCCGGCGAGGTCAACGGCGTTGTTGCGCAGCAGGCCGGCCTGGATCGTGCCGAGACCGGTGTGGTGGTCCCAGGCGCCGCAGTCGACGGCGATCACCCGCGCGCCGACGTCGGCCCGGACGGTGCGGGCGGTCTCGGCCAGCGCGTCGCCGAGCGACGTGGCGGGGTAGCGCGCCCCGTTGGCCGGTGCCGCGGCCCCGTTCAGGGACGCGAGGCGCTGGGTGACGTCCAGGGTGGACAGAGCGCCGCGGCCGAGCGGGGTGTCCACCCCGCTCCAGGCTGTCGCCAGCGACTGCCGGGTCGGCTGGGCCCACGACCCCGTTGCCGCCGGCAGGGTGAGCTTGCGGTAGTTCCGCAGGGCGACGGTCGGCTGCTCGCCGTACAGCGACGTGGGCACGACCCCACTGCCGAGCTGCATTCCGCGTACGGGGTCGGGCGCGCCCATCAGCCCGACCATCCGGTTGATCCAGCCGCGCCGCTCGGGGCTGCCGGGGTCGGCGTCCTCGACCTCCTCCATCGCGGCGAAGTGGCTGCGGTTGGGCTGCGGCATCCCGACGGCGTGCACCGCGGCGAAGCTGCCCGCGGTCCACATCGGCAGCAGTGGGGCGAAGGCCGGGTGCAGCCCGAACATGGCGTCCTTGGCCACCAACGAGCCGGTCGGGATCCCGATGGTGGGTCGCGCCTGGGCGTACCCGGGGTCGCCGTGCGGGACGACCAGCGACAGCCCGTCGGCGCCGCCGCGGAGGCTGACGACGACGAGCACGTTGCCGCCGACCACGTTGCCGTACGCGGTCTGGGTGAACACGTCGCCGACCAGGCTCGTGGTGACCGCGGCGGCGGCACCGCGCAGCAGCCCGCGGCGGGAGATGCGGTAGTCGGGGAGCCGCAGACGTCCGGCGGTGCCGGCCTGGATCACGCAGGAGTGCGCGAAGTCGCTGTCCCTGGTCGGTGCGATGGGCCGCATGCCGAGCGCGCGCCAGGTGGCGATGCAGTCCTCGACCGGCGTACGGGTCTTGGCGTCGACCGCGGCCTCGAACTCGGGCCGGGCGACCAGGACCCGCAGCGTGGCCGCGATGTCGGTGCCGGAGTCGAGGTAGGCCTGCGCGACGGCGCCGATGACGTCGTCGCTCGGCGTGTCGGAGACGAACCGACGGCAGAGCTTGAGCGCGAGCCGCCGAGCGGTCGCCGGGTGGTGCGCCAGGTAGTGCAGCAGCTCCTCGGCCACCGGCCGGCCGTCGGACGCCGAGTTGGCGTGCTCGAAGCCCAGCACCCGCACCGGTCCCACCCAGTGGTCGCTCGGGGCGTACCACGCGTCCCACGTACCGGCGCGGTCGACGCGGTGACTGGTGAGGACACGGGCCGCGTCGAGCACGTCGCGCTCGGAGTAGCCGGAGTCCCGACCCACGGTGTGCAGCTCGAGCAGCTCGCGCCCGAGGTTCTCGTTGAGCCGGCGCGCGGTGGACTTGGAGTTGTCGAGATAACAGCCCATCGCCCGGCCGAGCACCACCTGCCGCAGCATGTCGTCGAAGCGGCCGAGCGCGTGCCCCCGGACGGCGGTGTCGTGCTCGGCGCGCACGGCCCAGCTGCCACCGTCGTGCACGGTCACGTGCAGGTGGTCCAGCCAGAAGGCGGCCATGACCTCGTGCAGCTGCCGACGGCTGTACGCGCGGCGCATCAGCGTCCAGCGGAGCAGGTCGCTCGACACGTCGAGGCTGCTCAGCGTGCCGGCGTCGTCGCGCGCCTGGAGCTGGCCCGCCGCCATCGACAGGTGGGGCCACCACGACGGCAGCGCGTCGGCGAAGGGGTCGGGGACCGAGGTCGGGTCCAGCTGGGCCTCGAACCAGGCGTACGGACCCCCGGCCGCGGCCGCCTCGGCGGCCAGCTCGGGGGTGCAGCCGAAGCTGAACCGGTTGAGCAGGTGCCGCTCGGCGACCGCCGGGGTGGGCAGTGCCTGCGGGAGGACGGCGGGGAGTGTGCCCATCGGTGCGGACCCTGACTGCAGCAGTGACTGTGTGTAGAGATATAGTCACACAGAGTCACAGTCATCGGGATCGGCCGCGTCCCCGACCCGGGCTCGTCCCAACGGCCCACCGGCCCGGGAGCGACCGGCGGCAGTCAGCCCCGGTCGAGGGGGCAGACGCGGGCCACCAGGTGTGTCGCCGTGCCACCGGACGACACCACGCCGAGCAGCCGGGTGCCGTCGGCGTCGACGCGGGTGCCGAAGCGCACCTCGCCGGGCAGCAGCACCGGTCGGCGGAACGCGACGTCGTAGCGGTAGGCCGCGGGCAGCGTCGGTTCGACCGCGGCGAGGGCGCGGGCCGCGGTCCACATCCCGTGCGCGATGGCTCGCGGGAAGCCGAAGGCCCTTGCGGTCAGCCTCGTGAGGTGGATCGGGTTGCGATCGCCGGACAGAGCGGCGAAGGCGCGACCGAGATGGCCCGGGACCGACCAGCGCACCTCGCCGACGGGCGCCTCGACGCCGGCGAGCGTGGAGTCGTCGGGTGCATACGGGTCACCGGCGCCGCGCGCCAGCAGGGTCGTGGTCGCCTCCCACACCGCCTCGCCGCCCACGGTCGCGACGGTGCCGAGGTCGACGAGGCGGCCGCTGCGGTGTCCGCGCAGCCGCTCCGGGCGTACGACGACGTCGTAGGGCTCGCGGACCGTGATCGGCCGGTGCTGGGTGACCGAGCTCGCCACGTGCACCAGCCCGAGGGCCGCGAACGGGAAGGACCGGTCGGCGATCAGCGCCAGCTGCGGGGCGAAGGCCGCCAGGTGCGGGTAGAGCCCGGGCAGCCGGTCCGACAGGGTGTGCCCGGTGAGCCGCGCGTACGCCGCCAGGTGGTCGGTGTCGGTGCGGACGCCGACCCGGCGCAGCGCGAGCTCGGGCAGGCCGCCGGTGTCCTTGCGTACCCCGGGCAGTCCGCCGACCAGCGGCAGCGACGGCAGCACCGCCCGCGCGTACAGCGGCAGGGCGGCCGGCGCGGTCTCGTACGTCCTGGTGTCGGTCACCACGCCTCCTCAGGCCCCCTCAGGTCCCCTCAGGCCCCGTCAGGCCCCGAGCAGGCTCTGCCCGCAGACCCGGACGACGTTGCCACTCACCCGCCGCGAACCGGCCGCCGCGAACCAGGCCACCGTCTCGGCGACGTCGACCGGCAGACCGCCCTGGGACAGCGAGTTCATCCGCCGTCCGACCTCGCGGGCAACCAGCGGCATGCTCGCCGTCATCGGCGTCTCGATGAAGCCGGGGGCGACCGCGTTGACGCTCACCCCACGGGCGGCGGCGACCGGTGCCAGCGCGTCGACGACGCCGATGACACCGGCCTTGGAGGTGGCGTAGCCGGTCTGGCCGTCGTTGCCGGCGATGCCGGAGATCGAGGCCACGCCGACGACGGCGCCGCCGTCGCGCAGGGTGCCGGCGGCGAGCAGGTGCTCGGTGATCCGCAGCGGTGCGGCGAGGTTGACGGCGAGGACCGGGTCCCACGTCTCGGCCCGCATGTTGGCCAGCCGCCGGTCGCGGGTGATGCCGGCGTTGTGCACGACCACGTCGACGCCGCCGTGCCGGTCGGTGAGGTGACGGGCGATGCGGTACGGCGCGTCCGGTGCGGCCACGTCCAACGCGAGCGAGGTGGCCCCGAGCTCGGTGGTCAGGGTCAGCAGGTCCGAGGCCATCGCCGGCACGTCGAGGCCCACCACGCTCGCACCGTCGCGGTGCAGCACCCGGGCGACCGCCTCGCCGATGCCCCGCGCGGCCCCGGTGACCAGCGCGACCCGTCCGGCCAGCGGCCGGTCCCGGTCGTAGGCGGGCACCGGGTGGGCGTCGCCGGTCGCGCCGTCGACCGTGCCGACCCGGACGACCTGGCCGGACACGTACGCCGAGCGCGGCGAGAGCAGGAACGCCAGCGTGGACGAGAGCGCGTGTTCGGCGCCGGGCGCCGCGAGGACGAGCTGCACCGTGCCGCCGGCGCGAGCCTCCTTGGCCAGCGACCGGGTGAAGCCCTCCAGCGCTCGCTGCGCGACCCGCTGGGCCGGGGGGCCGGCCAGCTCGGGCGGGCTGCCGAGGACGAGGACCCGCGAGCACGGCGCCAGGCGGCGCAGCAGCGGGGTGCAGAAGGTCCACAGCGCGCCGAGCCCGGCCACGTCGCCGATCCCGGTGGCGTCGAAGACCAGCGCCTTGGCCCGCGCGCCCGACCCTGCCCCGGCGTCCAGCGCGGCCACCGGCGCGATCCCCAGCGCGACCAGCTCCCGCTCGACCGGCGCGGCCAGACGCCCGCCGGGTGCCGTGCCGACGACGACCGCGCCGTCCACCACCGGGCTGCCCGGCGTCCAGCGTTCCAGCAGTGGCGGGTCGGGCAGGCCGAGGCTGTCGACCAGCAGCCGCCCGACGCGCGTGCGCACCAGGGACTGGTAGCGGTCGGGCACGTCGGTGCGTCCCTCCTCTGCGCCGCCCGGGCTCGTCGCCGATGCGACCGGGCGGTAGCTTCGAGCGACGATCCTGGCAGACCCGGAGGTCCTCGACGCTCATGGCCCGCCCCTCGACCCCGCGCCGGGTCGCCGTCGTCGGCGGCAACCGGATCCCGTTCGCCCGGTCCGGCAGGCAGTACGCCCGGGCGACCAACCAGGACATGCTGACCGCCGCCCTGGACGGTCTCGCGCACCGCTACGGGCTCGCCGGCGAGCGGGTGGGCGAGGTCGTCGCGGGTGCGGTGCTCAAGCACAGCCGCGACTTCAACCTCACCCGCGAGGCGGTGCTCGGCTCCGTGCTCGCTCCGACTACCCCGGCGTACGACCTCCAGCAAGCCTGCGGCACGGGCCTGCAGGCGACGCTCGCGGTGGCGGACAAGATCGCGCTGGGCCATCTCGAGGTCGGCATCGCCGGCGGGACCGACACGGCGTCGGACGCGCCGATCGCGGTCAGCGAGGGGCTGCGCCAGGTGCTGCTCGCTGCCAACCGGGCTCGCACGTGGCGGGGCCGTCTCGCCGCGCTGGCGCGGGTGCGTCCCGGGCACCTGGCGCCTGCCGTGCCCCGCAACGAGGAGCCCCGCACCGGGTTGTCGATGGGGGACAGTGCCGCGCTCACCGCCGTGGAGTGGGAGATCGGCCGCGCCCAGCAGGACGAGCTGGCCGTCGCCTCGCACCGGCGGCTGGCCGCGGCGTACGAGCGGGGCTTGTTCGCCCACCTGGTCACGCCGTACCTCGGGCTGGAGCGCGACGGGACCCTGCGGCCGGACAGCACGGTCGAGGCGCTCGGTGCGCTGCCGCCGGTGTTCGGCCGGGGGCCGGCCGCGACCATGACCGCGGCGAACTCCACGCCGCTCACCGACGGCGCCTCCGTGGTCCTGCTGGCCTCGCAGGAGGAGGCGCAGCGGCGCGGCTGGGAGCCGCTGGCGTTCGTCACCGAGCACGAGACGGCCGCGGTCGACTACGTGCACGGAGGCGAGGGGCTGCTGATGGCGCCGGCGTACGCGATGCCGCGGATGCTGCGGCGTGCGGGTCTGGGGCTGCACGACTTCGACTTCTACGAGATGCACGAGGCGTTCGCCTCGCAGGTGCTCGCCACCCTGAAGGCCTGGGAGGACCCGATCTTCTGCAAGCAACGCCTGGGGCTGGACGCTCCGCTCGGCCCGGTCGACCCGGCCCGGCTGAACGTCGCCGGTTCGTCGCTCGCCGCCGGGCACCCCTTCGCCGCCACCGGCGGCCGCATCGTCGCCACCCTCGCCGCGCTGCTGGCCGAGCGGGGCTCGGGACGCGGCGTGATCTCGGTCTGCGCCGCCGGCGGCCAGGGCGTCACCGCGATCCTCGAGCGCTGACCGCTCCGCTGGCCACCCCGCTCCGCCGGTCACCCCGCTCCGCTGGCCACCCCGCTCCGCCGGTCACCCCGCTCCGCTGGCCACCCCGCTCCGCCGGTCACCCCGCTCCGCTGGGAGTGACGTTTCTGCTGCGACACGCCGGGGTGCACGTGCGCAGTCGTCACTCTCAGCGGGCAGGTGGCCGCCGCCGGCCGGTCAGGGCAGCAGCGCGCGTACGGTCGCCAAGGTGTCGGACTCGCGCGCCGGCTTGTCCTCGCGGTAGCGCAGCAGCCGGGCGAAGCGCAACGCCACCCGCCCGGGGTAGCGGGGCGAGGACTGGACGCCGTCGCAGGCGACCTCGACCACCAGCTCGGGGCGCACGTGCACCACGTGTCCCGACCGCGACACCTCCCGGGCGAGCAGCTGCTCGGTCTGCCAGCCGAGCACCTCGTCGGTGAGCCCTTTGAACGTCTTGCCGAGCATCACGAAGTCCTCGGCTCCGAGGGGGTCGTCGACCCCGTCGGCCCGAGCCCCGAGGTGCAGGTTGGACAACCAGCCGGTGTGTCGGCCGTGCCCCCACTCGGCCGCCAGCACCACGAGGTCGAGGGTGTGCCGCGGCTTCACCTTCACCCAGGCAGAACCGCGACGACCGGCCTCGTACGGCGCGTCCGGTCCCTTGACGACGACGCCCTCGTGACCCCCCGCCACCACGTCGGCAAGGAAGGCTGCCACCTCCGCCCGGTCGGCGCTCCGCCGTCTCGGCACCAGCAGGTCGGCGGGGGCCAGCGCCGCCAGCACGTCCGCGCGTACCGCCATTGCCTCCGGCAGCAGGTCACGCCCGTCGAGGTGCAGGACGTCGAAGAGGTACGTCGACAAGGGGGTCGTGGTGCGCAGGGCGGGGACGTCCACGCGGGAGGCGGTGCGCGCCGCGGTCACCTGGAAGGGGTGCGGGCGGCCGTCGGAGCGCAGCGCGACCGCCTCGCCGTCGAGCACGAGCCGGTCGGCGGGCAGGGCGCGTACCCGCTCCACGATCTCGGGGACCCGGTCGGTGATGTCGTCCAGCGTGCGGGTCACGACGAGGACGTCGCCGCCGTCCTTGTGCACCTGGACCCGGATGCCGTCGAGCTTGGCGTCCACGACGACCGGCTCGGCGGTGCCCAGCCGGTCGAGGGCAGCGTCGACATCGGGGGCGCTGGCCGCCAGCATGGGCCGCACCGGGCGGCCCACGTGCAGGGTCGCGGCCTGCAGTCCGGCCCGGCCCTCGACGAGGGCGACCCGGGCAGTCTCGGTCGACGAGCCGAGCAGCATCGCGGCGCGGCGCACCTCGGCAGCGGGGATGTCGGTGGCACCCGCGAGCGCCTCGAGCACCAGGGCGTCGAGGGCGCCCTGGCGGACCTCACCGGTCAGCAGCCGGCGCAGGTAGTCCTGCTCGTCGGCGGTGGCCCGGACCATCAGGCTGTCCAACGCCGCGCGGCGGGCGGTGCGGCTGCCGCTGCCCGCCAGGGCACCGAGCGCGGCGAGGGCCGCGTCGACGTCGCGCAGGGTCAGGCTCGCCAGGTCGGCGGGCGACAGCAGCTCGCTCAGCGAGCGCCACCCGACCCCGGTGCGGCGCTGCCGGGTCTCGCCGGCCAGGAAGGCGACGGCGATCTCGACCTCGGACGCGGCGCACCGCCGCAGCAGTGCGGCGAGCAGCTCCCGCTTGGCCCCGCGCGCCCGGATCGCGCCCACGGCGCGAGACGTCTCGACCACCTCGCTCAGCTGCACCGGGCCATCCTCGCGTCGCGGGGCGACAGGCGCAGCCCGCTGGGCCCCGCCGGGGTGTGGGTGGGGGGATACTGCGGACGTGGTGGCCGCGCGGACCCGACGTTGGCGGCCGGGGCGCCCGGTGCCGGTCGCGACCGTGCTCGGCCCGTTGCGCCGCGGCTCGGGCGACCCGACCTAGCGCACCGTCGGGGGCGCGGTGTGGCGGACCGCCCGCACTCCGGACGGCCCGGCGACCCTCCGGCTCCTCGCCGAGTTGGACGGGTCGGTGCTGGCCGAGACCTGGGGTCCCGGCGCCGGCTGGACGCTCGACGCCCTGCCCGCGATGCTCGGCGACGGCGACGCGGGCGCGGCGGACTTCGCGCAGCTCGCCCAGCACGACCCCTTCCTCGCCGAAGCCCTGCGGCGACACCCGCACTGGCGGGTCCCGCGCTCGGGGCTGGTGTTCGAGGCGCTGCTCCCGGCGATCCTCGAGCAGAAGGTCACCGGTCACGAAGCCTGGGCGGGGTGGCGGGCGCTGCTGCGACGCTTCGGTGACCCGGCGCCCGGACCCGCGCGCGACCTCGGCCTGCGGGTGGCTCCGCACGCCGACACCGTGCGCAGGATCCCCTCGTGGGAGTGGCTGGCCTTGCCGGTGGACCCCGCGCGGTCACGGACGGCGGTCCTGGCCGCCCGGGTCGCCCCGGCGCTGGAGCGTACGACCGGGCTCGAGCACGCCGAGGCTGAGCGGATCCTCCGCACCCTCCCCGGCATCGGGGTGTGGACGGCCGCCGAGGTCCGCCAGCGCGCGCACGGTGACGCGGACGCGGTGAGCTTCGGTGACTACCACATCCCCTCGACCATCGGGTACACCCTGACCGGGGCTCCCACCGACCAGCCGGACTGGCGGACCTGCTCCGGCCGTTCCGGCCGCACCGTTACCGGGTGCAGCGGCTGGTGGAGCTGTGCGGCACGATGCGCCCCCGCCGCGGACCGCGGATGGCCCCCCGTCGGCACCTGCCCGGTCGCTACCGCTGACGCCGCCGAAGGGTCGCAGCTCAGGAGTCCGGCCAGGCCGGTCGGTCCATCCGGATCCACCCCCGCTCGGGGACGGTGTCCTGGCACCTGACCGGGTAGCCGTCGCCGGTGCCGCAGGCCGCCGACCCGGACCGGTGGTAGGTCGCGGTCCAGAAGTACCGCCGGGCACCGAGCAGGTCGCGACCGGCAGTGACGACGACCGTACGGCTGTCCGGGCGCGACACCGGCAGCCGGCGGACGACCTTGCGGGTGGCGTTGGAGATGAGCTCGGCGACCGGCTCGCCGTGGCGGGCGCTGATGCGCAGGTTGAGCTCGGCGCCCCGCTCGCCGTCGGTGTCGAGCTCGACGACGAGCGTGCGCCGGTGCGGGTGCAGCCGTCCGGCGTCGAAGCCGCGGAACGTCCGCACCTGCAGGCGCAGCCGCGCGTCGTGCCGGCCCTGCGTCGTCACCCGGTGACTTGCCCGGGCGACGTCGAGCGGGCCGGCGGTGTCGTCGGGGTCGGTGACGACGGTGGTGTAGGTGACGGGGTCGCTCGTCGGGCTGGTCTGCGTGCCGCGCAGCGCGGCCGCGGCGGCGGGTCCGCCCGCGAGCGGACCCGCGAGCAGGCCGGCGAGCAGGGCGCCCGCAGCGAGGCACGCGGCGAGGCACGCGGCGGTCGCGGACGTACGGGCACCGGTGTGCGGTCGGGGCATCGGCGGTCCTCGAGGTCGGGGAGGCGCACCGGGGTGGTGCGCGCCGGGACCCTAGGCGGGTCGGCCCGCCGCTGGCGGCCACCGTGCACAGCCGGTACGCGCCCCTCCACCGGGCGCGCCGGCGCCATCGTCCACAGCCGGCACGCGCCCACCACCGGCACTCCCCACGCGTCGCTCGCACTGCCCGAGGGTCACGAGTCCCGGGCAGTGCCGGTTTCACGGGTGAACCCGTGAAACCTGTGACACCGCGGCCGGGGCCGGGCGGTGGGGGCAGCCAGCCGGCGCACCCGGCTCGTCCGTCGTTCCCACGCCTGTCGGCGGGCGGTCGTAGGCTCGTCGGCATGCGATCAGCAGCCGAGCTCCAGCGCACCGTGGCGCCCTTCGAGGTCGTCAGCGACTTCCAGCCGTCGGGGGACCAGCCCGCCGCGATCGAGGAGCTCACCCGCCGGATCCAGGCCGGCGAGCAGGACGTCGTGCTGCTCGGCGCGACCGGCACCGGCAAGACCGCCACCGTGGCCTGGCTCGCAGAGCGGATCCAGCGCCCGATCCTCGTGATGCAGCCCAACAAGACGCTGGCCGCGCAGTACGCCAACGAGCTGCGGCACTTCTTCCCCGACAACGCGGTGGAGTACTTCGTCTCCTACTACGACTACTACCAGCCCGAGGCGTACGTCCCGCAGACCGACACCTACATCGAGAAGGACTCGTCCATCAACGACGAGGTGGAGCGCTTGCGGCACTCCGCGACGTGGTCGCTGCTCACCCGCCGCGACGTGATCGTGGTGGCCACCGTCTCGTGCATCTACGGTCTCGGCTCCGCCGACGAGTACCTCAACCGGATGATCCACGTCGAGGTGGGCACCGAGACGGACCGCGACGGCCTGCTGCGCAAGCTCGTCGAGGTGCAGTACGCCCGCAACGACCTGGCGGGCACCCGCGGCACGTTCCGGGTGCGGGGGGACACCCTCGAGGTGTTCCCGGTCTACCAGGAGCTCGCCGTGCGCGTGGAGTTCTTCGGCGACGAGATCGAGCGGCTGATGACGATGCACCCGATCACCGGCGAGGTCATCAGCGAGGAGAAGGAGCTCTACGTCGGCGCGGCCACCCACTACGTCACCGCGCCCGAGAAGATGGAGCGCGCGATCACGACCATCGAGGCCGAGCTGGCCGAGCGGCTGGCCGAGCTCGAGCGCCAGGGCAAGCTGCTCGAGGCCCAGCGGCTGCGCATGCGTACGGCGTACGACATCGAGATGATGCGCCAGGTCGGCACCTGCTCCGGCATCGAGAACTACTCCCGGCACACCGACGGCCGCGCGCCCGGCTCGGCCCCGCACTGCCTGCTCGACTACTTCCCCGACGACTTCCTGCTGGTCGTCGACGAGTCGCACGTCACCGTGCCGCAGATCGGCGGCATGTACGAGGGCGACATGTCCCGCAAGCGCACCCTGGTCGAGCACGGCTTCCGGCTGCCGAGCGCGATGGACAACCGGCCGCTGCGGTGGGAGGAGTTCGTCCAGCGGATCGGCCAGACCGTGTACTCCTCGGCCACCCCTGGGTCGTACGAGACGGGTCGCGGCGACGGCGTGGTGGAGCAGATCATCCGGCCGACCGGGCTGGTGGACCCGCAGGTCGTCGTGAAGCCGACGAAGGGCCAGATCGACGACCTCATCCACGAGATCCGGGCCCGCGCGGACCGGGGCGAGCGGGTCCTCGTCACCACGCTCACCAAGAAGATGTCCGAGGACCTCACCGACTACCTGCTCGAGGCCGGCATCCG
>Ga0183260_10003778_pt1 | contig 12163 bp, 13 predicted proteins | sample AntDrymUQ4972206_2_FD_129768 | JGI IMG/M metagenome (GOLD analysis project Ga0183260, IMG submission 129768) | Polar desert sand microbial communities from Dry Valleys, Antarctica - metaG UQ497 (22.06) (version 2) (version 2) | ecosystem: Environmental > Terrestrial > Soil > Desert | place...
CGAGGTCGGCCCACACCAGTCGTGACATGCCGAGGTTTTCGCAGCGCAGCGCATCTTCGCGTTGCTTCTCCCGAAACACAACGGCGCCTGGATCCTCGTCCGGCTGCGCATCACGCATGTACTTGAGCCGACCATCGAACTCCCCGAGATGTGCGTACGCCTCCCACGCAAAGTCCGTTCGGCCCACCAACAGCCCGCTGCTGTCGTATACCTCGTACTGGAGTGTTGGCGCCGGGATCGCGAAGCGCCAGAACAAGTATCGTGAGCGCGTCTCCCCTGCGGTCTCGGCGCGGCCGTCTGACAGCCAGATGGCCAGCCTCGCGCCTCTTCAGCCGGGCCACTCGCGGCAGCGCAGCGCGCGTACCTCGAGATCTTGCTCGCTCACTCGCCCCATGTGCAGCGCGGAATCGGCGACGACGAGTCCAGCTTCGACCGACAGTTGCGAGCACGCCTCCATGACGACTCGGTCCTCCTGCGAAACCAGAAGCCCGTCGTGCTCGACCACGTCATCGTCGGTAATGCTGCCGACGTGGTGAAAGACTCCCGCCTCTCGCCGAGGTGATCCACGGTCGAGGCGAGTGACATGCACAACGGACATGTCCCAAAGCCCCGGCGGGTCAGCGGAGAGTGGTGCCGGCGGACCGGAGGTTCTCGCAGGCGGTCTTCACCCGGGCGGCCATCGACGCTTCGGCAGCCTTGCCGTACGCGCGCGGGTCGTAGATCTTCTTGTCGCCGACCTCACCGTCGATCTTGAGCACCCCGTCGTAGTGGCCGAACATGTGCGCCGCGATCGCCCGGGTGAACGCGTACTGCGTGTCGGTGTCGACGTTCATCTTCACCACCCCGTAGTCCACGGCAGCCGAAATGTCTTCCGCGGACGACCCAGAGCCACCGTGGAAGACCAGATCGAACGGCCGCTCTGCGCCGACCTTCGCCGCGACCGCTTCCTGGGCCGCCTTGAGGATCTCCGGGCGCAGCTTGACATTGCCGGGCTTGTAGACGCCATGCACGTTGCCGAAGGTGAGCGCCGTCAAGTAGCGACCGTTCTCACCCGTGCCCAGCGCTTCGGCGACCGTGACTGCGTCGTCGGGCGTCGTATACAGCTTGTCGTCCATCGCACCGACGATGCCGTCCTCCTCGCCGCCCACCACACCAACCTCGATCTCGAGCACCGCCCGAGCGTGTGTGCACTGCTCGAGCAGGTCTCGAGCGATCTGCATGTTCTCGTCTAGCGGAGTCGCCGACCCGTCCCACATGTGGGACTGGAAGTACGGCTCGTCGCCGGACTCCACTCGCTCCCGCGACAAGGCGAGTAGCGGGCGGACGAAGCCATCGAGCTTGTCCTGCGGACAGTGGTCAGTGTGCAGAGCCACATTGACGGGGTACTTCTTCGCGACCTCGTTGGCGTAGAGCGCGAACGCCACCGACCCGGTCACCATGTCCTTGATCGTGCTGCCAGACAGGTACTCCGCTCCACCGGTCGAGACCTGCACGATCCCGTCGCTCTCCGCCTCGGCGAACCCCCGCAGCGCGGCATGCAGGGTCTGCGACGAGGTGACGTTGATCGCCGGGTAGGCGAACGACCCGTGCTTGGCCTTGTCGAGCATCTGGGCGTAGACCTCGGGCGTAGCGATGGGCATGGACGTGCTCCTCAATGCGTCGATTCGTCTGGCGATCCAGTATCGCGATCCTCGGCCGTATCGTCACCCGAGCTCGGCCACCGCCGCCCGGGCGGCGACCTGGACCGGGTCCCAGACCGAGGAGAACGGTGGCGCGTACGCCAGGTCGCTCATCATCAGCTCGTCGACGGTCAGCTGCGACCACAGCGCCATGGCGCAGGTGTCGATGCGCTTGGCCGATCCCTCGCGTCCCACGATCTGGGCACCAAGCAGGCGCCGAGTCGCCCGGTCGGCCATCATCGTGACCGTCATCGGCTGGGTTCCCGGGAAGTACCCCGCCTTCGTGGTGGTCTCGATCGTCACCCCCACGACGTCGAACCCGAGCCGGCGCGCATCGGCCTCGCGCAGTCCCGTCCGACCGATCTCCAAGTCGCAGACCTTGGTCACGGCGGTTCGGACCACACCGGGGAAGGTGGCGTGCCGGCCGGCGATGTTCAGCCCCGCGACCCGACCCTGCTTGTTGGCATGCGTACCCAGCGGCACGTGCAGCCAGGACTCGGAGACGCGGTCCCACGACTCGACACAGTCGCCAGCGGCGAACACCTGGCTGGACCCGTCGACCCGCATGGTCGCGTCCGTGCGCAAGCCATCGGACAGTCCCGTCGGCAACCCTGCTGCGGAGGCCAGCTCGGTGAGGGGTTGCACGCCAAGGGCCAAGATGACGAGATCGGCTGACAGCACCCCATCATCGGTGGCCACGGCGCAGACATGCGCCCGGGCGTCGACCTCGAGGCCGGACACCGCAATCCCGGTCCGGACGTCGACACCGATGTCTTGCATCGCCTCTCGCACCAGTGCGCCGACCGGCGGGTCCAGTGTCGTCATGGGCTCATCGGCCATGTCGACCAGCGAGACGCTCAACCCACGACGCAGGCACGCCTCAGCCATCTCGAGGCCGATGTAACCGCCACCGACGACCACCGCGGTACGGGGCTGTTCGGACTCGATCCGGTGGAGCAGCCGCTCCCCGTCGTCGAGCGTCTGCACGCCGTGCACTCCCGCGGCGTCGATGCCCGGCAGGTCAGGGCGGCGTGGGACAGCACCGGTGGCGATCATCAGCGAGTCGTACCCGAGCTGCACCCGCGAGCCGCTGTCGACATCGCGTGCTTCCACGGTCGCCGCCGAGAGATCGATCGAAGTCGCTTCGGTACGCATCCGGACGTCGATGCCGTTGCGCCGATGCTCGGCCGCGGTGCGCGCGACCAGGCGGTCCGGTCCTTCGACGTCGCCGGACACCCAGTACGGGATGCCGCAGGCGGAGTACGAGACGTGGTGGCCGCGTTCGAGAACCACGACCTCGAGTGCATCGGCGGCTTGCCGTTTGACCACCGCGGCTGCGCTCATGCCGGCGGCGTCGCCGCCGATCACCACGAGTCGCTCGGTCATGCGCCGACCCTACGGGCCGGTCGGCGGGTCGGCGTGTTGTCGTACCCAGGTGTGCATCGCAATCGCCGCCGCAGCCCCCGCGTTGATGGAACGCGTCGAGCCGAACTGCGCTATCGACAACGTCACGGCGCACGCCTGCCGAGCCGCCGCGGACAGCCCTGGCCCCTCCTGCCCGAAGACCAACAGGCAAGCCCGTGGCAGCGTTGCGTCCTCGAGTCGGGTGGCACCGGGCAGGTTGTCGATGCCGATCAGCGGAAGCTCTTGCTGTGCCGCCCAGACCACCAGGCGGTCGATGTCATCGTGGTGGCGTAGCTGCTGGTAGCGCTCGGTCACCATCGCGCCCCGACGGTTCCACCGCCGGCGACCGACGACGTGAACCTCGGCGGCGAGGAACGCGTTGGCCGTACGCACGATCGAGCCGATGTTGAAGTCGTGCTGCCAGTTCTCGATGGCGACATGGAACGGGTGCCGACGCCGGTCGAGGTCGGCCACGATCGCCTCCACCCGCCAGTAGCGATAGCGGTCGGCGACGTTGCGCGTGTCGCCGTCGCGCAACAACACCGGGTCGAACCGGTCGGCGCCGGGCCAGGGACCGGGCCAGGGTCCGACCCCTACGTCTGCCGTTTCACTCATGGACATCGATCGTAAACAGGCCCTGAGTACGCTCGGGGAGTGATGATCAGCGCGGCGACGCAAGGATCGGTGCTGCCGAGCTGGCTGGACCCCGAGCAGTTGATCGAAGCGTTCGGCAGCTACGCCGTCATCGGCGTGGCAGTCATCATCTTCGCCGAGTGCGGGCTGCTGATCGGGTTCTTCCTGCCGGGCGACTCGCTGCTGTTCACGGCCGGGCTGTTCGTCGCCCGCGACTACATCGACCAACCGTTGTGGGTCGTGTGCATCATCATCTGCGCCGCCGCGATCGCCGGCAACGCCACCGGGTACTGGATCGGTGCTCGTGCCGGCCCTGCGTTGCTGCGCCGATCCGAGTCGCGACTGTTCAAGCAGGAGTACGTCGACAAGACATTCGCGTTCTTCGATCGGTACGGCAATCGGGCGATCGTGCTCGGGCGCTTCGTGCCGATCGTACGTACGTTCATCACGGTGCTCGCCGGGGTGGGGGGGATGTCGTTCCGCCGGTTCATCACGTACAGCGCGATCGGCGGTGTGTTGTGGGGCGCCGGCGTGACGGTGCTCGGCTTCTACCTGGGGCAGATCGCATTCGTGCGCAACAACATCGAAGTCATGCTGATCGTTATCGTGCTGGTCTCGGTGGTGCCGATCGGGATCGAGCTGCTGCGTACGCGTTCCCATGGCCGCTCTCGTGATGAGCGGTACGACGAACCGCATGAGCGGCAGCGCCTTATCGCCGAGGACATCCGCGACGACTGAGGAGCCGCTGTTCGCACCGGCGGCCGGCGGCGGTGGGACGCGTACTTCCAATGGCTGAGAGTCACTTCCAATGGGTTCGAACCCATTGGAAGTGACCCGATACCACGTGAACGTGGGATAGGGGCAGCGTCAGCCCAGGCCGAGGTCGGCAGCGGAGTAGGCGGTCCGGTAGTCGAGCCCCGCCGCCTCGATCCGCTCGCGGGCACCGGTGCCACGGTCGACGACCACCGCCACCGCGACCACCTCAGCACCCGCCTCGCGGAGCGCCTCTACCGCCATGAGCACCGAGGCCCCGGTCGTCGAGGTGTCCTCGAGTGCGATGACCCGGCGCCCGGACACGTCCGGCCCCTCGATGCGCCGTTGCAGCCCGTGCTGCTTTCCGGCCTTGCGGACCACGAACGCATCCAACCGTCGACCCTGAGCCGCGGCGGCGTGGAGCATGGCGGCCGCAACCGGGTCGGCCCCCAAGGTCAGTCCGCCAACAGCAGCCACCTCCAGGTCGGCTACCAGGTCGAGCATGACCCGCCCGACCAACGGCGCCGCGACACCATCCAGGCTGACGCGCCGCAGGTCGACGTATTGATCCGCCTCGCGACCCGACGACAGAGTCACCCGTTCGCGTATCACCGCCTGGTGGCGGATGTGCCCGAGCAGGTCTTCGCGATCACTCATCGCTCAGGATGACGGTGGCGGCGAGTCGACGTCGTACGACCGCGAGTCGAACCACGCACTGGCCCCACCCGTGAAGCACATGATGATGACGGCGATCGCCGCCGCGGACCACAACAACCCGACAGGGATGGTCAAGATCCCGATCAGGATGGTGATCGCGGAGAGCACCACCAACGCCAGCCTCATCCCGCTGGACCCCTTGAGCATCCGGATCGCTGCCAGGATCGCGAACACGGCCAGCACCAAGACGACGAGGAAGACCACAAACAAGAACGTCGCGACGTCGGCAGCGTCGACACCCACACCGGTGAACGCGTCGCTGTCGTCGATCTGGTTGGCAAAGCCTTCCTTGTCGATCAGATACGCCAGCGCCACCAAGGCGCCGGCAAGCCCCGCGACCGATGCCATCACGATCGTGATCACACCGGCTGCGGTCACACCGCCCGGCCGTTTCTGCGGCACGATGGGCCGGCCCCCATGCCCGCCGTAGCCGGGCTGCCCATACTGCGGCTGCCCGTAGCCGGGCTGTCCATACTGCGGCTGGCCGTAGCCGGGCTGTCCATACTGCGGCTGGCCGTACTGCGGTTGCCCGTACTGCGGCGGCTGCCCCGACGGGCCAGGGTAGGCGGGACCGGGGTACGCGGGGCCTGGGTACGGCGGTGGTCCGGGCTGGTCGGAGCCTGGATGGGCGGCGGGTCCCGGGTAAGGACCCGGCTGACCGGTGCCCTGCCCCTCGTGCTCAGGCGGCTGTGTCGACATCGCGGACGCACGCTCCTTCGGTGGGTGGTACGCGGACACTCGCGGTGGCGGCGGGAGTTTCGTTCCCGCCCCGCTCCCTGTCGGCACCGATGCTGTCATGAACCACGCCCGGGCGTCCTCACCCCACAGCAACACCGCGGACCCGATCGACACAGCAAGCAGCAACAGCCCGGGCAAGCCAACGCCCAGCGAAGTGAGGGCGGTAACCGGCAGCGCGACGGTGAGCCCGACGCGAGCGGCGGAATTGCGGCGCGCGGTGTGCAGGGCCAAGACCATGTTGGCGACGCAACCGGCCGCCGCCACCATCAGCACTACCCGCAAGATGCCCAGCACGGTGTCAACCGTCAGCCCGGTGCCAGCGAACCGCGGCTGGGACAACAAAGCCACCAGCTCCTCCCGCAACGCGGGAGGCACCCAGTTGGTCATGACCGAGAAGATGCTGGCCAGGGCCAAGGCGGAGGCAGAGCCGGCCAGGGCGCAGGCGAGCGTGACCCGAGACGGTCGCGGCGCCGGCGAGGTCATGGTTCCAATCCCACCACGGTCAGCGGCTGTCCGTGGTCAGCTCGGCGAGGTCAAGCGTCAGCGCGTCCCGATCAGGAGCCCGGTCGACGACCACGGTGTCACCGTCACGTACCTCCCCGGACAGCAGCTCCCTCGCCAGTGCGTCACCGATCGCGCTTTGCACCAGCCGCCGCAACGGTCGGGCACCGAACGCCGGGTCGTACCCGGTCACCGCCAGCCACTCCCGGGCGGCGTCGCTCACCTGCAGCGTGATGCGACGAACGGCCAGCCGCTTCGACAGCGCCGCCACCTGCAGGTCGACGATGTGCGTCAGATCGTCGCTGCTGAGCGCATCGAAGAGCACCAGCTCGTCCAGCCGGTTGAGGAACTCCGGCTTGAAGGTCGCACGCACGACTGCCATCACCGCGTCCTTGGTGTGCTCCTCGTCAAGAGTCGGGTCGGCCAGGAACGCCGAGCCGAGGTTGGAGGTCAAGATCAGCAACGTGTTGCGGAAGTCGACTGTGCGACCCTGGCCATCGGTCAGCCGGCCGTCGTCGAGCACCTGCAACAAGATGTCGAAGACCTCGGGGTGCGCCTTCTCGACCTCGTCGAGCAGCAGGACGGAGTACGGCCGGCGCCGGACCGCCTCGGTGAGCTGACCACCCTCGTCGTAGCCGACGTAGCCCGGTGGCGCCCCCACGAGCCGGGCGACCGAGTGCTTCTCGGAGTACTCGCTCATGTCGATGCGGATCATCGCCCGCTCGTCGTCGAACAAGAAGTCAGCCAGCGCCTTCGCCAGCTCGGTCTTGCCGACACCGGTTGGTCCGAGGAACAGGAAGGACCCGGTGGGCCGGTCAGGATCGGAGATGCCGGCACGGGCACGCCGTACCGCATCCGAGACGGCCATGAGCGCCGGGCGCTGCCCGATGAGCCGGCGCCCGAGCTCGGACTCCATGCGCAGCAGCTTGCCGGTCTCACCTTCCAGCAACCGACCGGTCGGGATTCCGGTCCAGGCGGCCACGACCTCGGCCACCTCGTCGGCGCCGACCTCTTCGCGGACCATGAGGTCATCGGCACTGGTGGCTTCGGCGGCCTGGGCTTCGGCCAGCTCGCGTTCCAGCGCAGGGATGGCGCCGTACAGCAGCTCGCTGGCACGGGCCAGGTCGCCCTCGCGCTGAGCCCGCTCGGCCTGGCTGCGCAGATCGTCGACGCGTTCCTTGATCTCGCCGACCCGGTTGAGGCCCTGCTGCTCTCGTTCCCACCGCGTCTCGAGACTGCGCAACTGCTCCTCGGCGTCCGCCATCTCGGCGCGTAGCTTCGCCAGCCGCTCCTTGCTGGCTTCGTCGGTTTCCGACGACAGGTGGAGCTCCTCCATCTTCATCCGGTCCACGGCGCGCCGGAGTTCGTCGATCTCGATGGGGCTGGAGTCGATCTCCATCCGCAACCGGCTGCTGGCCTCGTCGACGAGGTCGATGGCCTTGTCGGGCAGTTGGCGACCGGTGATGTAGCGGTTCGACAGGGTGGCCGCCGCCACCAGCGCGGCGTCCGCGATCGCCACCTTGTGGTGCGCCTCGTACCGCTCCTTGAGCCCACGCAGGATCGCGATGGTGTCCTCGACACTCGGCTCACCGACGAACACCTGCTGGAACCGTCGCTCCAGCGCCGCGTCCTTCTCGATGCGTTGGCGATACTCGTCAAGGGTGGTGGCGCCGATCATCCGGAGCTCACCGCGGGCCAGCATCGGCTTGAGCATGTTGCCGGCGTCCATCGCCCCCTCACCGGACGCGCCGGCACCGACAACCGTGTGCAACTCGTCGATGAACGTGATGATCTGGCCGGCGGACTCCTTGATCTCGGTGAGCACCGCCTTGAGCCGCTCCTCGAACTCACCGCGATACTTCGCGCCGGCGACCATCGCTCCCAGGTCAAGCGAGATCAGTCGGCGGCCGCGCAGCGACTCGGGCACGTCCCGGGCGACGATGCGCTGGGCGAGACCCTCGACGACGGCGGTCTTGCCGACGCCGGGCTCGCCGATCAGGACCGGGTTGTTCTTGGTACGTCGGGACAACACCTGGACGACCCGGCGGATCTCCGCATCGCGGCCGATGACCGGGTCCAGGGATCCCTCCTGCGCCCGGGCAGTCAGGTCAATCCCGTACTTCTCCAGCGCCTGGTACGTGGCCTCTGGGTCGGGTGTGGTGACGCGGCCGGCACCCCGGACGCTCGCGAAGGCGGCGCGCAGCGCGTCGGCGTCGGTGCCGGCCTGATGCAGGATGGTGCGGGCCGGACTGTCGACTCCTGCCAGTCCGACGGTCAGGTGCTCGGTGGACACGTACTCGTCGCCAAGCTCAGCGGCCAGGTCGGCCGCGCGTTGCAGCACCTCGTAGAGCGCGCGGGAGAAGGTCGGCGCGGTCACACTGCTGCCGGCGGCGGTGGGAAGCTTCGCGCTCTGTTCGGCCACCGCTTTGCCGACCGCGTCCACGTCAACGTCGACGGCGAGCAACAGCGCTCGGGTCATGCCCTCCGGCTGAGCCAACAGCGCGCTGAGCAGATGCACGGTCTCGACATGAGGGTTGCCCGCGGCGGCAGCTTGTCGGACCGCCGACGACACGGCTTCCTGGCTGCGCGTGGTCAGCTGTGATGCATCCATGGGGTCGTCTCCTCGGTTGTGCCTAGCATCTCTCCGGTGCCAACATCGCCAGACTTGAGCGCATTCCGCTCAACTCCGGCCGGCTCGCCGTTGTCCCTATCCCACGTTCACGTGGTATCGGGGCACTTCCAATGGGTTCGGATCCATGGGAAGTGCCCCTCAGCCATTGGAAGTACTCACCCAGGCGTGTCGTTGCTGCGGGGCAGCATCAAGACAGGCGGACGACGCGAACCGTGCAGCCGAGATCTGTCCCCGCGGACACCGGAATGTTCCAGATTGTGAACCGAGTGGGCTGTCCGACTGGTACCGGTGGCAGCGTACGTTGCTTCGCCGATGTCGGCGGTGTCGCGCCGTCCGCGACCACGACGGTGACGGCGTAGCTGGCGGCTGAGGTCGTGGAGTTGGTGATAGTGCCAACCGCCTTCCACCGGCCGTTGCCGCGTTGTGAGCAGTCGAAGTCGGACAGCTCCCCGGTCGCGTCGGCACCTGCCAGCCGCTGGGGCTTGGGGTCGCCGGCAGGCTGCTTCGTCCCCATGCTCGTCGGCTCGTCAGCCCCGAAAGGGTTGCCGACGCCGCCACACCCGCTGGCCAGGCACAGTGACACCAGGAGCGCAGCGGTACGTCGGCGTGCCATGGCTGTCAATGACACCACGCCAGCAACCTCTCAGCGGCGACGCCACACCACCAGCTGCGAGGTCGTCGACACCGGAACGGGCAGGTTCGGGGTGAGCGAAAGAGCCGTGTGCGCAGCGTCCAGCTCGTCCTGCAGCGCGGCGATCCGGGACCGCAGCGTGGTCACTTGGTTCTCGAGGTCGAGCACCCGACGTACGCCTTCGAGCCCCAGTCCCTCGGCCGTCAACCGGGCCACCTGGCGCAGCTGCTCGATGTCATGCAACGAGTAGCGCCGCCCGCCGCCACCGGTGCGACCCGGGCTGACGAGGCCGAGCCGGTCGTAGGTACGCAGGGTCTGTGGGTGCATGCCGGTGAGCTCCGCGGCAACGCTGATCACATACACGGGTATGTCCGGTCCGGGCGGCTCGAAGCCGCTCAGACCACTGGGCCGGGTCGAAGTCACATCGCCGCCCGAAAGAGCCCTGACCGGGGATCGTCATCTCCGCGCGCAGTGCGGAAGGCCTCAACGGCGGCGTGCGCCGCGTCGCTCAGCCGGGCCGGGACGACCACGTCCACGGTGACCAGCAGATCCGCCGGACTGCCGTCCTTTCGGGGCGCGCCCTTCCCTCGCACCCGGAAGGTGCGGCCATTGGGGGTGCCCGCAGGGATGCGCAACGTCACCGGCGTCCCGTCGAGAGTCGGCACCTTGATCTCGGCTCCGAGCGCCGCCTCGTCGAAACCCACGGGCACCGCCAGCGTGAGGTTGTCACCGCGTCGGCCAAACACCGGGTGCGCATCGACGTGCACGGTCACCAGCAGGTCTCCGGCGGGGCCGCCGCGTTCGCCGGAGGCGCCCTTGCCGCGCAGCCGGATGCGCTGGCCATCCTTGACGCCGGCCGGGATACGTACTTGCATCGTCCGGCTCGAGGTTGCCCGCCCGGAGCCGGAGCAGGTGGGGCAGGGGTCGTCCACGACCAGACCACGACCGCGGCAGACGGTGCATGGCTCGGTCATCGCAAAGACCCCGCCGGACGCGGTGGTCTGCATCCCGCTGCCCTCACAGTTGGGGCAGACCCGCGGGACGGTGCCGGCACGGGCGCCGGTGCCATGGCAGGAGGGGCACGCTTCGTCGCTGGTCATCCGAAGCGGCACGGTGACACCTTCGACAGCTTGGCTGAAGCTCACTCGGGCCTGTGTCTCGACGTCGGCGCCTCGTCGGGGCGGGGAAGAGGTACGCGTTCGCGTGCTGCCGCCGAAGATGCCGCCCAGCAGGTCGGAGATGTCGAAGCCACCACTCCCACCACCACCCGGGAACCGGAAGCCACCGGCCCCGCCGGGGGGGAATCCACTCCCGAACAACGAGCGCTGTTCGTCGTACTGCTTGCGCTTCTCGGGTGCGGACAAGACCGCATATGCCTCGGAGATCGCCTTGAACCGCTCCTCGGCGTTCTTGTCGTCGGGGCGGGAGTCGGGGTGGTTTGCGCGGGCGAGCTTGCGATAGGCCTTCTTGATGTCGTCCGCCGAGGCGTCCTTGGCGACACCAAGCGTCTTGTAGAAGTCCTTGGTCACCCAGTCACTGCCGCTCATGGCTACACCTCCGGAGCCGACTGGTCCGCAACCTCAGCCGCTGCCGGAGCGGCGATCTCCGGCTCCGCCACCGCGACCCGGGCCGGACGGACGACCCGTTCACCGAGGCGGTAGCCCGGCTGCAGGACTGCCGCGGCCGTTGGCCCCTCGACCGTGTCGGAGTACTCGTGCGAGAGCGCCTCGTGGATCCGTGGATCGAACGGCTCACCGGGCTCACCGAAGCTTTCGAGGCCGAGCGCAGTGACGATCTTGCCCAACGACTCAGCGACGGCCTTGAAACCGCCCGCCAGCTCACCGTGCTCTCGGGCCCGGTCGATGTCGTCCAGGACGGGCAGCAGAGCCATCAGTACGCCGACGGTGGCGTTGTCTCGTACGGTCTGCCGGTCCCGGTCGACTCGACGCTTGTAGTTGACGTACTCGGCCTGCAACCGCTGAAGGTCAGCGGTGCGCTCGCTGAGCTGGACCTCCAGCGCGCTGAGCCGTTCGTCCGGCTCCGGCTCTGACTCCGCCTCAGCCGGAGCCGCGGTCTCCTGCGGCTCCGGTGCCTCGCCGTCTTCGCTCACTTGGCCTCGTCCTCATCGACGATCTCGGCCTCGACGACATCCTCGCTGCCGGCGTCGTCTTCATCGCCCGCGTCCGGCGTGCCCCCGGCTGCTGACTCAGCACCCGCAGCCGCGTACATCGCCGCGCCCATCTTCTGGCTGGACTCACCGAGCTTGGACACCGCGGAGCGGACCCCCTCGACGTCGTCGCTCTCGAGCGCCTTCTTCAGTCCGTCGACGTCGGCCTGGACCTCGCTCTTGAGTTCGTCCGCGATCTTGTCCGCGTTGTCGGCGAGGAACTTCTCCGTCGAGTACACCAACGAATCAGCCTGGTTGCGTACCTCGACCTCCTCGCGGCGCTGACGGTCCTCATCGGCGTACTACTC
>Ga0183260_10003779_pt1 | contig 12163 bp, 8 predicted proteins | sample AntDrymUQ4972206_2_FD_129768 | JGI IMG/M metagenome (GOLD analysis project Ga0183260, IMG submission 129768) | Polar desert sand microbial communities from Dry Valleys, Antarctica - metaG UQ497 (22.06) (version 2) (version 2) | ecosystem: Environmental > Terrestrial > Soil > Desert | place...
CCGGAGTCGCTGCGCCTGTCGCTGACCTGGGACCAAGGCCCGGAGATGCGCGACTGGAAACACGTCTCCGTCGATGCCGGCATCGACATCTACTTCTGCGACCCGCACTCGCCCTGGCAGCGCGGCACCAACGAGAACTTCAACGGCCTGTTGCGCCAATACTTTCCGAAGGGCACGGACCTCAGCGTGCACAGCAGCGAAGATCTCGACTGGGTCGCTCAGGAACTCAACGACCGACCCCGCAAACGCCTAGCGTTCAAGAAGCCGATCGAACTCATCGGCGACCTGCTGTTGCGATGACCGCCAGAATCCGCCGATCCCCTTGTGAGACAGGACCTGCTGGGGGTCGAGGACTGCTCGACGACCGCTGGCCCTTCGACATACGGGACCCGCCTGGCTCGAGCTGTTGGTCGGCCGCTCGCCGATTCGCCAACCCGGTCAATGGGTCGGGGTAGGCGAACTCTCGCATGCGCAGCAGGTCCGCCAGATCCCCGGCGGGGTCAGAGGTTGACGGTGTCCAGGTGGACGAGGCGGCGGGCGGTGACCATCCGTGCGGGAGCGACGGTGCGGTCGTCGGCCGGATGGAGCTCGAACTCCCGCACCGCCAGCCGGAGCCGCTGACCCGGCGGAGCGTCCGGCACAATGACCGAACCTGTGTAGGTCGCTATCGCACCGCCCCCGGCCTCGCGGCCGAGCACTGCCTCCTGGCCGAGCGCGACCCAGCCCACGGCCGGATCGGCGAACGCTTCGGGCTGCGCCTCGATCTGGGCGACCATCCCGTTGCCGCCCGCCTGGACTGCTCCATTCAGGTCCGCGTACGCGCTCGGCGCAGGCCCCGACACCGACACCGTCGCCGATCCGTCATCCCGCGTGCAGGTCAGCATCCGTTCCGGCAGGGTCTGCAGGAACACCGTGGAGACCAGCGGAGACAGCTCCAGACCCGGCATCGACCGCGGCTGGTAGCGGGTGAGCCCAAGCCGGACGAATGGGAAGTACGCGTCCTGGGTGTCGAACTCCAGATCAACGAACCAGGACTGCCGGCCCGCGTCCCAGCGCGGCACGAAGCAGGCGATGTCGCGCACCGTCTGGACCCCGAACAGGCGCGCCTGGAGCACCACCTGGTCGGCTCCGGTGAAGGAGGAGGCCCGCAGCGGCAGCGGCAGCGCCGACTTGCGCGCCGGGTCACCCAGGATCAGGGTGATCTCCCGGGCCAGCTCGGAACTGTCGTTGACTGGTCCGCCTCGGTCGCAGACGACGGCCAACAACTCCCCCGCGCCCGAGGAGTACCAGTTACGGCCCAACCAGACCCGCAGGCCCGGACCCTGCCGCCGACTGGTCGTCACCTCACCGACCCTTTCCTGCGCGTACGCGATCAGTGGCACCACCTGCAGCACGACCGGCTTGGCCGGCGGCGCACTGCTCAGCACCTCGACCGTGACGGGCTGGCCGACGGCGTTGCCGTCCTCGGCCGGCATTGCCGGGTTGAAGTACTCCCGGAACCGCGTCGCGGCGACCGGGGTGTAGGCGACCTGCCGGTACCGGGTGTCGCCGAACTCGTGCGCCTTGAGCTGCTCCAGGTGTGCCGCCGCGCCCTCTAGCCGCCGCCGCTCGGGTGTGCGGTCCGCACCCAGCGTCCCGGCGTCGGCCAGCAGCGCCAGCCGTCGGGTCTCCGGCGTCTCCATCTCCCGGGTCCGGGTACTGAAGGTCGCTCCCTTTCCGTCCAGAGGCTCGATGAACGGGGCGATCTCGGGGTGCCACGGCGACCCGAACGGCTCCGGCACCGGCACGGTGAAGACATGCCGGCGTGCGACCGACACCATCTCGGCCGGGTCGTCATAGTGTTGCGCCGGGTCGTCGGTCGTCTCCCGCCACTCCGCCTGCAGGTCCAACTGCGCGGTTGAGGGCAGGTCGGCGAAGACGCGGCCCTGCAGCTGCGCGGCCGTCTCCCCGTACGTCCGCACCAGCACCGCATCGGCGCTGAACCCGGCCACCTGTTCGGTGTCGAGCTCGAGGGTCGGCGCCACCAGCGGTCGCTGGCTGGCGTGCACCAGGGTCAGGTCCCGCCACGGTGCCGTCATCCAGTGCGTGCCCTGCTTCACCGCCTCGGCGACGGCCTCGGCCTGATGCGGCGGCAGCTCTTGCCGGCACCAGTCGAGGATCCCGAACAGCTCCGGATCGTTGTCAAACAGCGACGACAGCCGCAGCATCGCGGTCCGTCCCGGCGGCACCCGTGCGGTCAGCAGCCGGACGTCCGGGTCGTAGGCGATGTCGTCGGCCCCCTCCACCAGACTTAGCCGGATCGGTTGCGGGAGATACCAGGCGCCGCCGTCGGGGAAGCGCAGGTCCAGTACCTTCTCCGGGTCGTCGACCGAGAAGCGGATCCGCACCTTGATCCCGACCGCAAGCGGGTCGGGCAGGTAGGGCAGGTCCACGAGTTCGCGGTCCAGGCAGACGTAGCCCTGCTCCTTCCCAGGCGCTCCGTCGACCTGGTGCACCCCGGTGACCACGAAACGCGCCTCCGGGTCGGTCCGGACGCTGCCGTCCTCCCGGCTGGCGATCGCGTGCCACTGCTGCACCGCGACCGCTGCGTCGGCCGGGTCGAGCCCGCGCACGGCGTCGATGGCTTCGTCCAGCAGACCGTGGGTCTCGACCAGCTGCAACGACGCCTTGGCCGGGAGCAGGTGCCGCTCGGCGCGCGCGTTGTAGCGCAGCAGCTCCTCGGTCGCACCCTGGCTGGCCGCCGCGTAGTCTTCGGCCGAGGTTCCGGGGGTGCTCCGGATGGCCAGCCGTTCCACGCCTTCACCTGGACCGAAGATCCAGCGCGACACCAGGTCCGGCGGCGGCACCGGCTCGAACCTTCGGTAGCCCATCGGGTCGGGCGGCGTGGCCGCGACGTAGCGCGGGTCGCCGGTCCCGGTGAGCACCCCGAGCAGCCCGTCCGCGGTGTCGAGGGTGTGCGCGTTTCCGGCCAGGTCCACGATTCGCGCTCGTAGCTGGTAGCTCGCCCCGAAACGTAGCCTGGGAAGGCTGCCCTGGGCGGCCTCAGCGGTGATCTCCAGCTGCGGCCCGGGCAGGTCGGATGCGGCTTCCGGCACGGCCGGCTCCTGTTCGATGGCGTGTCCAGGCCGGGCGGCGGCGAGGCTCCAGCCGTCCCAGGTGGTCAGAGCCTCGTGCGCGTACAACGGCCGGTCCGGATCGGCGGGCGCCTGCGGACGGTCGACCTCGGAGGTCAGGCTGACCTCGACGTGTCCCTCGTCGGTGACGTCCAGCGCCTGGCCCGCGTCGCGGACCGACCGGTAGGCCACCCGTCGCTTGTGCAGCGAGCGCCACTGGCCGCGGTCGGCGACGTCGATCCGATAGCCCCGGACCAGGTCGGAGGCGGCCAGGTCCTTGGGGTTGTCTGGGTCGGCGTCCAGCGCGTCGTTCGCCTCGCGCGCCGCGTAGAAGTCCTCGTGCAGGTCGTTGGCGTGGCCGGTGTGCACCAACGACACCCCGCCCGTACGGATCGACGGCACCCCCTCGCGTACGGGCTCCTCCACCGGCCGCTGCTCACTGGTCTCCTGGCGCTGCAGGGTGGTGGCCAGGTTGAGCGCCTTGAGCGCGAGCCCGTCCACGTCGGCGGCGACCGCGGTGAACCGGGCAGGATCCAGGTGCAGGAAGCCGTGCGCGAAGTCGGCCCGGCCCGGGCGCTCCACCGCGGTGAAGACCGCCTGCCCGGCGACCTCGCCGAACCGGCACCAGGTCCACGGGGTGACGTCGCTGTTCCAGGCCTCCGCGGCCGGGTCGTCGTGCCGCGGCGGGAACGCCGACGGCCGGCTCACCCGCAGCCGCAGCGGCACCGGCGGGTCCGCGTCGCTGGTCAGCGGGACGAAGTCCGGCCGGATCACCACGTCGATGACCAGCCCGAGGGCCCGCAGCATCGCCGGGTGCTCGCCCAGCCCGGAGAGGTGGTGGTGGAAGTCGTACCGCTCGGCCAGCTCGTCGCGCGCCTGCTGCTGGTCGGCGGGGAACTCCTTCGGCTCCTCGTGGTGCGGCCGGGTATGGAAGGCGGCCAGGGAGTAGAGCGCTTCGCTCGGCGTGCCGCCGCTGTCGAACGGGCGGATCAACGGCTGGACCGCGCGGTTGTGGGCCGCCCGCAGCGACCGGGCTTCGGCCGCGGCGGCGTACAGCCGCTCCCGCAGCCGGGCCGACAGCTCTTCGGTGTCCTCGACCCCCTCGAAGATCCCGCGGCGGCCAACGGCCCGCAGCTCGGTGAAGTGCTCGGCCAGCGTCGCCGGCCGGTCCTGACCGGGCTCGACCGGACCGCCGCCGATGCCCGAGGCGTGCCGGTTGGTGACCGGCAGGTCCTCGCGCGCCCGGTAGGCCAGCTCGGCCCAGCGGTTGCGCAGATGAGCCAGCACGTCGGTCACCGGGTAGCTGATCAGGGGCCGGTCGGCGAGGTCGTCGAAGTGGAACGACCGCACCACGGTCGAGGCCGGGAACAGCGCGCGCCACCAGTTGCTCGAGGCGGAGACCGTCACGGACGCGGGTGCCTCCACTGTGCCGTCCGGGAGCTCGATGCTCAGCTCGAGGCCGGCCAGCACCGCGGGCCAGTCGGCGAAGTCGTCGAAGTCGGCCAGGGTGGCCGGACCGCCCGGCCGCAGCCGGGGCGCGACGAACACCGAGGCGCTCAGCTGGCCGTCCGCGGTCAGCCCGTTCGGCAGCAGGATCCACTGCACGCTCTGCTGCCGGATCATGACGCGTACGCCTGCAGGTAGCGCGCCCACTCGGCGGTGGTCACGGAGTCCGCGAAACTCGGATCACCGTCAGAGCCGGCGAAATGCCGCTCGATCGAGAGCGTGACCGAGGTGGAGAAGAACGCGATCTTGACGCTCACACTGAGACTGGCCTGCCCGAAGATCTCGTTGCCGCCGTTCGCCTTTTTGCGATAGGTGAACGCGAGGTAGAACTCCAGCGAGATGCTGATCAGCCCGAGCACGCTGAGGTGGCCGCCGCAGCGGAGGTAACCAGTCAGCTCGACGGACTTGCCCTTCATCCCGAAGTAGACCCCGGCCATCACGTACACTCCGCCGGAGGCCACCCCAAGGTTGAGGCTGATGCTGCCGCCGAACTCCAGCGACGCCTCCACCGCCTCCAGCCCGTTGGCGCTCACCTCGACGGCGAAAAAGCCCCCGCCGCCGAACAGGCTGACGGTGACCAGGAACGGCTTGTGTCGCTCGCAGAGGGCGAAGCGCACACCGGCCGGCCGGTCGGTGAACGGGATCGACAAGGCCGCGGAGATGGCGATGTTTTGTAGGCTGAAGATGCCGATACCAACGTTCGGCACGGCCAGGGTGTAGCCCGCAACCACCCCCTGCGCGTCGGCGGTCACGTACGGCGGGTCGTCGAAGCCGTCGTCGGGCAGGATCGATTGCAGGGTGCGGACGAACTCCAGCGGCCCCTGGAACTCCAGCGTGACCTTTTTGGCCCCGAACTCCAGCTTCTTGCCGGCCTCGGCGCGGAACGTCAGCTCGCTGATGGTGGCGGCCAGGGCTTTGGCGAAGACCAGCTTCGGGTTGCGGAGCCGCCCGTACACGCTCACGCTCGGTGAGCCGCCGCGGACCAGCCGGGTGGTGACGTCCAGCAGCAGGTCGCCGTCGGCGAGATCGAGGGTGAGGAAGGAGAACAGCGCCTGGTCGCGGAGCGGCGGCTTCCAGACGAAACGGGTCTCCACCACGTCCGGCACAGCCGCCCCGCTCGGCTCGCGCCGGGTGATCAGCCGCGGCGGGTTGACGTGGAAGCCGAGGTCGTCGAGCTGCGCCTGGGTCGGCGGGGTCTCGGCCCCCGCCGCGTCGAAGGTCATCGGTACGTCAGGCAGCAGGCTGAGCAGCGGGATGGTGCCGAGGATCTTGGTCTTCGCGAAGGCACTCAAATCGACGGTGCCAGTCTGCAACGCGTCCGGTTTCGACACCGGCCCGAGGGTTCGCGACAGCGCCGTGGCCGCGCTGTGGGTGCTGGCGATGCCGCCGCCGCGCTGGCTGGGCAGGGCCAGCGGCACCGGGCTCGCCAGCCGGACGAAGACCTGTGCGGGGTTCTGCGGCGCGTCCAGCCCAACGCCGAGGAACGTGTCGTCGAAACTCAGGTCCACCGGCTTGCTCTTGCCGAGCAGGTCGTCGATGGCCGGGCTGGTGCCGTTCAGCACCGCCATCCGGGGGATGAAGCCGGGGACGTAGCTGAGCGCCGCCGCAGCCGCGAGGTCGATCGGGTGCGCCGGGGTGGTCGGCTGCTCCAGGTCGTAGGTCAGCGCGGTCGCGGTCAGGGTGGTCGAGCCCGGCTTTGAGCCCGGAGAGGCGATGGTGATCGACTGCCCGCGCAGGTCGATCCGGTGCGCGTCGGAAATTGGAGCGGGCGGGTTATCGAACACCTGGCGGATGGTGCTGTGCTGGGCGATCGCCCCGTAGGGCACGAACATCAGCGGCAGCGAGAACTCTTCCGTCTTGCCGGCGACGTCGGTGCCGACGGCCTGGAACATCAGCCGGCCGCCCTCTGGGGTCATCAGCCAGGCCGGCGGGTCGAACCGCTGCCCGGGGTGCCGCTTGGGCAACTGCTGGATCCGGGCCGAGGTGGTGGTCAGGGTGAGACTGCGCAGCGGCAGCTCGCGGCCGTCATGGGCGAAGACGTCGTGTAGGCCCGCGTAGTCCATCCGCGGCTGCAGCACCACCACGTCCACGGTCTTGACCAAGTAGCCGCGGCCGGTGAACAGGGCTCCCTCGGGCAGCTCGGCCACCACGTTGATGTGCGAGGGGATGCGCTGCGTGGTCTCGATCACCACCGCCTTGTTGCCGGTGCACAGGAACCCGACCCGGACCGTACGGACGAAGGTGTCCCGGCCCAGCCCCGCGGTGTGCTGCCACTGCTGCAGGTCGATCGCCTGGAAGCCGGGGAACTGGTCGCCGACCGGGACCAAAGGGTATTCCCAGCGCCCCTCCAGGTCGGCGTTGGCGCCGAGGGTGGTGAGCTCGAGCCGTCGGGTCAGCACCGGCGCGGGCACGAACTCGGTGCGGCCGGGACCGTCCGGATTCGGGATTGGGAGGTGGAAGTTGCTGCTCAGCTGCACGACATCGGCCCGATCGCCGGGGCCCAGCGGGGTCGGGAAGGGTTCGGGGCCGGTGAACGCACTCAGGGCCCGGACGTCCGACGGTGGCGGCGCCGTGCCGGGCGGGTGCTCGACGTCGCGGTTCAGCTGGGCGCTCCACAACTGCCCGTACGAACTAACGGTCGAGCCCAGGTCGGTGTCCCAGCGTGACTCGGCGTCGGCGGAGATGACCAGCCGCCAAGGGAACTCGATGGCGGTCTGCTGCTCGGCGGCCGGGGCCGGCGGCGGGATCTCGGGAGCGGGTCGGGTGCCGCGGGGGAGGGCGGTGGGGGCCAGCACCGGTTCCCAGGTCCGCCAGTCCAGCAGCGCTTGCGCAGTTAGCTCGACCCCGGCCTCGGGTACCCGGAACACCAGCCGGGACGGCCCGGCCAGCGCGGTCCGGATAGGCGGATCCGGCGGCACGGTGGGGTCGAGCGTCGTGTGCTCCGCGATGGCCTGGGGCGGGAAGTGCACGATGATCAGGGCCTCGTCGGCGTCGTCGACCCGGATCAGCCGGGTGGCCTCCGGACTCACCGCCAGGTTGACCGGCTCCAGCTCCAGGCTGAGCAAGTCGGCGGCACGAACCAGGGTGATCCGATCGGCCATGGGTTCTCTCCTGTGATTCCGGCGGTGCGGGTGTCGGGATAGGTCTTCGGGGGTCGGGACTCAGAGGGCGTTGAGGACGTCGCTGAGCCGTTGCAGCAGGATTGGGGGTGGCGAGCGGGGTGAGCCGCCTGTGGGCGTCGTCGTCGTTGACCGGCAGCAGCGCACGTTGTTGTCGGTCAGGTCGACGCTGGTGAGGCCTTCAATCGCCCCATCAAACTCCTTGTTGGCCATCCCCGAGCTAGGCTGAACGCGACCTATTCGCCCACCTCGGCCGTCCTCAACCTTGCGGCCGGCCTGATCCAGGGTTGCCCTGACCTGATCGGCCTTGTCGTTGGCCAGGGCGGAGACCTCGATGATGATCTGGTCCAGCACCGTGCCGATCCTGTCCGGGCGCGCGTTCACCATCCGCCGACCCGCTCAGTCCGGACTGGTCATGGGACCCAGGCGACGGTCGGGCGATGGTAGGTGTCCTGCACGGTCGGCCAGTCATAGCGATTGGAGACGGGCACCTCGATCCCTGCCGAGCCGCCGTTGCTGTTGACAAATGCGGCCAGCCGCCGCTGGAAGGAGAGCCACAGCCGGTGGGCAGCGCCGAACACGGTGGCCGCCAGCGCGTTGTCGAGTTGGGAGGTCGTCCGATCCGCGCCACGGGTGTAGAAGATGAACTCGCCCGCCGAGGCCGGCACAAACCCGAACTGACGGTTGCCACTCACCGGATGACCGCCGTCGTCGGGCGTCCACCGGGTCGAGAACAGCCAGTGGTCAGGCGCTGCCTCGGCAAGCACCACCGACCCGTCGTCGACGTTGATGCCGGAGGAGAACATGTCGATGGAGACGACGGCTCCCGGGAATGCCGGCAGAAAGACCGGCAACCACGCCGCCGTGTCGATGAAGGGGTCGTACGGCGAAAAGTTATACTCGCTCGGGCTGCCGTCCACGAAGTCGTTCAGGTTGCACCGAACCGTCTCGAGCAGATTCTCCGCCGTCATCGTGGCGGCGCCATCGGTCGGCATGCGGCTATCCGCACAGGGTAGTAGTCCAGGTTCACCGGCCCCTGGGCGGCCTCGATGGCGTGGATCACCGGTGAAGTGCCGAAAATCCCGAACCGGGCGTTCAGGGCGGCCTGCATGGCGGTCGGGGCACGAAAGCTGATCAGTCCCGCCCAGTCCTGCAGTGCCGGTGGTGGAGGAACCGGTTGCGGGGCCGGTGCGGGTTCGGGAACGGGTGTGAAGAGAGCGTTGAGCCGGCCGCTCGTGCCCGGTCCGACGACCCCGTCGTGCTGGGCCAGACCCGGAGGCACCGGAAGGGCCTGGTCGATCTTGAACTGACGGACGGCGTCGGACGTCACACCATCGAAGGCGCCCGAGGCCTCGATGGCATACCCGAGGTCGCGCAAAGCGCCCTGCACTGCGGCGACAGCGACAGGGTCATTGGCGTTGTCCACCACCAGGTCGCCGTTGACGTCGAAGCCGTCCGTGGTCATCCGAGCACCCGTTATGCATTGCTCGAACTGGGCGATTCCCAGCAAATCTGGGGGCGATCCCGATACTCATAGCCACTCCTCGGGTCGCTTCTCACCTCGCGGCGGGCGGTTCCTGATGCGAAAGTAGCAGTCCTGATGAATTAGCGGTAGGCCTCCCGTTGAAGGCGGGCACCCTTCTCCGAGGACCGCAGTCAGGCGCGCCTAGACTCTCGATCAGGGCGAGTCTCTGGAGTCTTTGTAGGTCCGCCCTGGACCTCGAACGCGGGCCGCTTATGCTACGGAAGTCGCGGTTACGTCCAACTTTCGACAACCGTGGGGTTGGGGCCAGGGCTGGTGTCCGCAGCAGCGGTTTAGGGGACCAGTCGCACGTTATCCCACCTCGGGGTGGCGGGTGAGGTCTGGATCTCCATCTCTGAGAAACAAGTCATCCGCTCCCATCGGCTGAGACGACGACGAGCAGCGCCTGATCAGCGACACGGAGATCGCCGAGATCGACTACACGGCGTTCACCAGCCGACGCAAGGCCGACCACATCGAAGGCCGCCTGATCGTGCGCCGCGTCAAACGCCTCAACCCGAAGTCGAAAGCGGGCACCGGCGATGCCGGTCAGCAGGAGCTGTTCAGTCTCTACCGTTACCACGCCGTGTTCACCGACAGTCCGCTGATCCTTGGTCCAGGCCGAGAAGACCCACCGCGCCCACGCGATCATCGAGCAGGTCCACGGCGATCTGAAGCACGGTCCGCTTGCCCATTTGCCCTCAGCGTTGTTCCAGGCCAACTCCGCCTGGCTTGTGCTCGCGGCGATCGCGTTCAACCTCACACGCGCCACCGGTTGCCTCGCCTCGGCGTTCCACGCCCGCGCGACCACTGGCACCATGCGGGCCCAGCTCATCAACGTGCCAGCCCGGCTCGCACGCTCAGCCCGCAAGCTCCGGCTGCACCTGCCGAAGGACTGGCCCTGGGAACCGGCCTGGACCCAAATGTTCGACGCCACCCATGGACCACCCCTCATAGCCTGAACCCGACCACCGCCGCAAGGCCCAACCCAGAACCCCAAGTGGAAGCGCCGGACAGACCGGCCGCTCACCCACGCCCAGGCTCGCAGCGAGATCATCCAACCGACTCAAGCCGCCTCGAGAATCCAGACGGTGGATCCAGGCTAGGCTGAGTCGTCGATCTTCGCGCGGAAGAAGTCTCGTGCACGCCGCTCAACTAGATCGCCGGCGCACGCTTGCAACAATAGTGTCGACGGTAACCGGCCGGCGCGCCGCAGGATGCAGGCACGCCCACCACGTCACGGATGCCCTGGAACCTGCGATGTCATTGGCTTGACTTTAAGGACAAGGCAAGGCCACGCTTTGCTCTCAGGAAGCGCATAAGGCTCTTGTATGCAACCGCCCTGGTGCGATGTGCACAGTTCTCGGTAGAGTTCATCTGCCGCAAAGCAACGACCTCAAAGGAGGCAGTCATGGGCAGCTTGATAGATGCATTGGCGTCCGTCGACGCGTTCGACGCCAACCCTGACAAGGTTATCGCTTGGAATCTGGATCGGGGATCGGCCCTGGCGCGACTCCGCGAGATCTTGAACAGGCCCGAACTGCTTCACCAGCGAGGCTTGAACGCCTGTGGCCCTGCCGTATTTTTCAGGGTGTGGTTAGCGCGCGACCCCGCTGCAGTTGCCGTGTTTGCTTGTAATCTTCTCAAGTTCGGCTCCGCTAATATCGGATCATTGGTAGTGGCGGCCGGACATAGCCTACTGAATCAGAACTATTCGCAGATTCGCGCTAGCTTCGATGCCAACGCAGGGCACCAAGTAACGCCCGAGTCGGCCGACTGGATGTTGCTCAGTGCACTCCGCGACTCGGAAAACATCTTTCTCGACTACCTCGGTGAGCCTAGCACGGTAGGCGACATGGCGGCTGGAGTGACGTTGCCTAGTACCGTTCAAGGATGGCTTGCCTCCACAAACGTCTACTCGCTTGTCGTGAATGAGACCAATCTCGTGTTCGCCGCTGACAAGAACCACCTATTGGGACTTATGCCGACGGCCAACCTCGACGTTGTCTTGATGGTCAATTCGGCGGCCGCGTCCGGGATAGCCGTCAGTCCGATCTCACCCGGTTGGTCACCACCACCTGGGGCCGCATTTTCGATTCCGAATCACTATATCTCAATGACAGGGAGATTTTCGGAGTCGAGTGATCGCCTTTGGGTGCACATGAACTTCTGGTCCTGGGGCGAAAACCAAGCGGGCTGGCAAGGTTCGGACCTCCTCTTCAGCGACTACTTCGGCACCGTGACTGCATCGATCTAGCCCGCTGCGCGGCGCGTCACCGTGCGACTCGCCAAGAAGCCGCACTACTCCTCCCGGCGCGAAAGCCTCCCGCCCCAAGCTCGACGTCGTGCTGGCGATGCTGCGCAAGACGACGCGTTGAAGGTGCCCGCCTGGACCGGCTGTCCCGCTAGGTGCTGCACCTGATCACTCTCGGCGCCGAACTACGCGACCGCGGCGTCGGACTGCACGTGATCGAGCAGGGCATCGACACCGACACGATGGAAGGCCGGGCCATGTTCGGCATGTTGTCTGTACTGGCCGAGCTGCAGCGCGAGCTCATCGTCGCCAACACCGTCGACGGACTCGCCGCGGCCCGCGCCCGGGGCCGCGTCGGCGGCCGGCGCACGCGACTCAGCCCCCGGCAGGCCGATCTTGCCAAGCAGCTGTACGACGCCCGCGACTGGACCGTCCAGCAGATCGCCGACCTTTTCGGTGTCCCGCGCTCCACCGTCTACGGGCACCTGACCACAAGCAAGCCGCGCCAGTCTCAAAGCACCATAGCGGCTCTTCGCGGTGGAGGGTGAGATTCCCTCGCTGATTGCGGTCACGCCGCGTTCTTGGCGGCGACGTGCAGGACGATACGACGTTCGTAGTTGGTCTGATTGCGGTATCCGCAGCCGGTCCG
>Ga0183260_10003780_pt1 | contig 12162 bp, 14 predicted proteins | sample AntDrymUQ4972206_2_FD_129768 | JGI IMG/M metagenome (GOLD analysis project Ga0183260, IMG submission 129768) | Polar desert sand microbial communities from Dry Valleys, Antarctica - metaG UQ497 (22.06) (version 2) (version 2) | ecosystem: Environmental > Terrestrial > Soil > Desert | place...
ATCGAGCTGGCCCAGCTCGACCGGTCACCGCCACCCGACGAGGTCTTCCAGCCCCCCGCTCCCCCGTCCTCCTGAGGCGGGCTCCCGACCTGGATCGGCGCGTCAGCCTCCTGGCGGCGGTGGAGCGGTCGACGTCGGCGGGGGAGCGGCGACCGAGGGGTCGGGATCGCTGCGAAAGCTCTCCACCATCTGGTTGAAGACCCCCTCGGCCTTGGTGAACTCCTCGGTGGGGAGCGCCTGGAAGATGATGCTGTTCGCCTTGCGGCCCTGGAAGAGGAAGTAGTGGAGGTGGGCCCCCTGTATCCCACTGCTCTCGTCGACGAAGGTGTACAGGTAGCGGTAGCCGATGAGCCCGTTGATCGTGACGGGGTCGACCTTGAGGACCTGCACGCCGTCACCGGCGACCGAGCCGTCGGTGAAGGCGCGGACGTCACCCAGGTTCTCTGGTGTGGTGGGCTTCTCGAACTCCTGCACTCGGATCAGGGCGGAGTAGGCACCACGGTTGGACACGTACAGGCGGACCTCGCCGTGCGGCGCAATGCGTCGTTCCCAGGTCGTCGGGTACCGGATGCTGAACCCGGTCTTGTCGTCGCGGAACGGGGTGAAGGCGGCGTCGGGCAGGGTGGCGATGGGGCGGGTGGTGGCGGTGGTGGTGGTGGGTGCCGCCGCCTTGCGGTCGGCGCTGCGGCCGAGATTGATCGCCACGATCGTGAGCACGACGGCCAGCGCCGACAGCGCCGACAGCAGGATCACCATCCCCCGCCGATTGGGGGGCCGTCCGGTGGGCTCGCCGGCGGCCGGCGGCGACGTCCGTGTGCGCCCGGCTCCCGCCCCGCGCTGGCGGTGGCGCGGCGGCCCGGAGCGGCCCCGGCCGTCCGGGCCAGCCCGACCACGAGCGGGCGGGCGCCCACCTCCGGTCGGTCGACTGCTCGGACGCCTGGTCCCGCCCGGCGCCCGGCTTCCAGCGGCACCCGGTGTCCGCTGTGCGGCGGCCACGGCGTCGTCCGGCGGATCGGCGGCCCCGTTGGTGGCGGGGTCTGTGAGGTCGTCCGACCCGGGGTCCGCGGGACCCGGAGGGTCGGGCGGATACGAGGGGTCCGAGGGCACGGGATCGCCGACGCTGCTCGTCGGGGGCTCAGCGGGCTCGACCGTGCCCGGATCGGGGCCGACGTCCTCCGAGGATGGCTCCTCCACGGGAGCGCCGTCGAGGGGCGGCTCCCCGGTCTCCTGGTCGCCCGCCCGACTCGCGCCCGTCTTATCGTCGTCGTGCTCGTGCGGTGCCAACCTGGCGGAGATTCTCCTCTGGGCGGCCGGGAATGTTGGTATCTCGGTCTCGGACACGTTGACCCGGTAACTGTGCGAAGTCTATTGTGACGCCAGATTCCAAGGGAAGGGGACCAGTGGATCTTGTCGGTGCAGTCTCTCTGAGCGGTTGGTACGTCGGCTACGTGATCGCCATGGTGGTGATCACCATCGTCGTCATCCTCGTAGGCACCATCCTCTCCCAGGCGCGTCGCATCGCTGAGCAGGCGGGAGCGATCACGGTGGCGCTCGACGAAGCCCGTATCAACACGCTTCCGTTGTGGGAGCTCGACAAGGTCAACAGCGGGGTCCGCTCCATCACCAAGAGTGCCCAGCAGGCACGCCAGGTCCTCGGGGGTTAAGAAACTTGTCGATCATCGGGCTCGCTTCGGAGCATCTGACCTTCTGGTCGATCACCTTGGGCCTCGGGGCCGTCGTGATCTCTGCGGTCATTCTGCTGCTTTTCCTTCTGGTCCAGTTCGTCAAGGACATCGACCGCAACGTGCGTGAGGTGTGGGAGACGGCGACCCGCGTCGCCCAGAACACCGCCACCACCTGGATGCTGACCCAGGCCACCTCGCTCACCGCCGACCTTCGCGACGAGGTCCGCCGTCACGCTGATCTACTCAGCTCTGCCGCAGGAGGCCGTCGATGACCTGGCGTTTGGCTCTCACCATCTTCGAGATCGCCCTGTTGGTGATCGTGCTGGCGATCTACCTCTCGACGATCGCCCGCCTGCTCAACAGCATCTCGGCGAACCTCGCCCGCGTCACGTTCGGTGTGCGGGCCGTCGAGACGCAGTGCGCCGTGATCGGGCCCGCGGTCGACCGGATCAACGGCAACCTGGCCGACACCGCCAGCGGCCTCACCGACGCCGCAACCAACGCGGAGCGCCTCGCCCGCTGACACCCGGCCGGTGACCGACTGGCCGCTCCCTCCCTATATCGAGCCGAGGGGCCCCGGCGGTGACGACGGCGACGTCGTCCAGGCTTTCCTCCGGGCCGACGTCGCCCCCCACTCCCCACGTCTGCACGTGGAGGGGCCGGTCCTGCTCGCCGACCGCGACCTCCCTCTCGCCCTTCGCCTCGGCCCCCTCCCCGAGGCCGGCGCCGGAGGAGAGGCGGTGGCCGGCCGACCTGGGAGGACGGTGCTGCTACGGATCGATCTTCCCGACGACGTTGCCGTCCTGCGCCAGGTTGTCGAACTGGGGCTGACGACTGCCGGGCTGACCCTTCTCGACGAGGACAACCCGCTGGCCATCGCTGTCGGGCTCCAATTGGTCGGCCTGCGGATGTCGAGCTGGGACCTCTGGGGCATCGACATCGACGAAGCGTTCGCCGACCTGCGGACGGCGGCCGTCGGGGGCACGGGCGACGTCCTGCTCGGCGGTGGCGGCCCGCCCGGCGGCCCCTTCTGAGATCGCCTGTGTGCCCTGATGGGTGACGGCCTACGGGCGGTCGTCTTCGACGTCGACGGCACGCTGGTCGACAGCGAGCGGCACGGCCACCGTGTCGCCTTCAACCTGGCGTTCGAGGCGCTCGACCAGCCCTACCACTGGGACGAGGAGGTGTACGGCGACCTGCTTCGCGTCACGGGGGGCCAGCGTCGCCTCCACCACTACCTGACCGAGCAGGGCATGGGTGAGGATGAACGGGCCCGGCTGGTCCCCGAGCTCCACGCCCGCAAGACCGAGATCCTTTCCGAGCTGGTCGACGCCGGCCGCGTCGAGGTCCGCCCCGGGGTCCCCCGGTTGCTCGGCGAACTGGCGGGCGCCGGCTGCACCCTGGCGGTGGCCACCACGGGCAGCCGCGGCTGGGTCGAGCGCCTTCTGGACAGGCTCCTGCCGGGCGTCGAGTTCGCCACCGTCGTCACCGGCGACGACGTGACCGAGCGCAAGCCCGACCCCGAGGCGTTCACCGTGGCCGTCGAACGGCTGGATGTGGAGCCGGCCGCGACCGTCGTGGTCGAGGATTCGGGCGAGGGGCTCACCGCCGCGGTCGCCGCCGGCCTGGCGTGCGTGGTCGTGGTCAACGGCTACACCGCCGGCCACGATCTGGACGCCGCCGACCTGGTGCTCGACGGCTTCGGCGAGCCCGGTTCGCCGGCGACGGTGCTGGCCGACCGGGCGGGAACGGAGTGCGACGGCGTGCTCGACCTCGCAGCTCTGCGGCGGGTAGGGTCCAGCCCGGGCGGGGAGGGACGCCTCGGCCGCCACGACCACGGGTGGCCCGAGGGTCAGCCCTAGCTGAACTCCCCCGCGTTCCAGTTGGCGGCCATCCAGATCAGGCTGAACCCGAACACCGAGAGCGCCGACGCGCTGTGGTAGATCGTGCCGGCCCACGGCGCCTCGTCGCGCATGGCCTGGGCGACGAGCGGAAGGTGGGTGGCCACCATCCAGAGCCCGGCCAGGACCAGGACGAGGCCGCCGAGAAAGAGCTGGTTGCCCCCGCGCCCGGGCTGGCGCTGGACGAGCACGGCCCCGAGGCATACGGCGAACACGACCAGGCCGGGGACGACATGGTCGACGAGCTCGACGAGGTTATCGGTGTCGAGGGCCGGGGTGAAGAAGCGGGGGAGGGCCGCCCACGCGGCCACGATCAGCCCGGCCACGGCCAGCCACCTGGGTGCTTCCCGGCGCTCGGCGCGGTCCTCGCCGCTGCTGGTCGCAGGAGCCGTGACGGTCGTAAACCCGGTCTCGGCTCCGGGCGTGGCGGTTCGTACACCGGGATCCGGTGGCCCGGCGGCCGGCGGCGGAGGCGCTGGCGCCTTCTTCCGGGGCGCTGCCGGCGGGGCCGCCGGATCGGCGAGGCGAACGTCGGCCGCAGGGACGGTCGGCGTGGTGGTGACGACCGGTGGGACGGAGTCGGCGACAACCGGTTCGGGCGGTGCCGGCGCGGCCTCGAACCACGCGCCGTCGTCGGGCGACTCGGTAGGGGCGGGGGCGTGGGTCTGGCTCAGGTCGGCGGTCGTCCTCCCGAAAGCGGGCGGATCGTCAGCGTTCCCCGCCGGCGGGACGGTGGTCGGAGGAGCGGGTGACCCGGCGGCTGCGGCTGATCCGGCTGCGGCTGTCGCCGATCTGGCGGCCAAGGCCCGCTCCGCCGCCGCCCGGGCGGCGACAGCCGCTCGCTCGCCGGCCGCCCGGGCGACGATGGCCGCCCGCTCCGCCCGCTCGGTGGTCGCGGACGTGGCCGGCGGAGCGGGCGGAGGGTCGCTGCTCGCTTCCACCGGCTCCGGCGCATCGGCGCCCGGGGCGCTGCCGTCGGCTGCGGCGGACGGTTCCCCGGCCGCCCGGCCCTCGTCGGGCGGCACGCTCACGCCCTCAGCCGGCCGGGGCCAGGCTCTCGGCCAGGCGGGCCAGCGCACGCACGGCGGGTGCGTCGGGGGCCAGGTCGATGGGGGCGATCCCCTTGCGGTCGGCTTCGACGATCTTGGGGTCGTCGGGCACACCCACGACCTCGCAGCCGGGAAAGGCGGAGCGCACCACGGTCAGATCGTCGTCGTCGCGCAGTCGGTTGGCCACCACGATCACTCTCGTCACCGCCCGTTCCCTGGCCAGCTCGACAGCCCGCATTCCGACCTCGACCGACTTCGGCGTGGGCTCGACCACCACCAGCACGGTATCGACCCTCTGGTCCGACAGGCGGGTGAGGGTGCCGACGCCCGCCTCGAAGTCGGCGACGACCACGTCATCTGTGAACTCCACGGATCCGAGCAACTGCTCGGGGGACAAGCCACATCAGAGTCAGCCGGGTTCGGGGTTGTCGATCCGGCTCACCACCGCCAGGCGCACTCCGTCGGGACCGTCGGACCCGTAGCGGTCGAGAACCGTGCTCCAGTCGCCGGCGTGCTCCTCCTCGCCCTCGTCGAGAGCCTGACGCATGGAGACCAGGCGTTCGGTCTCGTCGTCGCCTATGCCGAGGGAGATGCCGAGATTGGGGTTCGAGTCGCAGTCGAGGGCGACAACCGACTTGCCCGAGCGCGCCAACGTGCGGGCCACGACCGACGACGTGGTCGTCTTCCCGGAACCACCCTTGCCTACAACCGCCAGCTTCAGCGCACCATCTCCTCGCTCAGAAGATCTGCGAGCGATTCTACCGCCTTGACGGCCGGACAATCGGGGGCGGCGTCGATCGGGGCCTGACGCCGGCGCTCGGCCTCGGCCAGGGCTTCGTCCCACGGGACGCTGACGACGACCTCCAGCCCCGTCCGCCGGGCCACGAGCTCGGCGTCACCCGGCACCCGCGCCTTGCTGACCACGGCGACGACCCGTTGGGGGCCGTCGTCCATCTGGGCCATGCGGGCCAGCCGCCGCCCGGACAGGAGGGAATGGGCGGTGGGCTCCACTACGATGAGCACCGTCTGGGCGAAGTTCCCCCAACCGGTGAACGCCTGCTTGGTGCCGCCCGGGAGGTCGCCGACCACGTTCCACCGGTCGTCCGGCAGCTCGCGGACGATCTGGAGGAAGGCGAGCGAGGAGCGGAAGAGGTTGGTGTCGCTCCCGCGGACCTTGCCGAACTGCAGGAACCGCACACCGTCGGGACCGGTCACCGCGAAGCGCTCGACGGCCTCCGTGGCATCGAGGCCGGGTCGGAGCCGGAACCGGGGACCGCTCTCCCCCTCCTTGCGCTCGACAACGGTGTCGTCGGGCATCGGTGCCTCGTCGGAGTCGAGCCCGAGCGAGAATGCCAGGCCCGGCATTGGATCGGAATCGACGGCCAGTACGGGTGTGCCGCGGCGCGCCAAGATCCGGGCGAAGGTGCCGGCGATCGCCGACTTGCCGGCCCCACCCTTGCCCACGAACGCCACTTTCACGGCCGGTCTCCCTCCTGGCGGGGCGAATCTACCGCCAGACCGTTGCCGCCTGTTTCCGGACAGGGCGAGAAGGAGCCTCGACTGGCAAGAGGCTCCTTCTCGGGAGGGGGTTTGCACCTTTGAGCGGTGCGAGGTCGTCCTACCCCGTCCATTCGGGCCTAAACACCTTTCAGGAGATTTTCTCCCTGCGCGATCGTCGTCCTCTGTAGTGCAGTCAGCCGGCCAACTCGACGGTTACCGAGAACCCGTCCGCCGGCTCGGTCCTCAGCTCGCTCACCCGACCCGCCTCCTTGACGTCGTCCGCCGTCAGGGCGAGGGCCGCCAACCGGTCGACGGTGTCGCGGACCACCACGGTGGCCACCTCGGCCCGCATCGACACCTGGGCGGCGGTCTTGGCCTTGCGGACCTCGCCCAGCACCGTCGCCGCCAGGTCACCCACCAAGGGGTCGGCCTCAGCCGCCGACCTCCGCAGCTCGTCGGCGTCGGGCCACGGCGACCGGTGCACCGAGTCGTCATGCCACCAGGACCACACCTCCTCGGTCACGAAGGGAAGGAACGGCGCGAACAGGCGGAGGAGGGTGGAGAGGGCCAGGGTCAGCGCCCGGCTCGCGGAGGAGGCACCGGCGGCACCGGAACTGCCGTAGGCCCGGCTCTTGACCAGCTCCAGGTAGTCGTCGCAGAACGACCAGAACAGGCTCTCCGTCCGCTCGAGGGCCCGGGCGTAGTCGTAGGCGTCGAAGGCGGCGGTGGCCTCGTCGACCAGGGAGGCGAGCCGCCCGAGCATCGCCTTGTCGAGCGGAAGCAGGTCTGGTTCCGGGGTGTCCGAGCCGCCGGAGGCCATCCCGGCGAGGGCCAACACGAAGCGTGAGGCGTTGAGGAGCTTGATGGCGAGGCGGCGGCCCACCCGCATCTGGCCCTCGTCGAAAGCGGTGTCCACGCCCGGGCGCCCGCTGGCGGCCCAATAGCGGACGGCGTCGGCCCCGTACTGCTCGAGCAGCCCGAGAGGCGTGACCACGTTGCCCTTGGACTTCGACATCTTCTTGCGGTCGGGGTCGAGGACCCATCCCGAGATGGCGGCGTCGGCCCATGGCAGCGAGTCGTGCTCGAAGTGGGCGCGCACGATGGTGGAGAAGAGCCAGGTGCGGATGATCTCGTGGGCCTGGGGGCGCAGGTCCATCGGGAAGACCCGGCCGAACAGGTCGGGGTCGTCCTCCCACCGACCGGCGACCTGGGGACTGAGCGACGACGTGGCCCAGGTGTCCATGACGTCGGGGTCACCGGTGAAGCCGCCCGGTCGGTCGCGCTGGCCGGCCTCGTAACCGGGGGGGACGTCGGTGGATGGGTCGACCGGTAGGGCGGCCTCGTCGGCGATGATCGGATGGGCGTGGTCCACCATGCCGTCGGCGCCGAGGGGGTACCAGAGCGGGAACGGCACGCCGAAGAAGCGCTGGCGGCTGATGAGCCAGTCGGTGTTGAGCCCGGCCACCCACGACTCGTAGCGGCTCCTCATCCACGCCGGGTGCCACCGCAGCTCGCGTCCTCGGGCGAGGAACTCCTCGGTGTGCTCCAGGGTGCGGATGAACCACTGGCGGCTGGTCACGATCTCGAGTGGTCGCGAACCCTTCTCGAAGAACTTCACCGCATGGCTGATCGGGCGGGGCTCGCCGACGAGGTCGCCCGACTCGGCGAGGAGCTCGGTGATCCGCTGGCGGGCCTGCTTGACCGTCTTGCCCCGCAGCTGGTCCCACGCGACCGAGCTCCCGTCGGCGAACGGGAGGGGAGGGGTGTCCTGCAGGCGCCCGTTGCGTTCGAGGATGGCCCGCACGGGCAGCGCCAACTCGCGCCACCACAGCACATCGGTGGTGTCGCCGAACGTGCAGATCATGGCGATGCCCGTTCCCTTGTCGGGGTCGGCCGCCTCGTGGGCGACGACCGGCACGTCGACGCCGAACAGCGGGGTGGTGGCCGTTCGTCCGAACAACGGCCGGAAGCGGTCGTCGTCGGGATGGGCGACGAGAGCCACGCACGCCGGCAGCAGCTCGGGACGGGTGGTGTCGATCTCGATCGACGTGCCCTCGGGGCCGCCGAATCGGAGCCGGTGGTAGGCGCTGGCCTCCTCCCGGTCCTCCAGCTCGGCCTGGGCCACCGCGGTCTGGAAGTCGACGTCCCAGAGCGTCGGTGCCTCGGACTGGTATGCCAGGCCCTTGGCCAGGAGCCGCATGAAGCCCCGCTGCGACGCCCGCTGGGAGCTTTCGTCGATGGTGGCGTAGGTGAGCGCCCAGTCGACCGACAGCCCGAGGAACCGGTAGAGCTCCTCGAAGGCCTTCTCATCGGTGGCCGTGAGGCGGTGGCAGAGCTCCACGAAATTGGGCCGCGACACCGAGACGGCCCGGCGCGGGTCGGGCTCTTCCGCCGGCGGCGTACCCGAACGCAGTGACAGCACGAAGTCGGGGTCGTAAGGCAGCGACGGGTCGCAGCGCACGCCGAAGTAGTTCTGCACGCGGCGCTCGGTGGGCAACCCGTTGTCGTCCCAGCCCATCGGGTAGAAGACCTCCCTGCCCCGCATCCGCTGGAAGCGGGCGATGAGGTCGGTGTGGGTGTAGGAGAACACGTGCCCGACGTGCAGGGAACCGCTCACCGTCGGCGGGGGAGTGTCGATCGAGTAGACGCGCTCCCTCGACGCGGTGCGGTCGAACCGGTACGTGCCGTCGGCCTCCCACCGCTCGGTCCACCGCACCTCGAGCCCCTCCAGGCGTGGTTTCTCGGGGACGGTCGGGGTCATCGCAGAAGTTACGGTAACCGCATGGTCTGCCTGCACGACACGGCATTGCGCCGCCAGGCCGAGGTCGAGCCGCGCGACGAGGGGAGGTTGTCGATGTACGTGTGCGGGCCGACCGTCTACGACCTGCCCCACGTCGGCCACGGACGGGCGCTGCTGGTGTACGACGTGCTGCGCCGCTATCTCGAATGGTGCGGCGTCGCCGTTCACCACGTCTCGAACATCACCGACATCGACGACAAGATCATCGAGCGGGCGGCGCGCGACGGCCGTACGGCCGACGACGTGGCCGCCCAGTACGAGGAGGCCTGGTACGACGCCGTCGATGGGCTGGGGGTGCGACGGCCCCACGAGGATCCCCACGCCACGGCCTACGTCGACGGCATGGTCGACCTCGTCGCCCGCCTGGTGGACACGGGCCACGCCTACGCCACCGACGACGGCGTGTACCTGGCCACCGACACCGTGGAGGGTTACGGCCTGCTGGCCGGCCAGTCCCTCGACAGCCTGCGCCCGGGGGAGCGGGTCGGGGTGGTCGAGGCCAAGCGCTCGCCCGTCGACTTCGCCCTGTGGAAGTCGGCCAAGCCGGGCGAGCCGTCGTGGCCGTCGCCCTGGGGCGACGGGCGGCCGGGATGGCACACCGAGTGCGTGGTGATGTCGCTCGACCTCCTGGGCGACGACTTCGACCTGCACGCCGGGGGCCTCGACCTGGTCTTCCCGCACCACGAGAACGAGCGGGTCCAGGCCGTCGCCCTCGGCCGGCCCTTCTCCCGGCGCTGGATGCACCACGCCTTCGTCGAGGTCGGCGGGGAGAAGATGTCGAAATCGCTCGGCAACTTCACGACCCTCACCGACCTGCTGGCCAACACCGACCCGCGGGCCTATCGCCTCCTGGTCCTGCAGTCGCAGTACCGCAAGCCCCTCGAGGTGACCGCCGCCACCCTCGACGACGCCGGCCGGGCCCTCGGGGCCCTCGACGATTTCGCCCGCCGGACAGGCGACCTGCCACCCGTCGCCGCCGACCCCGCCGCCCTCGAACGTTTCCGCGTCCGCATGGACGACGACCTCGACACGCCCGGGGTCGTCGCCGACCTGTCCGAGCTGCGCCGGCGGGCCAACGCGTTGTTCGACGGGCGCGATGTGCGGGGAGCGGCGCCGTTGGTCGGCGCCGTCCGGGAGATCACCGGTGCGGTGGGCCTGAGGCTGGGTGGCGGTGAGGATCGTGTCGACGCCGCCACCGCGGCGCTGGTCACCGAGCGCGACGAGGCGCGCGCCGCTCGCGACTGGGCTCGGGCCGACGCCATCCGGGCCGAGCTCGAGACCCGCGGGTGGGTCGTCGAAGATACGCAAGGGGGAACGAAACTTCACCATTGACTGCATCCCCATGGTCGGTGCTAGCGTCGCACGCTGAGGGATTGGCGTCTGTACGGCAACACCGCACGGGTTGAGCAGTCCCCTCGCAATCCAACTATCAACAGGGGAGTGCCCAACTGTGGCAACCGGTACCGTCAAGTGGTTCAATCCCGACAAGGGATTCGGCTTCATCTCGCAGACGTCCGGCGACGACGTCTTCGTCCATTTCAGCGCCATCCAGACCTCGGGCTACCGCAGCCTCGACGAGGGCCAGCAGGTCGAGTTCGACGTGCAGCAGGGCCCCAAGGGCCTGCAGGCGGCCAACGTCAAGCCCATTCAGTAGTACCGCCGGCCCGTGAGGCCGGAGTCTGTCCACCGCCGGACCGCGTTCCGCCTCAGTAGACGATCACCGAGCGGGCCACCTCGCCGGCGATCATGGCGTCGAAGGCGGCGTTCACCTCCGAGAGATCGATGCGGCGGGAGACGAGCGCGTCCAGTTCGAGCTCACCCTTGCGATGGAGGTCGACGAGGCGGGGGATGTCGCGGCGCACGTCGGCCGATCCGTACCAGCAGCCCTTGATCGTCTTCTCGGCGAGCACGACCCCGAGCATCGCCGGCACCTGGAGCACGACGTCCATCGGGGGAATGCCCACCAGCACCGCCTGGCCGCCCCGGCGGGTCATGGCCACGACCTGGTCGATCGTGGGGCCGAGGCCGATCACCTCGAAGGCCACGTCGGCCCCCCGCTCGGCCGTGAGGGTCATCACTGTCGACACCGGGTCGCGCTCGGTGGCGTCGACGGTGGCGGTGGCTCCCATGGCTTCGGCCAGCGTCAGCTTGGCCGGGCTCGTGTCGACGGCGACGATGGTCCCGGCTCCGATGCGGGCCCCCTGGACCACGTTCAGGCCGACCCCGCCACAGCCCACGACGACGACAGTGTCGCCCTCGGCGATGGTCGCGGTGTTGAGCGCCGCACCGACGCCCGTGAGGACGCCGCAGGCCAGCAGGGCGGCAAGGCTCGGGTCCATGTCGGGAGGGACGGGAACGGCACCGGACGCGGGGATCACCGTCTCGCTGGCGAACGTGCCGCAACCGCACATCTGGAAGACCTCGAAGCCACGCGACCGGAGGCGGGGCGTGCCGTCGAGCATGCCGCCGTTGACGAACACCGTGTCCGCCTCGGTGCACAGCTCGGCCTGCCCCCGCGCACAGAAGTAGCAGCGACCGCACTGGGGCACCCAGGACACGACGACGTGGTCACCGGCAGCCAGGCCCTCGACGCCGGCGCCGATCTCGGTGACCACCCCGGCGCCCTCGTGGCCGAGCACGGCCGGAAGGGTGATGGGCAGGGCGCCGTCGCGCATGGAGAGGTCGGAGTGGCAGACGCCGGTCGCTCTCATCTGCACGCGGACCTCGCCGGCGTGAGGCGCCTCGACCTCGATGTCGTCCCTCAGCTCGAGCGGCTGCCCGAGGGCGGTGAGCACCGCGGCCCTGGTCACGGAACCGTGTTCTATCCGGTCCTGCGCGTCAGTGCGCCGACCCGCCGCCCCGGCGCTCGTCGCGGTCGGCGGCCCGCACCCCGAACCCCACCACGATGGCAGGCAGCAGCACGGCGGACCCGACGGTCAGGGAGGCCACGACGGCCACGACGACGAGCGAGGTGAAGGTGGTCGCGGCGCCGACGACGAAGACGACGACGGCGACGCCGAGGCAGCCGTAGCCCAGCCGCTGCCCGGTGACCGCCCACCGTCCGATCCGGGCCCGGCGCACCCGCACCGGGTCGTCGCCCGCCCCGCTGCGGTCCTCGCTGTGCCCCTGGTCGCTGCGGTCCTCCGCTGCGCTTCGGTCCTCGCTGTGCCCCTGGTCGCTGCGGTCCTCCGCTGCGCTTCGGTCCTCGCTGTGCCCCTGGTCGCTGC
>Ga0183260_10003781_pt1 | contig 12161 bp, 10 predicted proteins | sample AntDrymUQ4972206_2_FD_129768 | JGI IMG/M metagenome (GOLD analysis project Ga0183260, IMG submission 129768) | Polar desert sand microbial communities from Dry Valleys, Antarctica - metaG UQ497 (22.06) (version 2) (version 2) | ecosystem: Environmental > Terrestrial > Soil > Desert | place...
ACTGGTTGAGCATGTAGACGCGGCGATCGTCCTGCGGATCGATGGTGGGCTGGCTCGCGTACATCGGCCGCGGATTCCAGTTCGACATGAACCGCCAGGTCTTGCCGGCGTCGTTGCTGCGATAGAGTCCGCCCCGGCGCTCGGTGTAGGCGGTGGAGGCGTTGTAGCGGAAGCCCTGCTCGATGCTGACAATCACCACGCGCGGGTCCTTGCGATACACGGCAATGCCAATGCGGCCGTACTCGCCTTCCGGCAAGCCGTTGCCCGTGAGCTTCGACCAGGTGGCGCCGGCATCCGTACTCTTCCACACCGCGCTGCCGGGGCCGCCGCCGTTGAAGCCAAAGGCGCTGCGACGCCGCTGATACGAAGCCGCGTAGAGCACACTCGGATCGAGCGAGTCCATCACGACGTCGGTCACGCCGGTGTCGTCATCCACATGCAGCGTGCGCTGCCACGTCTTGCCGCCGTCCATGGTGCGATAGAGGCCGCGCTCGCCGCCCGCGCCCCACACCGAGCCCTGGGCGGCCACGTAGACGATCCCGGGATTCGATGGATGCGTGACAATGCGGCCGATGTGCATCGACGTCTTGAGGCCGACGTTGGTCCACGTCTTTGCGCCATCTGTGGACTTGTAGATGCCGTCGCCCCAGCTCACGCTTTGCCGATTCGCGCGCTCGCCCGTGCCGACCCAGATAATGTTGGGATCGGGCTGATAGATGGCGACGTCGCCAATTGAGTGAACGGGTTCGCGCTCGAACACGGGCGCCCAGGTGATGCCGTTGTCGGTGGTGCGGTAGATGCCGCCGGTCGCCGACGCGACATACATCACGTAAGGATTGGATTCGACGACGTCCATGTCGACGAAACGGCCCGACATGGTGGCGGGACCGATGCCGCGGAGGCGCAATCCGCTCAAGTCGGACGTTCGGAGGGCGGGGGCTTCCGAAGCGTTTTGCGCAGAGGTGGAAGCCACCGCCGGTTGCTGCGCCTGCAGCGCGTGGGGACTGCCCTTCAGGCTTGCCCATTCAGGCATCGCAATCGAAAGCGCAATGACAACTAGAGACAGAATGCGGCGTCGCGTCATGCCGCCGATCCTACTACCGCCCGCCGTAGTCGGATCGAGATTGGCGCGGAGCCACAGCTGCGCCGACCGGCTTCGCGAGGCCGACTATAGTAGGCCCATGCGTCTTGCCCTCGCGCTCGTCGCCACCACCGCCAGCCTCGTCGCACAGATTCCCGACCAGGGCTGGCCCATGCACGGTGGCGTGGACAACATCCGCTACTCGCCGCTGACGCAGGTCAACAAGGCCAACGTGGCGCAGCTGAAGGTGGCCTGGACCTACGATTCCCACGACGCGTTCCCCAACTCGGAGATGCAGAGCCATCCGGTCGTCGTGGATGGCACGATCTACGTCACCACGCCGAGCATGAAGGTGGCCGCGGTGGATGCAGCGACGGGACAGGAGCGTTGGACCTTCAACCTCGCTCCGGCCGGCGCCCCTCGCGCGCGGTTTCGCCATCGCGGCGTCACCGTCCATCAAGATCGCGTGTTCGCCACCTACCGTAACTTCCTCTACGCGATCGACCGCCAGAGCGGTCGGCCGATCGCGAGCTTCGGTACGGAAGGTCGCATCGATCTACGCGAGGGCCTCGGCGTTGCGGTTGAGCGCGTCAGCGTTAGCGCGAGCACGCCGGGGGCCATCTTCGACGACATGATCATCTTCGGCAGCAGCGTGCCCGAAACGCTGCCGGGGACGCCCGGTCACATCCGCGCCTTTGACGTGCGGACCGGAAAGATTCGGTGGATGTTCCACACCATTCCGCAGCCAGGCCAGTTCGGCGCCGATACCTGGCCGACAGGCCCGACCCTTTCTGGCGGCGCCAACGCCTGGGCCGGCGTCACCGTGGATCACGGCAACCGGATGGTGTTCGCCGCCACCGGCTCGGCGTCGTTCGACTGGTACGGCGTCAACCGGCACGGCGACAACCTGTTTGCCGACTCGGTGCTGGCCCTCGACGCGCGCACCGGCAAGCGCGTCTGGCATTACCAGATCATCAAGCACGATCTCTGGGACTGGGACCTGCCCACGGCGCCGAACCTGGTCACGGTGACGCGCGACGGCAGGCCGGTTCAGGCCGTGGCGCAGCTCACCAAGCACGGCTACGTGTTCGTGCTGGACCGCAAGACCGGCACACCGTTGTTCCCGGTCGAGGAACGGCGCGCGCCCGAATCGAAGATCGATGGTGAACGCGCGGCGGCCCGCCAACGCCATCCGCTGGCGCCACCGCCGTTCACGCGTCAGCAGTTCACCGAATCAATGGTCACCACGCGGACGCCGCAAGCGCACGCCGCCGTGCTCGCGCAGTTCCGCGAACTGAACAGCGGTCCGCTGTTTACGCCGCCGTCGCCTGGCTTGATTGTCTTTCCGGGTGTCGATGGCGGCGCGGAGTGGGGTGGCGGCGCCTTCGATCCGGAGACCGGGCTGCTCTACGTCAACGCCAACGAGATGCCGTGGATCATGCGTCTCATCCCAAACAGCGACACCGCGCTCTATGGCAGCAAGTGCGCGTCGTGTCACCGGTCGGATCGCACGGGCGGGCCCCAGGCGCCATCGCTCGTTGACATTGGCAAGCGAATGTCGCGTGATGACATTGCCGGCGTCATCAGGCAAGGCACCGGCCGCATGCCCGGTTTCCCCGACATGGGCGCCAAGAATATCGGCGACGTGGTCGAGTTTCTCGTCACCGGGAAGGATCAGGCTAACGATCCGGCGATCGGCGCGGATCCCAATCGCCTGAAGTATCGCAACGACGGCGAAGTGTTGTGGCGCGACCCCGACGGGTATCCGCCGATTACGCCGCCGTGGGGCACGCTGAACGCGATCGACCTGAATGCCGGCACCATGCGCTGGCGCAAGCCGTTCGGTGAATATCCAGAACTGGTGGCCCAAGGGATCAAGGACACCGGCAGCGACAACTACGGCGGCCCGGTCGTCACCGCCGGCGGCCTGCTCTTCATTGCCGCCACCAACTTCGACAAGAAGATCCGCGCCTTCGACAAGCTGACCGGCGAGCTGCTGTGGGAGTTCACCTTGCCGTTTGCCGGCAGCGCCACGCCGTCCACGTACGTGCTCAACGGCAAGCAGTATCTCGTCATCGCCTGCGGCGGCGGCAAGAACGGGGCGCCGTCTGGCAGCACCATCGTTGCCTTCACTCTGCCATGAGGGCTCAGATGCGCCGACTCATCGTGTCCATTGCGGTAGTGTTTGCCCTCGCCGTCGCGGCGCGCGCGCTCGAATCGCAAGCCGCCCCAGGTGCCGCGCCATCGTTCCAGGTCGATCCGACATGGCCGACGCTGCCGAAGCAATGGATTCTCGGTCAGGTCTCGGGCGTCGCGGTGGATGCTCGCGATCATGTCTGGGTCCTCCAGCGGCCGTGGTCGCTCAACAACGACGAGATCGCCAGGAACCCCGAGGCCGAGTGCTGCACCGCGCCGCCGCCGGTGATGGAGTTCGATTCATCCGGTAACTACGTGCAGGGCTGGGGCGGCAAGCCAGCCGACGGCAGCTATGAATGGCCGGAGGATGAGCACGGCATCCACGTTGATCACAAGGGCAACGTCTGGGTGTCGTCCGCCGGTGGGCCACGCATGGGCGAGGGGAAAGAGAACTTTCTGGTCAAGTTCACCAGCACGGGTAAGTTCCTCCTGCAGATCGGCCGCCGCGCTATGAGCAAGGGCAGCCTCGATTCCGGCAACCTGAATAACGCCGCCGACATGTGGGTTCACCCGGCGACCAACGAGGTCTTCGTCGCCGACGGCTATCGCAACCGCCGCGTGATCGTGTTTGACGCCGACACCGGCGCCTTCAGGCGCATGTGGGGCGCTTACGGCAAACCGCCGGACGACCGCGTGCCGCAAACGTTGGTTAGCGAAGGCCCGGGCCCAGCGCAGTTCAACACCGTGCATGGGATCAAGGTCTCGAACGACGGCCTGGTCTACGTCAACGACCGCCTCAACAACCGCCTGCAGGTGTTCACCGTCGATGGCACGTTCAAGAGCGAGATCTTCATCGAGAGAAAAACCCAGCTGCTGGGAACTTCCTTCAATACCGCGTTTTCGCCGGATCGCGAGCAGCGCTGGCTCTATGTCGCCGACGCGGGCAACGGCCGCGTCCATATCTTCGATCGCAAAACCCTGATGAAAGTGGGCGCCTTCGGCCGCATTGGCCGCTACGCCGGTCAGTTCATCTTCATGCACAACCTTGCGACCGACTCGCGCGGCCATCTCTACGTGAGCGAGGTCGGTAGCGGCCGTCGGGTGCAGAAGTTCGTGCTGCAGGCGCGCTAGCCGAAGGATAATAGCGTCGTCTTTTCAAGGAGAGTTTGCATGCGTATCCGGTCCCTGCTTTGGGTTGCGGTGTTGTGTGGCGGGATGGGCGCGATGGCGCTCGCCCAGTCCGTTCCCGAGGTGAAGCTGCCGCCATCGCCGGCCGGCCAGGCCGCGCTCCAGGTTGGCGGCAAGTGGGAGAAGACCGCCGAGGGCGGCCAGACCTATCGCGACGGCAAGTGGATTGTCGTTGATTACGGCCGTCCGCTCCTGCGCGGGCGCAAGGAGATCTTCGGCGCCGGCGCCGATTACGGCAAGACCGTAAACGCGGATGCCCCTCTCTGGCGCGCCGGTGCCAACAACACGACCCGCCTGACGACGCAGGCGACGCTGCAGATTGGCGGCAAGACCATCGCCCCGGGCACCTACAACGTGTTCGTTGATCTGAAGCCGGGCAACTGGATGCTGGTGATGAGCACCCAGCCGGTGCAGGAAACGTTCGACCCAAACGACAAGGTCAAGCTGTCTGGCGCCACCAACTACGACCCGAAATTTGACGTTGTTCGCGCGCCGATGACGGTGCGCGCGAACGATTCATCGGTCGAGCAGTTCAATATCAGCTTTTCCAACGTCACCGAAGCCGGCGCGACGCTGGACATGGCGTGGGAGAAGACGCTGGCGTCGATCGAGATCAAACTCGTGGCGGGCGCGAAGTAGTCCCCCGACGCTATACTGCGGTCGTGGATACTACGGGGCTGCCCGGGGCAGCGCTGATCGAGCAAGGGTTGCGCGACCTGGCCGCGGGCCGCGAGTCGGAGCCGGCCCTTCTGGTGCTGATCGGTGCTCCGCGTCTGCGCCAGTTGGGGTGTCACGTGTCCGATGCGCCAGCTGAGTGGTCCGCGGCTCCGCGCGACCCATCCCCGGAACACCGGTTGTACGCGCGGCTTGCTTTCGTGCACTCCGATTCAGCCCACTCGCGCTACAACGCACTGATCCGCACGCTGGTCAGCTTCGCGCGGGCCGGCGCATGCGTCAGCTGACCGACGCCGCGCGGCTTCGCGAGTTCATGCGCCTGCTCGGTCGCAGGACCAATGCCACGGGCCGTGTCTACCTGGTCGGCGGTGCCTGCGCGGTATGGCATCAATGGCGGGCCACGACCATCGATATCGACATCGATCTCGACCCGGGACTCGACGCGTTACTCCGCGAGATCCCGGCGATCAAAGAGGACCTCCAAGTCAACGTCGAGTTGGCATCACCCGCGCACTTCATTCCCGAGTTGCCCGGATGGCGTGACCGCAGCCCGTTCGTGGTTCGGGAGGGAACGATCGACTTCCACCACTACGACTTCTATGCGCAGGCCCTGTCAAAGATCGAGCGCGCCCATGCCAGGGATGTTGAAGACGTGCGCGAAATGGCCGCGCGAGGCCTGATCGAAGCCGCCAGGCTCACCGGTTTCTTCGACCTCATCGAACCGCAGTTGTACCGCTATCCTGCCCTCGATCCCGCTTCGTTTCGCGGCGCCGTTGTGCAGGCCGCGCATGCCTTGGCTCGCTGACCCGGAGGTTTCATGAGCAGTCGCCGAACAACGATGTCCAGACGCGAGTTCACGGCAGTGGTTAGCGCGCTGGCGCCGCTGGTGATCAGCACCCGCGTCCAGGGCGCGCAACCCACGGCTGCAGCGCCCATCGGTCCGCTCACCGCGCGAGTGCTGCCGCCCGGTATCCGCTCGCGATTCATCGACGGTGTCAACGGCCTGCGGATGCATGTGCTCGAGTCGGGATACGAGGCGCCGGGCCGCCCCGGCATCCTCTTGATCCACGGCTTTCCTGAACTTGCTTACAGCTGGCGCAAGGTCATGCCGCCGCTGGCCGCTGCGGGCTACCACGTGTTCGCGCCCGACATGCGCGGATACGGCCGCACCTCACCAGCGCCGGTGAACTATGACGATGACCTGCGGCCCTATGGCACAGTCAATCGGATCAGGGACATGCTGGCGCTGGTATCGGTCATGGGCCACCGCTCGCTCCCCGCCGTGTTCGGTCACGACATGGGCTCTCCGCTGGCCGGATGGTGCGCGCTGGCGCGTCCCGACATTTTCCGCTCTGTCGTCATGATGAGCGCGCCGTTCGGCGGCGCACCCACGTTGCCGTTCAACACGGCCAATGCCGCGGCTGCACCAGCGCCGGCCGGAAACCCGAACGCGATCTACGACGAGCTCGCGAAGCTGTCGCCGCCGCGAAAGCATTACCAGCGCTACTACCAGACGCGAGAGGCCAACGCGAATATGTGGCGCCCGCCGCAGGGCCTGCTCGCTTTTTTCCGCGCGTATTACCACGCGAAAAGTGCGGACTGGAAACAGAACGACCCGCGTCCGCTCGCGGCACGCACGGCCGCTGAGTGGGCGAAGCTGCCGCGCTATTACGTCATGGATCTCGACAAGGGCATGGCCGAACAGGTGGCGACCGACATGCCGAACGCAGCTGAGATCGCCGCGAACAAGTGGCTGCCCGACGCGGAGTTGGCGGTCTATGCCGAGGAGTACGGCCGCACGGGATTCCAAGGCGGCCTCAACGGCTATCGTGGCGCCCCCGGCGGCGATGATCTGCAGCTGTTTGCCGGTAACAAGCTGGATGTGCCGTCGAGCTTCATCAGTGGCAAGCAGGACTGGGGCACCTATCAGAACCCGGGTTCGCTCGAGCGGCTGGAGAAACAGATCACGACTAAGTACCGGGGCACGCATCTGCTCGACGGCGCCGGACACTGGGTCCAGCAGGAACAGCCAGCGGCGCTGGCGAAGTTGCTGCTCGACTTCCTGCGCGATTCCAAACCATGATGCCGCGTCCCTGAGGAGGGACCTCCAATGACCGCGATCAGATCCGCGTTTCGCACCCTCGTCCTGATTGCACTGGCGGGATACGTCGTTTCTGCCCAGCAGGCGGCGACGCCCACTGCCGCGCCGGCGTCCGTGACCGTCGCCCCGGCCTCCGTCGGCGTGTCGGCCGAGCGACTCGGGCGACTCCACACCGGCATGCAGGGCTTGATCGACCGCAAAGAGGCCGGCGGCATCGTCACCCTGATAGCCCGTGACGGCAAGACGGTGGACGTGCATGCCTCCGGCTTCCAGGATGTGGCGGCGAAGACGCCCATGCGCACCGATACGATGTTCCGCATTGCCTCGATGACCAAGCCGGTCACCAGCGTCGCGCTGATGATGCTCTACGAAGAAGGGAAGGTGCTGCTCACCGATCCGGTGTCGAAGTTCATTCCGGCCTTCAAGAGTTCACGGGTGCTCGAGGGCGCCGCCGAAACGCCGGTGCCGGCGCGTCGCGGCATCAATCTCCGCGATCTGCTGTCGCACCGCTCGGGCATCACCTACGGATTCATCAACGGCGGCCCGGTTGGCGGCGGCTATCGCAAGAATGGTGTCGCGGATGGACTGGCCGGCACGTCGATGACGCTCGCGGAGGCCATCGACAAACTCGCGGCCGAACCGCTGATCAGTCAACCTGGCGCGGCGTGGAACTACAGCCTTGCCACCGACGTCCTGGGCCGCGTTGTCGAGGTCGCATCAGGTCAGCCCTTCCAGGTGTTCATGCGCGAGCGCATCTTCAAGCCGCTGCGCATGGCAGACACCGACTTCGTGGTGCCCGACGCCAAGTGGTCGCGCCTCGCCACCGTCTATTCTCCAGACGGTTCCGCGGGAATCAGGCCGATGACCGATCCCGAGACTTTCGGCAACACCGTGATGTCGCCGCTCGCGTCGTACAAGCAGCAAGGCAAGAGCTACTTTTCGGGCGGCGCCGGACTGGTGTCGACCGTGCGCGACTATGCGCGCTTCGCGCAGATGCTGTTGAACGGCGGCGTGCTCGACGGCGCGCGGCTGCTCAGCCCGAAAACCGTGGAGCTGATGACGGCAAGCCACACCGCGGATCTGCCGGGTTCCGGATTGATCGGCAACGGCGCGCAGTTCGGCCTTGGCTTCCGCGTTGTTACCGACGTGGGCGCGACCCAGACGCTGGGCTCGAACGGCATCTACGGGTGGAGCGGTATCTACGGGACCAACTTCTGGGTCGATCCCAAGGAGCGGCTGGTCGCGATCGTGATGGTGCAGCGCTATCCCGGGTCGCCGGTAGCCTCGGCGTTCCAGCCGCTGGTCTACCAGGCGCTGATCAAGTAACGCCTTCAGGAGGATTCACATGGCAAACGAAACCGCGACCCTGCAGGGCAAGAGCATGATGCCCAGCCTGACCGTCAACGATCTGAAGCAGAGCGAAGCCTTCTTTACCGGTCTTGGCTTCGAGATCGAAGACCGTTGGGAGGAAGACGGCAAGCTGATGGGTCTGATGCTCAAGGCCGGCGAGGTCCGCCTGGGCCTCAGCCAGGACGATGGGAAGAAAGGCACCGACCGCGTGAAGGGCGTCGGCGTGCGTCTCTACAACGAGGCTGACGGTGACATCAACGCCATGGCCGCGCGCGCCAAGGCCGCGGGCGTCACGCTGCAAAAAGAGCCGCACGACACCGAATGGGGTACGCGTGCCTTCGAAGTGAACGAGCCGAGCGGTTTCCTGTTGACGATTGCCTCGCCGTCATCGAAGTAACTGACGAACTCCGCACAGCCTGGCTGGACAATAATGAGGGCCACATGCGCCTGGTCCTCTTTTTTACCGCCGCGAGCGTGCTCGCACAAACCCCAGCGCGCCCACTGTGGGTCGACGTCACCGGCACCGCCCTCGGCCAGACCAAGTACTGGACCAACAAGGTGGAGATCGCCGACCTCAATGGTGATGGGCGTCCCGACTTGCTGTTCGCCAACGGTGGCGACTACTCGACGCCGGGAACGCCAGAGCCGAACCAGGTGTTCTTCAACACTGGCCCGGGCCTGAAGTTCCAGGAGGTCACGAGCCAGGTGCTGGGCGACACGCCCGACCTCGCGCGCGTGATCAAGGCGCGCGATCTCAATGCCGACGGCTTCGTCGACATCATCGTCGGCACCACCTACCAGACGCAGAGCCGGCTGTTCATGGGCGCGGGGCAAGGCCGCTTCACGGAAGTCACGCCAACCCACCTGCCGTCGCAGCCGCTCAGTGTCGGCGATCTCGAGCCCGGCGACGTGGATGGCGATGGCGATCTCGACCTGATGCTGGCTGACTGGGGCCCTGGCAATAACATGAGCAACGAGGGCGGCCGCACCCGCCTGTGGCTCAACGACGGCACCGGCCGCTTCACTGATGCCACCACCGCCCGCATGCCCGATATTCGTGTGCGGTTCTCGTGGGACCTCGAGCTGGCTGATGTCGACAACGACGCCGATCTGGACGCGCTGGTGTCGTGCAAGCGCTGCCCGGGCAGCCACCTGTTTCGCAACGATGGCGGCGGCACGTTTGCGGGCGATGGGCGCGGCCTGCCGCAATACACGAACAACTACGAGTTCGAGCCGATGGATCTCGACGGCGACGGCTGGCTCGACCTGGTGACGATGAACGATGGCGAGATCGTGGGCGGCAACAGTTCCAACCGCCGCGAGCATGTGTTTCGCAACGATGGCAAGGGCCGCTTCCGCGATGTCACCGAAGCGTGGTGGCCGCTGGCCGCCAACGTCGGCGAAGACGACAACATGGTGGCGTTTCTTGACTACGACTCCGACGGCGACGCCGACTTCGTGGTGGGCTCGCTGAGTGGTCCCGATCGATTGCTCATCAACGACGGCAAGGGACACCTGTCAGTGGCACTCGATGTGTTTGGCGGAGAACCGACACCGGGCACTCTTGGCATCGCGCTGGCGGATCTCGACGGCGACAGCCGCATGGACGTGGTGCAGGCACAAGGCGAGCACCCCAAGGCGGTGGACGAGCGGGTGTTCCTCGGCCGCGGCCTCGCGCCCGACACCGCCGCGCCGTCAATCACGATGGTGGGTGTGAAGGAAACGGCTGGGCAAACGACGGTGCACGCCCGCGTCCACGATCGTAAAAGCCCCAGTCTTGCCTCCGAGTGGAAGAGCGTCAATGTGGAGTGGACGACGTCCGCGGGCCGGCGTGAAGCCCCCATGCGGTGGTACGGCGAGAACCTGTGGCGCGCGAAGTGGCCGGCGAACATCGATCGCGCGGCAACCTATCGCGTGTGCGCCATCGATGCTGCGGGCAACGCGTCGTGTGGCCACAGATGACACAGATCACGGGCCACAGATTCGACACAGATTAGGGATCCGGGGAGGCCGCTGATACGGCTGATCGTCCCTTGAACGTGGTGCCCAACTCCACATCCACGACCGTCATCCGGTTGAGACCTGCGCTACAACACGGCCAGTTTCTCGGCGCAGTAGGCATTCAGGCTCTTCCCAGCAGCTCGGGCTTTGAGCGCAAGCGCCTGGTGCACCGGCGCCGGCACGCGAAGCAGGAACCGTCCGCTGTATTTGCCGGTCCGCCCGGCCGGAGGCAAAGCCACGCCCTCCTTATCCGCGAGCCGAATCCACTCGTCCACGATGCGCTTCAACTGCCGCAGAACGTTAGCCTCCGTGGGACCGTGGCAGCAGCGGCCGACGAGCGGCGGCGCGCTGCCCACGAAGCACTGATCCTCCGGGCTCCACTCGACGACTCGCAGGTATTCGCGCCCGGTGGCCTTCTTTCCACGTGTCATGTCCGACCTCCCCTCGCCGCGCGGGCGGCCGCAATGCCCTGCGCCACTTCCTGCTCCTGGTAGCGCTTCGCGTCGTCGCCGGAACGTCCCGATAGCGTGATGCGCACACCGGACGAATGCGAGAAGTTCCGGTGGCTGCTCTTGCCGCCGCGGTCGAGAAAGCCCGCGCGAACCAGGTCGTTGACCAGCTCCCGGACCTTCCGAGGCACCTAACAATGGTATCACGTGATACTGCACGCTGCCCTGGCGCCGGCACGCGAGTTGGGCTCAGTCCTGCATTCGGTCCGCGCGCCCATGCGGTGGTACGGCGAGAACCTGTGGGCCAATGGCCGGCGAACGTCGATCGCGCCGCGTGCTACCGCGCATGCGACCGATGCTGCGGGCAACACGTCCTGTGGCTCGCCAGCCCCATGACTGGGAGCGCGCATCCGCGCACAATGCACAATCCGCTAAGCTAAGGCGCGAACACATGCCACTAATCATCGGCACGGTCCTCGGCCCTTACGAAATTATTGGGTCGCTTGGGGCAGGCGGGATGGGCGAAGTCTACCGGGCACGGGATGCCAAGCTCGGTCGAGACGTGGCGCTCAAGGTTCTGCCCGACGCACTCGCCTCAGATCCCGACCGGAGGTCCCGATTCGAGCGCGAGGCCAAGACGTTGGCGGCGCTCAACCACTCGTACATTGCGCACATCTATGGCTTTGAGCAGTCGGGCAGCACGGCGGCGCTCGTCATGGAACTGGTTGAGGGGGAGGATCTTTCGCAACGCCTCGCCCGTGGCCCGGTTCCGCCGGATGAAGCCTTGGCGGTCGCCCGGCAGATTGCTGGCGCCCTCGAAGCCGCACACGAGCAGGGGATCGTGCATCGGGATCTCAAGCCGGCGAACATCAAGATCCGGCCGGATGGCACCGTCAAGGTGCTCGACTTCGGCCTCGCCAAGGCGATGGATCGGGGCTCGGGGATCGGCACTCACATCGGCAGCGATCGCGCGGAATCACCGACCATTACCTCTCCGGCCATGACCGAGGCCGGCATTATTCTCGGCACTGCGGCCTACATGAGTCCGGAGCAGGCCCGGGGGAAGCCCGTCGATAAACGTGCCGACATCTGGGCCTTCGGCGTCGTGCTCTACGAAATGTTGAGCGGCCACCGTCTGTTCGACGGCGCGACCGTCAGTGACTCCCTCGCCGCGGTGCTC
>Ga0183260_10003782_pt1 | contig 12160 bp, 13 predicted proteins | sample AntDrymUQ4972206_2_FD_129768 | JGI IMG/M metagenome (GOLD analysis project Ga0183260, IMG submission 129768) | Polar desert sand microbial communities from Dry Valleys, Antarctica - metaG UQ497 (22.06) (version 2) (version 2) | ecosystem: Environmental > Terrestrial > Soil > Desert | place...
AGATGGACGCCTCCGGTGCCGGCTTCTCCGAGGCGCTGGAGGAGGCGCAGGAGCTCGGCTACGCCGAGGCCGACCCGACCGCAGACGTCGAGGGCTTCGACGCCGCCGCGAAGGCCGCGATCCTCGCCAGCCTCGCGTTCCACTCCCGGGTCAACGCCGACGACGTCTACCGCGAGGGCATCTCCGAGGTCACGGCAGCCGACGTGGAGTCGGCGCGCGAGATGGGCTCGGTCGTGAAACTGCTCGCGATCGCCGAGCTGCGCCGGGGCGACACCCCCGGTGACGAGGCGGTCGTCGTCCGCGTCCACCCCGCGATGATCCCGCGGTCCCACCCGCTCGCCTCCGTGCGCGAGGCGTTCAACGCCGTCTTCGTCGAGTCCGAGGCCGCCGGCCAGCTCATGTTCTACGGCCCCGGCGCCGGTGGCGCGCCGACCGCGTCCGCCGTCCTCGGCGACCTGGTCACCGTCGCCCGCAACCGGCTGGCCGGGACCCGCGGCCCGGGTGAATCGGCGTACGCCGACCGCCGGGTGCTGCCGATGGGGGAGACCGTCACCCGCTACCACGTGGCGATCGACGTCGATGACCGCGCCGGCGTGCTCGCCGCTGTTGCCACCGCGTTCGCCGACCACGGGGTCTCGATCCAGACCGTCAAGCAGGAGGGCCGCGGCGCCGACGCGCAGCTCGTGGTGGTGTCCCACACCGCCCCTGACGCGCAGCTCGCCGCCACCGTCGACAAACTGCGCACCATGGATCACGTCCGCGAGGTCACCTCGGTCATGCGGGTGGAGGGTGACTCCGAGTGAGCCAATGGCGGGGCGTGATCGAGGAGTACCGCGAGCTGCTGCAGATCCCCGAGGGCGTGGAGGCCGTCACGCTGCGTGAGGGTGGCACCCCGCTGGTCCACTCCGAGTGGCTGTCCGGCCTCACCGGGGCGACCGTCCACCTCAAGGTCGAGGGCGACAACCCGACCGGCTCGTTCAAGGACCGCGGCATGACCGCGGCCATCTCAGTCGCCCGCCACGACGGCGCGGAGGCGGTGGTCTGCGCCTCGACCGGCAACACGTCCGCGTCGATGGCGGCGTACGCCGCGAAGGCGGGCCTCAAGCCGCTGGTGCTGGTCCCCGAGGGCAAGATCGCGGCCGGCAAGATGGCGCAGGCGATCGTCCACGGCGCGCAGATCATCATGGTGCGCGGCAACTTCGACCACTGCCTCCAGATGGCCCGTGAGCTGTCCTGGCACTACCCGGTCGCGCTGGTGAACTCCGTCAACCCGGTCCGGCTCGAGGGCCAGAAGACGGCAGCGTTCGAGATCGTCGACTTCCTCGGCGACGCCCCCGACTTCCACCTGCTGCCGGTCGGCAACGCCGGCAACATCTCGGCGTACTGGCTCGGTTACACCCAGTACCGCGACCTCAGCCGCGCCACGAAGACCCCCGTGATGCGCGGCTTCCAGGCCGAGGGTGCGGCGCCGCTGGTGACCGGCGAGCCGTTCCCGGACCCCGAGACCAAGGCCACCGCGATCCGGATCGGCAACCCCGCGTCGTGGAAGCTCGCCGAGGCCGCGCGCGACGAGTCCGGCGGCCGGTTCGCCGCCGTCAGTGACGACCAGATCCTCGACTCGCAGCGCCAGCTCGCCTCGAACGACGGTGTCTTCGTCGAGCCCGCCTCGGCGGCCGGGATCGCCGGTCTCCTGCAGGAGCTCGCGCAGGGGGAGTCGTACGCCGGATCGACCGTGGTCGTGACGGTGACCGGCCACGGCCTCAAGGACACCACCACCGCCCTGGAGGGTTTCGGCTCGATCGTCGACACAGTCGTCGACCCCGACGTCGAGTCCGCCGCCCGCGCCGCCGGCCTGGACTGACGACCCGCTATGGCGCGCTTCGTCGACGGTCCGGCCCGGGTCTCGGTGCCTGCGACCTCGGCCAACCTGGGTCCCGGCTTCGACTCGCTCGGGCTCGCGCTCGACCTGCGTGACGTCCTCACCGGCGAGGTGGCCGACGCCGGGCTGGAGGTCGACGTCGAGGGGGAGGGGGCCGACGGCGTGCCGCGCGACGAGTCCCACCTCGTCGTCCTTGCGATGCGGGCCGCGTTCGCCGAGATGGACGCCCACCCCGCCGGACTGCGGCTCCACTGCCAGAACTCCATCCCGCACGCCCGGGGCCTCGGTTCGTCCTCCGCCGCCATCGTCGGCGGCATCGCGCTGGCGCGCGCCCTCGTCGCGGACGGGTCGCTGCTGCTCGACGACGACGACTCGTTCCGGCTCGCCGCGCGTCTGGAAGGTCACCCCGACAACGTCGCCCCGGCCTGGTACGGCGGTTTCGTGATCTGCGGCCGCGAGGGCGAGGGCTTCTATGCCGTGCCGTCGGCGGTCGATCTGCGGGTGGCCGCGGTCGTGCTCGTCCCGCCGTACCCGCTCTCGACCGAGGTCGCCCGGGGCCTGCTGCCGCAGACCGTGCCGCACGCCGACGCGGCGGCCAACGCCGGGCGGACGGCGCTGCTCGTGGCCGCCCTCGCGGGCGCGCCGGAGCACCTGTTGGTGGCGACCCGCGACCTGCTCCACCAGGACTACCGTCGCCCGGCGATGACGGAGTCGCTGGCGCTGGTCGACGCGCTGCGGGCCGACGGCATCGCGGCGGTTGTGTCGGGTGCCGGACCGACGGTGCTCGCGTTCTGTGTGCAGGGCGAGGCCGAGTCGGTCCTAGCCCGGGCACCCCACGCGTGGACCGCCCGGGCGATCGGGCTGGACCGCGTGGGGGTCCGTGTCGAGTGACGCGCCGGTGCGGCGGATGTCACATTCGCCGACCGTGGTGATAGCATCTTCCTGCGCCGTTCATGTCGGCGTGACGCCCGCTGGAAGTGTGCGGGTGTGCCTCCCCCTCCACCGGTCCGGCGCCCTCGGTTGACTGCGCCCCGTCGCTCCGACCACGGACGTCCTGGATCACCGGAGGCAACAACCAAGTAGCTGGCCCTCTGTGCGGTCAGCACTGATACGTGGGAAGGACCTCACGTGACGGACACCATCGAATCCACAGACGGTTCGACTGGACCTGCCCCCGAGGGCGCGGCCGCCAAGAAGCGAGGCGGCGGACTCAACGCGATGCTGATCGCGGACCTGAAGTCGATGGCCGGAGGGCTTGGCATCGCCAGCGCCGGCTCGATGAAGAAGGCCGAGCTGGTCAGCGCGATCAAGACCGCCCAATCCGGTGGCGGCCAGTCCGGTGGCGGCCAGCCGCGGCAGCAGAAGAAGAAGAAGAAGGAGGCCGCCGCAGTCCACCAGGAGACCCAGCCGGAGGCCCCGGCGGAGCCGCAGCGTGACTCACGTTCGGCGGACTCACAGCAGCAGGACCAGGACTCGCAGCCCGACGCGAAGCAGGACTCCCGGCAGGAATCCAGGAAGGAGCAGCGCGAGGGCGGCCAGAAGGACCGCAACCGCAACCAGAACCAGAACCGCGCCCAGGACCGCCAGCAGGACCGGGAGCGCACCCAGGACCGCCAGCAGAACCAGGGCGGCCACCAGGACCGCACCCGGGACCAGAACCAGGACCGGGACCGCAACCAGGGCGCGCAAACCGACGACAACAGCAGCCGCAGCCGGCGTCGCCGGGGCCGCGACCGCAACCGCAGCGGCGGGCCCGCCACCCAGGGTGGTCAGCGCAACGAGCCGGACACCACGATCCTCGAGGACGACGTCCTGATTCCGGCAGCCGGCATCCTCGACGTGCTCGACAACTACGCGTTCGTGCGGACCAGTGGCTACCTGCCAGGCACCGACGACGTCTACCTGTCGCTGTCGATGGTGCGGAAGTTCGGACTACGTCGCGGGGATGCCATCGTCGGCCAGGTGCGGCAGCCCCGTGAAGGCGAGCGCAAGGAGAAGTTCAACCCGATGGTCAAGGTCGACAGCGTCAACGGCGCCGACCCCGAGACCGCGACCAACCGGGTCGAGTTCGCCAAGCTGACCCCGCTCTACCCGAGCGACCGGCTCCGCCTCGAGACCGTGCCCACCAACCTGATCGGCCGCGTCATCGACATCGCCGCGCCGATCGGCAAGGGCCAGCGCGGCCTGATCGTCTCGCCGTCCAAGGCCGGCAAGACGATGATCATGCAGTCGATCGCCAACTCGATCACCACCAACAACCCCGAGTGCCACCTGATGGTGGTCCTGGTCGACGAGCGTCCGGAGGAAGTCACCGACTTCGAGCGCTCGGTCAAGGGCGAGGTCATCTCCTCGACCTTCGACCGCCCGGCCAGCGACCACACCACGGTCGCCGAGCTCGCCATCGAGCGCGCCAAGCGGCTCGTGGAGCTCGGCCACGACGTCGTCGTGCTGCTCGACGGCATCACCCGCCTGGGCCGCGCCTACAACCTCGCCGCCCCGGCGAGCGGCCGGATCCTGTCCGGCGGTGTCGACTCGGCCGCGCTCTACCCGCCTAAGCGCTTCTTCGGCGCCGCCCGCAACATCGAGAACGGCGGCTCGTTGACCATCCTCGCGACCGCGCTGATCGAGAGCGGCTCGAAGATGGACGAGGTGATCTTCGAGGAGTTCAAGGGCACCGGCAACATGGAGATCCGGCTGCGCCGCGACTTCGCCGACAAGCGACTCTTCCCCGCTATCGACGCCGTCCAGTCAGGGACGCGCCGCGAGGAGCTGTTGATGTCGAGAGAGGAGCTCGCGATCGTCTGGAAGCTGCGCCGCGTGCTCTCCGGTCTCGACGGCCAGCAGGCCCTCGAGCTGTTGCTGGAGCGGCTGAAGAAGTCGCAGAGCAACATCGAGTTTCTGATGCAGGTACAGAAGACGACGCCGGGCACCGAAAAGGACTGACCCCGTACGACGAGGAACGGATCCCGCACCCGGCACCGGGTGCGGGGTTCGGCTGTCCGGAGCCGTCGGGACGGTTACGCTTTCCGTGTTAGCCCGCCCCCCGGAAGGACACACCTGTGGCCAGGATCCTTGTCGCCGACGACGACGTCGACATTCGCGAACTTGTCGAGTTCAAGCTCTCGACCATGGGTCACGACATCGTCGCGGTCGGTGACGGTGCCTCGGCGGTCGAAGCCTGCCGTGCCCAGAAGCCCGACCTCGCCGTACTCGACGTGATGATGCCGGGCGTGTCCGGCCTCGATGCGATCCGCGAGATCCGAGCCGACCCGGCCCTGGCCGACCTGCCGGTCATCCTGCTCACCGCTCGGGCCCAAGAGTCCGACGTGGAGACCGGGTTCGACTCCGGGGCGGACGACTACATCACCAAGCCGTTCAGCCCCCGCGAGCTCGCCTCGCGGGTGGAAGCGCTGCTGGCAAAGGTCTGAACCGGGCTCAGCGCTCTGGGAATGCCCGGATTCCGCCAAGCGTTCTCCCCCCGTGGCACACTTGTGCGTCGGTTCCGGTTCACGCACGCCGCATCCGCGGCAGCGACCCGGCGACCCAGAGAGGACACCATGAAGAACGACATCCACCCGAACTACACGCTGACCGAGGTCACCTGCACCTGCGGCGCGAAGTTCACCACGCGCAGCACTGCGGAGGCCGGCAGCATGCACGCCGACGTCTGCTCCCAGTGCCACCCGTTCTACACCGGCAAGCAGAAGATCCTCGACACCGGCGGCCGCGTCGCCCGCTTCGAGAAGCGCTACGCCAAGGTCGGTCAGGACAAGAAGTAACCCAGCTTCCGGCGCCGGTCACCTGCGATGGTGACCGGCGCCGTGCTGTTCCTCAGGACCGTCCAGCTGACCAGGAGTGCCCATGTTCGAGGCCGTCGAGGGTCTGGTCACCGAGCGGTACGAGCTCGAGCAACAGCTCGCCGACCCGGCCACCCACACCGACCAGGCGCTCGCCAAGAAGCTCAACCAGCGGTACGCCGAGGTGTCGGCGATCGTGCGCACCTGGGAGGAGTGGCGCCAGCTCGGTGACGACGTCGCCGCGGCTCGCGAGCTCGGCTCGGACGACCCGGACTTCGCGGCCGAGGCCGAGACGCTCGAGACGCGGCGCGACGAGGCCTCCGAGCGGCTCCGCCACCTGCTGGTGCCGCGCGAGGCGGCCGACGGCAAGGGCGCGATCCTCGAGGTGAAGTCGGGGGAGGGGGGCGAGGAGTCGGCGCTGTTCGCCGGCGACCTGCTCCGCATGTACACCCGGTACGCCGAGCGCCGTGGCTGGACCACCGAGGTGCTCGATGCCACCGAGTCGGATCTCGGCGGCTACAAGTCCGTGACGGTGGCGGTCAAGGCCCGCGGTGTGCCCGAGCCGGGCGAGGCGCCGTACGCGTTGCTGAAGTTCGAGGCCGGCGTCCACCGCGTCCAGCGGGTGCCCGTGACCGAGTCGCAGGGCCGCGTCCACACCAGCGCCGCCGGCGTACTGGTGCTGCCGGAGGCCGAGCAGGTGGACGTCCAACTCGACGAGAACGACCTGCGTATCGACGTCTTCCGCAGCAGCGGCCCGGGCGGCCAGAGCGTGAACACCACCGACTCCGCGGTCCGGATCACCCACCTCCCGACCGGGATCGTGGTGAGTTGCCAGAACGAGAAGAGCCAGCTGCAGAACCGCGAGCAGGCGATGCGGATCCTGCGGGCGCGGCTGCTGGCCGCCGCCCAGGAGACCGCCGACGCTGAGGCGAGCCAGGCACGGCGCAGCCAGGTCCGCACCGTCGACCGTTCCGAGCGGATCCGCACCTACAACTTCGCGGAGAACCGGATCTCCGACCACCGCACCGGCTACAAGGCCTACAACCTCGACCACGTCCTCGACGGCGACCTCCAGCCGGTCCTGAACTCCTGCGTCGACGCCGACCTCGCGGCCCGGCTCGCCGCCCTGGAGTCGTGAGCCTCCGGATCCGTCGGCGCGAGGCGGCCGACCTGCTGCGCGCGTCCGGCGTCGGCTCGCCCGAGCACGACGCCGACGCGCTGCTCGCCCACGTGCTCGGCGTCGACCGTGGCCGGCTCGTCTGGGCCGACGACCTGACTCCCGGCCAGCTCCAGGCGTACGAGGCCCTCCTGACCCGTCGCGCCGCACGCGAACCGCTGCAGCACCTGCTCGGGGTGGCGTACTTCCGCCACGTCGAGCTCGCGGTCGGTCCGGGCGTGTTCGTGCCCCGACCCGAGACCGAGCTGCTGGCGGGCTGGGCGATCGACGCCGCGCGGAACGCGGAGCACGAGAACCGGTCGTGTCGGGTCGTTGACCTCTGCACCGGCTCAGGTGCGATCGCGAAGGCGGTCAAGGACGAAGTCCCTGAAGCCGACGTGCACGCCGTCGAGCTCGACCCCTCCGCCCACGCCTGGGCCGATCGCAACCTGGCCGGCACCGACGTCGAGCTACGGCTGGGCGACATGGCCCACGCGTTCGACGACCTGGCCGGGACCGTCGACGTGGTGACCTGCAACCCGCCCTACATCCCGCTCACCGCCTGGGAGACGGTCGCGCCCGAGGCGCGTGACCACGACCCGCACCTCGCCCTGTTCTCCGGCGACGACGGCCTCGACGCGATCCGGGTCCTCGCGACCCGAGCGGCCCGGCTGCTGCGCCCGGGCGGCTGGGTGGGGGTCGAGCACGCTGACCTCCAGGGGGAGTCCGCCCCGGCCGTGTTCGCCGCCGCGGGCAGCTGGTGCGAGGTGCGTGACCACGAGGACCTGTCCGGGCGTGCGCGCTACCTGACGGCGCGACTGGCACGATAGGCCCGTGACGCACGCGCAGCGCCTGTCCGCCGGCACCGACGAGGAACGCGAGGAGGCCGTGACGGCGGCGAGCGTGGCCGTCCAGGGCGGCGAGCTCATCGTGATTCCCACCGACACTGTCTACGGCATCGGGGCCGACGCCTTCGACGCCGACGCGGTCAAGGACCTGCTCAAGGCCAAGGGCCGCGGCCGGGACATGCCGCCGCCGATCCTGGTCAGCTCCGCCACCACCGTCGACGCGCTGGCCGCCGACCTGCCCGGCTACGCCCGCGCTTTGATCGAGGAGTTCTGGCCGGGCCCGCTGACCCTGGTCTGCCGCCAGCAGCCCTCCCTCCAGTGGGACCTCGGCGACACCCGCGGCACGGTCGCGATCCGGATGCCCGACCACGACGTGGCGCTGGCCGTGCTCGAACGCACCGGCCCGCTCGCGGTCAGCTCGGCCAACAAGACCGGACAGCCCGCGGCGACTGACGCCGACGCCGTGCTCGAGATGCTGGGGGAGGACATCGCGGTCGTCGTCGACGCGGGCACCTCGCCCGGCGGCCAGTCCTCCACCATCATCGATGTCACCGGGCCGCAGGGCCGGGTGCTGCGACGCGGGGCGCTCAGCCTCGACGACCTCAATGAGGCCCTCGAACCCCTCGGCGCGACATTGACCGACGAGGGCTGAGCCCTTGCGCGAGTACCTCCTGGTCTTCCTGGTCGCCGCGACCGTCACCTACCTACTGACCGTCGTCGCCCGCGAGATCGCGCTCCGCACCGGCGCGGTGGCCGTGGTGCGCGACCGGGACGTCCACGCCGAGCCGATCCCCTACCTCGGCGGGCTCGCGATGCTGGGCGGGCTGGCAGCGGCGTACGTCGTGGGTCGGGAGCTGCCCTTCCTGTCGACCAGCACCTTCTTCATCGAGGACGCCCGCGTGGTGATCCTCGCGGGCGCCATTGTCTGCGGCGTCGGGGTGCTCGACGACCTGTTCGAGCTCGACGCGCTGACCAAGCTCGGAGGTCAGGTGATCGCGGTCGCCTTTCTCGTGTACTCCGGGATCCAGCTCCGCTTCATCACCATCGGCGCGCGCGAGCAGTTCGCGCTCGACCCAGCGCAGGGGGCGCTGCTCACGGCCGTGATCGTGGTCGCGACCATCAACGCGGTGAACTTCGTCGACGGTCTCGACGGGCTCGCAGCGGGTGTGGTCGGTATCGGGGCGGCGGCGTTCTTCCTGTTCAGCTACCAGCTGGCCAACCTCAACAGCATCACGCTGGCTACCACGGGCGCCTTCCTGTCGGCGGCGCTGGCGGGCGCCTGCGCGGGCTTCCTACCCCACAACTTCCACCCCGCCCGGCTCTTCATGGGCGACAGCGGCTCCATGCTTCTCGGGCTCGTGCTCTCTGCGTCGGCACTCACCCTGACCACCCAGTTCACCGGCGTCGAGCTCGGCCGAGGCGGAGCGGGGTCCGACGTGAGTCCGCTGGCGTTCTTCCTCCCACTGCTGCTCCCGGTGTCGATCCTGATCGTGCCGATCGCCGACCTGGTCCTGGCCGTCGTACGCCGAACCCGTGCCGGTCGATCGCCGTTCTCGCCCGACAAGCAGCACCTCCACCACCGGCTGTTGGAGATCGGCCACAGCCAGCGCCGTGCGGTGCTGATCATGTGGCTCTGGGCCGCGCTGGTCGCCTTCGGGGTGGTGCTCGCCAGCCTCTATACCGGCACCGTGGTGTGGGCGTCCCTGGCCGGGGCCGCGTTGCTCACACTCGTGCTGACCTTCCTGTTGCCGGTGGTCAACACCCCCCGGCTGGGTGCAATTGAGACCGATTGACCGGGCCGATTTCGGCACGTCCGGGAGCTTGTGATAGTTTTCACGAACTCCTCTGCACCCGACCACAGGACGGCCGCCACCCATGACGACCGCACTCCGCGAGAATCGGCTCGAGGGCCGTGCCGTGGCACTGGCCCCGGGGTTCGAAGGGCCTCGCGCCTGTGGTAGTTTCGCGCCGTTGTCGATCCTGGATCGGTGGGCCTCCCCCATCACTGTGATGAGTACCCACAGGAGCGACGCACCCCGTCTCCGGGATGACCTGCCCTCGACCGAAAGCGATCTGGGTGAATGGCCGATGAGCGCTCCGATGCCGCCTTGCGCGGTCGCGACCTGGTCGGGCTCGGAGGCCTCCTCGCCGGAGCCGTGGTGGCAGGCACTGTGCTCGGTCTCGTCATCGACAACCTGGCCGACACGTCGCCGGTCTTCACGCTCGTCGGTGTCGGTCTCGGCATCGTCTCGGGGGCCGTCGGATTCTGGGTCCGGGTCCGCTCTGCCCTGCGGGCGTGAGGCGCGATGACCATGACGACTCCTCGCACCCCTGAGGTCACACCCGGCGAGCGCGCCAGCGTACTGAAGGTGCTGCGCGACCAGAAGAAGACGCTGCTCGTCGCCCTGGCGATGGTCGTGGCGACCTTCTGGGTCGCGGGACAGCTCGACAAGTGGGGCCTCGCCGGATGCATCGCCGGCGGCATCGGCCTTGGTCTGGCCAACCACCTCTACACCGAGTTCTGGCTCCTCAAGATCATTTCCTCCGGAGCCCAGCCGACTCGGGGCCAGATGATCGCCTCGACCATCACCCGGCTGCTCGTCCTGACCGTCGTCGCCGTCGGCATCGCCGTAGCGTTCTGGCCGAACGGGATCGGGCTCCTGCTCGGTCTGGCCCTGTTCCGTCTCATTGCCCTGGTCATGACCGGGCTCCCCCTGCTGAAGGAGTTGAAGAAGCAATGATGAGCCAGCTGACGCTCGTCACCGCCGCGGGCGGGGAGGAAGAGGGCATCGAGATCGGTCACCACGTGCAGCGTGAGTGGCTCGGGATGACCTTCAACCTCGACACGATCTGGGCGACCCTGCTCGCCGGCACGATCGTGGTCCTGCTCGGCTTCTGGGCGAAGGCGAAGCTCACCAAGCAGCCCGACGACCACGTCCCCACCAAGATCCAGCTAGTGTGGGAGGCCGTCGTCGGGGAGGTGACCACGCAGGTCGAGGACAACCTCGGCAAGGTCAACCCCTTTGTGGTGCCGCTTGCCGTGGCCCTGTTCTTCTTCATCCTGATCGCCAACTGGTTCGAGCTCATCCCGACCAAGCTCAACGAGGACACCGGGCACTTGCTGGCGGCCCCCACTGCCGACACCAACCTGACCTACGCGCTGGCCGCGGTGGTGATCGTCGGCGTCTGGACCTTCGGCATCCGGAGCAAGGGCGTGAAGGGCTACTTCAAGCATTTCCTCGAGCCGTTCCCGATCCTGCTCCCGCTCAACATCCTCGAGGAGCTGGTCAAGCCGATCACGCTCGCGCTGCGACTCTTCGGCAACATCTTCGCGGGCGGCATCATGCTGGCCCTGATCGGGCTGATCCCGATCTGGGCACTGTGGTTGCCCAACCTGCTCTGGAAGGTCTTCGACATGTTCATCGGCGGGATCCAGGCCTTCATCTTCGCGCTGCTGACCGTCCTCTACTTCGGCATGGCCGGCGCTTCGCACGGCGATGAGCACGACGAGACGGACGAGACCGACAAGGCAGACAAAGCCGACAAAGCCGACCAGGCCGACGAGGCCGACGACCAGACCCCCGCACTCGCCCACTGACCACTCGGTGGCGTGCGGTCGCACGACGTAACCCCGCAACACTCGTTCCACACGAGCACCGATCAGCTCGGTGCAAAACCCAAGGAGAGACAGACAAATGGCAGTAAGCGATGAGGCAGTCAAGCTCGCCGGTGCGTTCGTCGGCGGCGGCATCGCCCTGGCCGGTGGCGCCATCGGCGCCGGTGTCGGTGACGGCCTGGCCGGTGCGTCCTACATCCAGGGCGTGGCTCGCCAGCCCGAGGCCCAGGGTCGCCTGCAGACCATCTTCTTCCTGACGGTGGGCCTGGTCGAGGCGATGTTCTTCATCAACCTCGCCTTCATGGCGATGTTCGTGTTCGTCCTCAGCGCCTGAGCCTCCCGGCACCCGGCACAAGCAAAGGATCCGATTGATGGCAAGCGTTACGAGTCTTCTCATGCCGCTGGCTGCGAAGGCCGCCGAGGAAGAGGAACAGAGCAACTTCCTCGTCCCCAACGGGACGTTCCTGGTCGAGCTGCTGGCCTTCGGCATCATGCTGTTCCTCCTCGGCAAGTACGTCGTCCCGCCGATCAACCGGGCGATGACGGCGCGCCAGGAGGCGATCCGCAAGGACTTCAGCGACCTCGAGCAGGCCAAGCAGGACGCTAACGATGCCGAGGCCGAGTTCAAGGCGCAGATCGCCGACGCTCGCCACGAGGCAGCGCGCATCCGCGAGGAGGCTCGCGAGCAGGGAGCGACGATCATCGCCGAGATGCGGGAGCAGGCCCAGGCCGAGTCCACCCGCATCGTCGAGCACGCCCACGCCCAGATCGACGCCGACCGCAAGGCGACGCTCGCGTCGCTACGCGCCGAGGTCGGCACGCTCGCCACCTCGCTGGCGGAGCGGATCGTCGGCGAGAGCCTCG
>Ga0183260_10003783_pt1 | contig 12159 bp, 11 predicted proteins | sample AntDrymUQ4972206_2_FD_129768 | JGI IMG/M metagenome (GOLD analysis project Ga0183260, IMG submission 129768) | Polar desert sand microbial communities from Dry Valleys, Antarctica - metaG UQ497 (22.06) (version 2) (version 2) | ecosystem: Environmental > Terrestrial > Soil > Desert | place...
GACGTCGTCGGCGGTGAACCCCCAGGTCCCAGCGCCACCGGCGAAGCTCTCACCGAGCACGTTGCCCACCGCGGCGGTGACGAGCAAAAGGGCGACGAAGGCCAGTCCGAGCAGCAACACGGCCGCCATCTTGGCAAGCAGCACACGCCCGCGGTGCGGCTCGAGGGTGAAGCTCACCAGCCCGGTTCGCTGCGACCATTCACTGGTGACCGACAAGATGCCGAGCACCGGGAGCAGGAATCCTTGGGGTGTCGCGGTTAGACCGAGGAAGTTCGGATACGTCAGCTGGTCCTCCGGGCCGAAACCAAGGAACAGCACCACCGCGGCGACAGTGAGTCCGGCGATGGCCACCAGCAGCCAACGGCCGGCGCGGGTGTCGATCAGTTTGCGCAGCTCGACGTGGACCAGCCGGGACAGCGGCACGCGGGCGGTTTCGCGCAACGACGATCCGAAGCTGTCACCGGTCAGTGTCCGGGTGCTCATGCGGAGACCTCCTCGGTCGTAACATCACGGGCGTCGTCAGCGGTCAACGACAAGAACATGTCCTCGAGACCGGCGCCGCCGGCGGGACGCAGCTCGAGCAACACCTGCTCGGCCTGCGCGGCCGTCCGACCGATCACCTCAGCACTCGCTTCGGTGACCAACCCACCCCGGTTGTCACCGGTGAACTCGATCCCGGCCCGCTTCAGCGCGACTGACAGCGCGGCCTCGTCCAGCCCGCGAACATAGGTGCCCGCCGAGGCGAGCAGCGACGCTTTCGTACCCTGCGCGACGATCCGGCCGCGACCGATGACGACCAGCTCATCGGCGATCACCTCTACCTCGTGCAACAGGTGTGACGACAGCAGAACGGTGCCGCCGCGTTCGGCGAAGCCGCGCAACAGGCCGCGCATCCAACGAATCCCCGCTGGGTCGAGGCCGTTCGCAGGCTCGTCGAGGATCAGCACCTCCGGGTCGCCGAGCAGCGCGTGCGCGATGCCGAGGCGCTGGCGCATGCCCAGCGAGTAGTCCCCCAGCCTCCGCCTGGCCTCAGTGGCGTCCAGACCCACCAGGTCGAGCATCGCCTCGACCCGTGCGCCGTCGAGACCCATCAGCAACGCGCCCAGGCGTAGCACCTCAGCTCCGGTACGACCGGTGTGCTGGGCCGATGCATCGAGCAGCACGCCGACGCGCCGGCCCGGATTAGGGATCTGCGCGTAGGGCACGCCGAGGACCGTGGCGTGTCCCGCGGTGGGCGGGGTGAGCCCCACCATCATCCGCATCGACGTCGACTTGCCGGCACCGTTCGGGCCGAGGAAGCCGGTGACGCTGCCCGGTTCGACCCGGAACGTCACGTCGTCGACCGCAGTGTGTGCGCCGTAGCGCTTGGTCAGTCCTTGGAGATCAATCATGAGCACCAGATTCGCCCGGCACCTGACCGGCCCGCGTCGGCCATCGGTAGAGCACGCACTAGCCGATGGTCGAGCTCTGCCGGCGAAGGACAGACCAAGGTCGGTGCCGCGGGCGCCGGAGGACACATAGCCTGCTGGTCGTGAGCGTTGACTCGGTGATCGTGCGCCAGCCGCCGCTGACCCGATGGCAGCAGGCGTGGCGCTACCTGGGCGCGCTGGCGATCAGTCTTTTGGCTTTCGGCGACGCCGGGCAACGCCTGTGGGAGAGCCATCCGCTGTGGTTCTGGGGAGACCTGACGCTGGGGGCGCTCTCCTTCGCCAGCCTGCCGTTCCGCCGTCGGTGGCCGGTGCCGGTCACGATGCTGATCGGCGTTGCCGGGCTGGCGTCCGCCTCGATCGCCGGTCCGTTCATCGTCGCGATGGTGTCGTTGTCGACCCGCCGCCGGTGGCGCGAGATCGTCCCGGTGGCGGCGGTCAGCACGGTGGCGGGAGTCGCCTACTTCGGCGTCGTGCCCGCCGTCCAGAGCCCCTGGTACGTGAACGTCACCTTCAGCGTCATCGTGATGGCGGTTCTCGTCGCCGTCGGCATGTACGTCGGGGCCAGGCGGGAACTCCTGGCGACCCTGCAGGACCGAGCGGAGCGGGCTGAGCGCGAACAGGAGTTCCGGATCGCGCAGGCACAGGCGAACGCGCGAGATGCACGACGTGCTCGCGCACCGGATGTCGCTGGTGGCCATGCACTCGGTGCTCGGACTGTTGCGTGACGACGACGAGCCAACTGAGCCCGCGCGTCCGCTGCCGACGCTGCGCGACATACCCGAGCTGATCGGGCAAGCACGCACGGCGGGCATGCGGGTGACTCTGAACAACGAGGTGGCCGACCTCGCGGCCGCACCCGAGGCGGTGGGGCGGCACGCGTACAGGATGATCCAGGAGAGCCTCACCAACGCGCGCAAGCACGCACCCGGCACGGCAGTGCACGTAAGGCTGGACGGCGCCCCGGGCGGCGAGCTCGGTGTCGAGGTGCGCAACCCGTTGCGGCTCGGTGTCGAGGCCGTCAACGTGGACGTGGTGCCGGCGTCCGGCCTGGGGCTGGTCGGGCTCGCCGAGCGCGCGGCTCTCAGCGGTGGTCGCTTCGAGCACGGGCCGAACGGCTCTTCGGAGTTCGTCGTGCGCGCCCGGCTGCCGTGGCCCCGATGATCAGGACCTGATCCGGCCATGATCCGGGTGCTGATCGTCGACGACGACCCCCTCGTCCGTGCCGGCCTGGCGCTGATCCTCGGTGGGGCGGCCGACGTGGAGATCGTGGGCGAGGCCGGAGACGGCGCCGAAGGGATCGACGTGGCTGGGCGTACGACACCGGACGTGGTGCTGATGGACATCCGGATGCCGCGGATGGACGGGCTGGAGGCCACGGCGCGGCTCGCTGAGCGCGCGACCGGACCTGCCGTGATCGTTCTGACCACCTTCGACGCCGACGAGCAGGTGCTCCGCGCCCTGCGGGCGGGAGCGAGCGGCTTCCTGCTCAAGGACACTCCCCCGGCCGCGATCGTCGACGCGGTGCGGAAAGTGGCCGACGGCGAGCCGATGCTGTCGCCTAGCGTGACCGCGACCCTGATCCGCCAGGTGAGCGTCAGCTCGGACGGCGACCGTCAGCGCCGCGCGAGGGCACAGCTGGATCAGCTGACCGACCGCGAGCTGGAGGTGGCCGTGGCCGTCGGGCAGGGGCGGTCGAACGCGGACATCGCCGCCGAGCTGTACATGAGCGTGGCGACGGTGAAGGCACACGTGTCGCGGCTGCTCACCAAGCTCGGCGCCGACAACCGGGTGCAGGTGGCGATCCGCGTACACGACGCCGGCCTCCTGTGACCGCCCCGCTCCCCTCCCGCCGCCTGCGCGCGCGGGTGTGCCTCCAACTGCCGCCGCGTAACGCCCATGACCAACAGCTGCGACGGGAGACCACACAACTCGCGAGCCTCTACGCCTCGCTCGTCATGACGCATCGGGGGTGGGGAGTTCGCGCTGGGCCCAGGAGGGGCCGTGCGCACCGAGCAGGTCGAGGAACGGCACCGCGTCGAACGCCTCCGGTCCGAGCACACCGGTTCCCGACCACACCCCGGTCGCCAGCAGCTCGAGCGCGACGACAGGGTTGACCGCGGTCTGCCACACCACGCACTGGTGCCCGTATGCGCGCACGGACCACTCGTTGTCGACCACCTGGTACAGGTACGTCGAGCGCGCGGCGCCGTCCTTGCCGGTGCCGGTCACCCACAAGCCGGCACAGGTCTTGCCGCGCATCCGGTCGCCGAGCCCCGCCGGGTCCGGCAGGCAGGCGGCGACGACATCACGCGGGCTGACCTCGACCCCCCCGGCGCGCACCTTCTCGGTCGAGTCGAGCCCGAGCATGTGCAGGGTCTTCAGCACGTCGATGAACGCGGTCCCCAGCCCGTACTTGAACGTCGCCCGCTTCGCGTCCACCCAGCGCGGCATGAGAAGAACCTCCTCATGCTCGACGTTGACGCACTCGACCGGGCCGATGCCGTCCGGGAAGTCGAACACCTCGGGCTCGCTGAACGGCGCGGTGGTGAACCAACCACGCTCCTTCTCCCACACCACCGGCGGGTTGAGGCACTCCTCGATCGTCGTCCAGATGGAGAACGACGGCGCGAAGTCGAAGCCCTCGACCTCGAGGTTCGCTCCGTCCCGCACACCGAGCTCGTTGATGTCGCCGAACAGGTGGTCGGCGGCATAGCGCGCGAACACGTCGGACAGTCCCGGCTCGACCCCGATGCCGCCCAGCGCCAGCCGGCCGGCGGACTCCCAGCGTTCGGCGCCCGCGAACTGCTCGTCACCGAGCTTGACGCCGACCTGTTCGTGCGGATGCTCCGGGTGCGGCCGGGACAGGCTCATCGCCATGTCCAGGTAGTCGGCCCCGCCGGCGTATGCGCCGTCGAAGATCCCCATCACGAACCGGGGGTCGACCGCGTTCAGCACATGGGTTGCCCGGTGCTCGCGACACAGCGCCGTCACGGAGTCGGCGGACGAGGCGTCGACAGTGGCCGCGCTGAAGCGGCTGTCGCCGACGCTGGCGACCGCGGCGTCGGCCCGCTTCCGGTCGTAGTCGGCCACGACGACGGACTCGAAGAAGTCCCGACGCGCGGCGATGGCACAAAACGCCGAGCCCACTCCCCCGGCGCCGATGACGAGGATCCGCATCGGCGTGCGGGGCTCAGGCATCGATGTTGGTCATCACGTGCTTGACGCGGGTGTAGTCCTCCAGGCTGTACATCGACAGGTCCTTGCCGTACCCGGACTGCTTGAAACCACCGTGTGGCATCTCGGCGACGATCGGGATGTGGGTGTTGATCCACACACATCCGAAGTCGAGTCTCCTGGCCATCCGCATGGCCCGCCCGTGGTCCTTGGTCCACACGCTGGAGGCCAGGCCGTACTTCACCCCGTTGGCCCACCCCACGGCCTCGTCCTCGTCGGAGAACTGCTGCACGGTGATCACCGGTCCGAAGATCTCGTCCTGGATGACCTCGTCGTCCTGACGCAGGCCGGAGACGACGGTCGGGGCGTAGAAGTAGCCATCGGCGAGCTCGCCGCCGACCCGTTCGCCCCCGGTGGCGACCGAGGCGTGGTCCGGCAACCGGTCGACCATGCCGCTCACCCGTTCGAGCTGGGCCGGGTTGTTCAGCGGTCCGTACAGCACGTCGGCGTCGTCAGGCTTACCGGTACGCGCGCTTCGGGCCTGCTCGGTGAGGGCGGCCACGAAGTCGTCGTGCACCCGAGGTCCGGCCAGCACGCGGGTCGCAGCAGTGCAGTCCTGGCCGGCGTTGAAGTATCCGGCCGCCGAGATCGCCTCGGCCGCGGCGCCGAGGTCGGCGTCGTCGAACACCACTACAGGGGCCTTGCCGCCGAGCTCCAGGTGGACCTTCTTCAGGTCGTCGGCGGCCGCGCGGGCCACCTCCATGCCGGCGCGCACCGAGCCGGTGATGGACGCCATCTGCGGCGCCGGGTGCGAGACCAGCGCTCGACCGGTGTCCCGGTCACCGCACACGACGTTAAGCACGCCGGGTGGGAAGAACTCACCGGCGATCTCGGCCAGCAATGTGGTCGAGGCGGGCGTGGTGTCGCTGGGCTTGAGCACGATCGTGTTGCCCGCGGCGAGTGCCGGGGCGATCTTCCAGATGGCCATCATGATGGGGTAGTTCCACGGAGTGACCTGGGCACAGACCCCGATCGGCTCACGGCGCACGAACGAGGTGTGCCCGGCCATGTACTCACCGGCCGACCTGCCCTCCAGCACCCGGGCCGCGCCGGCGAAGAACCGGACCTGGTCGACCATCGGAGGGATCTCCTCCTCCATGGTCAGCTGCAGCGGCTTGCCGGTGTCCCGGCTCTCCACGGCCACCACCTCCTCTGCACGCGACTCCAGCGCGTCGGCGAGCCGCAACAGTGCCCGCTGCCGCTCGCTCGGGGTGGCATCCCGCCACGTCTCGAACGCCGTCGAGGCCGCGCGCACGGCACGGTCGACGTCCTCGGCCCCGGACAGCGGTGCGGTGGCGTAGACCTCGCCGGTCACCGGGTCGATCACGTCGTAGGTCGAGCCGTCGACGGCGTCGGTGGGCTTGCCGTCCACGAAGTTGCGGAAAGTGCTCTTGTCGGCCACAGATGTTGCTCCTTGTACCGGATTCGATGGTCTTGTTGAGTGGGTACGACGCATCCTCGCGGTCCCGTGCGCGTTTGGCAACGGGATCCGTGGTCGGCCAGGGCTACAACCGACCGCCGGCGGTGTCACCGGACAGTCGTTGGGACAGCCAGATGGGCACGATGGACACCGCGATGAGTACGGTGCCCACAACGTTGACGACCGGCGCGCTGTTCGGCCGGAACAGGTTGCTGAAGATCCAGACCGGCAGGGTCTCGATCTCGGCGCCGGCCGTGAATGTGGTCACGATGATCTCGTCGAAGCTCAAGGCGAACGCGAGCAGGGCGCCGGCGAGCAACGCCGATGCCAGTGACGGCAGCGTGACCATCCGGAAGGTCGCCAACCGGGTGGCGCCGAGGTCCATGGACGCCTCCTCGACGTTGCCGCCGAGCCTGCGCAGCCGGGCCGCCACGTTGTTGAACACCACCACCACGCAGAACGTCGCGTGCGCCACCACCAGGCTCACGAAGCCGAGGTCGAGGCCGAGGACGGTGCGAAAGGCGTTGTTCAGCGCGATGCCGGTCACGATGCCCGGCAACGCGATCGGCAACACGACCAGCAGCGAGATCGTCTGCCGGCCGAAGAACCGGTGCCGGGACAGGGCGAAGGCAGCCATGGTGCCCAGCACCAGGGCAACGGCGGTTGCCGCGAGGCCGACCTGGGCACTGGTCACCACCGCGTCCAGAGCGCCGTCGTTCTGTGCGGCCGCGCTCCACCACCGCAGGGTGAGACCCGCCGGCGGCCACGAGAACGTGCTGTCGGAGTTGAACGACGTGATCACGACGACGAGCAGCGGTACGTAGATGAACGCCAGCGCGACCGCCACCCCGGCTCGGAGCAGCCAGCGCACTGTCGACGAGCTCCTCATCGTCGCCTCGCTTGTCGCCGCCGGCTCACAGGTTGTCCAGAGCGCCGGTACGTCGGACGGCCGCGAGGTAGCACACCATCACCGCAACCGTGACCGTGGCCATCGCCGCCGCGAACGGCAGGTTGTTCGCAGCACCGATGTTGTCGTAGACGACGTTGCCCAGCAGCTGGCTGGTGCCACCGACGATCTCCACTGTGATGTAGTCGCCGAGCGACAACGAGAAGGTGAAGATCGAGCCGGCCGCCAGCGCCGGCAGCACCGAGGGCAGCACCACCGACCTGAACGTCCGGCCCGGCCGGGCACCCAGGTCCTCGGATGCGTCCAGCAACGAGTCCGGCAGCCGCTGCAGACCCGCGAACAGGGGCAGGATCATGAACGGCAGCCACAGGTACGCCAGGGTCAGCGTGGCCGCGACCAGCCCGAAGCCAGGTGTGACGCCGAGCACCGATTCGATGACACCGGAGTCGCTGACCATGATCCGCCAGGCGTACGCCTTGACGAGGTAGCTCGCCCACAAGGGCATGAGCACCGCGACGACAAGCAGCTTCTGCGTACGCGGGGTCGCCACCTTGGCCATGTAGAACGCGATCGGGAACGCCAGCAGGGCGTCGAGCACCGTCACCAGCACGGCCACCGAGAGCGTGCGCAGCACGACCGTGCGGTAGACGTCCTCCTGCCACAGCTGGGCGAAGTTGTCCAGCGTCCAGACCCGCACCACATCGCCGGTGAAGGTGTCGGTCGACCAGAACGCGGTCACCAGCAGCGCGGCGAGGGATCCTATGTAGGCGACCCCGAGCCACAGCAGCGGCGCCGACAGCAACCCGCCGAGGCGCAGCCACGGGCGCCGGTGCAGGGAGGCCGACGACCGGCGCAGCAGCGTGCGCCGGGGCAGACCGACCGCCCTGACAGCGGTGTGCGAGCCAGCCAACGGCCTAGCCCTTCACCTCGGTCCAGGCGGTCGTCCAGTCGCTGTAGTCGGTGCAGGTCACATCGGTCCGACCGTCCAGGCACTCGGCGACCGGCGTGTTCCAGTAGTAGATGCTCTCCGCGTACTTCTCGTCGGTGGCGTGGTAGGTGTCGCAGAAGTTCTCGTCGCTGGCGAGGTCGCAGGCCGCGAGGTTGGCGGGCGCCTCACCGAACCACTCGGTGGCCTCGGCGTTGATCTGCGGGCTGACGATCCAGTCCAGCCACATGTACGCACAGTTCGTGTGCTCGGACTCGGCGGCCACCATCCAGGTGTCGGACCAACCGGTGATCCCCTCCTCGGGCACGACGGTCTTGACCGGGGTCCCCTTGGACTGGGCCAAGCTGGCGTTGTACTGCCAGGTGGTGCCGACCACGGTGTCGCCGCTGCGGAAGGCGCTGACCTCCTGGGTGGCACTGGACCAGTACTCGCTGACGTTCGGGCGCTGCTGCTTGAGCAGGTCGACGGCGGCTGCCAGCTGCTCTTCGTCCAGCGCGTACGGGTCCTCGATGCCTAGGTCGGGCTGTGTCTCCTTCAGGTACATCGCGGCGTCGGCAATGTAGATCGGCGAGTCGTACGCAGTGATCTCACCCGCGTAGGGGCTGTCCGCCTCGAACACGACCGACCACGAGTCGGGCGCGGGGGTGACCTCCTTGGTGTTGTACATCAGCGGGTTGGCGCCCCAGCCGTGCGGCACGCCGTACATCTGACCGTCGACGGAGTTCCACGCCCGGTCCTTGAGAAAGTCGGCGACGTCGGCGTAGTTGGGCACCAGGTCGGTGTTGACGGGCTCGACATCGCCGGCGGCGATCAGTCGCAGCGACGCGTCGCCGGAGGCGGACACCACGTCGTACTCCCCCGTCTTCATCAGCGATACCGCCTCGTCGGAGGTCCCGAAGTCCTTGACGTTGACCTTGCAGCCGGTCTCGTCCTCGAACGGGCTCACCCAGTCGACGGACGGGTCGGTCTGTCCGCTCTCGGCGTAGCCGGGCCAGGCGAGGATGTTGAGCTCCCCCTCGCCCTTGCCAACCTCCTCCAGCATCGCCACGTCAGGAGCGCTGAAGCCGCCTCCCGACGTGGATCCGGTGTCCTCGTCCCCTCCGGACGTGCCACAGGCGGCGATGGCCAGGGTCAATGCGGACAGCGTGGCGAGCATGCGGACCGATGTGACAGCCACGACGTCTCCTTTCATCGGTTGTGGTCCCCGTCCGAGATCTCGTAGCAGTGTTCACGGTGCCAGCTGAGCCTGACGGGTGCACCGCGATGGCGAAGCACCTCCATGGACGATGTCTGCAGGTTCTGCTCGACCGCGGTGACCCGCGCGCCCACGTCAAGGTCGACGACGTAGCGGGTGTCAGCGCCGGCATAGACGACGTCCGCAACACTTCCGCGGGCGACCACCTGGTCGGCCCCGGTGGCACCGTGGCCGTTACCGTCACCGGCTCCGTCCCCCTGGCCGACGAAGGCGACGTGCAGCTTCTCCGGCCGAACGCTGAACGTGCCTTCGCGACCGAACAACTCACGGGCGGCGGACCCGTCGATGAGGTTGGAGGTGCCGACGAAACCGGCCACGAACCCGGTGGCGGGACGCTCGTACACCTCGGCCGGAGTGCCCACCTGGGCGACGTGCCCCTCCGCGAGGACCGCGAGCCGGTCACTCATCGTCAACGCCTCGTCCTGGTCGTGCGTGACGAAGACGAAGGTGATGCCGACCTGCCGCTGGATGTCCTTGAGCTCGACCTGCATCTGCTCGCGCAGCTTGAGGTCGAGGGCACCGAGGGGCTCGTCGAGCAGCAGCACCTTCGGCTCGACCACGAGTGCTCGCGCGAGCGCGACACGCTGCCGCTGCCCGCCGGACAGCTCCGTGGTCAGGCGATCGCCGAAGCCCTCGAGCCGTACCGTCGCCAAGGTCTCTTCGGCCAGCGCCCGCCGTGCCGCGCGCCCCACCCCCCGCACCCGCAGCCCGTACGCGACGTTGTCGCGCACGTCCATGTGTGGGAACAGCGCGTAGTCCTGGAACACCGTCGTCACATCGCGCTCGAACGGGGCGCGCCGGGTGACGTCGGTGCCGTCGAGCAGCACCTGTCCCGAGCTCGGCAGGTCGAAGCCGGCGATCATTCGCAGCACGGTGGTCTTGCCGGAGCCGGACGGTCCGAGCAGCGCGAAGAACTCGCCCGGGGCAATGGCGAGGTCTATGCCCGAGACGGCCTCGACCCTGCCGAAGGACTTGCGGACGTCGCGCAGCTCAACCGCGGCGACCCGATCATCGGGTGCTCCCTGCACCACGCGCTGACCATAGGGCATCGAGTAGGGAAAGGCGGCCGAGCCTGGCCGAGGTCGGCCGTAAGAGCCCGGCGGGCCGAACGCCTAGTCGATGGGGAGGAGCCGGCCAACAGCGAAGTGCTGCCTCGCCTCGGTTGCCTGCGCCGACGCTATGGTCCGAACATGGCTCAGCGACCCGCGATGTCCCCGCTCGACCTGGTCGGCCTCGATGGGTTGCTGGACGACGAGGAACGGGCGATCCGGGACACCGTCCGCAGGGTGGCTGACGATCGTCTCCGACCCCACATCGCGGAGTGGTTCGAGGCTGGAACCCTGCCCGCTCGCGAGCTCGCGGGTCAGCTCGGCGGGCTGGGGCTACTGGGCATGCACCTCGAGGGGTACGGCTGCGCCGGTACGTCGGTGGTGGCGTACGGGATGGCCTGCCACGAGCTGGAGGCGGTCGACTCGGGACTGCGCAGCCTGGTGTCGGTGCAAGGTTCGCTGGCGATGTTCGCCATCCACCGCTTCGGCAGCGCGGAGCACAGGCAGCAGTGGCTGCCGCGGATGGCCGCCGGTGAGTCCATGGGCTGCTTCGGCCTCACCGAGGCTGACGCCGGCTCCGACCCGGGGTCAATGCGCACGGTCGCCAAGCGAGACGGCGGTGGTGCCTACCCGGACTGGGTCCTCGACGGCACCAAGCTGTGGATCGCCAACGGGACGGTTGCCGACGTGGCGATCGTGTGGGCGAACACCGACGACGGCATCCGTGGCTTCGTCGTGCCGACGGACACGGAGGGGTTCACAGCCCGCGCCATCGGGCACAAGCTGTCTCTGCGCGCATCGGACAGTGCCGAGCTGGTTCTCGACGGTGTCCGTCTGCCGGCCGACGCCGTGCTACCGGAGGCAAGTGGTCTTGGCAGTCCGCTCGCCTGCCTGTCCGAGGCAAGACTCGGCATCGCCTTCGGCGCCCTCGGCGCCGCCCGCGACTGCCTCGAGACCGCGATCGCGTACGCCTCCGAGCGCGAGGTCTTCGGCAAACCGCTGACTGGCTACCAGCTGACCCAGGCCAAGCTCGCCGACATGACCGCCGCGTTGTGCAGCGCGATGCTGCTGGCCGTGCATCTTGGCCGGCTGAAGGAGGCCGGCGTGCTGCAACCGGCGCAGGTGAGCCTGGGCAAGCTGCACAACGTCCGGGTCGCGCTGGACATCGCTCGACAGTGCCGCACGATCCTGGGCGCCAGCGGCATCACCACTGAGTACTCGCCGTTGCGGCATGCCAACAACCTCGAGTCGGTGCTCACCTACGAGGGCACCACCGAGGTGCACCAGCTGGTGGTGGGGCAGGCGCTGACCGGCCAGTCGGCCTTCCGCTGAGACCGCCTCTGAGCTGTCGCCGGCACACATCGCTGTAGCCCGTGTGCCGGCGACGAGTCGGGTGAGTGTCAGTCGATCAGCCGGATGACGAGGCGGGTGCCCGGGCCGGGACCCCCGCCGCGCGGAGTCAGGATGCCGGCCGCGTCGCGGTAGCGGCCGGTGCCGCCGGTGACGGCGAGCTGAAAGCCTCCGTCGCCGAAGAACTGGGTGCCGGCCAATTCGATGTTGCCACCCCCCGTGACCAGGGTGCCGTCGCACATGATCGACCGGTGGTTGAGCATGCAGCGGACCGAGTCACGACCGACCTGCTCCCCTCCCCGGAACAGCCGCTCCTCGAACACGAAGTAGGAGCCGGGGCCGAACTGGCCGTCACCGGGCGAGTCGATGTCGGTGGCGCGCACCTCCCGCGACCGGAACGTGACGACGCGGTCACTCGCCCGGTCGAATCGGGTGGTCGCCGCGCTCTGCTTCCCGAACAGCTCGGTCGGCCAGCCGCCGGCGTAGTCGTCGTCCCCCTCGGCGGCCGCCTGCCCGGTGAGCGCGAGACCGGCGACCAGTCCGCTCACCGCGAGCGCGACCACTCCCC
>Ga0183260_10003785_pt1 | contig 12158 bp, 11 predicted proteins | sample AntDrymUQ4972206_2_FD_129768 | JGI IMG/M metagenome (GOLD analysis project Ga0183260, IMG submission 129768) | Polar desert sand microbial communities from Dry Valleys, Antarctica - metaG UQ497 (22.06) (version 2) (version 2) | ecosystem: Environmental > Terrestrial > Soil > Desert | place...
GACCGCGAAGCACTTCCCCGGGCTCGGCACCGCGACCGTCAACACGGACGACAGCCCGGTCACGATCGCCGCTACCCAGGAGGACCTGGACGCGGCGCTGATCCCGTTCCAGGGTGCGGTCGAGGCGGGCGTCGACCTGATGATGGTCTCCTCTGCGTCTTATCCCCGCCTCGGTGCCGACAAGCCCGCCGTGTTCGCGAAGCCGATCATCCAGACCTTGCTCCGCGACGACCTCGGTTTCGAGGGCGTCGTGATCAGCGACGACCTGCAGTCCGGGGCGATCTCGGCGCAGACCGGAGCTGCCGGCGTGGAGGCCGTCTCGGCTCTGGGCGCCGGCGTCGACCTGCTGCTTTACGCCAGCACGGACGCCGGTTCTGTCGCGGGTTTCAACGCCGTCGTCAAGGCGGTCAAGGCGGGGGAGATCACCCGCGAGCAGCTCGAGGAGACGACGGACCGCATAGCGGACCTGAAGTCGTCGCTCGGATAGATAGATTCCCGCCGGGAGTTCCAACCAATACCACCGAGGGAGACCATGAACGACCTTCTGGCACCTGATGACACGCGCGATGCGCTGCGCAAGTACGGGGGGCTGCTTCTGGGCCTCGGCGTATTCATGCTGATTCTGAGGCGAGCTGAGGATGGCGGCGACTTCGTCAACTTCCTCCTCTACTCCGTGATGGCCGTGTACCTCTACAGCGCGATTTTCTCGGACCGCTACACGGACGGGGTCCGGCCCTGGGCCGCGGTCCACAGCGTGTTCGGCCTGATCTTCGTCCCGTTCGCGCTCAGCGAGCTGGTCGAACTGATCGGCGATCCGGGCGACGCGGGCAAGGCGCTCAACATCGTGTGGATCTTCGGCGTCACCGCCGCCCTGGCGTTCTACGCCGGTGTGGTCAAGGGCGTCAGGTTCCACATCCTGGCCGGCGCGATCTTCACGATCATCGCCTGGTCGGCGCTGTGGGACAAGCTCCTCGGAGACGAGGGCATCGCCGGTCACTTCGGCACCTACCGCGGCCTGCTGGGGATCCTCGCGATCCTTCTGCTGGCCGGCGCCCTGTATGTCTGGCGCCGAGGTGACGACACGCGCGTCGCCGGCACCGGCGTCGACGATGGTGGCGACCAGGGCCTGTGGAAGGCCTCGGAGCTCGTCACCGGCGCCGGCATCGCGGCTGTGATCGCGACCGCGCTCGGCATCAGCTCGGTGCTTACGCTCGCCGGGCCGCTGGGCTTCACCGATGTCACGGTCGTACAGACCTCTCAGGTCTGGGACGTGCTGCTGCTGGTCATATCGCTGGGCCTGATCGGCATCGGCTCGACGATCGGCACTCGTGGTCCCGCCTATGTCGGCGCAATCGGGTTGCTGTTCTTCCTGTTCATCGTCGGGCTAGACCTGAACGAGGATTCGCCCCAGCCGGAGAAGGTCGGTATCTGGCCGATCATCCTGCTGGTTCTGGGCGGGCTGTTCATCGCGCTCAGCTCGGTGAAGGAGGCGAGCCTCGGCGATCAGCCGAAGAAGTTCGTCAACTCGCTGAAGAAGTAGCGATTCGGCCTGCGGATGCAGACGGGCTCGCCCGCCGCTTCCTGGCCGCCCTCTCGGAGGGCGACCAGGCGGCGGTGGGCGGGCTCGTCCATCCGGAGGTCGAGATCCGGACGGAGCGAAAGACCCACCGCGGCCGCGACGCTGCTGTGGAGTGGTCGGCCAAGGGCTTCGACCACCTGACGCGCCGCTACGTGCCGCTCGAGATCGAGCAGCGCGAGCACGGCCTGTTGGTCACCGCCGAGCTCCAATACGTCTGGAGCGAGACCGGGGACGTGGGGGACACCACCCGGGTCGGCATCGCCCTGGGCGTCCGCGACGGGCTCGTTTCATCCTGGGAACTGCTGGAGTCGATCGACTGAGATTCAGGAGGGTTGTGGCGGGCGGTGGTACGGTCTCAGACAGGCTCGAGCCTGTACGCCAACCGTCCCTAAGAGTGACCCTAATCAGATCGGCTTGGGGGTCGAGGTCCGGCGGCGCCCACCGTGGTTTCGCCGGCTAGACACCCACCTGTGCAACACGGGTTTCCAGGCCGGGGCGGCAACGGCAGGCTGGGGCCTACATCAATCAGGCAACCCTGTCGATCTAGCATCTCCCTCATGGATGAGTTGGCGGTCGACCACTATCTGAGGGACAGCTCACGGAGCGGGCCCGAGCCCGATGGGGCGTTCAGCGGCTCCGCCGGCGGTGCTCCCTGCGGGGATTTGATTCGCATTTCGCTCTCGGTTCGCGACGGGGTCGTCGAGCGGGTGGCTTTCGCCGCCGAGGGCTGCGCTCCCAGCCGCGCTGCTGCCGCGGCCGTTGCCGAGATGGCCGATGGAGCGACCCTCCTGGACGCCGCGGCCATCGGCCCGGATGATGTGGAGGCCGAGCTCGGCGGGCTCGCCGCTACGCACAGGCACTCGGCGGAGCTGGCGGCTGACGCACTGCACCGCGCGTTGACGGGGCTGGCCGGATCGGGCGAGACGCTGGCGGCCGATGGGCCCGGCCGAGTGCTGGTCGCGCTCAGCGGCGGTGTCGACTCGGCGGTCGCGGCCCTGATCGAGCGCGAGCGGGGCGCCGAGGTGGTCGCGGTGACGTTGAAGCTCTGGGCCGACGAGGCGACCGACGGCGAGCGCAGTTGCTGCTCGCCAGAGGCGGTGCTGCGCGCGGCGGCTCGCGCACTCGCTGGGCATCCCCCACTTGACGCTGGACCTTCGCCCGGAGTTCCGGAAGGGGGTCGTGCAGCCATTCATCGACGGCTACGGAGAGGGGCGGACCCCCAACCCCTGCGTGCTCTGCAACGGCGAGGTCCGGATCGACGCGATGATCGCGCTGGCGAGTCGCCTCGGCGCGGAGACGCTGGTGACCGGCCACTACGCGCGCCTGCACGACGACGGTGACGGGCCGCTGCTGGCGCGGGCCGCCGACGAAGCGAAGGACCAGACCTACATGCTGGCCGGGTTGGCGCCCGACTCGCTGCGGCGGTTGAGCTTCCCGCTCGGGTCGCTGACCAAGCCCGAGGTCCGGGCGCTGGCGGCCGAGCGCGGTCTCGGGGTCGCGGGCCGGGCGGAGAGCCAGGACCTCTGCTTCCTCGCGGGCCAGGGCAAGCGCGCCTTCCTGAGCCGCCACGGGGGGCTCGGCGAGCAGTCCGGAGAGATCGTCGATGAAGAGGGAACGGTTCTCGGCCGGCACTCCGGCCACCACGAGTTCACGGTCGGTCAGCGCCGCGGCCTCGGCGTGCCCGGGCCGGAGCCGCGGTTCGTCCTGGGCACCGACGCCGCCGCGAACCGCGTCACGGTCGGCCCGCGATCGGCGCTCGAGACCACCAGCGTGCGCATCCGAGGCGCCCGCCTTCACCGCGGCGCCGACCGCGTGGACGCGGTCAGGCTCCGCTACCACGCACCGAAGCGGGCCTGTTCGCTCGAGGTCTCGGCCGAGGGCCCCGAGGGGGAGGCCATGCTCGCGCTCGCGGAACCGGCGGACGGAGCCGCGCCCGGCCAGCTGGCCTGTCTGCTCGACGGCGACGTGGTGGTAGGGCACGGCACAATCGCTTAGGATTCGGCCCTCAACAACAGGGAAGGGTCGGCGCCCGGGGGGCACCGTCGTTGGGCTTCCTACCGAAAGGGAAAAAATGAACTCGAAGAACCTCATCACCAGGGGTGGGTTGCTCGCTGTGTTGGCAGCAGTCGCAGCGCTCGCTGCTGTGCCGGCGGCCAGCCAGGCAGCCACCACTCAGGGCTGCGTGCCCGCCTCGAACATCGAGGCGATCATCGACGACTCGGGCTCGATGGCCAGCGAGGACCCGGACAAGTTCAGGACGGCGCTGCTGGACGCGTTCGCCAACCTGGGCCAGCAAAACGGCAAGATCCTCGGCGCGATCGAGTTCGGCACGAGCCCGAGCGTCCTGTTCGCGCCGGGCACGATTCCGGGCATCATCCCCGCCATGCAGTTTTCGTTCCTGCAGGTGGATGCCAACAACGGCGGCACCGACTACCAGGAGGCATTCGCCTCGGCCAGTTCGCTGAACTCCACGGCCACCGCGAGGATCTTCCTCACGGACGGTGCACCTGATTCGTATCCGACGAGCCACCTCTCGCCCAAGATCAAGACCTATGTGGTCGGGATCGGCGACTTCGCAGCCACGGCCAGCGGAAGCTCGACGCTGACGCAGATCGCGGCCGAGACGGGCGGTCCGCTGCCCTTCCTCGTCCAGGACTCATCCCAGGTGCAGCCGGTCGCCGGCGCGATTTCCGCGGCGATCAACTGCAAGACCCCGCCGCTGACGTTCACCAAGACGTTCACCAAGCAGGGCGAGCAGGTGACCTACGGGTTCAAGCCCGACGGCAGCACGGCTGACATCCTGATCAGCTGGAACAGCGCGACCAGCATCCTCGACCCGAGGCAGTTCACGGTCGCGAGCGTTGGCAAGAAGGGCAGGAAGGGGAGCGCATCGCTGGCGACCCTGCTGAGGAAGGGCAAGGCCAAGGTCAGGGCGACCGAGAAGAAGGGCGCCACCTTCGCCACGGTCAGCCTGAGGGGCCTGAAGAAGGGCAAGAAGATCAAGTTCAAGGTCAAGGCAGCGCAGCTGTCGATCCCGACCATCACGACGACGCAGATCATCAAGTAGCCCGGCAGCCCGTACGGGCTGACACTGGGATTCGGACCGGGCGGCCCAGGCCGCCCGGTCCGTTCCTAGACTTCGCGGCGTGAAGGCAGACGAGATCCGCCGCACCTATCTCTCCTACTTCGAGGAGAGGGGTCACAAGATCGTGCCCTCGGCGTCCCTGGTGCCATCCGTGGACGACCCCTCGGTGCTGCTCACGACCGCCGGGATGCAGCCGTTCAAGCCATATTTCCTTGGCGTGGCGGAGCCGCCCGCGCCGCGGGTGGCCGACGTCCAGCGCTGCTTTCGGACCACCGACATCGGCGAGATCGGCAACACCGCGCGCCACCTGACCTTCTTCGAGATGCTCGGCAACTGGAGCTTCGGCGACTACTTCAAGGAGGAGTCGATCCCGTGGGGCTGGGAGCTCTCGACCGAGGGCTTCGGGTTCGACCCCGAGCGCGTCTGGGTGACGGTGTTCGCGGGCGACGAGGAGCTCGGCCTCGGCCCTGACGAGGAGGCCATCGAGATCTGGCGCAAGGTCGGCGTGCCGGACGAGCGCATCACCCGGCTTCCCCGCGCGGAGAACTTCTGGCAGGGAGGGGCGACCGGTCCCTGCGGCCCGTGCTCGGAGCTCTACATGGACCGCGGCGAGGAGTTCGGATCGCCTGGCGATAAGCCCGGCGACGACACCGACCGCTTCGTCGAATTCTGGAACCACGTCTTCATGACCTACGACCTCCACGAGGACGGCTCGCTCACGGAGCTGCCGATGAAGAACATCGACACCGGCATGGGGCTGGAGCGCATGGCGGCGATCCTCCAAGACGTCCCCTCGGTCTTCGAGACCGACACCCTGTGGCCGCTGGTGGAACTGGCCGAGGAGCTCTCCGGACGGGGCTACCACGACGACCAGGCCACGACGCGGGCGATGAGGATTCTCGCCGACCACTCGCGCGGGACGGCGGCGATGATCGCCGACGGCGTCGTGCCGTCGAACGAGGACCGCGGCTACGTGCTGCGCCGGATCATGCGCCGCGCGATCCAGCAGGGCCGGACGATCGGGCTCGAGCCGCCCTACGTGCACCGCTTCGCGGACCGCGCCCTGGACCTGCTGGCGCCCGCCTACCCAGAGCTCGCCGCCGAGCGCGACACCGTGACCCGCTGGGTGCGCGACGAGGAGGAGAGCTTCGGCCGCACTCTCGACCGCGGCACCGAGATGCTCCGCCAGATCGTCGAGCGCTCGAAGTCCGAGGGGACTTCGTGGGTCGATGCCGACGAGGCGTTCCGCCTCCACGACACCTACGGCTTCCCATACGACCTGACCAAGGAGCTATTGGCCGAGGAGGGGCTGTCGGTCGACGACCAGGGCTTCGAGGAGCTGATGGAGGAGCAGCGCACAAGAGCGCGGATGGGGACCGCGACGGCGCACGGCTCCGAGGACCACCACGGCGCGGTCGCCTCGTTCGCCGCAGGCGCCCCGCCTACGCGGTTCGTCGGCTACGAGAAGCTCCGCGCCGAGACCAGCGTCCTGGCCTCGAGCCCCGACAACGGCAACGTCCTCGCCAAGCTCGAGGAGAGCCCGTTCTACGCCGAGGGCGGCGGACAGGTCGCCGATACAGGGGTCGTCCGCTGGGACGGGGGCTCGGCCAAGGTGGGCGACGTCTACCGGCTCGGCGATGACCAGGCGATCGAGTTGACAGATGCCGACGGCTCGCCGCCCGAGCCGGGGACTCACGTCGAGGCCGAGGTGGAGCACGTCGCCCGCCACGCGATCATGCGCAACCACACGGCGACCCACCTGCTCCACGCCGCCCTGCGCGGGAGGCTCGGGACCCACGTGCGACAAGCCGGATCGGCTGTGCGGCCCGACAAGCTCCGCTTCGACTTCACCCATGGCGCACCGCTGACGGCCGAGGAGATGCGCGACGTCGGCGACATGGTCAACGACTGGATCAAGGGCAGCCACCCGGTGCGGGCGATGCAGATGTCCCGGGCCGAGGCCGAGGAGCTCGGCGCGATGGCGCTGTTCGGCGAGAAGTACGGGGACTGGGTCCGCGTCGTCGAGGTCGAGGGAGTCTCACGCGAGCTCTGCGGCGGCACGCACGTCGCCAACACGGGCGAGGTCGGGATCTTCGCGGTCAGCTCCGAGGGGTCCAGCGCCGCAAACGTGCGCCGCATCGAGGCCCTGACGGGCCCGGCCGGCATCGATTGGTTCCGCGGGCGCTCCCGCGATCTGAGCGAGGTCGGGCGCCTACTCGGATCAGAGCAGGACCCGGTCGCCGGCGCGCGGCGGGCGAGCGAGCGCCTCGCCGAGCTGGAAAAGCTGTCCAAGGCCACCGGCAAGGCCGACGTCTCCAAGCAGGCCGACGAGATAGTCGCCGCGGGGGAGCGCATCGGCGAGATCACCGTCTTCGTCGGGGCCACCCACGAGGCCGACCAGCGCGCTCTGCTGGACCTCGCCGATCGCATCAAGCAGCGGGCGGGCGACTCCGCCGTGGTGCTGGGGGGCGCGGAGGGCGACAAGGTCGCGCTGGTCGCCAGCTTCAGCGAGGCGGCGGTCGCCAAGGGGCTCTCGGCGGCCGAGGTGGTCAAGGCAGCCGCCCAGCTTGTCGGCGGCGGCGGAGGAGGGCGCGAGAACGTCGCGCAAGCCGGCGGTAAGGACCCCGAGCGCCTGGACGACGCGCTCGCGGCGGCGAAGGACGCGATCGAGTCGAAGCTGGGATGAGGGTGATGGCACTCGACTACGGATCGGCCCGCTGCGGCTGCGCGATATCGGACCCGACCGGGATCCTCGCGGCGCCCCTGAGTGCTTTCTCGCCGCCGGAGATAGACGAGATCGCAAAGACCGCGCGCGACCGCGAGGTGGACCTCGTTATCGTCGGTTTGCCCATCGGATTGAGCGGGGAAGAAGGCGAGCAGGCCCGCCTGACGCGGGCCTTCGCAAACGAGCTGGGGGAGCAACTTCAAGTGCCGGTAGAGACCTATGACGAGCGCCTGACCACGGCCATGGCGACGCGGAGCGCGCGCGAAGGCGCCCGCGCCGACGAGGACTCCCTCGCGGCGGCCCACCTGCTCGAGTCCTACCTGGCTTCGAAGGAGTCCGCGGAATGACGGCCGAGCGCGGAGGAGGGGGCGGCGACGAGTGGTTCGCCGACTCCGAGGGCAACCTGCAGGGCCCCGGCGGCCTCACGCCCGACACGGACGAGTTCGGCCGCGACGACCCCGACGCCCTGGAGCGCGCGGCGCGCCGGCGCGAGCGCGAGCAGCGGCGCAAGGGGAGTCGCCCGAAGAAGGCCAAGAAGGAAAAAGCTCCCAAGCGGCCCAAGGCGCCCAGGTCGCTGAGGGGGCCGAAGCGCCGCAAGGCTCGGGAGGAGCCCAGGCCTGAGCCCGAAGAGCCCCTGGGGGCCGAGGCGCCGCCCGCCGACGCGGGCCGCGCCGCCGAGAGCCCAGCCCAGCCCCGAGCCCAGAGCCGCGCATCCGCGGGGCGCGATGCCCTTCGGGCCCGGGTCGCCGCGAACAGGGCCGCCAAGCCCGCTCGCTCCGGCAACTTCCGCCGCCGCCGCATCGCAGCGCTCGCGCTGGCGCTGATCGGCATCCTCGCGGCCTGGTTCCTGGTCGCCTTCTTCCAGCCGTTCGCCGGCGACGGGGAGGGTGAGGGAAGCGTTCTGGTCGAGATCCCCGAGGGGTCGGACACCGGCGAGATCGCGAAGATCCTCGACGAGCAGGGCGTCATCTCCAGCGCCAGCCTCTTCCAGCTGCGCCTGCGGCTCTCCGGAGAGACCGACTCGATCCAGGCCGACAGCTACCAGCTCGCCTCCGGGATGAGCTACAGCACGGTCACCGACCGCCTCACCGGCAAGGAGCCGACGGGGGGGGACGTCGCGGTCACGATCCCCGAGGGCCTCTCACGCGACCAGATCGCATCGGACGTGCTGCCCGAGGGGGTGTCGAGCGACGAGTACCTGCAGCTCACCGAGGCGGCTCCCAAGGGCTTCAACACGTCGGAGTACGGGGCGAAGTCCGAGAACCTCGAGGGCTTCCTGTTCCCCGCCACCTACGACCTGCCGCCCGAGAACAACGTCAAGTCGCTCGTCGACCAGCAGCTCGCGGCGTTCAACGACAACATCTCCCAGGTCGACCTGAAGGCCGCCGCCAAGAAGAACCTGACCGCCTACGACGTCCTGATCATCGCCTCGATGGTCGACAAGGAGGTCCAGGTCCCGAAGGAACGCGCGTTGGTCGCTTCGGTCATCTACAACCGGTTGAGCCAGGGGATCCCGCTCGGGATCGACGCCACCACCCGGTACGAGACCAAGAACTACACCGAGCCGATCACCCAGGAGCAACTCGACGCCGATACGCCCTACAACACGCGCATCAATGCCGGCCTGCCGCCGACGCCTATCGGCAACCCCGGCCTCGCGGCGATGAAGGCGGCTGCGAGCCCGGCCCAGACGAAGTTCATCTACTTCGTCGTCAAGCCCGGCACGTGCGGCGAGCACTCGTTCACGGCGAGCGAGGCCGAGTTCGAGAAGCTGGCGGCCGAGTACCAGGCGGCTCTCGAGTCCGAGGGCGGATCGCCGACGAATTGCCCCGAGTAGCGCCGTGAAGCGCCTCGCGGTCCTCGGCCGGCCGGTCTCGCACTCGCGCTCGCCCGCGATGCAGAACGCGGCGCTCGAGGCGGTCGGCCTCGGCGGCGAATGGGCCTACGAGGCGATCGAGGTCTCGCCCGCCGAGCTGGGCGAGCTGGTCGGCTCGCTCGCCGAGCGCGGGTTCGTCGGCGCCAACGTCACGATCCCGCACAAGGAGGCGGCGCTGGAGCTCGCCGATGAGGCATCCGCCGCGGCGCGCGAAATCGGCGCCGCGAACACGCTGAGCTTCGCCGACGGGCGCATCGCCGCCGAGAACACCGATGCCCCGGGCCTCCTCGCCGCCCTTCCGCGCGCGCCCGGGAGCCGCGGCGCGCTGGTGCTGGGGGCCGGAGGATCGGCGCGCGCGGTCGTTTGGGCTCTCGGCGGCGCCGGGGCGAAGGTCGACGTATGGAACCGCACGCCCGAGCGGGCGGACCAGCTGGTGCGCAGCCTCGCCGCGGCGGCAGCCGGCAGCGCGGACGACGGGCCGCTATTGGCTCCCGTCAGCACGGAGCAGGCACGCACCAGCGACTACGACCTGATCGTCAACTGCACCGCGGTCGGCCTCGAAGGCTCGGGCGATGACCCCTTTGCCGCCCTGCCGCTGGAGCCGGACCGCCTGGGGCCCGAGGTGGCGCTCATCGACCTCGTCTATGGCCACTGCGACACCGAGCTGGTGCGGCGCGCCCGCGACCTCGGCACCGAGGTGATCGACGGCGTCGAGGTTCTCGTCCGCCAGGGCGCCGAGTCCTTCCGGATCTGGACGGGCCGCGAGGCGCCACTGGACGTGATGCGGGAAGCCGCGAGGCGAGGGGAATGAGCGGCGCCGAGTACAGGCTGACGCCGAGCGAGTCCGTGACCGTCAAGCGCTCGGAGCCCGAGGTGCTCGAGGTCGAGGCCGTCTACGGGCCCGAGGGCAGCCCGCCGCCCAAGCACCTGCACCCCGCCCAGGACGAGCGCTTCACCATCGTCGAGGGGAGGCTGACCACGAGGGTGGACGGCGTCGAGTGCGAGCTCGGTGAGGGCGAGGTCCTCGAGATCCCCCGCGGATCGGTGCACCAGATGTGGAACGCGGCCCCTGAGCCGGCCGTGGTCCGGTGGGAGACCCTGCCGGCGGGGCGCACCGAGCAGTGGTTCCAAGAGGTGGACGCCCTCCAGCGCGAGGCCGGGGACGGGCGCCCGAGCCCCCTTGCGTTCGGGGTCCTGCTCGGCGAGTACGCCGACACGTTCAAGCTGGCGGTCGGGTCTCAGCCCCTGATGGGCCCGGCCACCAAGCTGCTGGGCGCGCTGGGGCGCCTGCGGAGCCGATAGCGCCCGCACACTCGCCCTCGGCGCGTTCAGGCGATCAGGGGCGATCGCAGGCTGAAGCTGGCGCTGATTTCCCGCGAGCTGGTTGAGTGACCTCGATTCGCCCGATGGTGCGGTCCGCCTCGTTCAGGCTGATCCCGTACTCGCCCTCCTGATCCACGAAGACGTCGAATGTCGCCGGGTTTCCCGGTCCGACGACGTCCACGAAACCGAGCCCTCCTATCTCGACCAGGTCGTCCTGGGAGGATTCGACCTCCAAGACCAGCTGGTCGCCGACCTCGAGCGGGATCACGGCGAGCTTGGGCTGGTCGGCGTCGATCTCGAAGCACTTCAGAACCGTCTTGCAGGGATCTCGGGACCCGGCTTCGGCCACGGCCGGAGGCGGGTCGGCCTCGGTCGCCGTGGATGCCGCGCTCTCACTTGCGCTCCGCTCCTCCTCGGCATCGCGCACGCGGTCGGGCAGCGCCGCCGCCAGCAGCGTCGAGATCCCGAGCAGGATCACAATGAGGATGATCAGGCGACGGGCGGCCATCGGGGCGGGCTGGGGGGGAGAGGAGGCATCTCGCGGACTCTCTCAACGATATGGCCGACGCCGCGCTTGTCGCCTCGCTCTCGCTGGTGCTCGCGGCTTCGGCGCTCACCGACCTGCGTCATCGCCTGATCTCCGACGCCGTGCTGGCGCCTGCGGCGCTCGCTGCCGTGGTGCTCACGGTGGCGGCCGAGCCCGAGATGCTCGGCCCCAGGCTGGGCGCCGCTGCGGGGGCAGGCACCTTCCTGCTGGCTGCGGCACTGGCGCGGCCCGGCGGGATGGGCCTCGGCGACGTGAAGCTCGCGGCCGTGCTGGGACTCCACATCGGGCCTGCCGTGGCGCCTGCCCTCGTCCTGGGACTGGCATCGGGGGCGGTGGTGGGCACCGCGACCGCCCTCGCGCGGGGGCGCTCGGTGAGCGGCGCGACGGTCCCGCTTGCGCCTCACCTGGCCGCAGGCACGGCCCTGGTCGGCATCGTGTCGCTGCTCTAGCAACCGGCCAATACGCTGGCTGCGTGCACCTTCGTTTCACCACAGCCGGAGAATCACACGGGCCGGGCCTCGTCACGGTCGTCGAGGGCCTGCCCTCGGGCCTGGAGCTCGACCGCGAGGCGATGGACCGCGACATGGCGCGCCGCCAGCTCGGCCACGGGCGAGGCGGGCGGATGAAGATCGAGTCCGACTCGGTCGAGATCCGCTCCGGCGTCCGCCACGGGCGCACGATGGGCGGCCCCATCGCCGTGCTCGTGGCCAACCGTGACTATCCGAACTGGGACGTTCGCATGAACCCCTGGCCCGTCGACGAGGAGGTCGAGGAGTCCCACCTGCCGCGACCCGGCCACGCCGACCTCGCGGGGCTGCAGAAGTTCGGGTTCAGCGACGTCCGCAACGTCCTGGAGCGCGCCAGCGCCCGCGAGACCGCGGCGCGCGTCGCCGCAGGGGCGCTCGCGAAGGGCTTCCTGAGCGCCGTGGGCGTCAGCGTCCACAGCCACGTGATCCAGATCGCCTCGGTTGCGGCGAGCCAGCCCCACGACCTCGGGCCCGAGGACTTCGCCGACGTCGACGA
>Ga0183260_10003786_pt1 | contig 12158 bp, 13 predicted proteins | sample AntDrymUQ4972206_2_FD_129768 | JGI IMG/M metagenome (GOLD analysis project Ga0183260, IMG submission 129768) | Polar desert sand microbial communities from Dry Valleys, Antarctica - metaG UQ497 (22.06) (version 2) (version 2) | ecosystem: Environmental > Terrestrial > Soil > Desert | place...
CCCAGCCCCAGCTCCTGGCCCCACCCGCGAGCCCATCAGGACATGCGACATCCGACGTCCGGCATCAAGCATCAAGCATCAAGCATCAAGCATCAAGCATCAATACGGCGTTTGTCCGCCGGTGACGCCATAGACTTCACCTGTCACGAAGCGCGCCTCATTGGAGGCGAGGAACACGAACACCGGCGCAATCTCGACCGGCTGGGCGGCGCGTTCGTACGCGGTCTGCTCGCCGAAGGTCTTGACCTTCTCTTCCGGCATCGTCGACGGGATCAGCGGCGTCCAGACCGGACCCGGCGCCACCGCGTTGACGCGCACGCTCTGCTTCATCGCGACCTGCGACAGGCCCTTGGTGAAGTTGACGATGGCGGCCTTGGTCGGCGAGTACGACAGCAGGTTGGGGCTGGGATCGTAGGCCTGGATCGAGGCCGTGTTGATGATGGCGCTGCCCTCCGGCAGACGCGGCAGCGCGGCGCGGCAGAGCCAGAACATGGCGTAGACGTTGGTCTTGAACGAGCGATCGAACTCCTCGGTGGTGAACTCGTCGAGGCGGTCGTGCGTGACCTGGTGGGCCGCGTTGTTGACCAGGATGTCGAGGCCGCCGAGGTCGTCGAACGCCCTGGCAATCAGCGCCTCGCAGTGCGCTTCGTCGCGAATGTCGCCGGCCGCCGCGATCGCAGTACGCCCTGCCTCACGCACCCAGCGGCATGTCTCCTGAGCGTCCACCTCTTCTTCCGGCAAGTAGCTGATCATGACGTCAGCGCCTTCGCGTGCGAAGGCAATTGCCACGGCGCGGCCGATGCCGCTGTCGCCGCCGGTGATCAGCGCCTTGCGTCCGGTCAACCGGCCGAGCCCCTTGTACGAGCTCTCGCCGTGATCGGCCAGGGGCGCCATGTCGGATTCCAGGCCCGGTGGATCGACCTTGGGCTGCGGGTACTCGGGCGAGGGCCCCAGGCCCTTCGGATCGGTGGGCTGCGGATGCTGTGGCGACGAGGGCGTGGACATGCCCGCAGCCATGCAAGAAGGGGGACAGGTGCGCGGGCCGGGGAGGTGCTCTAGGATGGCCGCATGAGCCAGCACGCCGCGCTTGCCGCCGTGACCCTCGCCCTCAGGGCACTGCTCGACGGCGCGTTCCGTACCGCCGCCTCGACGGATCGCGCGCTGGCCGACGTGATCCTGACGACGTTGCCGGTCGACCGTGCCCGCTCGGTGCATCACCGGCCGCAGATCAACCTGACGATGGTGACGGCGCTCGACCATCCGGGCGCGCGCAACGCGCCGCGGCTGGGCCTGCGAGGACCCGAGGCGTCGAGCGAGCCGGCCCAACAGGTGAGCCTGTTGTATATGGTGACGGCTTACGGTCCCGAGGAAGACGACGTGATGGCGCAGCGAGCGATGGGCGTCGCCATGCACGCGCTGCACGCCAACCCGGTGCTCGACCGCATCGACCTCGATGTGCTGTTCCCGCACACCGGCCAGACTGCGCCGCTCGAGCAGGTGCGCGTGACGCAGGCGTCACTGACGCGCGAGCAAATCGTCGCGTGGTGGCTGGCGTTCCACACGCCGTATCGGCTGACCAGCGCGTATCAGGTCGGCCCGGTGCCGCTCGGCTAGCGAACACTGTCCGGCCCCCACGCGGGGACCTCCGTGCGTCGGACAAGTCCGACGCCTACGAGGCTGTGCGGCGTCACGACTGCAGCGCGACGTCGGCGGCTCGGGTGCCGCGAGTCTGCTGTGCGCTGGCCAGCCGCTCGAGCAACGGCTCGGTCTGTTCAAACGAGAGGCACGCGTCGGTGATGCTCTGGCCGTACACGGCCGGACGGCCCGGCACGTAGGTCTGCCGGCCCTCGACCAGGTGACTCTCGATCATCGCGCCGAAGATTGGCCACGAGCCGCCCGCCACCTGATCGGCGACCGATGCCGCCACCTCGAGTTGGCGCCGGTGGTCCTTCTGGCTGTTGCCGTGCGAGCAGTCGATCATCACCCGTCCCGGCAATCCGCTGGCCTCGAGACGCGTACAGACGTCGCTGACGCACTCGGCGGCGTAGTTGGGCCCGGTGCGCGAGCCGCCGCGCAGGATCACGTGACACGAGTCGTTGCCGGTGGTCGCGAAAATTGCCGCGACGCCCTGCTTGGTGACCGACGGAAACAGGTGCGGTGAGCGCGCCGACAACACCGCGTCGACCGCGATCTGGGTGGTGCCGTCCGTGCCGTTCTTGAACCCGACCGGCATCGACAGCCCGGACGCCAGTTCGCGGTGCACCTGGCTCTCCGTGGTGCGCGCGCCAATCGCCACCCACGAGGTGAGGTCGGCGATGTGCTGGGGCAACTGCGTGTCGAGGAACTCGCATGCGGTCGGCAGCCCGAGGTCGTTGACGTCGAGCAGCAGCTGCCGGGCCAGCCGCAGCCCCTTGTTGATGTGGTAGCTCTCGTCGAGGTCCGGGTCGTTGACCAGGCCCTTCCAGCCGACCGAGGTGCGCGGCTTCTCGAAGTAGCTGCGCATCACCACGATCAACTGCCCCTTGTATCGCTCGGCCAGCGGCGCCAGCCGCGTCGCGTACTCGACCGCGGCCGAGGGGTCGTGAATCGAGCACGGCCCGACCACCAGTACCAACCGCGGATCCCGACCTGCCACCACGTCGGCAATCGCCTGTCGAGTGTTGGCGACGACGTTGGAGGCCTGCTCGGACACCGGCAGCTCCTCGAGCAGGATGGCGGGTGGCAGCAGGGGGCGGACCAGCGTGATGCGGAGGTCGTCTGTCCGGCGCAACATGGCAGCGGTCAGAGTACTGCAGCGCCGACCCGAACGCCGAGATGCCGCCGTGCCATACCGGGCCGCCGCGCCGGCCCGACCACGCCTGGCGACCGCTTCCGTCGCCGCCGCTTGGCACCGTCACACGCCACGGTTAGTCTCAGCTGGGTGCGGACATGCCGTCCGCCTACCGGAGGAGCTCCGCATGCCGTTCGTCACCGCGACCGCCGCGCCGTCGACCGAGATCTACTATGAGGACCAGGGACAGGGTCAGCCGGTTGTGCTCATCCACGGCTGGCCGCTCAGCAGGCGGATGTGGGAAGGTCAGATCACCGCGCTGGTGGCCGCTGGCTACCGGTGCATCGCCTATGACCGTCGGGGCTTCGGCCAGTCGGGACAGCCGATGGGCGGCTACGACTACGACACCTTTGCCTCCGACCTGAACGACGTGCTGGTGGCCCTGGGCCTGCGCGAAGCGGTGTTGGCCGGATTTTCGATGGGTGGCGGCGAGGTCGCACGCTACATCGGCAGCTACGGGACGGAGCGCATCGCCAAGGCCATTCTGATCTCCGCAGTGCCGCCATTCCTGTCGCAGACCGCCGACAATCCCGACGGTGTGCCCGCGAAGATCTTCGATGACATGGTGGCGACGATCATCGAAGACCGGGTGGCGTTCTTCGAGGGGTTCTTCAAGGACTTCTTCAACTGGAAGCCGGGCTCGGGCACGCCGAGCGACGACGTGGTGGCCTACAGCAAGGCAATCGCGTGGATGGCCTCACCCTTGGGCACGCGTCAATGCGTCGTCGCCTTCGGCAAGACGGACTTTCGAGCCGATCTGGCGCAGATCTCGATCCCCACCCTGGTCGTGCATGGCGATCACGACAAGACCGTGCCGTTCGAGGTCTCGGGCAAGCGGGCCGCAGCGTTGATCGCCGGAAGTCGCCTCGAGGTGATCAAGGGCGCCCCGCATGGCCTGACTGCCACCCACGGCGATCAGCTCAATGCGCTGATGCTCGACTTCCTGCAGGGCTGACCCACCACTCGCTCGACGCCCGGTCACCTGGCGTGGCGACGGGCGTCGGGCCAGTGCGCGAGGAGGTCTGGCGTGACCTGGCGGATACGGCGCAGCCACCGCAAGGTGCGGTGCAGTCGGCGGTCGTCACGCGCGGTCCAGGCAAAGCCGTACTGGGCGCGGATGTCTGGCGGCAGTAAGCCGGACGTGACCAGCCGATTGATCGCACGCGCCGGCGCAACCAATCCAGCGAGGCGCGGCGACAGCACCTCGGCCGCCACGGCACGTGCGGTGTCGCTGACGACGATCTGTCCGCTGGTGTGCATGCGATCGAGGTAGTCCTGCAGCGCGCGCCAGGTCACCGGCACGTCATCGCCGGCGCCGAGCGCGTGGGCGACTGGCGCCGATTCGCGGCACCACGTGTCGCGGTCGTCGCGAGACAGCGGCGCGACCAGTGCGTCGTACACCAGGGGCAACGACTCGAGCAGCGTGGCGTGTACCCACAGCACGAGCGCGGGGTCCTCGGCCGAGTACCTGGTGCCGGCAGGAAATGGACCGGCGGCGGCCGGCAGCGTGCCGTGGACGCGCCGGTGGATCGCGATGATGCCATCCAGGGCGGACTGCGCCTGCACGCCGGTCCCGAACGTCAGCCGTCGCATCGCGCCGACGGTGTGATGCAGGCGAATCGACGCGCTCAGCAACCCGCCGCGGAAGCTGCTGTGATCGGACACTCCGGCCGCGACCAGCGGGTGCGCGAGCTGCAGCAGGATGGCGCGACTCCAGCCGGCGAGCACGATCCGCTCGGCATTGATTCGCTCGGCGACGGTCACGACCGCTCCCTGGGCGCGCCGAGCAGGAGACGATTCTTCGGGGTGATCGCCGCGGGGATGCGTTGCGTCCAGACACGGTAGCCGCGCTGCTCGAGGCGGGCGGCACGGCGGACGTCGATGGCGAGCGGGACGTCGAGCCAGCCGGTCAGCGGACCGGCGTCGCAGTTCGTCACGTCGTGGCAACAAGGCAGCACCGCGACGCGGGCGCGGACCGATGCGGCGCCATCGAGGATCAGGTCGGTCAGCGCGCCGCAAGCGTGGCTGGACACCACCACGTCGTCGGCGTCGAGCGGCACGTCGGCGACGGCCGCGGTGATCGGCGAGACCCGATCGCGCAGGCGTGGCCACTCGTCGCCCAGCACCTGATGCAGCCGCGCCGCGGACGGTGGTACGGCGTCGTCTGCCGCCACCGCCAGCGGTGTGGAGTCGTCGAGCAGCACCATCACATGCGCGAGCAGGCCGTGGCCGGCCGCGAGGTCGACCACCCGGCCGCCCCGAAACAGTCGGCGGGTGCGGCGTGCAACCTCCCAGGCTTCATAGAGTTCCTTGCGCGGCAGCACGCCGGCACGGCACACCGTCCGGGCGAGCCGATCGAACAGCGTCGCGCCGGAAAACCGCCCAAAGTCCTTTTCGGTGAGGCGTGACCTGGATCCGTGCGCGAACACGGGTCCAGTATGCGCCGCCAGATCGCGCGTCGACCGCGTCGCTACCCGCCGGAGGTCGGCAGCTTGCGCAACACCATGGCCAGCGCGGTCAGCCGCGCGGCATCGACCTTGGACGCCGCGGCAGCGTCGGCCTCGAGGTCGGTGGCCAGCGACCCGACGTTGCCACCACTCGGCGCGCTGAGTGCCGCACCCAGCGCCCGCGCCCGGTTCGGGCTGAGCACGCCACTGCGCGCGAGCTGATCGACATACGCACGCGCCACCAGCGGATCGGCCGGCCACGCGACGCGATCCTGCCGCTGCACGTTGAAGGTCGGCGCCTTGATCAGCGCCGCGGCCGCCAGCTCGTTCTGGGTCAACAGGTCGCTCGGCGTGAACCGGAAGACGTCCAGGCCACGCGACATCTCCGAGCCGTAAACGAACCCGTTGTACCAGTAAGCCGACCAGTAGCCGCCGGTGATGATCTGCGTGGCATCCAGCGGGCCGCGGTCGAAGAAGGCAACTTCCTTCGGATGCGCCGAGTCGGTGAAATCCATTACCGAGATGCCACCCTGATACCAGGCCTGCACCATCAGGTCGCGCCCCGGCACCGGCACCAGCGAGCCGTTGTGCGCCACGCAGTTCTCCTGCGCGGTCTGCGGCGCCGGCAACTTGTAGTAGCTGGCGAACTTCAGCTTCCGATCGACGATGTCGAAGATCGCGTTGGCGCCCCAGGTCGCCTGATCGGTGGCCTGGCAGCGCGGCCGCATGCCGCCGCCCCACTCGTCGGTGAACACCACCTTGGTGCCGTCGTTGTTGAAGGTCGCGGAGTGCCAGTACGCGAAGTTGGCGTCCGAGACGTCGTCGATGCGTTTGGGCGCGACCGGATTCGAGATGTCGAGCAGGATGCCGTTGCCCGAGCAGGCACCGGCCGCCAGGCCGACCGCCGGGAACACCGTCAGGTCGTGGCACTGGTTGGTGGCCGACGTCTTCTGGGTGCCTGGACCGTGGTCGCCGCCCTTCCAGAGACCGGCGATAGCGCCAGTCTTCTCGTCGGCGAAGATGCGCGGACGGCTGACGATGCGCGCGGTCTGCGGCGCGGCCAGCGGCACTTCAATCACGTCGATGCTGAACAGCGCGGTCTCTGGGTTGTCCTTGGGATCGGCCGCCGAGCAGCCGGCGAGCTCGTCGCCCGAGCGCGTCGGGCTGGTGCCAGAGCCGTAGATGAACACGTGCGAGCTGTCGGCCGGATCGGTGACCAGGGTGTGGGTGTGCGAGCCGCGGCAGGTCTGCACCGCGGCGACCTGTCGAGGGGTGCGCACGTCGCTGATGTCGAAGATGCGGACGCCTCGGAAACGGTCCTTGCTGACCGGGTCCTCGACGCCGCCAGTGCCGCAGTCGAGGCGGCCACGAGTCTGCTCCACCGACATGAAGAGGAGCGTGCCGTGGACTGACACGTCGCCCTGTCCGCCGGGGCAGGCGACCGAGGTCACGAGCGTCGGCTGGCTGGGATTGGAGATGTCGTAGATGTTGAAGCCGTTGAAATTGCCGACGAACAGGTGCGTGCCGCTGAATGCCAGGTCGGAGTTCGCGAAGTTCAGCCCACCCCAGGGCGGCGTCGCCGGCGTGGCGCCGGGCTTGGCCTCCTCCTCCTCCTTCTTCTTCTCGCTGTCCTCGGTGACCTTGGGGTTCGGCTGACCGGCCGGCGCACTGGGGTCGAAGAAGCCAGCTGGCTTCGGCACGTTGGCCAGCAGTTCGAGATTGCGGGCGGCAACCCCGGCGTCCGCGAGGCCGGCCTTGAGCCCGACGCGCGGATCGGCTGACGCCGTGGTGGCCCGTGTACCCGCAGGCGCCGGCTCGAGCGCGGGCGGCGACGTCTGCGCGGACAGCGGAGCGCTGGCGAGCGTGCCGGCGACGACGAGAAAAGCCAGCGGACAGGCCACACCACGAATCATGGATGGAGCTCCTCGAGCAGGGCGCGCATGCGACTGATGTCCATGCGCTGGTCGGCCTCGACGTCCGCCGCAAAGCCGAAGATATCTGGTTCCTGACCCGCTCGCGGGGTCGCGAACAACGTCTCGACCATCGTCAGCGCGCCTTGGTGGTGCTGGATCATGCCCTCGAGAAAGCGCCGGTCCAAGTCCGGGCCGCGCGCCGCGCTCAGCGCCTGCATCTGGCTGGCGCTGAGCATGCCCGGCATCAGCGGCACCGAGTGGCCGGCATGCGCGTGCGCATCAGGCACGGCCTCGCCGCGTCGCGTCAGCCAGTCGCGCATCATCAGCATCTCGTCGCGCTGCGACACGTCGATCCGGCGCGCCAAGGTCCGGACGGCGTCGGTGCGACTGTGCGCCTCGACCAGTGCGGTCATCTCCAGCGCCTGCCCGTGATGGCCGAGCATGCCCTGCATGAAGGCGACGTCGGCCGGCGTGTGGCGCGCACCGGCCGTCTCGCCGGCCTCGGCTGCCGTCACGACGCGAGAGGGCTGACCCGGCGCCCCCGGCTGGACAATGCGCGGTTCCTGCCGGGCGAATGTGGGGCGTCCCGGACCTGCCGCGAGCAGGACCAACAGCACGACCAGCACAGAGGGCGAGAGGCGAGGCACTACTCCAAGAATACACAGCGGCATGGCTCGGATGCACGCGAAGAAGCAGTACGATGCAGGGCATGGCCAAGACGACATCACTGACAGATGCCAAGAAACGGGCCCGAGCGCTGGTCGCCCAGGTGAAGGATCGTGTCGCCAGACAGGAGGGCACGCCGGCTGACACGCCGGCCGATGACGAGGGCGACGGCGCACCGCGTCCCGCCAAGTCGCACGTCACCAGGGCCCAGGCGATGGGCAAGGCACCGCAGCGGTCACAGGGCGCGCCACGCGGCAAGTAGCCGGCCTCCTGGACCGGGCCTCGGCCACAATGGCTCCTCGTGACCACCGGATGGGCGGCGACGCGTGACGGGCGCACAGTATGGCGCCATCGAGGCGGGCGGCACCAAGTTCGTGTGCATGGTCGGCTCGGGCCCCGGCGACGTGCGTGCCCACGTGACGCTGCCGACCACCAGCCCGGAGGCCACGCTGCGCCAGACGATCACCTTCTTCCGTGACGCGGAGCGCGCGGCCGGCCCGCTCGCCGCGATCGGCGTCGCGTCGTTCGGGCCGATCGATCTGCAGCCCGACTCACCGACCTTCGGGTTCATCACGTCGACGCCGAAAGCCGGCTGGGCCAACACCGACATCGTCGGCGCGCTGCGTAGCGAATTCGGCGTGCCGGTGGGCTTCGACACCGACGTCAACGCCGCGGCACTCGGGGAATGGCAATGGGGCGCCGCCCGCGATCTCGATACATTCGTCTATCTGACCGTCGGAACCGGCATCGGCGGCGGCGGCCTGATCAACGGACGCCTGATGCACGGGCTGGTGCACCCAGAGATGGGCCACGTGCGGGTGCCGCACGACCTGGCCCAGGACGCCTTTGCCGGGATCTGCCCGTTCCACGGCGACTGCCTGGAGGGCCTGGCCAGCGGGCCGGCGATGCAGGCGCGCTGGCTGCAACCGGCCGACCAGTTGCCGGCCGAGCATCCGGGCTGGGTCCTCGAAGCGCGCTATCTTGCCCTGGCGCTGGTGAACGTCATCTGCACGCTGTCGCCGCAACGCATCGTCATCGGCGGTGGGGTGATGTCCAACGACTGGCTGTTGCCGTTGATCCGCCACCAGGTGCAGGACCTGATGAACAACTACGTGCGCGCGCCGGAGGTGCTGCACGGCCTCGACGCCTATATCGTGCCGCCGTGGCTCGGCGGCAAGGCCGGGGTCCTCGGCGCCATCGCCCTCGCACAGCGCACCGCCACGACCTCCAGCCCATCATGACGCCTGCCATGTCCGATCTCCCCGCGTTGCCTCCGCCGTCGAGCCTGCTCCTGCTCGTGAGGCTCCGTCTCGTTGTGTGCGTCGGCCTGGTGGCGATGGCGGCGAGTGGCGGCGTCGCGGGCGCTCAAGGCGACACGCCGCCGACCGCCGCACAGGGCGCCGCGCAGGGCGCCGCGCCGACGACCTCGCAGCGGGAGACGCAGGGCGACCCGCCTCAGGGCGACGCGCTGGTCGTGACTGCCGAGGCGACGTTCCTGCGTGACACTCCGGGCACGCGCGGTCGAGTGCTCGGCCGCCTTGAACAGGGCGCAGCCGTCGACGTGCTCGACCGCAACGCCGGCGATTGGTGGCGAGTGCGCGGCGGGTCGCCGCCGCGTGAAGGCTACGTCCATCGACTGGTGCTCGGTCCGTCGTCGCGAACGCGGCCACGGCTGCCGCCACCGGACGCGCTGCCTCGGCCGGACGACACCGCCCCGCCGGTCGTCGAGCCTGCGGTGGATGTTCCGGCCGGTCGTGCCCCGCGCGGCACGACCGGGCCAGGCCTGTTGCTCTTCGCTGGCGCCGGGGTGTTCGTGCCGTTGGCGCGCGAGTCGTTCGACGCCGTCGGGATCACCGGCAACCCGGTTGCATTCAGCGGTGGGCTCGAAGTGACCCGCATCATCCGCGGCCTGTTCGTGCGGGCGTCGGTCGACTGGATCTCCGAGACCGGCGAGCGCGTGTTCATCGGCGATGCCGGTGAGCGGTTCGGCCTCGGCATCCCGCTAGACGTGACGATGACGCCGATCGACGTCACCGCGGGCTGGCGGTTCGAGTACCGCGATCGGCGTGGCCGGCCGGGGCGGCTGGTGCCATTCGTCGGCGGCGGCGCCGGCATCCTGCGCTACCGCGAGACCGACCCGTTTGCCGACGAGGCCGACGAGGTGGACGAACGGTTCGCGTCGTACCACCTGCTCGGCGGCGCGGACGTCGCGATCAGCCGCTGGGTCGGTGTGCGCTTCGAGTACCGGTTCCGAGCCGTGCCCGACGCGATTGGCAGCGGCGGCGTGTCCGCCGTGACCGGCGACTCGTCCCTGGGCGGGTCGACCGTCACGGTGGGGGTGGTGGTCGGGCGCTGATTGCGCGGCTCTGTCGAAGGCGGTACCTTGCACGATCACGGCCCGATGACGCGCGTGCGACCGGGAATAATCCTGCGTCGTCGCTGGTGTGCGCCTCGATGTGGCGCAACGGGCCCAAGGAGTCAGCATGTCCGTCGCCAAGGTCAGCGAGATCAGCGCCACGTCCCCCAAGAGCTTCGATGACGCGATTCAACAAGGGCTGGCGCGGGCCAGCAAGACCATCCGTCACATCCGCGGTGCCTGGATCAAGGAGCAGCACGTGCGCTGCGACGAAGGACGGATCGTCGAGTACCAGGTGAACATGATGGTCACCTTCGTGCTCGACGACTAGCGTCAGCGCTCGCTCGGCAGGCCTGCCGCCTGCCATTCGTTGAAGCCGCCGGCCAAGTCGTGAACCGGCGCGGCGCCGCGGGCCAGCAACAGGCTCGCGGCGATTGCCGACCGCGCGCCGCCCTGGCAGTGGACGATGATCGGGCGCTCGCCCGAGAGCTGCTCGATGCGGCGCGGCAGTTCGGCCAGCGGGATGTGCGTGGCGCCGGGGACATGCCCGCCCGACCACTCCGCGCGCGATCGCACGTCGAGCACGATGGCGGCGTGTTCGCGGGCCATCGACGCGGCGCGGCCGGCGTCGACCCGCGGAACATTCTCGGTCGGGCGCCCGCTCGCTCCCCACTCGCGTACGACCGCGGTGTCCGCGTAGCCGGCAACCTGCTCGAGTCCGATCATCGACAGATCCCGCAGCACCTCCTGCAGACCGTGCGCGTTCGGGCCGTGCTGGTCGACGATCAGGTAGAACGGGGCCGTGTACGGGACCAATGCGCCCGCCCACGTGGTGAACGATCGATTCAGCGGGATGTTCATCGTCGCCGGGATGTGTGCCTTCGCGAATGCGGCCGCCGGCCGCGTGTCGATGACCAGCGTTCCGGCGTCGAGCACTGCGGCGAGTCGATCGACGTCCAGACAGTCGGGCGCGGCCTGAGCGGCCCGTGCTGGCGGGCCGTCCCGGTTGATGCGCTTCATCGCCGCAAAGTACGCCGGAGGCTCGGGCTGCCCCTCGAGCACCTGTCGCACGAAGTCCGATTCGGAGGTGATCTTCAGCGCCCAGTTGGTGCGACGCTCGTAACCCAACGTGCTCTGAGGCAGCGCCCCGAGTCCCTTGCCGCAGGCCGAACCGGCCCCGTGGCCCGGCCAGATCTGCAGGTGGTCGGGGAGCGGTTCGAGGACGCGCAGGCTGTGGAACAGCGCCCGTGCGGCGCCGTCCATCGAACCCGCGACGTGCGCGGCGCGTTCGAGCAGGTCGGGGCGACCAACGTCACCGACGAACAGGAAGTCGCCGGTCACCGCGGCCAGTGGTTGATCGTCGGCCGACGTGTCGGTCACCAGGAACATCAGGTGCTCGGGCGTGTGCCCGGGCGTGTGCTTTGCCTCGAACCGCACGCTCCCCACATCGAATCGATTGCCGTCTTCGAGCAACACCGCGCCGGCGTCGGCGGCAAAGGCGTATCGCCAATCGGGCCCACCCTCGTTCGAGAGCAGCAGTTGAGCCTGCGCTCGCGCCGCCAGTTCGCGGCTGCCGGACACGAAGTCGGCATGGATGTGGGTCTCGGTCACATGACTGATCGCGACACCCTCGTCGGCGGCGGCGAGGAGATACTGCTCGATGTCGCGGTTGGGGTCGATGACGATGGCGTGGCCGGTGCCGGTGGACGCAACCAGGTAGCTGGCCTGCGCCAGCTTGGCATCGTAGAACCGCTTGACGAGGATCATGACGCGTTCTCAGGTGCCGAGGCCGCGTCACCGCCGCGGGGCCTCGACCGACCGTCCCGGTCGCCGCAAACGCATCGACTATAGAGCAATCCACACGGCTGCTCAGGCCTTGTGCGGCCTCGCCGCTCACATCCGGGGCCATGAGTCATCCGTAAGCCCTTCGAGTGCGCATGACGCGC
>Ga0183260_10003787_pt1 | contig 12157 bp, 20 predicted proteins | sample AntDrymUQ4972206_2_FD_129768 | JGI IMG/M metagenome (GOLD analysis project Ga0183260, IMG submission 129768) | Polar desert sand microbial communities from Dry Valleys, Antarctica - metaG UQ497 (22.06) (version 2) (version 2) | ecosystem: Environmental > Terrestrial > Soil > Desert | place...
AACTGTTCACTGTATTCCTTTGACCGGCCGTGTGCAGTACCAGGTGTCAACGAGCTGCCAGAACTAGAACAACCAGGCCGTGACTTAATGACAGCAGCCTCCAAGGGGGCACCGGAACCCTTAGCGGGCACGAAGGCAGGCAGGGGCCGCTCGCTTCCAGTCAGCGGGCGGCTCCTCGCGGGGAGGAGACGAGCCTCCGGCACCGAGGACCGGAAGAGGCACGCGGGGCAGATCGCGGTACGGCTCGTCAGGCACAAGGAGCACGGCACGTGAGCGGGCTGCACCTGGACATATCGTCCGAGTTTCTTGAGCAGCTTGTCGAGCTGGTCACTGCCCGCGTGCTCGAGCGGCTCGACCTCGACCGGCCCGCGCACTCGCCGCTTCTCACGATCCTAGAGGCAGCGGACTTCCTGAGGTGCCGGAGGCAGCGCGTGGACGACCACCTCTCGGCGGGGAAGCTCCGCCGCTACAAGGACGGGTCGAGGACCCTGATCAATCGCGCCGAGTTAGAGGCGTACGTACAGATTGGCAAGCGTTGACGCCTGGCGATTCACCGCGAATGACCTTCGGGGTGGCCCTGCATTTGCGCCAACCGCGCGAGTTCTTCATCCCACGGGACGCCGTACGAAAGAGCGCGGCGCACGAAGTGGTACAGCCCCATGATTGCCATCGTATATTCGAACGTCGGCCGCTTCAGCAGCTTGCCGCGCACCTGTCGCAGCTGCGCGTACTTGCCGGCGTCATCTCGCCTTGAGAGGCCGAGCAGCTCCAGGAGCCCCAGGACCTCCTCCTTGTCTTCCTCGCCATAGGCGGGTTTATTCAGCAGCTCGTTGATCCGCGCATGGCGCTCCAGAATTTCGCGCCCCTTATCCCAGGGAAGCTTTAGCGCCCGAGCACGGGCGAAGAGGTTCTCGACGTTGTAGGCCGCGATGCGCACAGCTGGCTCCTCTCGGCGTCGCCTTGAACGAGGCGAGCCTACTAGAAAGCCCGCGGCCAGTGATCGGCGGTGAGCTCTATCGACGCCGAACGTGCCGACCTAGATCGAGTTGCCGAGAGGACACTTCGCGAAGCCACGATACACGGCTTCGCATTCGGATCCAGCACGATCATGACCCCCGGTCGAATGTTCCACCTCTCACAAGCCGACGTCGATGACCAGGATGAGAAATCAGGAGCGCAATCCCGCCTCTAAGGTCGACGCCCGTGACGCGGAGCGAATGCGCTCAGGTGCGTCGACGTATAGGAGTTGGCACCTCCCGACGGTGGCCCAATAGCACGATCCTTGCTTCCGGAGCCGCTCGCTGCGTGCCGCTTCTCTGTGACATCGACTGACAACAGCGAGGGAAGCGAGCCGCTTCAGCCGGGCTAGCCTAAGGTGGAGAGACTCGCTTTAGGATCCGACCGGCAGCCCCGCCTCGGCCTGCACACCGACGGCCTTCTTCAGCAGCGCGAGGGCCTCCCCAGGCTTCCCTTCACGTTCGAGCAGGTCCGCGAGACGCGCGTAGACGGACACGAGGTACCGGTTTGGCCGCTCTTCGAGTAGACCGGCGGCCAACTCGTAGAGCTCCTTCGCTCGCTCGTCTTGACTCAGCTTCTCGAAAGCCTCTGCGACGAGCTGATAGCCGCGTCCGGCCTCGATGGGATTGCGGTCCGCCAGACTCCCCGCTGCCTCCATCGCAATTGCAGCAGCCCGTTCAGAGTCGCCCAGTTGTGCGTGCGCACGGGCTTCCTCGAGCCGGAACTTCGCCACAACCCAGCTCGTTGCACCAGGCCCCAGCAGCTCAAGGCCGCGCGCAATGAGGTCGAGGGCCTCTGAAGCTCGTCCGCGATCGAGTTCCACGTGGGCAAGCAGCTGATACGCCATTGCGGCGTAGGCGCCCTCTTCGGTGAGTTCGATTAGCCCAATCGCCCTCCTCGCGTAGCGAGCAGCTGTCGCAGGCTCGTTCTTTCCAGCATGCAGACGCGATTGTGTCCAGTAGACGCGCGCGCGCACGAGGGGGTCTGCCATGCCATGCGTGAGCGTCAGCGTCCCGCCCAAAACCTCCTCGGCTCGAGCGAGGTTACCGCGATCGATCAGCGTGTTGCCAAGTAGGACCGAGAACCGAAGAGACGCGAACACGTCCTCCCGCTCGTCCGCATCTCGGAGACACCTCTCGAAGATCCCCATCGCCAGCTCGTCCTCGCCAAGCGCCACGTACGCGCGACCAAGGGTGTCAGCCAACTCGGGGTGAACACACTCATCGGCGCCGTAGAGCTGGGTTGCCTCCTCGAGGTGGGCGCGAGCCAGCCGCGGATCTCCCTCTTCAAAGGCAAGCTGGCCGAGCCATGCGAGCGCATGGGCGCGTGCACCGTCGTCGCTCGCTCCCTCTAAAGCCGCTTCGAAGAATGCTCGAGCTCGATCCTTGTCATCGTCTAGGCGGAGCGCGATCTCCCCTTCGGAGAGTTCACCGGCGGCCACCGGCGGCGGAACACCCAGATCCTTCCCAGGGGCCTCGTCGCCCCTGGCGAGGTGGTGCTCGCTCACGCCGACTCGTTGAGCGAGTTCGCGCAGCAGCTGCAGCGATGGGACTCGCGCGCCGGTCTCGATCCGCGAGATGTACGCGGCTGTGCAGCCGGGGAACGCCAGGGCGCGCTGACTGAGCCCAGCGCGCGTCCGCGCCGCGTGTAGTCGCCGGCCTAGCGCAGCCGCGTTGTCGACATATGTGATTCCTCGTGTTGACATTTAGTAAGCGATTTGTAGACTCGCGTTAACCCCGGGCCCGGGGCTGTCCCGACTTCGAGTGAAAGGACGGTCCCGGTGATGGCACAGACTTCAGTCTGTTCGTCTGCGTGTCGTGATTTCCTTCCTGCGGGTGGCGAGGGCTCCGGCGGGGGGGTGGCCCAAACAATAGACAACGTAGTGCAGGGCGGGCGGCAGTAGGCCGCCCGCCCTGCTTCCTTCCGAACTCGGCGCAGCGACGGTGAGCAGCTCGGTGGTCGAGCTCATAAGCCCTAAGAGAGGAGGCGATCAGTGCCGAGAGCCGGCACCGACTCCCTTGGCGAGAGCCGTGCAGTTATTCAGCTTCCGCTTACCGAGAAACCCTTCCCCCGCACCGACCTGAGCCTGATCACTCAGTTCTGGATCGCGAGTGTCGCCACGCCCACAGATCCGGCCGGCGGCACCATCCGGATGCCCTATCTCCCTCGGCTGAATCGACGTTGCTGGGGGAGGTGACGCTGAAGCTCCGGGAGATCCGCGCGGAGTGGCAGCGAACCGGAGTGCTCACGTCGGCGTCGGACACCCATCTCACGCTCCGACCGCTCGGGAGCTTCCAGCTCCTAAACGCGATTTTCGCGGAGGCAGGGCTATTGATCGAGCGGAGCCAGTCTAGCCGTGCGGTCGCTGAGCTGATACGGCAACTCGGTCATCTGCAGCGTGCACGAGTCTTCCGTCTGCCAGGCGTGCGGCGGCTCGTCGAAAGCCGCGCGACGCACACTGGTCTCGCTTTCTCGACCGCGGCCGAGACGATCAGGAGCGGCTTTACCGATGCGGTCTGTGAAAAGAGGTGACTGAGATGGGATGGATCGTCACTCCTGACGGTGATCGCATGATCTTCAATGTGCTTGGGGGCGACCCTGTCGTGCCAGACAGAACGATGCCGTGTTACCTAGAGGTCATGCCGGGCGGTAAAGTTGTTGCTCGAGCAGCCACGAATCCCGACCGCGTCACCGTTGCTCCCGACCCAATCGTTCCGCCAACCGTGGAAGAGGTCGACGAGTAACGCCGGAAGAGAGCTAAGGAAGCGAACGACCGCGAGCGCGCAGAGGCAGCGCGTGAGCGGAGCGAAAAAGAAGCGTGCGAGCGAGTGCCGGCGCCACCCCTGGCTCGACTGGCACCCGCGCCCGCATGTCAACGAAGTGCGGCGGCTCCTGCGAGCTTCCGACTCCCGCGGTGACTTCACCGAACACACATACGCTCAACCGACGATTCGATTTCACGGCGAGCGCCCGGAGGGTTTCCGTGCGCTCGCCATCGCTCTGCAGGCCCGGTTGCCCCTAGATGCCCTTCGCCGCATCTCGACCATCAACAGCGGGGAACGAACTGATGCCTACTGGGAAATGACGTTCCGCGCTAGCCGCTGATATCCCGGCAGCGTTCGCATTTCGGGCGGGCGCCCGCCCGTGCCCGAGACGCGGTTGTACGACTCGATGTTGTTGCCCTCCCGTGCAGGTGCCGTCATGGTAGATCTTGCGATCCGCCTCACGCTTTGAGTGCCACGGGTCAGTTTTGGCCATTGACACCTCCCTTCGACCGTTGCCTCCTCTCCTCGACCTGACCGTCGCCGCCCTCGCAGGATTCGAAGGCCTCCACCCCGTGGGCGAGGAGGAGGCATACGTAATCCGCGACTCCAGCGTCAAGTCCGGGGACACGGAGTCGGCTGCCGCATCAGCTCCGCAGCCGTCCGCAGCCTCGCCTGCCGCCAAACTCCGACGTATGGGATCCGTCTTGGGAACCGTGCAGACGCTGCCTCACTTCGTCGAGGACGGGAAGTTGCTTGACCGCCCGAGCACAGACGCAGGTGTCTGAAGGCAGCATTATCATCATGCCTCGCGACCGGACCGCTCAGCGCGGACGCGCCGTTGCGTTTCACTTGAGGAGTGCGTGGCGCCGCGGAGACCGTGGGCAATCGCCTACGCCAGGCGGACGGGCCGGCCGCGGGTGTCCTCGAGTTCCGCCAAATCCCAGAGCGCACCCGTCCAGACCCCCTGGACCGCCTCCAACTCAGCATCAACGAGGGCAATGATGCGTGTGTGTCGCGGAGAGTTCGCGCACCCGCCCGACCCAGACGTCTGAATCGCGCATTCTCGGAAGTCGCCTTCAATCTCAACGACGTAGACCGGCCCGCGAAACGGCCCGCGGACTCCTGTCCATTTCGCGAACGCAGCGTACGTCGTCTTGATAGCCACCGCCCTGTCCGGATGAGGGTCGGCGTTTTCGTCCGCTATACGAACAGCGGCGCTCCGAAGGTAGTTCGTGTTGGCGTTGGGGGTGTCCCCGTGCTTCACGATTGCAAGCGCTCCGACGATCCCCAAAATGCCCAGCGCGACAAGTACCGAGTACGTCCCCCAGCGCATAGTGGCGACAGCATACCGGCTTACTCGTGTCCGCCGCGACCCTTGCCTCTAGTCAGCACACCGTGTATGGTCCGCGGACCGCCAGCACACCGGAAAGGAGCGAGACCTTGGAAGCAGCTAAAACGCGCCGCCTGCAAAGGCGCCACTCCTGCGTCACCGTCGTAATCGCGTCGATAATCGTTTGCGGCGCATGACGCCATGGCACTGTCACTCATTGCGACCGCTGGCTTTGCACAACTCTTCAGCCCTTGAGGGCTTTCATTTATCGGGACGCTCAGGCCCGCTCGGCCGGAGCGTGCAACGACATCTCGCGCAAGAGCGGGAGGGCGGCCGAAATGCTGCCACGGCGCCGGCACTACGCGGTCGCCGCTTCGCGACAGCCGTCGTCGGAGCGGTTTCCGAGAAGGACACCGCCTAGGCCGATCGCCGGACGAAGGATCACGTCATAGAAGGCGAGCGCGAGGGCGCGATGTTCATCCGCGTCTACACCGCGCTTCGGCGCTTCCATCGCGTAGGCGACGATGGGCTCGCCGTGCAACTCGCTTACTAGTCTCCGCGAGTGGGTGAAGCCATCTCGTAGCTCCTTGGTGAAGGTGAAGAGCTCGTTGTCCGCGAGCGCGCGCAGCGATGCCCACTCGGCCTGCTCACCGTAGTCGCGCACCAGCACGTCCAGGTGTCGGGGCGTGAAAGCCGGGTGGTGCTCGCGGCCGCGCTTCGTCGTCGGGATCTCGCGGCCGGCACGGACCCAGAGAAGGATGGCTAGGCGGTCGCAGACGGCGACTGAGCGAAAGAGCGCGCTGTCGAGAAGCTGGGCGGCGAACCAGTCGCCGAGAACGCGGTTGCCGCTGATCCCGGCATAAGGATCGGCGAACAGCCCGTCGGCGCTGGCGGCTCGCGCATGTATCGCTGAGGCAACGCTAAGGCCTCCATCGGAATCAGACGCGGCAGCGCCGGCCGAGCCAGCTCGCCGCGTTCGACCTTCACGCGTCGGTCCTCGATGAGAAGCCACGCCAGCGCGACCTCGAAGCGGATCTCCTCGAGCAGCCGGTGCAGATCGATGTAGGCATCGACGTAGGGACGCAACAACGGTGGCGGGTTGTCGAGGATGCGATGCTTGTCGACGGTCTCGCTAATCAAGGCGGTGAAGCCGTCGGCGAAGTCGATCGGGCCGAGTGTCCCTAAATACAGCGCATGCGTCTCCGCGACGACGTCGCTGTCGAATTCGATCACACCATCAAGCGTGCCAAGACTTCACGCTCGTCGTCCGGCCGAGACGGGAGCGGCCACGTGTATGCGCTGCGGACCACGAGCCTGAGGGGAGCCGGTCGGTGCGAAGACCGACGCAACTAGGAGGTTTTCCAAAACGACTAGCGAAACGCGGCCCAAACTCGAGCTCGGCGCACGAGCAGCGACCTCAACGCCGAAACGCTCTCGCAGCCGATCTCGAACGTCTACGAAGTGGTGATCACGAGTAATGAAGTACTTAGCTCCGCTTCGCCAGTGGGCATCGAGATGTCCAGGTCGCTCACCTTCGACATGTCCGGGGCTCACTTCAGATCGACGACACCTTCGGGGAAGACGATGTCACCTAACTCGTCGAGGCGACTGACATCGGCATCCTCGGCGAGCACGTCGCCACCATCGAGCCGGGACATGTCAAGCCGGAAGAAGTTGGGCTCCCGACGTACGCCGAGAGCTCGGAGCCGCCCGGCCCACCGTGTCGCCTCGCGATCTGGTGTCCTGTTCGCAACCTGGATGGTAACGGTCTCTGGATGGAGCGCGATCAACTCGGCGGCGTCGCGGAAGCCTCCCTCGAAATGATCCAACACGACGTTGGAGTCCACGGTGACCGTCATGGTTGAGCCGATGAGCCCGGCACATGGACGACCGGCACCGGCGAGACTGATCAGCCTCAGGAATCTCGCTGTTCGCGTCCGGGCGTCCGGGCGTACGTTTGTCGGGGCGTACGTTTGTCGGGTTTGGTCGGGTCGGGGATCGTCGTTTCACGGTGCGGCCGGACTCGCGGGCCTGGCCTCGTTGGATCTGGAATGCGGCGCGGCGTCTCCCGGGTGGGGTCATCTATCCGTTCCCTGCTCACAAGACCTCCCCTAGATCGAGAATCCAGGCCACCGTCTCGACTCCCAGGAGTACTACGGCCCACTGGAAGCACTTAAAGAGCCGCCCGTCGGGGCGATCGACCGCGCCTTGTCAGCGCGACGCCTCCACGAGCAAGCCGCGCCTCATTGCCTGTCGGCAGCGCGCGGCCGGCCGTGTTGACTTTGGTCAGCATGGGTGGAATACTATCGCCTCGTACGAAGGAGACGCGTTGCTCGTTCGGGACACGCACCGGCACTTCTGGCGGACTTCCGAGGCGGGAGCAAGCACTGACAAAGGAGAGTGAACGCATGGCACATCGGCACATTGGGTCGATTATCAAGCTGCGATACGCAAAGCCAGGCGCCCTGGTTGCTCTCGCGCTGTACGTTTTGACCAGCCTCTTCGATCAGGGCCCTTTGTCTCCAACCGCTGCGCGCGCCCACCAAGTCGCCCCCAATGGGGTCTGGACATACCGCTATTTCACACGTGCCGCTGAGGGAACTCCGTACAGTGATTGTAACGACAACACGGGGCACGTGGATCCTCTCAACATTATCAACTACTATTTAGGCGAAGCTGGGCGGATGTATACTCACTACGCGTCCGAAACGCATTTCGGTGGCACGGGCATCGGCAGCCACCAAGTGTCGTGCATTACGACCGACGGGTCAAACTACACAACCAACCCACAGTACGACCAACAAGCAGGTCATGGCACCATCAGCCGCGCGCATTTTCGGTTATTTACTGCCGGCCATCTCCACGAGGACCCATGGTATAAATGGTCAGTGATGGATGTACATCACGAGGGCTGTTGCCAGCACGACCCAGACGAAGATTGGGAGAATTGGGAAGGCCATATCGCGCTGGAGATCTCGTGGCCCGCGGGTCACAACATATACTGGGATGAGTATTACCGTCAGGGCGGAATGATGTGGCGAGGTTTCTGGGACAATGGTTCAGTGACGCGCATCGGCGGCGAGCATTGCTGCGGTTAGGGCGCCAATTCAGGAAGGCGTTAAGTACGAGAAGGAGGAAGGGAATGAGGCTCCGAGGTGCGGTTTACGCGAGCACACTATTGGGCGCTGTCAGCTTCATACTTCTCTGGGTGATCTTTGCTACAGCTGGCGGTGCCCAGGCGCAACGACCGTCGAACACCATCTATGAGTTGGCCCTGAGTTATCGCGACCACGGCAAGCTTCACGCTCAAAGGGAGTGGGTGTCCCCCGCCACCGGCGAATGGCGGGTCGAGACCGACGACGGAGTACGGATATACACGAACGGCCGATACGCGGTGCGTGCTGCAAACGGAGGAGTAGCTGTCCGGATCGGCTCGACGCGCTTTATGGGTTACCTTGCAAATGGGACAGCCGGCGAGGCACTCCGGCGCTATTTGCGTGAGGGCGCCCCACTTAGGACACCGAGAGGCTTGGCCGGGGTCCAAGTGAGCACGTCGCCGTCGGGCCTCAAGACATTCCACTTCAAGCGGAACGGCGTCGCAGTCGCGGCGGTTGTGGTGAAGATGATCGCTCTTTCCAGAGCCGCGCGCGCAAGACTCTTCACGATTCCCAAGACGCAGGTTACAAGCACGCTGCGGGAAAGGTCGGCAGGGAGCGAGCCCACACTCCCGGTCACCGCATACTGGTTCGGCCGACAGTTCGCGGGACGCAGTGCCATCACCGCCTCGGAACACGCACAACGGCCGACAGCGACTGAGCAATCGGTCGGATACAACAGCGGTCGCAGAGAAAGCCAGGCGTACGTGACGATGTACGAGCTTCCTAGCGCAAAGGGGCGCAGCAGTGCGATCCCAGGTCAAATGCCTCCCCGCGGAGAGATTCAAGTCGTCAGCATTCCGCGCTCGCTCGAGATCGCCCAGTCAGCCCTTAGAGCGTTTGACGGGGCAAACGGCGAACACCGATATGCGCCTTGGCCTCGTCATGAGATCGTGCTACACAACGGTGCACGAGCAACCGTCGTGCCAAACATATCCGAAGGCGTTCAGCCGACGCCCAGCGGTGGGAGCGTCTGGCAGTTTGCCGTGGTGACTGACACGACGATAACTTGGGTAACCGGAGGATTCAACCTCAACGATATTCCGACGGTCGCGTCAGCCCTGCGGCCAATCGCTGCCATGCACAAGTCACAAAGAGAAGGAACGCGCGAGTGAGAGCTTAATGAGCAGATTCGCCCTTGTCGCTATCTGCCTTCTAGCCACGGTCAGCCTGCCTACTGCATATTTCCTAGTTCGTGCGATCTGGACTGAGGACGCGGATTCGCGGGTCCATGCGCCCCCGGGTGCCGGATACTCTTTCCGGATCGGATCGAACTTTGAATTGTTGGAGTACCGGCGACCCTCCCGCCCCGAAGGATCGCCAGTATCTGTCTTCCAAGGCCCCAACGGTGAACTGATAGCGGCCACGTGGCACGGGCTCGCCGCGATCGACCGTCCGGTTGGAGTGGGTTCCGTCGGGACCGCAACAGCTCATGTCGAGCGCGTGCTGCGTGGCGAGGAGGACGAGCACGCTGCGAGGGTTCGTATGACACGCGCTTACGATGGCTTCTTCACTGGCCCTATCTCGGTGAGTGACAAGCGCTTTCCGACTAAGAAGTATTTCGTCCGTCACACCGAGGCGGACGGCACGACGAGAGAGAACCACGTCTACGTTGTCTTTAGGCTCGGTCAACGAACGCCATTCATCCTTCGGTGCACATGGCCCGCGCATCGTGGAGTTGAAGATGATGCGCGGGCGGCGTGTGACGAGGTTCGCGGGTCGCTTGCGCTGGAGTCCGCACCAGTTACCAAGTAACAAGCTATGGTTCTGCGGCTTTTTCATCCAGCGCAGAAGCAGGCCGTGAAGCGACTGAGCCGGAGAAGCAGGAGTTCGTGACGACGCGCGCGTCCGGGTTCGGGTGGGCATCAGGCCAGGACCAGACGGTGTCGGTGTCGAGGATGCCGTACTTGTGCGGGAGTGCCCGCACAACGGCTCGAGCGTCGTCGACACGGGTGCTCATCGTGGCGTCGCGCATCGAGCCGAGCAGAGTCTCGACGTCTCGGAGTTGGTCGCTGTCAGGCATTGGTGTCCTTTCGGCTCATACGTGGTCGCCTGGGTACTCGAGCACGTTCTTCGCGTTCTCTCACCCGTCCGCGCGGTGACGAGCTCGATCGAGGTTCTCGGCCTGATCGGTGGTCAGCACCGCTGAGCACCCCTACAACCCCGATCCGCTCAGAGCAAGCGAAGGTTGATGTTTGCGGGTTTTTCGGAACCGGGCAGAATTACCAGAACACGCCCACTCGGTCGGCGACGAAACTTCTGCCAGCATTGCGACGATGCCGGATGTCTCCACTCTCCTCCTCTTCGCCGTCGCGAGCTTCGCCCTGATCGCTATCCCCGGACCGTCGGTGCTCTACATCGTGACGCGGAGCCTGGAGCGAGGACGCAGGGCAGGCCTCGTCTCCATGCTCGGCGTCGAGGCCGGCGCGCTCGTCCACGTCGCTGCGGCCGCCCTCGGGCTCTCGGCGCTGCCGCAGTTCGTCGATCCGGGCCGAGGTCCGGTCGCGCTGCAGATCGGCGTGCTCGGGCTCCTCTTCGTCGCGTTGGCCGTGGTCAGCGACAGCGCGTACGCGTTCGCGGCAGGCGGCGTCGGGGAGCGTCTTCGCGGCAGCGAGCGCGTGCGGCGCTGGCTCGACCGCGTGAGCGGCGGGGTCTACCTCGCGCTCGGCGCCACGGCCGCGCTCGCCGGCGAGCGCCGGCATGCCTAGCAACGGCCGCATCGCAATCATCGGCGCCAGCCTCGATCTGGGCGCCGGCAGGCGAGGCGTGGACATGGGCCCCTCCGCCGTCCGCTACGCGGGTCTCGAGGCCCGCCTGGCCGAGCTCGATTACGTGACTGAGGACTGGGGGAACGTCGAGGGAGCGGTTCCCGAGGCGACCGACGTCGGTAGCGAGCGCGTCCGCTACCTGAGCGAGATCAAGGCCACGTGCGCCGACGTCTCCGATCTGGTCGCGCGTGCGGTGACCACCGGCTACCTGCCGCTCGTGCTCGGCGGCGATCACTCGATCGCTCTCGGCACGCTTGCCGGCCTTGCCCGGGTACACGGGCCGGGCGGCGTGCTCTGGATCGACGCGCACGGCGATCTCAACCGACCCGAGACCTCGCCGAGCGGCAACGTGCACGGGATGCCGCTCGCCGCCGCGCTCGGTCTCGCGGGGGAGGAGTTCGACGCCGACTCCTGGCAGCTCCCGTTCGTCCGACCCGAGCACGTCGCGCTCGTGGGTCTCCGCTCCCTCGACGAGGGCGAGCGCCGCCTCCTGCGCGAGACCGGCCTTGCCGCGTACACCATGAGCGACATCGATCGCGCGGGGCTCGAGCGGGTGATCGGGGAAGCGCTCGAGCATGTGACCGGCGGCGGGTTCGTCCATGTGAGCCTGGACATGGACGTGCTCGACCCGGACCTGGCGCCGGGCGTCGGAACCCCGGTGCGCGGCGGACTCTCCTACCGGGAGGCCCACCTCGCGCTCGAGCTCGTCGCGGAGTCTGGCCTCGTGCGCTCGCTCGAGGTGGTCGAGATCAACCCGATCCTCGACCACGAGAACAAGACCGCTCGGCTTGCCGTCGAGCTGATCGCGAGCGCGCTCGGAGCCCGCATCTTGTGACGCTCGGAATCCTGTACGACCTGCACGGCAATCTGCCCGCGCTCGAGGCAGTGCTCGCCGACGCCGAGCGGGAAGGCATCGAGCGCTGGTTGCTCGGAGGCGACTATGCGGCCCACTCGCCCTGGCCGCTCGACGTTTTGAGCACGCTTCGGCAGCTACCGAACGCGACGTGGATCCGAGGCAACGGGGAGCGCTGGCTCCGAGAGCCGCCCCTCGATCGCCCCGAGATCGCGGACGTGCTCGCAGAGCGACCTTCGGGCCTTGGCGCGGAGGAGGGCTGGCTCTTC
>Ga0183260_10003788_pt1 | contig 12157 bp, 12 predicted proteins | sample AntDrymUQ4972206_2_FD_129768 | JGI IMG/M metagenome (GOLD analysis project Ga0183260, IMG submission 129768) | Polar desert sand microbial communities from Dry Valleys, Antarctica - metaG UQ497 (22.06) (version 2) (version 2) | ecosystem: Environmental > Terrestrial > Soil > Desert | place...
CGACGCCGATCTCTTCGATCCGGACCGGCCCTGACGTTCGTGACGACGGAGCGCCGCAGCGGTCCTATTCAATGTGGCCGCGGGGCTACGCCTTGCCGACGATCGGTCTCGTGGCCGCGGGGCCGCGCCGTGGCGGACGGTGCGGCGCGGCGGTCCGATGTGGCCGCGGGGCTGCGCCTTGCGGACGCGCTTCATCACGCCGTTGGTGGCTAAGCCTTCTGACGCCTCGCCGGCTTCGCTGGCTCAACCGTCCGCGCGGCACAGCCCCGCAGCCACGACACGCGCACCCGGCGGCCACGGCAAAATGCGGCCAGCTACCCGCCGATGTAAGACATCTCGATCTTGTGCAGTCCCGCGGTGTCGGAGCTGCGCTGCTCCGAGTAGCGGTCCGTTCGCGCGGCCCAGACCGCGCCGATCGCGTCCCGCAGCGCGTCGTCGCCCGCGGCGGAGCGCACGAGCGCGCGGAGGTCCGTCCCCGCAGCCGCGAAAAGGCACGTGTAAAGCTTTCCCTCGGCCGAGACCCGCGCACGGGTGCAGTCCTTGCAGAACGGCTGCGTGACCGACGCGATGACGCCGATCTCACCGCCTCCGTCGATGTAGCGCCATCGCTCCGCGACCTCGCCCGGATAATTCGGCCCCACCGGCTCGATCGGCAGCTCGGCGCCGATGATGCGGACGATCTCCCGCGCGGGAACGACGTCATCGAGCCGCCAGCCGTTCGTGTGGCCCACGTCCATGTACTCGATGAAGCGCAGGATGTGGCCCTTCTCGCGGAAGAAACGCGCCATCGGCAGGATGGCCGACTCGTTCAGGCCGCGGCGAACGACCATGTTCACCTTCACCGGGAGGCCGGCCCGCTCGGCGGCGTCGATGCCTTCGACGACCTTGGCGACGGGGAAATCGACGTCGTTCATGCAGGTGAAGGTCGCGTCGTCGAGCGCGTCGAGACTGACCGTGATGCGGGTCAGCCCCGCATCTCGAAGGGTCCGGGCCTTCTCCGCCAAGAGCGCGCCGTTCGTGGTCAACGTGAGCTCGACGTCTGGGATCGTCGCGAGATCCGCGATGAGGACCTCGAGGCCACGCCGCATGAGCGGCTCCCCCCCGGTGAGACGCACCTTGGTGACGCCCAGGCCGGCGAAGATGCGGGTGAGCCGTCCGAGCTCCTCGAACGTCAGCAGCTGGTCCTTCGGCAGGAACTGGTAGCCGCGTCCATAGACCTCCTTCGGCATGCAGTACACGCACCTGAAGTTGCAGCGGTCGGTCACGGAGATCCGCAGATCGCGAAGCGGGCGCCCAAGCGCGTCGAGCAGGGTCGTCATCTCGTCTAGTATGAAGGCGCCAGGGCCAGCGCTCGTCGGCCGCTACGCGTCGCGGTTCCGTGCCAGGGCATCATGGACCGACAGCGCCACGTCGCTCGGATGCGGAAAGCCTCCATCCCGCACCATCGAGTGGACCAGCTCGTCCGCGACACGCACGTCGAAGGTCCCTTCGGCCCACGGGATGATCTCGACGGCCGCGAGGCGCGTGCCGAACTCGGTCATGAGGGCACCCGCGACGTCGAGAGCCTGCGTCTCGTACCCGCACTCGGCGCAGTAGGTGATCGTGACGCGCACGGGCGCGCTCATGCGGCCCTGGCCACGATCTCCTTCAGCTCGCGTACGACTTCGCCGTCGGCGAACGGCCGCATCTCGTCGCGCATCTTCTGAAGAGCGGCGGTCAGGTCGCCGCGCACGCCATCGGGCAGCTGATCCGCGGGCGCGTCCACTGAGCCGAACCGGGGATCCGATACGAAGACCTCGGCCCGGCGCTTCTTCCGCAGCTCCGTGACGGCGGCGGGCCGTTCGATCCAGCGACCGACCTCCCGGAACTGATCGTCGAAGAAGGCGAACACCGGGATGGACCGATATTCGCCGTTCATGAACTGCGTGGTGAGGTCTTCGTTCTGGTCGCGCAGGAACACGCGGAGGTCGAGGTTGCCGGCCTCCCTGGCGATCCGCCCGAGCGTCGGGACGTTGGCCAGCGCGTCCCCGCACCAATCCTCCGTGAGGACGAGCACGTGCAGCGGCCGCGCGTTGCGGAACGCGTCGAGATCGGCGGGCGGCAGGACGACCGTCCGCTCGTTCTCCTCGAACTTCTCGCGGTTCCGCGTCATCTGCGACTTGTACTCGTCGTAGGTCATCCCCTGCTCGAACCGCTCTCTCGTGACTCCCATGGCGACCTCCTCTGCTTCCGCTAGTGGAACACCGTGGCACGGCCCCTGCTTCCGTCGCAGCTCACCCGCCGACGCACCTCGGATGGGTCCGCCACCGCGGCGGGAGCAATACCGGTACCAGGGGCGTGGTGGCGCGCCTGACTGTCGCGCACGATGCGGTCCCGACCGGCCCTTGTTCCGATATAGTTCGGTACCTGAACTATTCGGAGGACGAACGATGACCGCGCCGGCGGCGGCGACCGATCGAGCGCTCGCCCGATCGATCCTGGCGGTGCTCCCCCAGCTCGGCCGGATCGCGGTGGGCGTTGGCCGCGAGCACAACACCGTGACGCCGCAAGCCGGCAAGCTGCTGTTCTCCCTGCGCGGCGGGCCGATGCGCAGCGGGGAGCTGGCCGATCACTGCATGCTCACGCGGTCTGCGATCAGTGAGCTGGTCGACGGCCTGGTCGCCGCGGGGTACGTGCGACGCGAGGAAGCCCCCGAGGACCGGCGCGCGGTCGTCCTCTCCCTTACGACCTCGGGAGCCCGAGCGATCGAGCGATTCGAGGGCCGCTTCGCGGACGCGATCCAGGCCGTTCTCGCGAATCTCGATCCCCGCGCGCTCGACCGCGTGCGCGCCGCGTTCACCGACCTCGAACAGGCGCTCCGGGAGGCAAGGGATGTCCACTGACGACGAACGACCAACCGGCGGGAGGCTCGCCCTTGTCACCATTGGTGTCGGGCTCGCGATGTTCCTCGCGGCGCTCGACCAGACGATCGTCGGCACCGCGCTGCCGCGGATCGTCGCGGACCTCCGAGGCCTCGAGCTCTACGCCTGGGTCCTGACCGCGTACCTGGTGACGTCTACGACGATGACACCGATCGCAGGGAAGCTCGGTGACCTTTTCGGCCGCAAGCCTCTGCTCATCGCCGGGATGGTCGGTTTCGTCCTCGCCTCCGCGCTGTGCGGGCAAGCGGGCGACATGAACGGGCTCATCGTCTCGCGCGGCATCCAGGGCATCTTCGGCGGCATCCTCTTCGCGTCTGTGTTCGCGTCGATCGCCGACCTGTACGCCCCCGCGCGCCGCGCGCGGATCCAGGGCGCCTTTGGCGGCATCTTCGGGATCGCGTCGGTCGTCGGACCTGTGGTGGGGGGTTACCTGACGGACAGCCTGAGCTGGCGCTGGATCTTCTATGTGAACGTGCCCGTCGGTGCGATCGCGATCGCTTTCGTCATGCTGACGATGCCGTCGGTGCGCGCGAGCGTGCGCAAGACGTGGCGCGACATCGACCTCGCCGGGGCGGCTCTCCTCGCGGCCGGGCTCGTGCCGATGCTCATCGGGTTCTCCATCACCCGCGACCACGCCTGGACGTCGCCCGAAGTCCTCGGCCTGCTCGCATTCTCCGCCGTGGCCCTCGCCGCGTTCGTCCTCGTCGAGTCGCGGGTCGACGAGCCGATCGTCCCGCTGCATTTGTTCCTGAACCGCACGTTCGCCGTCGCGTGCCTGGCCGGCTTCCTCGTGACCGTCGGCTTCTTCGGCGCGATCGTGTACGTGCCGCTGATCTACCAGGGCGTGCTCGGCCTCGCAGCGACGAACTCGGGACTGCTCCTCACGCCGATGATGGCGGGGATCGTCACGGGCAGCATCGCATCCGGCCAGCTGATGCTGCGGCTGCGGCGCTACCGCTACATCGGCACCGTCGGCATGGCCCTCGTCGCCCTCGGCCTAGGGCTCCTCTCGCGCGTCCGCCCCGGCGCGGCCGAGCTCCAGGTCATCTTTGCTCTGGTCATCGTCGGGTTCGGGACCGGCTTGACCTTCCCGCTGTACCTCAACTCGGTGCAGAGCGCGGTGGAGCGCCGCTACCTCGGAGTCGTCACGAGCCAGGTGCAGTTCTGGCGGAACGTCGGGGGCACGATCGGCACCGCGGTGCTCGGATCCGTGCTGTCGCAGCGGCTGCCCGAGCGGGTCCAGATCGAGGTCGCGGCGCTCCGGCTCCCGCCGCAGCTCGCCGGCGCGTTCCCTCAGGGCGGCAGCGCGCAAGCCCTGTTCGACCCGGCTGCGATCGCCGCGGCGCGCGCGGCCCTCCCGCCCACGGCGCTGCCCGCGTTCGAGGGGATCCTCACGGCAGTCCGGACGGCGCTCGCGCTGACGCTCGAGGAGATCTTCCTGTACGGGGCGGCGGCGGCGGTCATCGGGCTGGCGGTCTCCGTCTTCCTCGATGACGTGCCGATCCTGCGCGAGCATCCCGTGCCCGCCGCCGAGACCGCTCCCGCATTCGGGGAATGACCGCGGCTAGCTGAGGTCCTCCTGGGGGATGATCGACAGCTCGCGCCGCTCGCCCCGCCGGATCGCGACGACGGGCGTGGGCCGAAAGATGCGGTCCGCTGTGAGGACCCGCTGGAGCGCGGTGAGGGTCGGCACCGACGTGCCGTTCACGAACGCGATGATGTCCCCAGGAAGCAGGCCGGCACCGTCGGCGGGCGAGCCCGCCGCGACGTCGAGCACGCGGATCCCGGCCGACGCCGCGATACCGAGCGCGGCCGCGAGCGCCGGCCGATCGGCGTCGGCACACCCGAGAGCCCGATGTAGGCGCGACGCACGCGACCGTCGCGGATGAGCGCCGCGGCAACGAGCTTCGCGGTCGCGCTCGGTACCGCGAAACAGATCCCCTGCGCGTTCGCGATGATCGCCGTGTTCACGCCCACGACCCGTCCGGCGGTGTCGACGAGCGGCCCGCCCGAGTTGCCAGGGTTGAGCGCGGCGTCGGTCTGGATGACGTTCTCGATCAGCCGCCCGTCGCGCCCGCGGAGCGAGCGTCCGAGCGCGCTCACAACGCCTGTCGTGACGGTGGACTGGAAGCCGAGCGGGTCACCGATCGCGATGACGAGCTGGCCGACGCGCAGGGCGTCGGAGTCTCCGAGCTCCGCCGCTTGAGAGGAGCCCGGCACCCGCACGATGGCGAGATCGGTCGCGACATCGCGCCCCTCGACGGAGCCGCGAGACGTCGTGCCATCGCGGAATGAGATCTCGACGCTTGATGAGCGCTCCACGACGTGGGCGTTCGTCAGGATCCACCCATCTGGCGCGATGACGACGCCGCTGGCGCCAGCGCGCCCGTCGCTGACGTGCACGACGGCCGGGGCGACGCGGTCGACGACCGTCGTGACCGCATGCGAGAACGCATCGAGGACGTCGGCCGCGCGCCCCGCGGAGGCGGTGACTTCGGCGCTCAATTCAGCTTCGGCCCCTGACCGCGCACCTGTTCGACGCGCTCCATGGCCTCGCGCAGGTCGCGGACCCAGTCGCCCTGGTGGTCCGCGACCAACCGCACGCACCACGCGAGCGCGTGGCTGCGGCTGCGCGCGACCCCCGCATCGACGAGCGAATCCAACAGCTGGCGCTCGTTGATGCGAAGCCGCGTCATGACCGGGATCGAGAGATGCGTGAAGAGCTCGGCGTGGTCGCCGATCCGCGCGCCCCACGAGAGGTGACGGCCGAAGCGGCGCTCGGCCTCCTGAGCGATCCGCACGCGCGCTTCCCGCGTGGCCTCACGGTGCTGCTTGACGCGGCCCGCGCGCGCAGCCCCGAGGTCCACGCCGTCCTGCTCGGCGATGTCAGGGAGGTTGCCCACGACGACGATCTCGTCCCGGTCGACGAGCACGTCGGGAGAACCCTCGTACCAGTCCTCGGAGACTCGCCCTGCGATCCAGCCCTTGATCTCTGATGGCTCCACATCGCCCTCCTGTTGGGTGCTTCTTACACCGTTGCTACGATTACACCACACGGGGACGTGCCACGCAAGCGCCGCTGCACCGCGTCTGCCAGCCTTTGCCCGATGTCACGCACCGCGCTGATCGCGAGCGCCGTTGCGACGAGCACGCTCGTCGGGTGGAGCTACGCGGGCTACGCGCCCGTGGCGCCGCTCATCGCGGCCGAGCTCGCCCTCGACGATGTCCAGCTCGGCCTCATCGCGACGGCGCTGTACGTCGCGGCAGCGATACCGATGCTCGTCCTCGGCGACGTCGCCGACCGCTACCCGCCGAAAGCGGTGAACCTCTGGGGAGCCGTTCTCGTGGTCCTCGGGACCGTCGGGATGGCCCTCGCGCCGACCTACTGGGTACTGCTGGCCACGCGTGCTGTCAGCGGCGTCGGCGCCGGCCTCGGGCTCCTCGGTGGCCTGCGCTATGTCGGCCTCAGCTACCCGGAAGGACGCGCGCACGTGGGCACCGGGCTGTTCGGCGGCGGATTCCCGCTCGGCAGCGCCATCGCCCTGTGGACCGCGCCGCCGCTCGCCGCCGCGACCGGATGGCGCACCGCCTTCCTCATCACGGCTGCGGCGATGGTCCCGATCGTCGTGCTGTGGCTGCGCGTGCCGGAAGTCCCCCACTTCCGCCGACCGGGGAACATGCTCGACGCGGCGCGCGACGGCAACTGCTGGTGGACGTTCGCGCAGCATGCGGCGGGCTTCGGCCTGGTACTTGCCGCGGGCGCGTGGATCACGATCTTCCTGGTCCGCGAGTTCGGGCTGGCCCTCGAGCTCGGCGGGATCCTCGGCTCGATGCTCCTCGTCACGGCCGTCCTCGCGCGGCCGTTCGGCGGCTATCTCGTGTCGCGCCGCATCCTCAGCACCGTGGGCGTCATGCGCCTCGCGCAATTCGTGGTGCTCGCGGGCATCGTCATGCTGGCACTGCCGGGGCGGCCGCTCACGGTCGCGCTGCTCGGCGCCATCGGTGTGGGATTCGGCGGAGCGATCCCGTACGCGGCGGTGTTCAACACGGCTGCGGCCTCACTCCCTCGCTCACCGGCGGCGGCGCAGGGGCTGACAGCGCTCGGCGGGCTGGTGAGCGCGCTCATCGCGGCTCCCGTCATGGGCTACGCGATCCAGACCTGGGGCTTCGCCTCCGCCTGGCTCATCCTCGGCTCGATCAGCGTTGTCGCGCTCGTGGGCACCTTCGCCATGCGGGGCGAGGAGCACTTCACGGGGTCGGACCGAGCCGCGAGATCAGCGCGCGCAGCGACCTGATCTCCGTCTCCAGCGCGCTGCGCCCCTGAGGCGTGGCCGAGACCCAGGTGCGTGGACGCTTTCCCTCGAAGGTCTTGGCGATCCTCACGTGGCCCGCCTCGTCGAGCACCTGGAGGTGACGCGCGAGGTTGCCGTCGCTCAGCTCGAGCGTGTCTCGCAGATAGCTGAAGTCGGCGCGCCGCACCTCGCCCAGGATGGCCAGGATCCCGAGCCGCACGCGCTGGTGGACCGTGTCATCGAGCGAGCTCGACGGGTGCGTCACGCGTCCTTGCGTGCCAGGGCGTAGAGCACACCCGTGACCACGAACGTCGCTCCATAGAGCACCGCCAGCACCAGGCCGGCGCTGCGGGGGTCGATCCCGCTGAGCCACACCGCGGCCGTCGCGCCCAGCAGTCCGAGCGCCATCGCCGCGAGCGGCACCGCCCTTTCAAGCCAGGCGAAGACCAGGTAGCCGAGGGCGACCACGACGACCGGCCCGAAGAACGACAGCGCCGGCAGGACCATGAGGCCCCCGTACCAGCCGGTGAGGAGCGCGCCGCACATGATCGCGAGGGCGGTCGCGATGTAGGGCCAGTCGACGGCGCTCACGCCGAGCGAACGCTCGCGCCGCTGATAGAAGACGCCGGTGGCGATGCCGCCGACGATCCCCAGGACCGTCCAGTAGGCACCGATGATCTCTCCGGGGGCCAGCAGCACTGCCGGGACGCTGCCGAGGGTGATGGCCCCGAAGAGGATGAGCGGGAACCACAGACCGCTCAGGTCTGAGCGCACCTTGGCCCGGGCTACGGCGACGCCGCGAAGACTCTGCGCCGCGATGTCTCTGTCCACGTTCACCTCACATCACCCACGGGTGCGTGCCCCGCACTCAGGTGTCCGCGGTAACTTTGCATTACAGAGTACTTGGTTGTCAAGAGTGAGACACGGGCGTTGTGCGGCCGGGCGCCGGCCGTCGCTGCCTGCCGGCGCGCGCGTGGGCGGACCGCACCTTCAACGACCCGAGCAGCCTCCGCGAGGATGCCGCGATCTCGTCCACCGCGGCCTCGAACGCGACACTGTTGTGCGGCGCCGGGGCGCCAAAGCCGCTGATCTTCCTGACGAACTGCCTGGCGGCCGCCTGTACGTCCTCCTCGGACGCGGCGATGTCTCCCTGACGTAAGCGCTTGATGCTGCGGCACATACCGCGACTCTAGTGGAGCGGCGCGGACTACCTGCCCTCGGCGGCAACGAGCTCGATCTCCAGGCGGATCTCGTCGACGATCGAGAGGACGGCCGCCACGCTCGGGACCGCCATGCCGAAGTCGCCGAACTTCCACGCCGGCGCGTTCTTCGCGGAAGCGGTCACGGAGCCGCCGGCGCGCTTGGCGCGCACGTCGAACGTAACGTCCTTCTCCGCGCCGTGGATCGTCATCTTGCCGGCGACTTGGAAGGTCCACTCGCCACTGGCGGGAAGGGGGGTCGGAAGACCGATCGTGCGCTGCGGAATGAAGTCCGCGGTGGGAAACCGCGAGACCTCAAGCGTCTGGCCCTTGATGAAGGTGTCACGGCTCCCGCTGTCGCTGCGAAGCTCGGCGAGACCGACGGTGACCTTCGAATCTCGCGTGAACGTCCCGTCGGGACGGAGGCCGAACGAGCCTTTCACATCGGCCGTCTCGAGCACGGCGTCGCCCGGCGCCGGGAGCCTGGCCAGCTGCTCGCGAACGCGGACCACGGCCTTCGATCCGGGCTGCACCTGGAAGGCAAGCTCCCCTGCCTCGGGTGCACGTGCCGTCGCCGCGGTCGCTGCCGCAGCGGGCGGGGCCGTCTGCGTCGGCGGCGGTGCCGCGACAGGTGATCCGCACGCGAGCGCGAGAACGGTGGACGCGAGGACGACGAGCCAGCGAGCGAGCATGGGCACCTCCAGCCGCGATCGAACCCTATACGTGCGAGCGGCCGCTGCGGACGAGTTCGCGGTCACGCGAGTGGCCCTGGCACCTCGGGCACCAGTACGTGCGCCGGGCATCCTCCCCCTGGAGCGCCGACTCGATCAGCGTCCCGCAGACCAAGCAGGGGTCGCCCCGGCGGCCGTAGACCCAGAGGTTCTGCCGCGCGTCGAGCACGAAGCGCGTGCGCCGGCGCGGACCGGAGCGGTTCAGGACCAGCAGCCGATGACCCTGCTCGAGCAGTCCGCGCAGCGGCGCGTCATCAAGGTGCCCGACTTGCGCGAACGGCGAGACGCGCGCGAGGAACAGCGCCTCCGACTTCAGCACGTTGCCGAGCCCCGCGATGCATCGCTGATCGAGCAGCGCCACGGCAATCTCGCGTCGGGGCTCGGCGCGCACGCGCGCCAGCGCGGAAGCGGTGTCGAAGGCATCGGCCATCGCGTCGGGCCCGAGCGCCTTCAGCGCGGGGTGACGGTCGAGATCCGCCCCGCGCAGGATCTCGATGACCGGCGCATCGAAGCACGGAGCTACGAACACATCAGTCTCCACGACGACGCGTGCGCTCGCCGCGGGTCGCCGCCAGCTCTCGCCCGGTCTGTAGATGTGCCACGACCCGTTCATGCGCATGTGCGTGTGGAGGACGAGCTCATCGTGTCCGCGTGCGAACGTCATGAGGAGATGCTTGCCACGCGCCTCCACATTCGTGACGGTGCGGCCGCGGACCGCCCGCTCCGCGGCGGGAGAGATGTCGGGCGATGTCGTCCGGAACCCCGTGACCACCTGCCCCGCGAGCGCGGTCCCGAGCGCGCGGGCGGCTCGCCAGATCGTGTCGCCCTCCGGCATCTCGTGACACTAGATGCGAAGGAGTAGGCCGCGGGCGGTCTCGACGAATCCCGCCTCGCGCAGCGCCGGCGCAAGATGGCTTGCCGCGGCAGGCCCGCCGTCCACCTGGTCGATGAAGAGCGTGCGCCGCCGTCCCGATCCGACCTCGGCCGCAAGCGCCCCGGCCAGTGCCTGTCTGGGCAGCGTCTCGCGCTCGTCGGACGGAAGGAACGTCAGGAGGTGCGACTCGCGGCGGCCGAGCCACGCCGCGAGCGCACCATCGACGAGCACCGCGAGGGCGCCCGCGGCGCGCATGGGACGCCTCGCGGCCCCCGCCCGCGACGGCCACGGGAGCGCCGCTCCGTAGGGCTGCGCGGGATCGGTCGCCGCCAGCACCGTCACCTGCGCCTGGGGTGGCGCCTCGCGCACGGCGCGCAGCCAGTCGGCGGCGCCCGGCAGCGCGAACTGCAAGGCGCCACGTCCTGCGACGAAATATCCGCGACGGATCTGGCCGGCGTCCTCGAGCGCACGCAGGACGCCGTACGCGGCCGAGAAGCCACCGGGCAGCTCCTCCGCCTGAACGGCCTCGCGCGTGAGCACGGCATGCCGCTCGAGCAGCCGCTGGACGCGCGCGGCGGCCCGCTCGGTCTCGGTGACCTCCATACGGAGCGCGGACACGAGGCTCCAGCGTCCGGCTGCCCGCGCGTCCACGCGCACGAGAGCGAGTGCCGTGCCCCGTCCCTCGCGCATGCTCCGGCGGGCAGGCCGCCCGCGCCGCGACCGCTGGTCGATGAACGAGCGCACGGGCGCGAAGGTGTCGTTCGTCACCTCTCCGGCCCATACGAGATCCCAGAGGGCATTCAGGATCTCCGGCGCGAACGCCGCCGAGCGCCCGGCCAGCTGCGCGAAGAAGGAGGCCCCGTGCTCCCGCAGGTGCGCTCGGATACGGTCGTGGACTTCGCCCTCCGGCGCGTCGCGCTCCGCGACGAGGATGCCCACGTGATCGGCGATGTACAGCGCGACCCGGCCATCGCTCACGCCGAGCGCGCCTGCGCCGACCCACACCACCGCGCCCGATGCCAGGAGCGCATCGAGATCGCGGGGGTCGTAGTCCTGCACCCGCGCGACAAGGACGCGCGACTCGAGGTCGGACGCGGGGATCGCGGCACCTTCCAGCAGCTCGATAGCGGCAAGCAGCACGCCGGGGCCACGTTTCGGCCGCTCGAGGCCGTGCCACGCGACCAGGAGCCGCCCGAGCGCGGCCTCCTCGACCGGCTCGACCTCGCGCCGTAGCCGCGCGAGCGAGCGCTGCCGGAGGATCCGCAGCACGTTCGCGTCGCACCACTCGGCCCCGGACCGATCGGGCCGGAACCCACCCTCGACGACGGTGCCCGCTGCCGCCAGGCCGCGCAGCTCGCGCTCCGCTGCGGCGACGCCGATGCCGAAGCGGTGTGCGAGCTCGATGGCGGAGAACGGGCCGTGGGTGCGCGAGTAGCGACGCACGAGGTCGAGGAGTGGGTCGGCGACGCGCTCCAGCAGTGCCGCCGGAAGACCGCTCGGGACGACCGCGCCGAGCGCGTCGCGGTATCGAGCAGCGTCCTCGGCGGCGATGGACCGCTCCTCACCAGCGACCTGGACGCGCGCGATGCGGCGCTCCCGCTCGAGGGCCGCCACCCACTGGGCGAGGGGAGCGCCGGCTTCGCAGCGCGCCGCGATCTCACCCGCGGTGAGGTCGCCCAGCCGCAGCAGCATCTCGTGGAGCGCGTCAGGGCTTCTGGCAGCTCGCTCAGGCAACAAGGCTTGGAGGGCGAGCTCATGCCCGATCAGCGCGTCGCCGTCGAGCAGCTCGCGCAGCTCCAGCTCGCCGAGGAGCTCGCGGAGCTGTGCGGGATCCACCGTGAGGGCCTGCGCGCGCCGTTCCGCGATCGGCGAGTCCGAGTCGTAGATGAAGTTCGCGACGAAGTTGAAGAGGAGCGACGCCGCGAATGGCGACGGCGTTCGCGAGTCCACGGTGGACACCTGCACGGCGCGGGAACGGACGTCACGCAGGACCTCGTGCAGCGCGCCCATGTCGAACACGTCCTGCAGGCACTCGCGGTAGGCCTCCAGCACGATCGGGAACGACGTGAACCGGGTGGCGGCGTGCATGAGCTCGGCAGCACGGCGACGTGTCTGCCAGAGCGGTGCGCGCTGCCCGGGA
>Ga0183260_10003789_pt1 | contig 12156 bp, 15 predicted proteins | sample AntDrymUQ4972206_2_FD_129768 | JGI IMG/M metagenome (GOLD analysis project Ga0183260, IMG submission 129768) | Polar desert sand microbial communities from Dry Valleys, Antarctica - metaG UQ497 (22.06) (version 2) (version 2) | ecosystem: Environmental > Terrestrial > Soil > Desert | place...
CGCACGTGGAACGCGTCGCTTGCGCACAAGACGTTACCCAAGGCGGCGCCGATATTTCCCAGGATCGAGGTTGAGGTCGAGGCCGCAATCGCGGAGTAGACGTCGACACCTCAACCTGCGACAGGTAGTGGCCGCTCTTGTGGCGGCCAACAAATGCGGGCGGAGACAAGCTCCGCAACCCTACGACCAATCTCGTCTGGTAGTGGCCGCTTTTCTGGCGGGCAACAAGGAGAAACACGATGGCCGCAAGCGATTTCGAAATCCTGGACGAGCGGTTCGGCTCGTGCGTCAAGGGCTCGGCGCGGGTCGAGAAGCTGTTCGAAGGTTGCCGCTGGGCGGAAGGACCGGCCTGGTTCCCGATGATGCGCTCAGTGGTCTGGAGCGACATTCCCAACGACCGGATGATGCGGTGGGACGAAACCAGTGGCGTCACCGGCGTCTTCCGTCATCCCGCTGGCTACACGAATGGCAACACCGTCGACCGCGAAGGTCGCCTCGTCAGTTGCGAGCACGGAAATCGTCGGGTGACGCGGACCGAGCACGACGGTTCGATCACGGTGGTCGCCGACAAGCACGATGGGAAGCCACTGAACAGCCCCAACGATGTCGTCGTCAAGTCGGACGGCTCGATCTGGTTCACCGACCCACCCTACGGGATCGACTCCGACTACGAGGGACACAAGGGCGAGGTCGAGCAGTCCGGGAACTTCGTCTACCGCGTCGACCCGGTCACCGGCGGGATCCGGGTTGTGGCCGATGACTTCGACCGCCCCAATGGCCTCGCCTTCACGCCGGACGAGACGCGGCTCGTGATCTCGGACACCGGCAATGTGAATCCGAAACACATCCGCATCTGCGACGTCTCGGACGCCGGGACGCTCTCCGGCGGTGAGCTGTTCGCCGAGTGTACGGTCGGCGGCTTCGACGGGTTCCGGTTCGACGACGCGGGCAGGATCTGGTCCAGCGCCGGCGATGGGGTGCACTGCATCGATCGCGATGGCGCGCTCATTGGCAAGATTCTCGTGCCCGAGGGTGTCGCCAACGTCGTCTTCGGCGGCGCCAAGCGGAACCGGTTGTTCATCTGCGGCACAACCTCGCTCTATTCGATGATGCTGCCCGTCCAGGGCGCCAAGACGTTTTAGCGGAGGGTCGCGCGCAGTGTTCTCAAGGCAGCGATTGACTGTAGCTACAAGTGTAGGTATGATGAGATGGTCGAGTTCGAGTGGGACGATGATAAGCGCCGGAGCAACGTTGAGAAGCATGGTCTGGACTTCCGGGTTTCGGAGCTGCTATTCGACGGACGCCCTAGAGCGGGTGTCACAAAGGTTGACGATCTTGGCGGAAGACGGGCGGAGCAAGCTCCGCAGCCCTACCAAGACGGTAGGCGTCAACCATTTCGCGATCCGCTCTAGAGTCACCACCGAGTCTCCTTGGCACGACGAACTGCGACTTGTCACAACGTCTGAGGTGGACGGTGTGCTGTACACCGTGATCTGGACCGATCGCATCGGGAAAAATTCGAATCATTTCCCTCAGGTGGGCGCATGATGCAGAAGAGCGAGAATATCGTGCGGTACACGGCTGAGGAAATCGATGAAATGCTCGCGCATGGTGAAGACCAGACCGACTGGGAGCGCGTCAGGGCGCTAACCCACGAAGAGATCGAGGCGTCGATCGACTTTGAGGACGAGGGCGAGTTCAGCGAGGGCGAGGTGTTTGCCGGTCTTCCGCCGTTGCCTCCACCCAAGGAACAACTAACCCTCCGGATCGATCAGGACATTGTCAACTGGTTCAAGGACACCGGCAAGGGCTACCAGACGCGAATCAACACTGTGCTCCGGCGCTACGTCGAGGCCCAGAAACGAGCATAAGCTGGAGCCGAGAATGGCCGCCGCTGGTCACGGTGATCGATCCTGTCCCTGATGCTGAAATCGGGTGTAGCCGGTTACAACTTCGGGGAGAGCAGGGCGATGGAGTTCGAATGGGACGAAGACAAGCGCCGGAGCAATCTGGAGAAACACGAGGTCGACTTTAGGTTCGCTGACGCTTTGTTTAACGGGCTGCCCACATTGAATATCGAGAGAAGTCGACACGATGAGGTTCGGTTTGTCACCACCTGCGAGCATCTCGGGCGATTTTACACAGTCGTTTGGACACAGCGCGACTACATAGCTCGCATCATATCGATGAGGAGGTCAAATGACTCAGAAAAGCGAAAATATCGTGCGGTACACGGCTGACGAATTGCGTGAGATGCGAGCCCGTGGCGAGGATCAGACTGACTACGCTCGCCTGGACGCGATGACCGAGGAGGAGTTGGAAGCGGCGATTGCTTCCGATCCCGACGAGGCCGGGTGGGAAGTCGATTGGTCGACGGCGATGGCCGGTATTCCCGGTCCCAAGGAGCAGATCACGCTCCGGATCGATGGCGATATCGTCAACTGGTTCAAGGACACCGGCAAAGGCTACCAAACGCGGATCAACACCGTGCTCCGGCGCTACGTCGAGGCCCAGAAACGAGCATAAGCTGGAGCCGAGAATGGCCGCCGCTGGCCACGGTGATCGATCCTGTCCCTGATGCTGAAATCGGGTGTAGCCGGTTACAACTTCGGGGAGAATAGGGCGATGGAGTTCGAATGGGACGAGGACAAGCGACTAGCCAACCTGGGGAAGCATGGCGTTGATTTCGGAGTCGCCGAAATCCTGTTCGATGGACGACCGCAAGTTTCGACTGCAAGTCCTCGACATGAAGAGCTTTGATTTGTGACGACAGCTGACTTCGAAGGCAAACTCTACACCGTCATCTGGACACAACGAGGCGACGCTATTCGTATCATTTCATTGAGGAGTGCACGACATGCGGAAGAGCGAGAATATCGTGCGGTACACGGCGGAAGAACTTAGGGCCATGCGTGAGCGCGGTGAAGACAAGACCGACTGGGAGCGCGTCCGGGCCCTAACCTACGAAGAGATCGAGGCGTCGATCGACTTTGAAGACGAGGGTGATTTCAGCTCGGACGAGGTGTTTGCCGGTCTTCCGCCGTTGCCTCCACCCAAGGAACAACTAACCCTCCGGATCGACGGCGATATCGTCGACTGGTTCAGGGGAACGGGCAAGGGCTACCAGACTCGGATCTATACCGTGCTCCGGCGCTACGTCGAGGCTCAGAAACGCTCATAGCCGCGCGAGTTTTGTTCCCTCTGCTACAAAGAACGCCACCCCGGCAAAAATAGGGTGGCGTTCTTTGGTTGAGTACGTCAGGCGGCAATTATGCTGCGTTGCTTCGGATCTATGACCCCGACGGAGGCGTCGACGACCATTCGCGCATGGCCTGGTCGCCTGGGCGGTCGACGTGAACATGCTCCTCGACCTTCGTCACCCATTCCTGGGGAATCCAGTGGTGCTGACCCTGGTCGTCTTTGGTCAATTTGATCGTGTTGCCCACATCCAAATGGTCGACGACGGCGAACTGTTCGTTATCGGAGCAGACGACCGGCATGTGGTCCTTGATCTTGGTGGTGTCCATATCGATTGGGTCCCTTTCGCGAGTGCAAAGCCTTTGTTTCCGAACGCGGCTATCCTGCCTCCGCAAGGCTGTCCCCCAAGCCGAGAGACAGCTGTGCGCGATGGCGATTGCCGTCGCGTGACCTAGTCGTCCTCGACCACTGGTGTGGCCCCGTCGACGATCGGCGTGGTGTCGGCAACCGGTGTACCGTCCGGCACGCAGTCAACGGCGACTCCACCAGGCGTTGTTTCAATGACATTGGTTGGATCGATTTCGCCAGGACCCGGATAAACGATTTCCGTTCCCGTGCCGCCGATGATCCCGCGCTGCTCCAGCGATTCCAGGAAGGCGCCGATCGAATCGAACAAGGCCGGCGCGAACGCGACATCGTTCGGCGGGAGTGTCCCACGGGTGTAATTTGCCAACACCCGGTGCTCTGCCTCCTCGGCGGCGTACTGGAAACTGACCTTGACCAGGTCTGGCCGCATCATTTCGGTGAAGACGACCATGGCCGCGATCTGGGCCGCTATTTCCGCCGCCTCTTGTTCAACCACGGCTCCGAAAAAGGCATCGAAACTCGTCAGGAACTCGGGTGGGATGGTGAACGTATCGACCAGCGGGACACCGCCGGCGGCTTCGAAGGCGTCCAGATGAAATTGTTCCTGGGCGCGAGCCGCCGTGACGACTGCGATCACCGGGTCTGACCATGCCCGGTCGAAATTGCCTGCCGCGTTGCTTGCGAGTCCTTCGCCAAGGAACGTCACGCCGAATCGCTCGGTGGTGGCCGAGATGTCGAGCGCTTCCTGTACCGTATCGGATTGCGCCGCTTTGGTGCGAATGAACGCGCTCTGGGCGGCAGTAAAGCCAACCGCCCCAACGCCAACTCCCTTGAGCATCGTCCGCCTCGAAAATGGATTCGTTGTCAGTGATGCAACTGTTGTCATGATGTGGATCTCCTGTTTGTTGGGAGGCGCCTGCCCTACGGCTCCAGATTCGAGACTCCGGTCGTGTCGATTTCGCTCGGTCCCGGATAGGAAATCTCCGTTCCGCTTCCGCCGATGAACCCAAGCGCCTCGAGCGCGGCCGCGGCCTCGCCCACGCTGCCGAAGAGCGCCTTTTCAAAGGCGACATCGTTGGGCACGCCGCTAAGCGCGCCGGCCTCGATCGCGAAGAATCGCGCTCCGGCGCGATGCTCGGCCTCGACGGCGCCGATTTGCAGTGCGAGTTGGACCATTTCCGCATTGCCCTGGATGGCGAATTGTTGGGCAGCCGCAAGGTACGCCGCGATGAAGGCCTCTTCAAGCGCGACGAGCGTTTCGAAGAACAAACCAGGGTTTGCCAGGAGTTCGGGGTCCGGCACGGTGAAGGTCAAGGTGAGCGGTTCCGCGCCCGCCCCGGTCAGCACATCGAAGTGCGCCTGCTCCGCGGCGCGCGCGGCTCTGAGTGTGCCGACCGCCTCCGGATTGAGTGGGAGCTCCCCTCGTTCGGAGCTTGCGAGCGCCTCACCGAGCAAGGTCACGGCGAACGCCTCCGCGGTTGCCGCGATGTTGATTATTTCCTGAGGAGTTTCGCAACTCGCGCCCTGAAACATCGCCGCGCTGTTGGAGAGATTGTCATTGGTCGACACTGAAACGTACTCAAGTTGAGGGATCGTTGACATGGAAATAGTCTCCTCTCGGCGGCTTTCCGGCCACCGGCCAGTGATGGAAAATCCAGCACGGTCAGTTTCCGAATGCCGCCATCAGCTCGCTGGCCGAGACGGCAACCGCATCGGCGGCCTTGTCGACCACGGCGGTCATTCCAAAGAACTCGTGGGTGACGCCCTCGTAGAAGTGCGTGCTCACGGCCACTCCAGCGGCTTCCAGCGCCTCGGCGTAGACAAACCCCTGGCTCTGGAGGGGATCGATTTCGGCGAGGATGATCGTGGCCGGCGGAATTCCGCTCAGGTCATCGGCCTCAAGCGGTGAGGCGTAGGGATTGGCCGCGTCGTCCGGGTTTGGCAGGTAGAAGCCCCCGAACCACTCCAGCGCGGCGGCGTTCAGCGGCGCGGCGTTCGCGAACTGCTCGATCGATTCCAGCGACTCGCCTTCGGGGGCGAACGTCGCCACCGGATAGACCAGCAACTGATGGATCGGCATCAGGCCGCCCTCATCGCGAGCCCGCAAGCACACCACCGTCGCCAGGTTGCCGCCCGCGCTTTCGCCGGCGACCGCCACCCGTTCGGGATCGCCGCCGACCACGCCCGAGCCGCCGAGGAAGAACTGGGTGGCTGCGTAGGCATCATCGACCGCCGTCGGGAACGGCATTTCCGGCGCCTGGCGGTAGGCGACCGAGGCGACGATGCAGCTGGCCGCATTCGACAAGGCGCGGCACGAGGCATCATAGGTGTCGAGATTGGCGATCACGAACCCGCCGCCGTGGAAGTACACGAGCACCGGCAGGAGCACGTCGGGCGTGGCGCCGGCTGGATGATGAATCCGGGCCACGATCTCCTCGCCATCGAGGGCGGGGATCAAGACATGCTCTATCCCGCCGACTGGTTCGAGCGGCGGCAAACCCTGGTCCGTCAGCACATGTTGCACGGCGTTGGCGAACGATGGCAGGTTGCGACCCACCTGAGGGCTGACCGACGCCAGCGGCGGCGCGTTGAACGAGGACAGGGCGTCGAGCACCGCTTCCATCTGAGGATCGGCTTCCACACCTCCGGGAGGTGGTGGCGCGCCCGGTTCCGGGGTCGCCATCGGGGTCGCGTCCTGGGCGAAGGTGTGCAAAGACTGAATCGCGACGCCGCCGCCAGCTACGGCGCCGGCCAGTTTGAGACCGGTTCGTCGGGAAATCGAGGTTTGAACCAGGTCGATGTCGTGCGTCATGTGGCTTGTCTCCTTGCGTGCCGGAATGGGGAGACCGTTCCGGAATCGTGCTTCGCGGTCGTTCCGCTGGTTGAGTCAGGTTTCGGCTACATTCGAGAGGCTGGATGCCTCCGGTGACCTCTGACCACCCACAGACCATACCGGATTGTGCAGGACCGGGGTGCGCCAATCGCGGCCCCGACTAGCCCCAAAGGGGTAGCCGAGCGGGGTCGGTTCCTGTGCCGAAGGGCTATCTCGACGCCGGTTGACCGGGCGCCTTCGGACCATCACTCAAGCACCCGTTGGGCAAAGCGAATGAACGCCCTGACTTTCTCGGGCGGCGCCATTTCCTCGCCGTGAGACCATGTCTCCGCTCGCTCCACAAGGGTTCGCCAGGGTTCGCCGTAGGTGGCCTTAACCCATGCGGAAGCGACGCGCTTGGAGGCGACCTCGTCGTTGGCGGCGCGGTGGAGGATGCGGCAGATCGTGAGCGTGACGTAGGTCCGGATGTGCGGGTCGTCGTAGGCGGTGGGATGGGCGAGGGTCGGGACACGTTCGTCGAGCAGGTCTCGCCGCGATGCCGCGCGCACATCCGCGATGTCAATCGGCGCGATCAGGTCGTGAGGATCGGGACCGATCAGGGCGATCCCGCACTCGCGTAGAACGTGGAGGTTGAGCAACCACTCGGCGCCGTAGGGTGGATCGGGTTTCCAGAAGGCGCCCTGATTAAAGTATGGACGACCCGCTTCCAGCGGCAGGACGTGCGGCAGCATGGCGAGGGTGATGTAGGAGCCCTCGATTCGCTCACGCCACTCCGGCCACGATTTGGCGATCTCTTCATGGAAGTGTTCCAGTTGTGCACGGTGGTTTGGCGCCAGTTCGCGGGTCATGATCGCGAGGTAGTCGATGTCGCTGCTGCCGCGGTCGAAATCGCCGTAGGTTAGGGAGCCGGTGAGGTAGAAGCCGGCCAGCCGGTCGCCAAGGATGCGGTTGAGACCCTCGGCGAGGCGGGCGAGGATGGCGTTGATGTCGGGATGGGGCGTGAGCCGCCCGATTCGATCGATGTGCAAGCTGTCAGCCTTCCCTGCTCCGGGTCACATCGTTGAGTTTGCGGCCCAAGTGGGTTGCAAGCGGGTATCCTATCAGCACACGAGAAGCAACGAAGGGCGACCCGAACGGCGCATCCGCCCAACCCAACCGCCCCCGAGTTGGATGTTCCACCACCGAGTGCGCTTGAACCCGGTCCAGGAGCAGGGGGAATGATTGGCACGCTAATAGACGCCCTCAACCTCGAACTCAACAGAATGAATCATTCTCATCCGTGGGCGACCCGGGCGCCCAAGTTAGCTCGTCGGTGAAGGAGGCGACATGAGTGTTCTGGCCTGCATCGATCGATCCCGGTATTCCGAGAGCGTGTGCGACCATGCCGCCTGGGCGGCGGGGCGCCTGCAAACCTCCGTCGAACTGCTTCATGCGATCGAGCACCATCCGGACTTGCTGCCGGTCGACCACCGGGGACGGCTCGGGATGGACACCGGCGAGGAATTGCTTCGCGAACTCTCCCTGATCGACGACCAACGCAATCGGTTGGCCCAGGAGAGCGGTCGCCAGTTGCTGGACGAAGCGGCGCGTCGGGTTCATGAGGCGGGTGGGGTCAAGGTCACGCAGCGGCTGGGTCATGGGGACCTGGCGGACAACCTGCGCGATCACCACGCCCGGGCGAGGATCGTCACGATCGGCAAGCGCGGGGAGTCGCACGAGCGGGCCACCGCGCCGCTCGGCGGCAACCTGGAGCGGGTAATCCGGGCCAATCGCCTGCCCGTGCTGATTGCGGCTGAGGCGTTTCGCCCGGTTGAGCGTTTTTTGTTCGCGTATGACGGCGGCAAGAGCACCGGCGAGGCGGTCAACTTCCTGGTCAGGAACGAATTGCTCCACCAGGCCAGGGGGCATGTGCTGATGGTCGGGCGCGGCGGGGGTGTGGAGGCGACGCGGCAGGCGGATGCTGTGCGGCACCTGCGCTCGGCGGGACTGGAGGTGACGGACGCGATCATCGAGGGCGAACCCGCCCAGGCGATTGGCGACGCGGTGACAGGCGGAGACTGGGACCTGCTGGTGATGGGCGCCTACGGGCATTCGCGAATTCGCCGGTTCATGATCGGCAGCACCACCACCGAGGTGATGCAAACGTGCCCCACCTCGATGCTCGTGTTCCACTGAGGTTCCAGGGGTAACCGCACAAACGACTGCCTAATGCGCGTTTGGCCTTACGTTGCGGAGCGGCGGTGTAAATGTGGTCCGCGGAAATACATAAATTCCAATACCCTTGGCGTGGCGGGGTTACTTCGTGTATTTCCGCGTATTTATTGTGCACCCTGGGACAGCACCAAATGGTCAGGAACGCGCGAAAAACGTAGATCGGAGATGCTTGCAGGCGCACTTGGACCGGACACAGCGAACGCATTCACCCGCTCGAAGTGAGCCAGGGCATTTTGTCCTTCCGCCGGAAGGGTGACTTGTCCTTCCGACGCGGGAGGAATCTTCGCCGCGGCGACTTGATTGCAAGCAGCCGAAGCCAACCTATCGATGTATCCGGATGATCCTGCTCCGAAGAATGGTTTTATAGTTTTCGAATGATACTTCGACGCCTTGCGGGCACGTTGCAATCGTACCGGGACGTCGCGCGCAGCCCGTCCTATTTTCCACTATGGCTATCGCAGCTGGTTTCCAGTTTTGGAGACACGCTGCACTACATCGCGCTCGTGATCCTGGTCTATCAAATGACAGGGCAGGGTGTCGCCGTCGCCTTGCTGGTGGCGGCGGAGGTGATCCCGGTCTTGCTGCTGGGCCCAGTAGCGGGTGTCGTGATCGACCGCTTCAGCCGCAAGGCAGTGCTGATCGGGGCGGATGTGGCGCGGGCAGTTCTCGTGCTCTCGCTGGTCTGGCCGCAAGGCGCCTGGCACGCCTACGTCGTCGCGGCTGGAATTGCCGCCGGCAATACCTTTTTCAACCCAACGGTCCAAGCGGTGATCCCGGCAATCACGACAGAGGACCAAAGGCTGGCGGCGAACTCGGTATCGTGGTCGACGGGACGACTCGTCCAGATTCTGGCTTCGGCGATCGCCGCCGGATTGATTGCGACGATCGGGACCGAGGCGGCGTTCATGCTCAATGCCGCTTCGTTCGCGGTCTCGGGACTCCTGCTTGTGCGGTTGGCGATACCGGCTCATGCTGGTCAGGTTGGCGCGGAGACGATGCGAGGGTTGAAGCGCTACTTTGCGGAGGCGAGGGACGGACTGAGGTTTGCGCTGCACGATCGCCCCGTCTCCCGATTGCTGCTGGTACAAAGCATTGCCTCATTCGCGACCGGCGCGACGGGGGCGATGCTGATCGTGCTTTCCGAACGACATCTTGAGCTGCCGCCATCCGGTTTCGCGTGGCTGGTCGGTGCGATTGGAGTCGGGGCCCTCCTCGGACCGTTGATTCCGAACGCGCTCGCCAGGGACTACCGGGATGCGCGCTGGATGTTCGTGCCCTACATCGTGCGAGGGGTCGGCGATGTGCTGATCGCAATTTTCACGCCGCTGCCGGTGGCGTTGATCCTGCTCTTCATATACGGGCTGAACACGTCAACTGGCATGGTCGTCTTCAGTTCCACCATCCAGGGCGCCGTGCCGGATCGGGTTCGGGGGAGGGTATTTTCGTTACTGGATGTTTCGTGGAACGCGATGCGGCTGCTCTCGCTGGCGTTGGGCGCGGTGATGGTCGATGCGGTCGGGGTCCGGGCGCTGTTCTGGACGGGAGGCGGCTTGCTCGCGGGCACCGGCATCCTTGGCTTGGTGCTGCTAGGAAATCATGACTTTCGTCAGAGTCAATCTGGCCCCTCAGTCTGATAGCAATACATCCAGATATTCGATTATGAGCGTATAACCATCATTCTGAAGAGCTTCCCGGAACCGATTCTGGCTGGAATGGAGTCATTATGACGAGTAACGACCACCGACGCCTTCCCATCACTGGAATGACCTGCGCCCATTGCGAGACCGTTGTAGGCGCGGCGCTCCAGTCGGAGGGGGCTCAGGATGTCCAAGCCGATTTTCGGCGAGGTGAAGCAACTTTCAGTCTGTCCAACGAGGTCGATCCGGATGTTCTTGCACAAGCAATCCGCGCGGCCGGGTATCAGCCCGGACCGATAGAATTGCTGGCCCCGGCGCCGATTACCTTGCGTGCACATGAAAGCAAGACGGATGACGACTATGACCTCGCCGTCATTGGTTCAGGTGCGGCCGGCTTTGGGGCCGCGATCAAGGCGCGGGAGCAAGGCGCCCGGGTGATCATGGTCGAACGCGGCACGCTCGGTGGGACGTGCGTCAATATCGGCTGTGTTCCGTCCAAGACGCTGCTGCGCGCGGCCGAGGCGTATCACATGGCGGGACATCATCCCTTCCGGGGAGTTGAGACCCATGCCAGCAGCGTTGACCTGGCGCAAACCGTTACCCAAAAGAACGACCTTGTGACGTACCTGCGACAGGCAAAATACAGCAACCTGATCGGGGAGTATGACTGGGAGCTCGTTCAGGGCGACGCCCAGTTCACGGCACCGGATACGCTCACGGTGGGCGGCCGGACCATCCGGGCGGCCACCTTCCTCATCGCCTCCGGGGCCAGGCCGAGCATCCCGCCAATTCCCGGTCTCTGCACAGCGTCGTACCAGACGAGCACCGAAGCGCTTGACCTGACCCACGTGCCGCGTTCCCTCGTCGTCATCGGGGCTGGCTACATTGCGCTCGAACTCGGGCAGCTCTTTCGCTCCCTCGGCAGTGAGGTCACAATCCTCCAGCGCGGCACGCAGCTGTTACCTGACTATGAGCCAGAGGTCGCCGAAGCGGTGGGCGCCATGCTCCAGCGCAAGGGCATTCGGGTGCTGACTGGGACGCAGGTGCAGCGCGTGGAGCGGGATGATCAGGACCAACGGTTGCACGTCGAGATCAACGGTGGACCGGAGGTGCTGGAGACCGCGCATATCCTGGTGGCAGCGGGGCGGTCACCAAACGTCGAAATGCTGCATCTCGACGCCGCGGGCGTCGAGACGAACGAACGTGGCGCGATCGCCGTCGATGCGCAACTGCGCACCACCAACCCCCGGATTTTTGCTGCCGGAGATGTGACGCTCTGTCCCCAGTACGTCTATGTCGCGGCCTACCAGGGTGGTCTCGCGATCGAAAACGCGCTCAACGATGCCAACCGGCCCTGTGACCTGACCGCGTTGCCGGGCGTGATCTTCACCGATCCACAGGTCGCGACCGTCGGTCTCACGGAAAGGCAAGCGCGTGCAGCGGGGCACGAGGTGAAGACCGCCGTCTTGCCGATCGAAGCGGCGCCCCGCGCCCAGGTCAACTACGAGGACATCGGGGTCTTCAAACTGATTGCCGATGCGACCACTGACCAACTGCTCGGGGCGCAGATCGTCGCTGACAACGCGGGTGATGTGATCTACGCCGCGACCCTGGCGGTCAAGCACGGCTTGACCGTGGCTGACCTCGTGAGTTCCTTCGCCCCGTATTTGACGATGGCCGAAGGTCTCAAGCTCGGCGCCCTCGCGTTCGACCGGGATGTCTCCAAACTCTCCTGCTGTGCCGCGTGATTCATTCACTTATGAGAGGAATCTCTATGCGTTGGCACACACTGATCGCGGATGTTGGGATTGGCCTGATTGCCAGCTATGCGGGCACCAAGGTCATGGAGCCGGTGTCGGTCAAGCTTTATGAGTGGGAGTCCGAAGCGGACCGGCAACAGGAGGACGC
>Ga0183260_10003790_pt1 | contig 12153 bp, 6 predicted proteins | sample AntDrymUQ4972206_2_FD_129768 | JGI IMG/M metagenome (GOLD analysis project Ga0183260, IMG submission 129768) | Polar desert sand microbial communities from Dry Valleys, Antarctica - metaG UQ497 (22.06) (version 2) (version 2) | ecosystem: Environmental > Terrestrial > Soil > Desert | place...
CTGGCAGGTGTGCTCGATGACCCGGGCGTTGGTCGAGTTGGCCGACCACCTGCGCTGCGAGGGCATCCAGCGGGTGGTCTTGGAGTCGACGTCGGACTACTGGCGCCCGTTCTACTACCTGCTGGAAGCCGCCGGTGTGACGATGTGGCTGGTGAATGCGGCGCAGGCCAAGAACGTCCCGGGCCGGCCCAAGACCGACAAGCTGGACGCGGTGTGGCTAGCCAAGCTCGCCGAGCGCTCGATGGTGTCGCCCTCGCTGGTGCCCACCGAGCCGATGCGCCAGGTGCGTGATCTGGCCCGGGCCCGGTTCGATCTGGTCGAGGACCGCGCCCGGGTCAAGCAGCGGATCGAGAAGCTGCTGGAAGATGCCCTGATCAAGATCTCCTGCGTGCTCACCGACATCCATGGGGTCTCCGGCCGGGCGATGATCGAGGCGCTGATCGCCGGGAAGCGCAGCCCCAAGGCGCTGGCCGAGCTGGCCAAGGGGCGGGCCCGGGCCGTGTCGACCCCGCGGGCGGGCGGCGCTCACCCGGCTCGGACGATGTCCGCTCCGGCGAGGCGGTGGACCGTGCCGGCATGGCCGGCGACGAGCCCGCGTTCCAGGCCCGCGACCCGAGATGAGGCGTGATGGCGACGATGCGTTACGAGTTCATTGTGGACGGCCGGCTGTCGGACGTCGCCCGGGTCGCGTTCGTCGGCATGCGGGTCACGGAGACGCCGCCGCAGACGATCATCGAGGGCGACATCGTCGACGAGTCGCACCTGCACGGCATCATCGCCCAGCTCCAGACGCTGGGCGTCACGGTGGTGTCGGTGCATCCCGTCCCGGGCTGAGCAGGTCCGACCGACCGGCGGGCCCGTGCCCGCAGAGCCAGAGGAGGACTCCCCATGGACGACACGGAAGCGAGTGGGGCGGTCCGACCGGCACCCGGAGCTGCCGCCGGCACCACGACCGGTGGACGCGCCCGCGCAGCTCCGCTCCCCGGCCTATGCGCGCCTCCTGCTCCTCGCGGCGATCATCGGGGTGCCGATCTCGGCGACCGCGTACTTCTTCCTGCAGCTCGTCGACGCGATGCAGGGGTGGGTGTTCGTCAGCCTGCCGCGCGCGCTGGGCTTCGCGGCGACCCCGATGTGGTGGCCGCTGCCGGTACTGGGGTTCGCCGGTGTACTGGTCGGTCTGGCGATACGCCACTTCCCCGGCGGGGCGGGCCACTCCCCGGCGGACGGGTTCGCCGCCCGGGGGCGCCGACGCCGGCCGAGCTCCCCGGTGTGCTGTTCGCGGCGCTCGCGAGCCTGCCTACTACGACCGGCGGACCTCGCACGGCTCCACGTCGAGCAGCAGGCCATCGGCCGAAATAGGTATCGATTGCCGATGCGTCGGCGGTCACCCAACCAACACGATCGACGTCGTTCGGTGCGGGTCGTGCCGGGCGTGCATCCATACCCGGTCTCGACCAAGGAGGCACCAGCGATGACCAGCCCAGTCACGCGACTGACCGAGAACCTGGCGTGGGAGACCCGTTCGGTGACGGAGCCGCCGCCGCCCGGGACGGTCGCGACGGTCGCCGGGATCGGTGTCGACGCCCGGCGGGTCTACCTCACCCATGTCGTGACCAACCCGCAGGTCCCGGCCGTCGCGCCGGTCGCGAGGCTGGTCGTCCTGGACGCCGATACCTTGCAGACGCTGCGGGAGGTCTCGCTGACCGGGACTCCGCGGGCCGTGGCCGTCAGCTCGTCGGCCGGCCAACCCGGACGGATCCTCGTAGGCGGGTTGGGCTCACAGAACCGGCAGGTCCGCGCGTTCGACCCGGTGACCTTCAACTCGCCGCTGGTGGTCGAGCTGGACGGTCAGCCGACCCGGATCGTGGCCAGCGCCGCCCGGCGCCGGGTCTACGTGACCGTCGAGTCGTCCGGGTCGATGTTCGTGCTCGACCAGAACGGATCGATGCTCACCCAGGTCGCCGTCGGGCTCGGCGCGTCCGGGGTGGCCGTCGACGACAACCGGATCTACGTGTCCCGGGGCAACAACCTGGTGGCGCTCGACGCCGACACCAACGCGGTGCTGCAGACCGTCTCGATCACGCCGACGACGACCGGCACCCGGGACGTGGCGACGCTACCCGGGGCGAGGCGGATCTTCGTGACGAACAGCAGCACCCCGAGCCTGACCGTGCTGGACCGGGACACCTTCGGCGTGCTCGCCCAGATCCCGTTGCCCGCGGCGCCCAGCCACCTGGCCGCCGACCCGGACGGCAACCGAGTCTTCGCCGCGACCCCGGCCGGGATCTACGTCATCGACGGCGTGCAGCACCGGGTCGCCGCCGTTCTCAGCCCCGACCGGCCGGCCGTCGGCGTCGCGTTCTCCCAGCAGGCCGGACGGCTGGCCTGGGGCGACCCGACCGGCGGCCGGGCGAGCATCGCCACCCAGCCCGCCGCGAGCCCGTTCGACCATCACATCCTCCGGCCCGACGATCTACTGGCCCTGGGCTTCACGCTGCACAACCTCAGGCTGGTCACCGACGGGAGCGGACCTCGGCTGGTCCGCGAGGTGGCAGGGCAACCGGCGTTCCTGGCCGTCCACTTCCCGGCGCAGAGCATCGCCGAGCGGTCCTTCACCCCCATGACGACGGTCATGGCACCGATCGCGGCGATACTGGCCGGGCGCAGCCGCGTCGTGTTCCGCCTCCCCGACACCCTCACCGCGCTGCCGTTCACGGCCAAGGACCTGCTCGACTGGACGAGACTGCAGCCCAGCCTGGTGCCGGTCGCGCTGCCCCCGGGCACGCCGCTGCCGTCGCCGACACCGCTGCTCGCCGAACCCACCGACACCCAGACCGCGATCGAGCTGCCGTACCGGCTGGTGCTGTCCCCGGACCGGACCTCGGTCTGGTCGCACGCCACCGCACCGGTGACCCACGACGGGCGCGCCGAGCTGTGGCACACCCGGCTTCGCCAGCCCGACACCCCCGCCGACCCGCGGGTCCGGGCGGTCTGGACGCCGGACCTGCGACTCCCGCCGCCACCCGGGCACGCCGACCCGCTCCCGGTCACCTTCCCCGACCGAGCCAAGATCGTCCGGCTGTCCGCGGACTGGACGGGGCAGGTCGGCGGCACCCCGTACACGCCGCTGCCGGTGGTGGCGGACGAGCTCATGCTGACCGCACTGGGCGGCTTCCTGCGCGTCCGGGGTAACTGGCCCGCGCCGGCACCGCAGGGCCTGGACATCACGGCGTGGCGGCACACCAGCACGCTGGGCCGCGACCAGAAGGTGACCGTGGTCAGGCGGGGCGCGCTGTTCCCGTGGGGTCACCAGGCGGTGGAGACCACGGTGACCGAGCGGGAGGTCACCAGCGCCGGCTCCGGGCCGGTCGCCGCGCTGCGCAGACGCACGTTCATCCACGTGACCGAGCCGGAACGCAGCTACCCCGCAGCTCAGTTCACCAACCGGGGCCGCGAGCTGCCGTTCGCCTCCGGCGTCCGGCTGCTGACCACGGTGACCCCGGCGCTGGCCGCCGGCGGGCAGATCGCCGGCGCGCCCGGCGCGCACTGGGTGCTGACCACGGACCCGGACTTCGCCTTCGACATCTCCGCCCAGGACCCCACCGGCCGCCGCGTCACCTGGTCCGCCCAACTGATCTTCGTGCCGGAGCCGCTGCTGACCCAGCAGGCCGCGATGGGCGCGGTCGCCGTGGCGTTCGGCACCGACAACCGCCGCAGGATCGAGATCACGGCGCAGCCGGTCGCGCTCGCCGCGCCGAGCGGGCAGGCCGCCGCGGGCGCGGCGGCCGCCGGCCCGACGGAGACCGACCTCAGCCTCACCGTGGAGCGACTGGACTTCGCGGTGCAACAGGCGGTCGGCAGCGTCACCAGCTACCTGCCCCGGCTGGAGCGGGCCGCCGCCCGCATCCCGGTGGTCGAGCAGATGCTCGGCGTCGCGGGTGCGTTCGACATCGAGCTGTACCAGGAGTACCTGAGGCACGGGCTGACCAGCCCGCAGAACGCGGCCGCCGTGTTCGCCAGGCTCACCGCGTCGACGCTGCCGACGCTGGACCTGCCGGTGGAGACCGCGGGTGGGTTGGCTGCGGCCGCGTTCCAGGTCAGCGGTCTGTCCGAGCGGCTCGGGCCGGTGGTCGGCGACCTGGCCGGGCTGGCCACCGGCACCTTCGACGCGAGGAGCCTCGCTGCGCTGGGAGGGTCGAAGCTGCTCGGTACGATCTCGCTGCTCGAGCTCATCGAGACGGTCACCGGCGTGTCGGAGTTCGAGCGCCAGCTACCGGCGCTGGGCACCGAGATCGAGCGCGACGCCGCCGGTGTCCCGACCGCCGTCGTCAACCGGCTGCGCTGGTCACCCAGGATCAAGAGCGTCGGACCGTTCGTCGCGAACCCCGGCGCCGAGCTGGTCATCGACACGTTCTTCCGGCAGGAGGTCGCCGGCGGGCCGCCGGACTACCGGATCACCGGGCGGCTGACCAACTTCGCGGTCAACTTCGCCGGCGTGCTGACGGTGAGCTTCGCCGAGCTCACCTTCACCTCGCTGGCCGGTCGCAAGCCCGCGCTGGACCCCCTGCTGGCCGTCCCTCCGGTCACTTTCGACGGCCCGCTGGCGTTCCTGGACGAGCTGCGGAGGAAGATCCCGTTCGACGGGTTCAGCGACCCGCCGGCGCTGGACGTCTCCCAGCGCGGCATCGACGTGAGCTACTCGCTCGGCCTGCCCCCGCTGTCGTTCGGCGCCTTCAACCTGGAGAACATCACCCTCGGGGCGGGCCTGTTCCTGCCGTTCATCGACGCCCCCGCCGCGCTGCGCTTCAACTTCGCCGAGCGCAACAGCCCGTTCCAGCTCACCGTGCTGGCGCTGGGCGGCGGCGGCTTCTTCGCGCTGCACCTGGAGCTCGGCCGGATCGTGCTGATCGAGGCCTCGCTGGAGTTCGGCGCGGCCGCCGCGGTCAACCTCGGGGTGGCCGCGGGCCGGGTGTACATCCTGGGCGGGGTCTACTTCGCCCTGAAGCCCGCGATGGACGGCGCGGCGGGCGGCGGCGCGGAGGTCGAGCTGACCGGCTACCTGCGGGCCGGCGGTGAGCTGCGGGTGCTCGGCATCATCTCGGTGTCGGTCGAGTTCTCGATGTCGCTGACCTACCGCTCGCAGACCAGGGAGCTGCGCGGCCAGGCCACGGTCCGGGTGCGGGTGCGGGTCGCCTTCTTCCGCAAGACCGTCCACGTCACCTTGGAACGCCGCTTCGCCGGTCCGGGTCCCAGCGCTGCGCTGGCCGGCGGCCAGGCCGAGGTGGCCGCAGGCGCCGCGCCCACCTTCGGCGACGGCTTCACCGAGGCGGACTGGCGCCGCTACGCCGCCGCCTTCGCCTGAGCCCACCGAACCCAATCCGCTCTCAAGGAGAAGCAGAACGATGGCCACGCAGAACCTGATCTGGACCGCGCTGCCTGCCGGCGTCGGCAACGGCACGTTGCGGCTGTCCGCCATGGTCTCGCCGCGGTTGCTCGCGAGCGCGGCGGAGGGCGACCGCCTCGATCTCTGGCCGCTCTGGGTGGACTGGACCGACAACGTCGCGCAGGCCGGCTTCGCGGTGTCGGTGGACGGCGGCCCGGCGATCCCGGCGCGGCTCGACCGCACCGCGCTCGACCGCGACCTGTGGCGCAGGATCTTCCCGCCGGACACGTTCGTGCGCTCGCACCGGATGGACAACTACGCGGGCCGGCAGGTGATCTCCTACCCGGCCGGCCGGGTGTACGACTCGATCCGCCGGGTGTACCAGGAGGCGGGCACCCGCATCCCCGCCGGCGCCGGTGCCCGGCAGCCACTGACCTGGACCACCGACTACGTCGACCTCGGCACCGACGGCCAGCCCACGGCGCAGATCCTGGCGGTGGCCGGGCAGGGCCGCTTCGTGTACGCCGCCCACCAGGGACGCAACCCCACCGACCAGGCGCCGAGCCCCAACCGGCCGTTCGCGCGGCTGGTGAAGATCGACCTGGAGACCCGGCAGGTGGTCGCCGAGGTCCGGATCGGCGACGGGCCGAGGGCGATCGCGCTGCTGCCGGACCCGACGAACCCCGACCGCGCCCGCATCTACGTGCTCAACTCCGGCCCGGGCATTGCGGTCAACGGGGTGCTGACCGGTGGGTTCAGCCTCATGATGCTCACCGACGACGGCACGACGCTCAGCCAGCCGGTCGAGATCAGGCTGGGCATCGGCGTGGTCGACCTCGCCGTCAGCGCCACGCGCAACCGGGTCTACGTCGCCGCCGGCGGTCAGCGCCGATTGTTGGTGCTGGACGCCGACACCGGAGCGACGATCACCGAGGTGCCGGCCGACCAGCCCGACGAGGCGAACCTGACGGTCGCTGCCGTCGCGGTCGACGACGCCGGGGAAGCGGTCATCATCCAGATCGGCAACGGCGGTCTCACCGCCGGCGGCAGCCCCTTCCCCGCCAAGCTGGTGAAGCTCGTGCCACAGGGCGCGGCCGGCTACGCGCGCGCGTGGACGACGGCAGTACTCCCGATGAGATCGACCCTGCCCCACGTGGCCGTCGACCCCGACAACGGCACGACCTACCTCACCAACGACCTCGGCTCCAGCCCGCCGCAGCAGTTCGTCACGGTCGTGCAGACCACCACCGGCGCCGTGGCCCAGCGGGTGCCCATCGTGGGCACCCGGCCGCTGAACGTCGCCACCAGCCCCCGGTTCCGGTTCTGCTACGTGCTGCGTGACGGCCGGATCACGATCATGGGCCCGGGAAACCGGGTGCTCGACGACATCGGCCACGACCTGCGCCTGCTCGAAGGCGGGATCGCCGTGCACCCGGAGACCGAGCAGGTGATCGCAGGCGGCAGCCAGGACGGGCGGGTGCTGATCGCCACCCCGTCGAGCACCGAGGTGCCGGTCGACCTGGACGACCTGCTGCAGGAGTGGAACGTGGCGTGGACGGCGGACGCCGAGCAGGCCGCGCGGGACGGCCTGGGCGATGACAACCTCGCCGGGCCCGCGCTGACCTCCCGGGTGCTGCTGTTCCACCGCAGACCGCCCGAGGATCCGGTCGCCCTGCCGACCCCGGCGCAGGCCCGCCCGCTCGTCGACTTCCACGAGGCGCTGTCGGCGCTCGGTGACCACCCGGCGATCATGCGCAGGCTCGGCATCGTGGTCGACCTGGAGCTGCCGACATCCGCCGTCCCAGCCGGCGAGCACAACATCCAGGTGCTGGTGACGTTGCCCGACACACCCGGCCCGCAACCGGTGCACCAGCCGGTCAGCACCGCAGCGACCGTCGGCCCGGGCCGCTTCGCCGCCCGCTCGCGCAGCGGCGAGATCGTCGACGGCCTTCTCGCGCTCGACGGCGACCGCTACCAGCTGCAGCAGCTCGACCTGGACGGTGCCACCCTCAAGCTGGTCAACCAGGCGACCGCGCTGGGTAGGGTGGCGCCGGGCGACCCGAAGCGCGCCACCCTGCCCGCGCTGCGGACCGGTGGTATCGCCCTGGTCCGCAACGGGCAGGCGGGAGCGCTGACGGAGCAGTTCAGCCGCTCGATCGAGCACGACAACGCCGTCGCCGAGCAGGGCGACACGCTGCTGTTCGCCGAGGATCTGCTCGCCGGTTTCCGGGTCGACGTGTGGGACGGCACCAGCCGCAGCTGGCACTCGCTGTGCCGACGCACCGGCAGCTACACCTTCGGCACCGGGGCGCAGGCGCGGACCGAGCAGGTGACCGACGAAGGCGCGGTCGACATCGGGGTCACCGAGGCGCCCGCGCCGCAGCCGGGGGCGTCGGCCGACCTGTACGCGACCGAGACGGTGGCCGGATGGACCGGGTGGAGCCTGGTCGCCCGCCGACCCGGCAGCGGGGTCACCGCCGACGGCCAGGTCAGCGACGACCCGAACGACCCACTCACCTCGATCAAGCTGCGGGTGGAGGTCGCCGCCACGCCGGGGTCGTTGCCCACGCTGCGGTTCGGCGAGTCCTACCGGGTCCGCGCCCGCACCATGGACCTCGCCGGCAACGGCCCGACCCTGCAGGACGCCCCGGACAGCGGGCTGCCGCTGGCACCGACCAGGTTCCCCTACCTGCGCTTCGAGCCGGTCCCGACGCCTGCGGTGGTGCTGCGCTCCCCGATCACCGAGCAGACCACCCCCGGTGAGGCGCTGGAGCGGCTGGTGCTGCGCACCGCCAACGCGACCGAGGCGGCCGACTCCGCGCCGAGTGCGGCCACCGCGGAACGGCACATCGCCGCGCCACGGTCCAGCGTGCAGTTCGCCGAGACGCACGGCGCCATCGACCGCAACGGCACGCTCAACCCGGACAGCTACGAGACGCTCATGCAGCGCGACGCCGGGCAGTTCCCCGTACACGCCGGTACCGACATGCCGGTCGACCCCTCGGCCCAGCTGACCCTGCCCTACCTGCCGGACCCGCTGTCGCGCGGGGCCACCCTGCGCGACCTGCCCGGCGCACCGGCGGGCGCCATCGGCACCGTCCGCGGCGGGGCACTGGGCTTCAGCACCCCCGCCGACGGCATCGCCGGATCCGGGTCGGCGACCCGGATCGGCTGGGACGGGCCGTGGCCGCAGCTGCAGCCGTTCCGGATCGTCGTGCGCGATGGCGACGCGCCGCCGGCGTGGGACGCCACCACCCGCGTGCTGACCGTCGCGCTCCCCAAGGGCGCCGTCGTCGACGTCCCGCTCAGCTCATTCATGGCCGAGGACGACCTGCGGCTGATGGCCGTCTGGCACTGGCTGCGGGAGTACGCCGACGCCGAGACCCGCCGGATCTGGCAGCGGGTGGATCTGGGTGATCCCCGGGCCCTCGATCGGCTGGCGCAGCGGTTGGCCTCCTCGGCGCACTTCGCGGTGCACGGTGGCCATGCGATGCTCACACCCGCCCGCAGGTTGGTGCTGGTGCACGCCGTCCAGCAACCGCTCGGGCGCCCGGTGTGGAACGCCCTGCAGGTGCAGCGCGCGCGTCGAGAACCGGTCGCCCAGCTGCTCGGCGGGCTGCAGGTGCACGCCCGCAGCACCGCCGGCATCGAGCTGCGCGCCGGCTGGGACGACGCCGTCGACGACGTGCGCGACGGGCCGCCCGCCATCCGGCCGAACCAGGCGGTGCTGCTCGACCTGCCGCTCCCCGTGCCGCCGGTGCAGCCGGACCTGAACCGGCCACTGGTCGACATCGAGGTCGGCGGCCGGCGGGTGGCGCGCTACCACACGATCGACGACCGGGTGGAGTTCGTGCCCGGCCGCCGGCCCACCCACAGCTTCGGCGACACCCGGCACCGGAGGGTGCGCTACCGCGCCACGGCGACCTCGCGGTTCCGCGAGTACTTCGCGTCGGACGTGCCCGGCGGCTTCGCCCGGGACAGCGAGGAGCTGACCGTCAGCGTGCCCAGCTCGGCGGCGCCGGCCGCGCCGCGGGTGCGGTACGTGGTGCCGACGTTCGGCTGGGAGCGCAGCGCGGAGAGCAACCTGATCGCCAGCAGGCGGCGCGGGCACGGGCTGCGGGTGTACCTGGACCGGCCGTGGTACTCCTCCGGCGCGGGCGAGCTGCTCGGCGTGGTGCTGCTGCGCCGCACCCCGACCGACCCCGAGCGGCCCACCCTCAAGCGGTTCATCTCCCAGGCCGGCGCCGACCCGCTGTTCTCCAGCCGCGGCCGGGTCGCGTTGAACCGGTCCAACTTCGGCAGCCAGGCGATCACCTGGGGCACCCGGCTGACGCTGCCCGGGCTGGCCGAGTCCGTCGACGTCGCCGGGCATCGGGTCGGCTACGACGCCGACCGCGACCTGTGGTACTGCGACATCAGCTACGACCCGGATGTCGGCGCCCACACCGAGACGTACTCCGCGTTCGTCCGGTTCGCCCTGGTGCGGTTCCAGCCTGACTCGCTGCCCGACCTGGAGCTGTCCCAGCCGGTGACCACCGAGTTCATCCAGCTGTGGCCGGACCGCACGGCGGTCGCGACCTACGACCAGCTCGACCCTGGCCGGATCCGGCTCACCGTGGCCGGGCAGACCTACAACGCCAGCCGTGACGTCGGCGGCCAGATCCGCCAGGACGGCACCTTCGTGCAGGTATCGGTCGAGGAGCGGATCCCGGGTGTGGCCGACGAGCTGGGCTGGCGGCCGGCGCAGGCGACGGTGGCCGGCGCCGTCGCCGAGTCCGTCGATGCCACCGACACCCTGCTGTGGCAGGGCGAGATCGTGCTGCCGGCGGACCGGGCCCCCGGCCGGTTCCGTCTGGTGATCAAGGAGTTCGAGCCCTGGCTGGATGACGCGGTTCTCGGCAGCGGCAGCGCGCAGCTGGTTCCGCGTGCCCGCCGTCTGGTCTACGCCGAGACCGTCGAGCTGTGAGGGACGGCGGTGGGCGGTGTCGACGGTCGTGTCTCACCCAGCGAGGTCGTCGAGCTCGGTGGCGGCGTCGAGGCGGTTCAGGCGGTCGTCGTCAGGCAGCGTGGACAGCTTCGCTGCGACGGCGTCGATGCGAGGGTCGTCGCCGAAGCGGTGGCGCAGCATCAGCGTGGTCAGGCGCAGGACTGCTTGATGCTCACCTGTCTGCATACCTGTCTGCATACCTGCATGCCTGCCTGCACGCCTTCCTCGTAGAGCTCACGGCCCAGTGGGGTGTCACGGACGGGTACGGGCATGGCGGCCTCCTCGAGCACTGTGGTGATGGTAGCGCGGGGCAGCACGATCGAGGCCAGCGTCGCGGCGGCGCCGAGCAGGAGGGTGCGGCGGTCGGAGTCGGTGCGGGCGGTGATCAGGTCGGCTGCGGCGGTGAGGATCGCGGCGCGCTGGGTGGGGGTGCCGCGGGCGAGCACGGCAACGGCGGCAGTGGTGGGGGGGCTGGTCAGCAGTGCGTCGGGGTCCAGGCGGTGCAGATGCACGACGGTCCAGGTGCAGCTGTGCAGGTCGGGGCCGGGATCGGTGTAGTGGTCCGGGACGGGGACGTCGCGCAGGACCAGGACGTACTGGGACAGGGCGGTGTGGCGGTCGCGGCGGCGCAGCCGGAGCCGGTAGTCGACCATGCGCTGGTCGAAGTTGGGTGTGGGGTCTTTGACGAACTCAACGTGCACGATCCCGTCGGGGGTGCGGGCGACGAGATCGCCCTTCGTGCTCGATGCGGGCAGCTCCACGTTGAGCGGCTCGGCCCGACCGTGTACCCCGACGATCGACAGGACAGCGGACAGGTCGTCGGCGGCGAGGATCTTCATCGCGTCGTCGTAGATCGGCCCTGGTCGGCTTGGATCGCTCACGGCGCCGGATCTTAGAGCGCATTTTGAAACTCGGTTTACCAGTCTCCGGTGCGGGCCAGCCGGCGGGACATCGTCATGATCATGGAAATGTGGACCATGGTTTCGTGGTGCTCGGGCAGGGTCTCGTAGTCACGGACGCAGCGGCGGTACTTGCTGATCCAGGCGAAGGTGCGCTCGACGACCCAGCGTCGGGGCAGAACCTTGAAGCCGACCAGGTCATCGATGCGCTTGACACCTCGACGGTGAACGACAGAACCTTGCGCGCCCAGATCACCAGGCGTCCGGCGTAGCCGCCGTCGGCCCACACCAGGCTGATCGTGGAGAACCGCTCGCGCAGCGCCACCAGCAGCCGGCACGCCCCGTCGCGGTCCTGGATCCCGGCCATCGTGACCACGACCGCCAGCAGCAGCCCGCCGGTGTCGACCGCGATGTGCCGTTTCCGGCCGTTGATCTTCTTGCCGTTATGCCGGGACCGGCATAACGGCAATCATGCCGGGTGGGTCGTTATTGGCGGGTGTGCTGGCTGGGTCTGCTGTTGCCGCAGCTCAGGCTGGGTGGGGCCGGTGAGCGGGCCGGCATAATTACAGTCGCTCGAGGAAGGCGAGCAGGTCGTCGGGCGGGTGGTATCGGGCTCGTCCTACTGCTGGGGGTGCGGTGCGGGATAGGGCCGCCTCTTTGAGTGCGAGGTCGGCCTGTAGGTAGACCTGGGTGGCTTTCGTCCCGGCGTGGCCGAGCCACAGCGCGATCGTTGAGGTGTCGACGCCGGCGTGCAGGAGAGTCATCGCGGTGGTTATCTGTACTTGATCTTGGATCTGGTGGCGTGACGTGCGGTTTCTTGTGCTCTTCTTTGTGAGGCATGTGGGCCACGTTGTTGTGGTGGGTGCGCGGACATCAGTCATGGC
>Ga0183260_10003792_pt1 | contig 12148 bp, 10 predicted proteins | sample AntDrymUQ4972206_2_FD_129768 | JGI IMG/M metagenome (GOLD analysis project Ga0183260, IMG submission 129768) | Polar desert sand microbial communities from Dry Valleys, Antarctica - metaG UQ497 (22.06) (version 2) (version 2) | ecosystem: Environmental > Terrestrial > Soil > Desert | place...
CAGATACGGAGGAGTGAATGGAGCCTTCCAGGCAAGGCGCCACTGAGCCATGGGCCGGCAAGGATGTGCCGGCGTTGGCTGCCGCCCGCAGAGCAGTTCAAGCGGTCTTCGCGCGCAACACCCGCTTCAGGCTCTACTTCCGCATGCTGGACACCCCCCTGCTCTCTGAGTTGTATATCCGTGGCCGCGGGCGGCTGCGCCACCGGCGCATCCAACCGACAACCCGCATCGTGATCGAGGCTTTCCCGTCATCGGGGAACACGTACTGCCGCCAGGCTTTCCTACTCTCGAACCCGGGGCTCGCGCCTGACGACATCTGCAGCCACACGCACTCGCCACGCATCGTCATCCGGGCCGTGAAAGCCGGTCTGCCGTGCATCGTGGTGGCCCGCGACCCTCGCGACGCAGTGTCCTCGACGGTTCAACGCTTCGCCGGCATACACCTCGACGCCGCATTTGAGTACTACGCGCACTACTACCGCAGGCTCATCCCACTAAAGGACAAGTTCGTCGTCGCGCCTTTCACCCTCGTGGTCAGCGACTTCTCTTCTATCATCCAGCAAGTTAATGACAAGTACGGCGTCACATTTGCGACGGAGGCCGGCGCCGGCGTCTCAAACGACATGGTGCTAGAGGACATCGAAAGGCGGACCCGAAACAGGCACAATGGCAATATCCCAGAGGCTACAATCTCGCGACCGTCATCCAGCCGGAAGCGCTCCGAGGAGTACCTGAGGGACATCACCGACAAGGAGCGCCTGGCGATGGAGGGCGCGCTCGACGCTTATCGCAACTTCATCAGCCAGGGACCGCAAGCGAAAGCCGACTCGCGTGGGGACGCAGATGGCCGCACTGGCCAACCTCAGCGTCAATCCCACACCGACTCGTGAGTCAAGTTGCCGCGCCCGAGGACGGGTCGAGAACGGACGGGTGGTGGAAGTGTCTCACGACTGGCGCTCAGCTCTGCGCGGTCGCGGGTCGGCTCGGCGGATCGCTGGCGTGCTCGCCAGGCGGTGAGCACGCCAGCGACAAAGGCAAGTGTCAGCCACTCGACCGGTGGGATCAACCCGCCACCGGAGGTGCCCAGGCGCACCAGGGGTAACGCCAGGGCGGCCACCACCGGCACCATCGACGACGGCAGCCGGTGAAGCCGAGCCGCCAGGACGACGAAGATGACTAACAGCGCCACGACGATCACCGCAGCCGGGAGCAGGGCAAAGATGCCGTTGCGCAGTAGGGTGTCGAGCAAGAAGTTGTGCGAGCTCACGCCTGCGGTGTCATATCCCCCCGTAACCCAATGGCCTGGCACCGCGGCGAACGCATCACCGTAGTTGCCGGCCCGCGACTCGTACCCAGTTGTGTCGGTCAGGAAGCGATTAGCGATGATCGCACCGACACCGGACACCAGCAAGCCGCTCATGGCGGCCGCGAACCCGAACAGGATGGCCACTTGCCTGGTGGACAGCTCTCCACGACGCCCTGACCGGAGGACCACGAGCAAGGGCCACACCACTGCCGCGATCAGGATCGACCGGCTCAACGAGACAGCGAGCAATACGACACCGACAACCATCGCGGCGCGGTAGACGGTCAGCTGTCTTCTGGTGGGCGCCGATCGCTCCCGCATGGCCCAGGTCGAGACCAGCATCGACAACAGCACTGAGCCGAAGATCTCGTGCCGCAGATTTCCCTTGACCATCTCCTCATCGAGGCCGAAGCCGGCGAAAGCGGACTTGAAGACTTCCTTCTGGAAGATCTCTGGGTCTCCAGTGGCGATGCTCTTGGCGAGGACGGCGACTGGGTTCACCCCGTTGACCATCATCGCCACCGCGAAGCCGATCAGCAACGACACGCACAGCACCGCGGCGGTTTTCCGCAGGGCGTCGAGGATCCGAGGCTCCTGCCCCGTTGCGACCCGAAAGAAGAAGCCGCCCAGGGCCACGAAAACGACGAGGTACAGCAGTTGCTGCACCGCCGCGCCCGGCCCCTTTCCCTGGAACACCAGAACCGCAGCGACGGCCGCCACCATGTAGACGTTGGCGATCACGAACACCGCCGAGGTGCGCAGGACTGGGGCGTAGACCCGCAGGTGGTAACGGGCCAGGACGCACGAGGCGAAGCCGAGGATGGCGATCTGGTGCAGACGGCTTTGCCCGAGCGGAGTGGAGGCGACCGCGAACCACTGCAAGGGCAGCAGCGCGAACAACGCCAATGCGAGCCACCTCATGGCGCCGCCCCCACTACGTCGGCCACTTCCATTGCGCCCGAAGTCGGAGCTGGGGACTGATTCCGGCGCCGCGCGGAGGCTACTGACCTGTGTCACGGTCCCCTCCTTCCGCCGCGGCGCCTCTACGCATGGGGAGTGCGTCGCGCAGCCAATCGGGGACCCTACCGCTCACGAGTGAGGTCAGGGCGACCCGATCAGCGTCGAAGATTCCTTCGAAGTGCCGCTGCACCTCGACGGGCACCGAGGACGGCCGCAGGCTCGAGCGTCTGATCCGCTCCCGCAGGCGGAAACTGGTCATGCGCTTGACTGTGTGCCGCAGGAGCTCGTTGCGGGTTGCCGCCACGATCGCGTTCTGCAAGACGGGCAGCCGAGGAGTACCGGAGACGTTGACCCGCGGCACGTCGACTCCCTCGGCGGGGTCAGGCGGCAGACCGAGGAAACGAAGGACACTGCTCACGGTCCCGGCGTAGTCGGCCACCAGGTCGTCGTGGAACCACACCCCGACCCGGTCTCGTCCCAGCGCCTGCTGCAGCGTCGCCAGGTCTGCGGCGTAGTGGCTCATCGTCTCGTAGTGCCACAGGTGGTGCCAGTTCTGCTCTCGTCGCCGCGGCTCGTCGGCGAGCGCCTCAAGCACGTCCTCGCACGGCTCAAAGCCGCGGGAACGCATGTAGAGATAGCTGGAGTACGCCCGCGCAACTGGATCACGTAGAATGACTACGAGGCGCATCTGTGGGTTAATCCTGCGGATCTCGTCGATCGCACGGCTGGCGTAGTACAGCGTCGACACCGAGCCATCCCCCAGAGCCAGGAAGTCATGCTCGGCGGGGAACAGGTCGAGATAGCGGTCGCGGTCCGTCACGGCCACCCGGTTGATCGTCGCGGCGTCACCAGGGCCGCGGAAATCCGCCTGTTGACCGTGCAGGGCGAAGTAGTGCGGCTCCTTCGGCTGCGTGACGAAGACGCGCGGATGGGTCCGCAAACCCTCTACAAGACCTGTAGTCCCGGATCGACCCGCGCCGGCCACCAGAAACGTCGGCACCGAGGGCTTCGTCATCGCTTCTCCTTCAACGCATGTTCGTACGCCTCGTCCAGCCGGTCGATGACCAGATCGGGGGTGAAGAGGGCGAAGACGCGGTCCGTTCCTGCCTCGCCCAGGGACGTACGCAACTGGGGATCGTCCAGCAGCCGGCCGCTCTCGGCCAGCAGCGCGTCCATGTCGCCGGCGTTGATCACCGTTCCACCGGCAGGTGACGGCCCGTCGGCCACTGCCATGTCAACGCCGTTGACGCGGTTGGCCACCACCGGCTTGCCGCAAGCCATCGCCTCCGCGACGACGACGGCCACGGTCTCGTACCTCGAGGGCAGCACCAGCACGTCGCAGGCCCACAGGAAGGGGCGCACGTCGGTCTGGTCGCCGACCCACCGGATCGTTCTCCCCCACTGCGTCGGTGCCAGCCGGCGCAGTGGGTCGGGGTCGCCCGGCCCGACCAGCAGCAGCTGAGTGTCGGACAGTGGCGCGGCCTCCCAGGCCTCCACCAGGCGGTCCTGTCCCTTCTGTCGTGCCAGCCGGCCCAGGCACAGCAGCGTTTTCCGGTCACCCAGCCCGAGCGCCTGCCGCTGGCGATGCTGCTCGGCCGCGCCGACCGGATGGAAGCGCTTCACGTCCACCGGGACACCCAGCGCGTGCCCGGGGGTGGCGATCCCGATCCGACGTCCCTCATCGATCTCATCTTTGCAATTGGTGACCAGGACATCGGTCCACCGGCTTGCAGCCCGTTCCCAGGCCATCAACAACCGGCGGACCCGGGCTTCAGTGAAGAGGTCGAAGGACCAGGCGTGCGGTTGGTAGATGACAGGCACGGCGCTTGTCCCAGATAGACCGGGGAGTCGGCCGAAGAAGCCGGCATAGGCCGAGTGCAAGTGCACCACATCCGGCCGCTCACGACGGACTGTGCCGCGGAGTTGGGCGAGAGCGCGCGCGAAAGTGATAGGGCGGCGGCGGTCAATGGCCCACGACGCCCGTTGCACTCGACCCAATCCCGATTCGGGGAACGCGCGGGGCACAAGGAGGCTGACCCGATGACCGCGGTCGACCTGCTCGGACATGACGTCGTACAGGAGGCTCACGACGCCACCCCAGGTGACCTCGGAGACGTGTAGGACGTGCACCAGAGTCCCTGCCTCTCGTGAATCGTCGTACCTGCGCGTCCGTGGATCGGCCACGGCCGAGCGGAGTTACCATGCGGCGCCTCGCGTCCCAGCACCGCATTGACGGTATGGCCGACGATGAAGGATCCGCAGCTAGCGTCCAGTTGTCAACGTAGTCGAGGTCGAGTCGGACGGCACCGTTCCAGCTGAGCAGCACCCGGAGCCGTGAGGCGCGTCGCCCGGGTGGGAGTTGATGTCAGGACGCGGCACAGTCGCAAATCACATGGCGACTACGGTTGAGGGCACGGACGTACGCCGGGGAGGGCGATGACGTGGACGAACCTGCCACAGATCCGTTGCGGGGGATCGAGCTGCCCACGGCTCTGCAGCGTGCACGGAGGCCAATACCCACACCAGTGCTGCACGCATTACGAGGAGTCGCCCGCGGCTACGGCTCCGTGACGTCATCCCAGCGCCCACTGCCGGACTTCTTGATCATCGGGGCCAAGAAGGCCGGGACCTCATCTCTCATGAACTGGCTGCTGCACCACCCGGCCGTCGCCCGAATGTTTCCGGCACCCCAGCGCATCAAGAGCCCGCACTACTTCGACATCAACTATTGGCGTGGGCCGCGCTGGTACGCCTCACACTTCCCCACCCGTGCGGCGCGACATCGGCAGGAACAACGGCTTGGTGGCCTCACAGTTGTGGGAGAGGCCAGTCCGTACTACATGTTTCACCCTGCGGTGCCCGCCCGGGTCGCCCAGAGCCTGCCTGACGCCCGGGTGATCGTCTTGCTGCGCGACCCCGTGTTGCGCGCGTACTCCAACTACTGGGACCGCCGAGCCTTCGGCACCGAGGACCTACACACGTTCGAGGAGGCGATCGAGGCCGAGCCGCGGCGGCTCGCCGGGGTGGACACCGACCGATTGCGCAACGACCCCTGTTACTACTCGATGCACCACGACCACCATAGCTACCTGGCCCGCGGCCGCTACGCCGAACACTTGCGTCCGTGGACCGAGCAGGTGCCCCAGGACAATCTCTTGATCCTGCGGGCAGAGGATCTCTTCCGAGAACCCGTCGAGACCTTCGACTCCGTGCAGCGCTTTCTCCGGCTGCCCGTGTGGGTCGCGCTCGAGTTGCCCCCCTACAACCGCCGCGCCCAGCCACCGATCGACACCGCCACCCGAGCACGTCTGGCCGAGTACTACCGTCCGCACAACGCGGCGCTCTATCAGTTGCTCGGCCGCGACCTTGAGTGGGAGCGCACCTACCCCCGCGAATGACGCCGCGGGGCTGGCCAACGCCCACTACGGCCCGGCAAGCTGCCCGGCGGCGCAGTGCCGGGGCGATGGCACGCAACTTGCCGATCACCTCCCTCAGGGCTCCATGCGGAGATTTCTCCACCCAATTATGTAACTTACGATAACTGAGTCCTTACTCGGTGTTACGGTGAATCCGCCGCTCTAGAGCGGCTTAGCCACCACCGTCCGTTCGTGACGAGTGGGTCGAGTGAGGAGTTCCAGATGAAGCGTCGTGCGTTCTTGTCGACCATGGGCCTTGGCGCTGCAGGGGCTGTCCTGCCCTTGGGGACCGCCGGCACCGCCACCGCCGCTCGCTTGCCGTTGCGTGGGTTGGCGTCTGTGCCAGTGCGAATGGCCGACGACCTTTGCAACAGCTACATGCTCAACACCAAACTCTTCTACGCCCCGACGGTGTATGGGCACACTGATGCAGTCATGGACCTACTCACCGAGTTGGGGGTGCGCAGTATTCGGGAGCGCATCACCACCGGCACGTCGCTGGGAACCCGTAACCAGCTTTACGCGATGCCCCGGCTCGCCGATCGAGGAGTCAAGTGGCACGGCACGGTGGGCACCCTCGAGGACTGGGCAACAGCCCCGGCAGTCAACAAGGGGGTCATGGACTTCCTGGTCACCAAGTACGCCCCCATGATGGGCGGTGACTTGACCGAACTCATGCATTCCTTCGGCGGCTGTAACGAGATCGATGGACAGGGTGACCCCGAGTGGGCACCGCACGGCCGTGTTATGCAGAAGGCACTGTGGGAGCAGGCCAAGTCCAACCTCTACACGCGCAACATCCCGGTCGCCGGACCGTCAACGCGGACCGACTTCGATTCGGAGCGCGCAGCACTGCTCGGCGACCTCAGCCAGTGGGCGGAACTCGGCAATGGACATCTTTACAACAAGGGCACCAGCCCGAGTCGGGAGATCGACGAGCACATGGGCATCCTCGAGCCTTGCTTCCCAGGTCTGAGGAAGTACCTCTTCACCGAGACGGGCTACAACAACTCTCCCGCAGACAATTTTAGCAAAACCGTCCCCGAGTTCGCGTCGGCGATCTACGCAGTACGCGGGATCTGCGACTTCTTCAAGCGAGGCGCGGTCTACGGGCGCTTCGAGTTGCTCGACGACCCGAATAGGATCGACTACACCAGCCAGCAGACGATCAACCAAACCGCCGAGCGCCAAGCGCACTACGGTCTGGTGGCGATGACCAAGGACACGGTGCTCGAGTCGACGCCCGACACCTGGCGCAAGAAGCCCGAGTTCTATGCGACCCAACGTTTGCTGGGCCTGCTCTCGGACCGTGGTCCCGCGTTCACGCCCGAGCCACTCGCGATGTCTGTAACTGGCGGCGAACTAGACATGCACCAGCTGCTGCTGCAGAAGCGAGACGGTCGGCACTACCTCGTCGTGTGGCGCGACGTGCAGGTGAGCGAGCAGTTTCCTGAGGCGACGCCGATCGTGGTCGACCCGGTACGAGTGCATGTCCAGCTCAAGACCGCCCGCCCGATCGCCATCTGGACGCCGACGCGGTCAGCCGAATCGGACAGGACCTGGTCGGCGCGCACCTCGTTCAGCTTCCCGCTGCGCGGCGCTCTCAGGGTGGTCGAGATCGGATGAGCCACGCATGGACGCGCAGTTGAGTCGTCACTTCTCCTGGTGATCTCGGCATGCGGTGGCCAGCTGGGCGTCAGGCAGGCACGACGGCCCGATCCTCGTGCTGTTCGCCGTTGCGGCCCAACCGCCGCCGACCCGGACGTACGGGTCGCGATTCCAGAGCGCAGCTGCGCAGCGGACCGTCAACGACGGACAGGCTTGGCGTTCGCGATGCCGGAAGGGTGCAACTGTGGCGATGGTTGCATGGCCAGTAGGGTTGGGACGGTCTCCGCCCGCCGCGCGGCCCACGTAGGTGTGCATGTTGGCAAGTGCCCTGCACTGCTAGCAAGAGCGGCTAGGATCGAGCAAGTCTCAGGCATGGGGGATCTCCCAGTGGACAACGACGTCATCAATCTTCGCGACCAGGTGGCAGTGTTGCGTCGCCGCTGGTTGATCCTCGTCGTCTCCACGCTGTTGGCGCTCGGCGCCGCGCTCGCATACGTCTACACGCAGCAGCCGATGTACTCCGCCACCGCGGAGCTGCTGGTGTCCCAACCGGACTCGCCGGAGTCGCGTTCCGGGCTCGAGATTGAGCCGGAAGAGATCGCGACTCAGGTCCAGGTCATTCAGTCGCAACCAGTGGCCGAGCAGGTGATCGAGACCCTTGGCCTCGAGGAGTCGGCCGAGGACGTCCTGAACACCATCGAGGTGCAGCCGGTCGACGCCACTCGGGTGCTGCAGGTCAGCGCACTTCGCGCCTCTCCAGCGCAAGCCGCCGACTTGGCCAACGCCTTTGCCGACGCCTACCTCAGCGTGCGCGAGACGCAGGCCACGACCGCGGCGCAGTTGACCGAGACGGCACTCAACGAACAGGTCAGCCAGATTCGCGACCGCCTCCGCGACGTCCAGGCACAGCTCGACTCAGCCACCGGTGACACCTCGACGCTGGAGGCCGAGGAACAGGCCTTGTTCGTGCAGCTCACGCAGGCGATGAGCTTCCAGGCCACAGCCGCAGCCACCACCGCGGCCTCGCAGTCCAGCGGTCAGGTGCTCGTGCAAGCCTCTGTGCCGGGTCAGCCGGCGCAGCCGAAAATCGTCCGCACCGCTGCGCTGGGGGCCATACTCGGTCTGATGATCGGGGTCGGCCTGGCCTTCGTGCGCGACCACTTCGACGACGCGATCCGGGACGAGGCCCGGCTGAAGCAGATCCTGCATCACCGGCCGGTGCTCGGGCGAATCCCGCGGTGGTCCGACGCCCGCAGCGGCCGGGTGGCCACGATCGTCGATCCGCATGCTCCGGTGAGCGAGGCTTATCGGTCACTCAGCTCGAGCGTGCGCTTCCTGCTCGCGGCAGCCCGCCCGAACGAGGGAAACACCGCCCACCGCGACGGGCGGATCCTGCTCATCTCCTCGGCGGGTCAAGGCGAAGGAAAGACGACGGTTGCCAGCAACCTCGCTGTCGCCGCCGCACGATTCGGACTCCGAGTGGTGCTCGTCGATGCGGACCTGCGCAAGCCCGGTGTAGCCATCGGCTTCGGTATGGGCAACCCACCTGGTTTGTCCGACGCCCTGGCGGACGGCGACGGCGTCGACTCATACCTGCTCGACGTAGGTGTGGAGGGGCTGCAGGTCTTGGCCGCGGGCAGCATCGCGCCGAACCCGGCCGAGTTGTTGGCGTCGACCACAGCGGCCGAGGTCTTGCGGTCGCTGGCCGACGGCCACGACCTGGTGATTGTCGACAGCGCTCCGGTCACGCTTGTGGCGGACACGCTGGCGCTGATCCCGACCATCGACCTCGTGCTGCTGGTCGTCCGTCATGGACTCACTCATCTGCGTGCTGTCGCCGACACGATCGAGCGCATCCGTCAGGTTGGTGGCACAGTCTCGGGCGCGATCTACAACCACGTGGATTCGCGCGGCGACGAGAATGCCTACAGCTACGGCGCTCCTACCGGACGCGATGAACAGCCGAAATCGACGCCGACCAAGGACAAGCTGGTTCTGCCGGCGCGCGAGTCCACGGATCCGACCGCCGACCCCGAGCCGATTCCCGCAGGAACCGGCTCACGTCCGGCCACTTCGGAGCCGGGGCCGGCGCCATCTGAGAGGTCCGACGGTCGCATCGTTGCTGTCGGGCAAGACAGCCAGCGGACCACACCGACGTTGGCCAACCCCGAGCAGCGGCGACGACGCGGGCGTCGTTGACGCGAGTCGTACGTCGTCAGCCGACCACCGGGGCTTTCCGGTGAGCCAGCGTGGCGACCATCCTGTCCATGAGGCGGTCGACGAGCTCGGCGATTCTCTGTCCGCTCGCGGCGAACTCCGCGTCGTCGCGACCGTAAGGATCCTCGACGTCCTCAGCCTGCTCCGGGCCGATGCTCCGCGGACGAGCGGCGTGAGCAGCCTGGGTGAGCTCGCTCAAGTTGTCGAGGACCGCGCCTTCCTCCTCGAGCCTGGAGAGCAGGCGCACCAGTTCGACCAGCGTGAAGACCCTCCCCATCGCCGCCGGCACCAAGCGCTGCACGTCTTCGCGCTGCAGCTCACTCATGGTCAGCACGAGCGTGGCCTCCCGCACGTGCTCGACCGTGAGCCAGCGCGACTGATGCTCGTTGAGCTCCATCCCGTAACCACGCGCCACCTCACACATCGACGTCGCGGCCGGTGCGCCATCCGCAGCGCGGGTCCCAGCCGACTCGACGTCCAGGGACAGGCCGACGTGCCCTCCGAGACGGTGACTGAGCAGCGCCGCCACCAACGGGCTGCGCGCCAAGTTGCCTTCGCAGACCACAAGGATGAGCTCCCTTGTCATCATGGTTCCATCCCAGTCTGAACAGATCGCCTTCGTCTCTACGGCCACTCAAGGTTGCGGCCACGGGCCCGTAGCTGTGAAATTCCCGGTTGGCTACCGGTCCAAATTAACTGGAGTAACCCCGAAAGACCGGTTCACGCAGCAGCGCGATCCGTGCTACCCAGGAAGCGCCTCTCGTACACGCTCGAGTGGGGCCGGATGAATCGTGCACCAGAGCGAGGCGCCGACGAGTGGGACACCCTGGAATGCTCGACCAGACAGTTCACCAGCGACGTCGCACCTCTTCGACTCGATGATCAGGAAGTCCGGTTACTCGCCTCACCAGCAAAGTCAGTAGGCTCCGTCGCGACGCAATACGGCGCCGACGGTGCGCCTGAGGATCGAGAGGTCCTGAACCAGTCGCCAGTTGTCGACGTAGTCGAGGTCGAGGCGCACCGACTCATCCCACGACAGGTCGGAGCGACCGCTGACCTGCCACAACCCGGTCAGTCCGGGCATGACCGCGAGCCGCCGCCGGGCATCACCGTCGTACTGCGCGACCTCCGCGGGCAGTGCAGGTCGGGGCCCGATCAGCGACATGTCCCCCCTGACGACGTTGACCAGTTGGGGCAGCTCGTCTAGGGACGCCTTGCGCAGGAATCTACCGACGCGGGTAACGCGGGGGTCCTGCCTTATCTTGAACAGCACCCCGTCCGACTCGTTGACCAATTGGGCATGGATCGCCTCGGTTTCGGTCGACATCGTGCGCAGCTTGACCATCGTAAAGGTCCGACCGCCCATCCCGACGCGGGTCTGCAGGAAGAACGCCGGTCCACGGCTGTCGAGCCGGATGGTCAGGCACAGCAACCCGAGAACTGGTGCAGACAGCAGCAACAGCGCCGCGCCCATCAGCCGGTCGGCGGCGGATTTCACGGCTCGGACGAAGTCGGACCGTTGCGCTGGCGCTATGTCAAGTACGGTCAAGCCGGCGATCCGGGCCGGACGGATCCGGTGCGGCGCGATGGTCTCGGCGGAGCTCGCCGCGCCGAGCGCGAAACCAGCCGCTCGCAACTCCCAGGCAAGCTGGCGTAGGTCCTGCGCACCGAAACCCATGCCGTCGGCGACCAGGACGGCGTCGGCCTCCTGGAGCCGGGCTTGCTCGACCACCTCAGTGATCGACAGCACTGGGAAGCCGCCGACCAGCCCGTCGGGGGCCGCGTCGTGGCTACCCGGCGAGTGGACGACGAAGACGCCGGCCACCTGCACGGCGTCCGAGGCAGACCAACGCTGCGCCAGCCGAGCGACCCCTCTCGCGTCGCCGACCAGCAGCACGCGGACGGGGCCGGAGACCGCCTTGCCGACTCGTCGGACGACCAGCGTGACCGCTGCCGCCGACACGACTGCAGCCGCGGCGGCACCCGCGTCAGCACGGCTGACGAGACCAAGAGTCACCGGAAGCATGAGCGCGGCCAGCACGTGGCTGCTGTGCCGGACGACGGGTGTGGACATGGGGGCCAGCGTCGTGGCAGTGGCGGCTCCCGCGTGGTAGACCGCCACCATCCATGCCAGCAGCGCGACAACACCGATCACTTCGACTTCCCACGTGCCGGAAGCTTGCCGGGTCACCGCCAGCGCGCTGGCCAGCCCCACCGCAGCAGCCGCGCCAGCTTCGCCCCACAGCCATTTGGTTCTGACCGCCGGTGCGCGCGGGAGGGCGATCTTGTTGCCCGGCCGCTGCGCACGTCCGCGCGGCGGGAGGACGGCTGCAATTCCCGCCCCAGCTCCCGGCTCCAACACGATCTGGCTCACTCTGTGCTACCCGCCCTCAGTCACTGATTGTAATCAATTCGTTGCAGAGCCCCCTAGCGACGGGCGTATGAAGGAGACCATGCGTTACTGGAATGCGTCTTGTCCAGCAATTATGGCAAAATTTTCTGCATATGCTTCCCGGACCCTGGAGTCGTGACTACACCGTGTAATAGCAGCAGAACTGTCCGCCACTAACTGCGAGTAACGGCCCGCAGTCCCGGCCGGGAGCGCTCTGTGACGGACCACGGCAGGGCTTGCTCGGTCAGC
>Ga0183260_10003793_pt1 | contig 12148 bp, 12 predicted proteins | sample AntDrymUQ4972206_2_FD_129768 | JGI IMG/M metagenome (GOLD analysis project Ga0183260, IMG submission 129768) | Polar desert sand microbial communities from Dry Valleys, Antarctica - metaG UQ497 (22.06) (version 2) (version 2) | ecosystem: Environmental > Terrestrial > Soil > Desert | place...
CAACAGGTTCAGAAAACTATTTACCCGATATGAAAAGAAGGTAGAGAACTATCTTGGGTTGGTACAGTTCTCTTGTTGCATAATCATCTATAGAAAGATAATTTTGGGATAGGCTCTTAATATACTTGATATACTTGATATTCCCCACTACCGATATATCCAGCAATTGGTAACAAAAGTAATTTCATTTTCATTTAAATTGATTGGGTTAAATTAACTTTATAATAAATATGATACAAGCGACTAAATGTAACTTAATAATTCTGGTGGTTTAATATAGGTCAATTAGCTGTTTGTACCACAAATAATTTTATACCCAGAGCATGATATGAATATCAAGTTGGAATTTGTTAGATACTATCACGGATAATATGACCACACTAGGCGGTTCGGTAGATTGTGGGTGGAGATGAACTTGAAGGTACTGCTAACATGATACTTCAAATTATTAAGCTTAATCCAGGCAGCCATTTACGTATGATAAAAGAAGGCATGAATATTTCAATGGGGACAACTCAATATCATTTGGATAGGCTGGAAAAAAGCGGTAGAATTACATCTACTAGAAATGGTCTTCATAAACATTACTTTCCTATTGGAATTTTTCAAGAAAATGAAAAAGAGATTCTTCAGGTATTAGGTCAGGAGACCGCAAGGGAGATACTTATGACCATAATAGAAAAACAAACTCCCACTCAAACAGATATTGTGAATAGCGTAGGAATTTCTGGAGCTTCTGTTAATTGGCACCTTAAACGACTAATAGCCATTAAATTAGTTGAAGAAATAAAGGATGGCCATTTTAAACGATATCATATATTTGATATTGAAACCTCGAAATATATAACAACTTTAATGCGAAATTACTACCCTAATATTTGGAACAAATGGAGCAATAGATTGATTGAAATATTTTTGTCCCTATCTAATGAGGAGATGGATAAAACATAAACATGTTTATGATATTTGATACCACATTACCATTGTTATTTGTTTATGCAATAATGTTTCTAGAATTAAATGTAACTGAGGGAATAGAAACTATTATTCTCACCATTACTGGAATTTTTTCACTATTGCTACTAGGATTATCAATTTCTGCTTACAGAAAAACAGGACTAAAAAAAATATTATTTGCTGCTACAGCTTTTGCTCTTTTTGGAGTACAGTTGCTAGTAGAATCTTTAGAAGAGAACTTTGACTTTCTTGATACAGATATCATGTCTATAATAATGACATCCATGACTCTGGGGATTTTAATACTGTTTTTCTTAGCTATAGTTAAGAAAAATAACTGATGACATATCGGAGATACAAATAATCTACCAAATTATTTTAACTTCTGGAATTCATCTAATCGATCGGGTCGGCTGTTCCTCAAGAGTGAATATAATTTGATATCTTGAACAGACAAATAGGAAACCAGATTAAACTTGCTGGGGTAATTGGGGATACTTTTGATACATTATCTTGTTAGTTCAATCCATTTTTACATACCGTATATGATGATACTTCATTCCTGTTATCTCTGCAAGTTATTTTATTATGCGATATTTAAGTTGAACAAATCGATTATCAAATACTATCGTTTCAATAGGTTCTAATAAAATTTCATTTGTTACCGGTCCAAATAAAGGTCGCCCTTCACCAAGAATTATGGGAAATATCGTAATCGTAATCTCATCAATAAGATTACAAGAAAGAAAATTTTGAATGGTTATTCCTCCATCTACATACACATTTTTAATATTTTCATTAGATAGTTTATTTATTAATTCTGTAGGGGAGGCAGAAGATACTGAAACCTTGTTGTTCAATTTCAAAGGAATATCTAATTTCATGGATGTTAATACAATGACTTGCTTATTCTCATATGGCCACTTGTCAAAGGTTATTACAGTTTCAAAAGTATTTCTACCCATAACGATAATATCTATACTTTCAATAAAGTCTTGGTAACCATTGTCTTGATTGGAAGGAAATCGTTCAATCGAATTTCTTATCCAATCAATACTTCCATCTATTCTTGCAATAAATCCATCCAAACTAGTTGCTACAAAAACAGATATCTTGGAAACCACAATTTACAATACGAAATCTAGTTGAAAAATATATTGTAAATGGATAGTAGTTGTTATTATCATCTATCATGGAAAGATATTACATAGAATAATACATACAATATTTTATGGCATGGTGAAAACCTAAGTCCAAAACTACATTAGAATAATCAAAGCCGGCAGACTTGGGCATGCCAACTGCGTAGGATACAATATAAGAACTAAGGATTACCCAATCAGTTTGAAATACAGTATGCTACGAGTGATATTTATGATATGCTGAATGTTTTCATAGTCGAATGAGAAACAGTAGTAATAGTAGAGTAGAACCTAACAAGCTCATGAAAAACATGATAGAATTAGAGAATGACAAGTCTGAATTATTGGGGCTTGCTACATATTTTAACAAAGAATCAACAGTATCATCATATACAACAATATTTGATATATTGTGGCTAAAATGGGAGTTTGCTACCTCGAAATAATTATCAAAGGTGATTATCAAATATGACGGTGCCAATTTTGGTCTTCTAGTTGCTAAAAGAGCATTGCATTGAGCGGGATTAAGTTCCTTATGATACGCGGGTCGAAAGTTTTGGATGCGACTACTATGATAACTATCCATTATATTTTAGACATTAAAACCAATATTGTTTAAAAAAGACATAAATCAATCAATCTATAGGCTTTATAATAGGATGCTAAAGAAAATCAGGCCTAGGGGTATCCAAGCGGTTTTACATGTAGAGTAAATTAACCTCCGACTAATAAATAAAAACATCAGTTTTGCTGATAGTCTATTATACAAATATTCGCCATCTATAGCATATACAGCATAGGGAATATGGTTTTTTGTTGAATATTGACAAAAACGTAGCATATACGGGTTAGTAATTACCTAGTCAGAAAAGGCTATTGCCTTTACGGAGGTAAAGAGCTTATTTTGAGTCAATTCCACACAGGTGCCAAAACATATTATCATCTATTTGCATATGCTATACTGAGCCTCTTGGGGTAGATTTTAGTTTCAAGATAGGGGCTTATCCTCATACTTTTTTTCTTTAATTTTGGAGATATGTCTGCATTATATACAATAATATACAAATGCCGATGAATAAATTGATTTCAAAATATTCTCATAATAGACTAGATAAACCTTATTTTTTACAAGAAAATATCTTTTTATGTAAATTAAAAGAGAAAATATCGCTAAAAAGTACAAAAAATTTCACATTCGGAATTACTATGTTAACTATAACATTTGGATTCTTGCTTCTACCTGTAATGATAAGTATGTCAACATTTGATAATCCTTCCAATGCTTTTTCCATCATACATTCGGTATTGGCTCAGACAGAAGAAAATTCATCTATGCCTTCTAATCAAACACTAAAGGCTCAAAGCAACGATGCGCAAAGGCTTCCTGCACAAGAAGGGTTTTCTACGGGCTTGCTTGCAACAAATTTTACCGCACCACATAATATCATCTAGGTCCTGATGATGTTTTATGGATCACTGAAAGAATAGGAAAGAACATTACTCGTGTTGACCCTGAAGCTGGAGAAAAGCTAAGCCGTATTCCGGTACCAAATGTACTTGCAGCAGGCGGCCAAGATGGTCTAATGGGTATGTCATTTGATCCTCAATTTAACAATACGTATCATTTCTATGTCGTATATACATACGATGCTAATCCAACTGAGGAACTTGATCGCCAAACTAAAATCACTCGGTTTACATACGATCCATCCAATAATACAATCAGCCAACCAGTAGATCTTATTAGCGGTCTAGCCGGTAGTATAGACCATAACTCCGGTCGTATGACATTTGGCCCGGATGGCAAGCTATACTATACAATAGGTGATCAGGGTAAGAATCAGATTTCCATATATTGCTCGAACATTGAGGCCCAGCACCTTCCAACGGCGCAGCAAGTTGCAGCCAAAGATTGGGACGCCTATGAGGGTAAAGTTTTGCGAATGAACCCTGATGGCTCTATTCCAGAAGATAACCCAGTAATAAATGGCGTCCAAAGCCATGTCTATACATACGGTCATCGTAATCACCAAGGTATAGCTGCGGGCCCTAGTGGTGATCTCTATGTCTCAGAGCATGGAGACAAATCAGATGATGAAATTAGTCGTCTCCAAGCAGTGGAAACTATGGTTGGCCATATATAGCCGGGCACAACGACGATAATGCATTCCAATATGTCAACTGGTCTGCTGCTGACAACTGTGAGGCTCTTGAATGGAGCAATATTGCTCCTCCACCCCCGAGCGTACCAGTAATGAACGAGAGTGACTTTAACGCTACAAACTTTGTTCCTCCACTACAAACATTTTACACGGTTGGAGACGACTATAACTTTACTGAACCTGCATGTGAAGGCAATAACTATGTATGTTGACCTACGGTGGCACCATCAAGCTTGCGTCTTTATACCTCTGACTTCATTCCGGGATGGGAGAATACCTTACTCATGATGACCCTGAAGGCAGGAAGGATCTTTCACATCAATTTAAATGATAATGGGACGGCACTTGAGAGTGACCCTGTAGAACTTTTCCACTCTGAAAATCGCTACCGTGATGTTGCGTTCAGTCCTGACGGCAGTGCAATATATGAAATTACTGATTCATTTGGTCCAGTACAGGCTTTTGGCGGAGGGGCAACCACCGATCTATGGAATCCAGGATCTTTGCTTATGTTCAAGTATGAAGGTGAAAACTCAACTAGATAATGGATAAAATCTAATTCCTATTATTTTCTATGGAATTAAGGAAATCACTTTATTGGTAATATCCAGATCAATAACCAATCAATTAAGATCATTCTATAAATACTGCCTTGATAAGATAATTCTACAATACATCACTAGTAACTCCTAACAGCTAGTTCCTGTATAGAAATGAGGTATGGATTGTTTTCCACGAGCAACCATCTCATTTCTGACGTTAAAATAGATATTTGTTAATATTTTATCTGTATCAACTGTGAAAGCGTCTGCTGTAATTGAAATCTTATTAATATCTATGATGAACTATTACCATGCCCATAATTAGTGTACAAATGTATAGCGGGAAAGGTCAAAGAGAAAAGGATAGATTAGCAGAAGCAATTACAGAAGATGTAGTAAAAATATTAAATGTGAATAAAGAAGAAGTTATAGTACTATTTACAGAAGCAACTCATGGAAATTGGTATGCTGCTGGTGTGCGTCTATAAGGAACAACTAAGAAATATTATAACCTCAAAACATTATGTCAAGAAATTATTGATAATGAATAAAAAAGATAATTAATAATAATATTTTATTAAAGGAAGTTCATATCAAAATAGATGATGGTAATTCTTTTTATCCATATTTTTCTCATTGTTGTGCTTGATTGATACTGTCAAGCAACTGTTTGACAGTATCGATTGATTTATCACTATCCTCATCATCTACGGTGGATCTAAGTTCTTTAATTTGACTATCAATTTTTGTGGCAAGAGAACTATCAATACCGTGCAAGAAGCGATCCTGAATCCATTCAAGTGTAGTGACATCGCCTGTAATTCCTTCCATATTGCCAGATTCTGCATCAACGAGTAGTTTAATAGACCAAAGTTCAAAACGTTCGAGGTCTATTTCACTTGGCAAAAGATAAGGGAGTTTTAGATCCAAAATTGCTAGGCCAGCGTCAATAACTGCATATTGAGTTCCTGTTACATCGCGTGAATCAACAGCTGGAGAAAGCACATCTCCTGCAAGGGCGTCAAGTGTTTTACTCATCTGTGTTTGAAGTAATTTAGACATGTTATCCTTCTTTTGTATTTGAAAGGTAGTCCATGCTTCATTCATATTCTTAAGCGTGTTTGATACATTTGTCCAGTTGCCTGATTCTGCAGAATTAAATATTTCTTTTGTTCCATCGGATAGAGTGGTTAGCTCGGCTGGTACTGATTTAGCAAGTGCGTCAGCAGGTATAGCAATGGCAAGTACCTCAAGATCTCTTCCGCTTCCTGTTGAGAATTCTCCATATTTAGGGGCAAATATCTTGTCTTCGTATTTTCCGTCCATGTGAAGTTCCTCTGTTATGATAGCACCGTTCACTGGACCAAATGGTCCTTCCACTTTTGCATCGACTGATTTAACTTCAACTTCCTCAAAAACGTTACCCGGAATGTTCTCAGGTCTGAATACATCTCCAACCTTTGGATTTGCAGGCATAATCATTGCAGCTGGACCGTCTTTGCCAGCCAGCCATGTGCCCTCAGTGTCTTCAACAATCCCGTCTTTATAGTTGTAAACATCTTCACCAAAGTACCATACTGATCCATCATCTGCTTGCGCATATAGATCAAGTGCTATTTCATGTATACGTCCATTAAGGTATGTAGTATACTGTGATACACTTGTTTCTATTTTTGTTCCATTCAAATCTACTACTCTCGTTTCAGGAAGAAGCGTAGTTTCTGCTCTAAATAAGGCACCATCGATATTACCGAGGAGAACAGCTGAATGGAGTTTGCTAATCGGAAACAATGGATTAGTGATATTAGTTGGATTTGAGAATGATGGTATCACAAGATCTACTCTCTGACTTTCAGGTTTTGTTGGAAGATCCACATCAGTAAATGTTTGTGGGATCCCACTTGTTTCATTTTCATCATTTACTACATTATTAGTCTGCGCATTTATGTTTGAGATAAAAAAATACCCTTGTGAGCCTGCCATTGATATAGTCAATGTAAATATTAAAAGGAATGTTGTTTTCATTGTACCTACACTAATATCAAAGGTATTGATAAGAAATTTGATACAAGTGACTAAATACAACTTAATAATTCTGTTGATTTAATGTGTATCAATTAGATGTTTGTACCACAAATAATTTTATATTCAAATCATGGTGTGGATACAAAGTTGAAGTTTATGGGTTACTGTTGCTTGGATAATATGAACACATTAGGAGCCGTAGCATAGATAATGACCTTTAATCTCTGGATGGATATTCCAATAATCTTTCTATATCCTCTAGTGTGGTAATCCTATTGAAATCTTTTTCCATGATATTTGGATATCTGCTATCTCTTTTAGTAGAACCAATTTAAAAGCGCCTTTATCGAAATGGGCATGGTGGATTTTGTAATAGATATATTTACGGGTCTGAATATCCCGGTATTTTCATTTGTAATTAAAATATAATCTGATTACTCAATACTACTGAAACTAGCATGGTACCCTTCAAGGCGATATCAGTCCTTTAGAATGAATTTTCATGTTGTTAAAGATAGTTTTGTTTAAAGATTTAACAGGTGATTTAATAAGAAAATGTAGGGCCATAATAGTTACTAAAATAGAATATCTAATGTTTTCTCTTTGATATCTCCAGAAAAAAATAAATTATGGCAATGATTTCAAATCTACCTGCAATCATGTTAAAAATTAGGAATATTTGAGAAATATTGCTCATATTTGGAGCTGTTATTCCTGTAGTAATCCCAGTCGTTGTCAATGCGGAAACCGACTCAAAAAGCGAATTCAAAAAACCCTTTTGTTCAACATACCATAACACAATTGCTGTGGCAAAAGATACGACAATAAATAAGACTATGATTAGCAAGGCCTCTCTAAAGGTTTTTTCTTCCTTAATTTTTTCAGATTTTAGCTCATGCCGGTTCAGGTCTTGGTGATTATTGTACCGCGATGAGACTCCAGAGATTGATCTAGTTGAAGCATCTGCCACAAATCTTTTTTTTGTTATTTTCTGCACCATCTGGAGAATTCTTCCTACTTTAATACCGCCAGCCATCGAAAAGGCTGTACCACCAATTAGCATTATTATTATCAACAAAATCTTACCATCATCTGATAACACAGACATTTCAACTAGCTGAAAACCCGTGTTAGTTGAAGCGCTTATGACGTGAAACATAGCAAACATCGGTTTGGAGGAGAAATCTGTTGAAGCAATCAAAAAGTAAAAAACAATAATTGAAACGACTATGATGGCAAAGTAGGTATAAATTTCAGGACGCAACTTTGTGGTGTGCATTTCTTTACTAAAGATAGCATAATGAAATGCGAATGGAAGGGCTGAGATAATCATTCCTGTCATGAGAATAAGCATCTGCATGTTGTCTTGGAGGTTTAGGGATGTGGAAGTTGGAACGAAACCCCCTCCGGTAATAGCACTAAATATCAGCGAAAGGTTGTAGATGGCGTTCTCATACCCGAATATATACAACAGAGTAATCAGAACTACTGTGTATATTGTAAATATGACAGTTATTGTCAAAAGCAACTACTTTAGTTTTAGGCCACCTCCACTAATCATACTCTTCATGTGGGCAAGCTTTCTTTCAGGGTAAAAGAATGCCATAATAAGGTAAACGAAACTTAGGCCCCCAATCCACTGAGTAAAAGAACGATAAAAGTCAAAGCTTTTTGGCAGATCTTCGGGCTGCAACAGCTGGCTAAGGCCGGTTGTGGTAAATCCTGATGCACTCTCAAAGAAGCTTTTAACGACTAGGGAAAGAGGGTCAATGTCCGTGTAGAACGGGTTGACATACATGTATGGTATACTTCCAAAAAAACTCAAAAGCACAAAACTTGAAACCATGAGGACTGATGCCTGCCGCAAGTTCATTGGTGTTTTTTCGCCATATGAGTTCAAAACAAAACCAGTCACAAACATGGATGTAATGCACAAAAACATTCCAACCGCAGATTTCATCTCCCCAAGCGAGGTTGCCAAGATGGTCGGACCAATAAACAATAGACCAGCAAATTGCAGAATAAAACCAAGGTTGCCCCAAATTGGCTTGTAGTGTTCCCTAATTACTACTCTGTATGGTCTAAATGTTTTCTCCAATACTGATGTTCTAATAACGTGGGCAAGGCCTTCCTGGGTCACCATACCCAAGATATGTATATTGTCAGTAACTGGGATTCTCTTTATTACATTTAGCCTCATTAGCTCTAGTCTTACGTTTGCCCTTGCAGATATTGTTATGAGGGGAGAGGACATTATGCTCTTTAGGAAAACCTGGTCGGAATCTTCACCTTTCATTACAATCTTATCCAAAATATCACTGTCGGTAATAATGCCGACATATTCATCATTTTTGTTCTTAACAATTATTGTTTCAGCTTTCTTATCATGCATTAGCTTGACGGCTGTAGCCGCATCAATATCTTCATCCAAAATAATTAGTTGATGATGCATGTACGATAGGACGGAGCGGTCGAGGGGTTCTGTGACCATTCTTGTTTCAGATTAAAGATAATGACTTTATTCATGATGTTTAAACTTTGCTTATTGTTGAATAGTGTTAATTAATAATAAGACTAGCAATTAATCTTCCAATCTCTTTCTACAACATTTTGTTTTCTAAACTACGGGAAGAAGTGAAAAAAGAATAGTGGTATTGCAATTAAGATTTATAACTTAATCTTATGGAGAGTATTCACATCCCTATGTGTTTAAAAAGATTGGATATCTTTATGGACTGATTTTATTTCTCTGCTTTTATCAGAGAATATCCTAGAGAAACTGCAGATATAACCAAAAAAGAAATAAATGCGCCAACGACAACCAATTCTTCCATTTATTTGCTCACCTCACTTGTTTTTTTCATTTTCTTCAATTGGGATTAGACACCATCGACACATTGTAGACTTCGGGATACTGATTAACTAACTCCATATTTACTTCTAGTACGTTCACATATAGTGGCGCAAAGAAAAGTGCATTGATTACCTTATTTTGTTCAATGTTTAGGTTCAGTAAGGTTTTCAAAGTATTTTGATGAATTCCGGTTGCATCGCTAACATTCTTGATTTGAGAATATGCATTCTCGGGGTCTACCGTTGAAACAGAATCGCTTGAAGGCCTTGGATGAAAGAATTTGGGGGATTCAAACTGCTGAGATATTAATTTAGAACCCACCTTTTCTCCATTAAATTCCAAGATACTCCCGCCAGACTGGAAGGGAAGGGTAATTTGTCCAATTTCTGCGAGAACAATCGGATAAGCAATTCCTAGGGCGATTACCATAATAACCAAAATTCTTATCGCAGTTGTAAGATTACCAAGTACTACACCTGCTATGAACTTTCCATTTTTATCTGCATTCTTGTTTTCATAGTTTTTATTTTTCATTATTTTCCACCTTTTTACCTCATGAATGTCGAAAGTAACATGTCTATCGCCTTTATTGCTACGAATGGTAATGCTGCTCCGCCTAATCCATATATCAGAATATTTCGGATAAATAATTGTTGTGTTTGTTCTGCTTTAAACTTAATTCCTTTTAACGAAAGAGGAATAAGTGCAGGAATTATTATTGCGTTAAAAATCAGTGTAGAGAGAATAGCCGTTTCTGGATTGTGAAGTTGCATTATGTTTAACGCTGCTAATTTTGGATTGTCTGCTGCAAACATTGATGGAAGGATAGCGAAATATTTTGCGGCGTCATTAGCTATACTAAAGGTTGTTATAGCACCTCTTGTCATTAACAATTGTTTTCCAAATTTTACTACTTTAAGGATTTTAGAGGGGTCAGAATCAAGGTCGACCATATTTGCTGCTTCTTTTGCTGCAGCTGTTCCACTATTCATGGCTAATCCAATATCGGCTTTTGCCAACGCAGGAGCATCATTTGTTCCATCTCCAACCATTCCTACAATGTGACCTTTTTGTTCTTCTTCTAATACTCTCTGGAGTTTATCAGTTGTTTTGGCTTCCGCCATGACCTGATTAACGTTTGCTTCCTGGGCAATAACTTGTGCTGTTACTTGATTGTCACCCGTTATCATAATAGTAGTAATTCCTGCTGCATGGACCTCAGCGAGTTTTTCTCGGATGTTTTCCTTTAGATTATCTTTTAAGACCACTAATCCTATTATTTCGTCGTTGATTGCAATTGCTAGAGGGGTCTCTCCTTTTTTAGATACTTCTTGAGCCTTCCATTTTAATTCTGCAGCATTTACATTAGGATTTGATTTGGCTAATTCAAGTATTACATCTACCGAGCCTTTAAGAATTCTTACTGGATTTGCTAGTGAGTTTTTCTCCATTTCTAGTAACATATCATGAATTTTACCATGACTGGACCTATCTATAACATCTTCCAGATTTTCAAGTGTTGATGATTCGGCTTCTTGTTGACTTGTGACTGTCTTTGCAAGATTGCGTAGTTCCTCTTCATCTTCCTTGTCCAATCTAGCAGTTTTGTTTGGAATAAACTCGATTCCACTTACCCTCGTTTCTGCAGTAAATTCGATAGACCTTGCCGAGATCAGCTTTTCTAACATTGGTGGAAGGTATTTTCTTTCTTCAGACAAGTCAACGATTGATTTTCCCTCGTGAGTGTTGTCTTGAATCGAAGATGCATACGCCACTCGTCCTACGTCTTCTTCTGTGTACTTTTCCATTGGAATAAATTCAACTGCACTTCTGCTTCCTTCTGTAATAGTACCCGTCTTATCTAAAATCAAAATATCGCAATCTCCGGCCGCCTCAATCCCTTTACCTAATTTTGCTATTATATTATATTTACCTAGTCGAGTAATACCTGCAACACCAATCGCTGGAAGAAGACCACCAATGGTCGTAGGCATTAGTGCTACCAATAATGCTACAAGAGTCGCTATGTCGGTATTGTACCCCAGAAAATACGCAGAAAACAGAAGAGTTCCAATTGCAGTAATAAAGATGATTGATAAACCGGACAAAAGAATGGTTAATGCTATTTCATTTTGGGTTTTAGGTCGTGTTGCATTTTGAATCAAACCGACCATTTCATCTAGATAACTTTTCCCTGCCTCTGCAGTTATTTCTACTATGATATTGTCAGTGGTAACTATCGTTCCCCCTATTACATGATCGTCTTTTTCTTTAAAAATGGGATTTGATTCACCAGTCATCATCGATTCATCTATAAATGTTTTTCCCTTAATTACTAATCCGTCTCTTGGTATTAGTTCACCCGCATAGACTTTTACTTCATCGCCAGGTTTAAGATGAGAGGATTTTACGACTACTTCTTTTCCGTGTTCTATCCTTCTAGACGTAACTTCTTTTTCTAACTGC